>Ga0062383_10000320_pt1 | contig 12340 bp, 3 predicted proteins | sample DOMMetBare3Fresh_FD_59508 | JGI IMG/M metagenome (GOLD analysis project Ga0062383, IMG submission 59508) | Wetland sediment microbial communities from St. Louis River estuary, USA, under dissolved organic matter induced mercury methylation -... | ecosystem: Environmental > Aquatic > Freshwater >... | reverse complement strand
TTAAGGCAGCGGTCTTGAAAACCGCCGAGTGTAACAGCTCCGTGAGTTCGAATCTCACCTTCTCCGCCATAAAAAACCAACTATTACAGATAGTTGTCAGCATACAGCCCTTGACTTTGACCAAAACTGTGACCAACAGCCATGGCAAGATCAGGGGCTTTTGCTATTTGCTGCGGAATCATCGGCACTACCATCTTTTTTTCGTAGCGACTGGGGAATGCAGTTTTCAGCTCTTCAAGTGACAAAAAATCTTCCCCAAGATATTCCAGAATCCGTTCGCGCTCCTCCACCAATCCCTGTCGATACTGCCCATACACCTCATCAACCATTTTTTTCGTGCTATGCCCCATCAAGTCGACTAAACGCGATTTCGCCACATCAACCAATAATGACCATTGTACTAAAGTATGACGCGCCGCATATGGCACCCTTCCGTCAAGTCCAACTATTTTCACAGCTTTGTCCCAAACTGTTCTTTTGAATAAATCATAATTGAATGGTCCATAATGCTTACGGTTTTTCGGACAGGTAGTTAAGTTTGGTTTGCCCATGATTACGGAGGTACTCTATGATGGCAAGCATGAGAACGAAACGAACGTCCGAATTCAAAGCGAAGGTGGCTTTAGCTGCAAGCCGGGGAGATCAGACCGTAGCCGAGTTGGCCTCTCTCTATAAGGTGCATCCGAACCAGATCACCACCTGGAAGCGTCAAGCTCAGGAGCAGCTGGTTGCAGCATTTGACAACAAGAAGGCCAGTTCGGTAAAAGCCGACGAGAAACTCAAAGAGAAACTGTACCGCCAGATAGGCCAACTCAAAGTTGAACTTGACTGGCTCAAAAAAAAATCTGGTTTGTAGCGCCGCCCAGAAGCGTCTGCTTATAGATCTGAAACACACGAAGATCAGTATTGTCAGGCAATGCCGCCTTCTGACGGTTAAGTCACTCCAGCTTGTATTATCAACCTGTCCCGGTCTCGACAGAAAACCTGACATTGATGCGGTTGTTGGATGAAGAGTACACTCGGCATCCGTTTCTTGGTGTTATCAAGCTGGCAGACTAGCTAAAGAAGCAAGGCTATCCGCATGTAGGAACACGGCGCACCCGGCATTTGCTGCGCTTGATGAGGCTAATGGCGATCTCCCCTGGCCCCAACCTGAGTCGCCGCGCACCGGTCATATAATATATCCATATCTTTTGCGCCTACCGATAGTAAGGGTTAACCAGGTCTGGAGCATTGACATAACCTAATGACACTTCCCATCTTTTTCAGACATGTCATGCGGGACTACGACCACTGCGGTAGTCGTTGATTTGCTGCCATCCTTTCGGGTCAACACAGCTGTGAATGTGTATTTCCTGCCGTCCAGATCATTACCATTTCTCCAAGCCTCCAGAAACACCGTGCTCCCCAGCTTCAGGTTCGTGAAGTTGTACTCGCCATATTCATCGGCCACGCTGATTTTCAGCGACTTAATATCGTAAAATGGCACATTCAGCAGACCAACGATGGTAACCGGCACCATCTTGTGGTTGGGTGGCCAGATGATGGACGGGAACGGCATCAAGGTAATAGTGGATCCAGACTGCTGCACGGAGATTGTGACCGATGCAGTGGAGCTATTGCCGGCAGCATCAGTTGCCTGGGCAGTTACGATGTTATCACCAGACGACATGCTGCTCAGTTGCACCTGCCATGATGTAGGCGTGGGGTAGACAATGGTGCCGACAGTTGCCGTAGCACAGGTGATAGTAACCTCAAGATCAGTTTCACGAGTTCCGGTTATCTGTACGGCATTTGCCGAGGTCGGGCTCTCCACCGGATTGATCGCCAATGCGGGCGGCGTAATGTCATAGATAACGTTACGCTGAGTTGTAACGCTGGTTTTCGCCTCGTTAACTGCAGTAACCACAATAGCGTAACTTTTTTCCGCAGTGAAGCGAAGTTGCTGTTCAAAAACGCCGTCGCCTACCGGCGGGGTGTAGCTCTGACCATCCATTGTAACCGTTACGTCTACGTTGGTATAGGGATCTGAGACGGTACCTTTGAGAATCAGCCCTGACTGGTTGCTACGAATATCCTTTGACGGTTCGGTAACGGCCAGGGAAGGTTTCTGGTTATCGTAGACCACCGTACGCTTCTCGGTGCTGGAGGGATTACCGGCCACATCAGTGGCGATAATCTCAATGGTATTGACACCGGGAGTCAGGTCGACCGTGGCGCTGAAATAGGCGCCGTTCATGACAGCCTGCTGAACGGTAGTTCCTAGCCTGATCATGACAGTCGTGTTTTTTTCATCAACCGTTCCAGTTACATTCATCAGAGCAGTAGCGGTCTTGGCATTGTCAGACGGGGTCTCGACAGTCAGCAGCGGGGAGCTCGTATCCAGATTGATCGTGCGATTATCCGTGCTGCAGTGACCTACCAAATCCGTAGCCACTACAGCGACGGCATTGCCCCCTTGCTGCAGAACGAGAGCATAACTAAAACTGCCGTCCGGGTTCTGTGCCACATTTGCTCCGTTAATAGTCAGCGAGGCAATCCCCGATGAATCTGTTGCCGTACCGGCAATATTAAGCACCTGATGGTTGGTGTAGCTTCCGTCAGACAAGGTGGAAACGGTGAGGGATGGCGGTATGGTGTCGATAACATAGACCTCGGGCTTAAATTCGCCACGGTTGCCGACGCTATCGCTGGCCATGAAACGTAAGGTTGTGTCCGATGAGATCTGAATAGGTTCCTGATAGAGAGCTGAGCTGCTGGTGGGCGCCGTGCCATCGACGGTATAGCGAATAACCGCTGGTTCACTGGCTATAAGCGTCACGCTCCGGGCTTCCTTGTACACACCGCCAGCCGGCGAAGCGGTAACGGTGGGCACCGTGGCATCAAGCACTATTTTGGCGACAATTGGCTCAATCGACCAGTTGCCAGCCACGTCCTGATAGGATGCAAACACCTGTTTGAATCCATCGCCTGGGGCGAGGAACCAACCACGGGTTGTGGCATACTTTTCGGGATCGCTCCAGACATTGCCATCATTGCTGAAACGCATTTGGGAAATACCGTTCGCGTCATGTGCCGCAAGGGATAAAATGACCTGGCTTGCCCCAGTCACTGGTGCGCCGTCATTGATGGTAATGCTGCCGGTTGGTGGCGTAGTATCGTAAACAATTGTGGTTGTCGCTACGCCAGAATTGAGTGCCGTATCGCTGGCAGTCACGACAACAGAGTTATCAGTTGTCGTAAAACCGCTCAATGTTGTGCGCCAGGTGGTGGCTGACGGATATTCCACCTCACCGACTGTCGCCGTTGTACAGGAGACAACAATTTTTGCCCCCTCTTCCATCCCCCCGCTTATGACCTGCGATGTCAGCGACGTTGGAGAGATCACCCCATCGATCCGAACATCCGGCGCACTGATGTCATAAATGACATTACGCTGCACCATGGTAACTGCTTCAGCCTCATTGGTAGCAGTGACGACAATTGCGTAGTTCTTTTCTTGCGTAACCATGAGCTGCTGTTCGAAATTGCCATTCGTGACCAGAGGGGTATAGGTTTGTCCATCCATGGAAATTGCTATTTTAACGGCGGTGTAGGGATCTGAGACCGTACCTTTGAGGATAATGTTTGCCTGATTGGTACGTATATCCTGTTTAGGATCAGTTATGGCCAGAGACGGCTTCTGGTCGTCATAAATCACGGTACGCTTCTCGCTGCTGGAGTTGTTCGCCTGATCAGTGGCGGTAACCTCAATTGTGTTAGGACCGGGAACAAGTGAGACAGATGCCGTGAAGTCGTTGCCGTTCATCATATGTGACTGGGCTATTCCTCCAAGTTTGACGGCAACCGAGGAGCTCTCATCGACACTCCCGGTAATTTCCATGAGCGCAGTTCCGACTTTGCTGTTATCGGATGGCGACGTTATAATCAAAAAAGGTGCTTTCTGGTCAAGGTTGATCGTGCGAACATCCGTACTGATGTTGCCGGCAAGATCGCTGGCCTTGACCTCAACCTGATTAGCTCCGCTAACCAGTTGCAAAGCATAACTGAAGCTGCCATCTGCATTGAGGGAAACAGCTGTGCCATTAATGCTCACTTCTTTGAAGCCACGATCATCGCTGACGGAACCGTCAATATTCAGTACCTGATTTTTGGTAAAACTTCCGTCCGTAAGTGTGGATACCTTCAGCACCGGTGGGATGACGTCAGCTGCCAGGACAACAAATGAAACAACCAGAGGTGAGCTGGTATTGCCCGTCCTGTCCGTCCCCCGGAAGCTGACCGTATGCGTTCCACTTTCCGCCGCAACCGGAGTCCAGGTAAACCCATAACGTCCAGCGGCCTGATCTACGGGGGGTAATAGATTCCAGGCACCACCGTCACGGGAGTATTCAATACGTTCCACTCCGGAGGCATTATCCGAAGCCAGGACCGAGAAGATCACATCAGTTGAAAAGCTCTGGCCAGACACTGGAGAGACGGCGGTGAGAAGCGGAGGAGCAGTATCCTTGACACTGACCGATGTCGTCCCGACCGGTGTTCGGTTCCCCTGTGAAACATAGGCGAGTGTCAGCAGATACGGTTTGAGCAGAAGCTTGCTGGTTGCAAAAATCGCCGTACCGGGTTGCGTTCCCCCCATGGGAATTGAGACTTGCTGTTCCAAAGAAGCAATGACAGAAAGTGTGTCAGGATCTACCAGGGCAAACAGGGCCTGACCGGCAGCAGCACTATTGCCGTTATTGAGCAGAGTGTACGACACGGTAATGTCGTCGCCGGAACTGACAACATTCGTCGACAGCTTGAGGGAACCGGTTACCGAAACAAGCGGAGCAATGTTGAATACCGTCGAAGCATTTTTCACCAGCTGGTCGCCGGCTGAATACTCTACCTTTGCCGTGTAATTCCCCGGAGCGTTAAGCCCGCTATTCCAGGTAAATTGCAGAGTTCCGGACATCCCCGGCAGTATGTTGGTAGCGAGCTGTTCCCCCGCGAACAGTTGCGTATTTTGAGCGTCGAATATCAGCACATTTGCCTTGAGTTGCGGGATGAGATAATTCTGCGCCGTATTCATGAAGCTCGCGGTAATACCCACATTTTGATTTGCTCCGTACTGCTGGCGATCCGTGGCAACCCCGGCGGTAACCGTAAGATCCGGCAGGATGCTAAACAAAACAACATCTTCGGCAAGCGTCGTCGCACCGTTTGCGAGAAGGGCATGGAGTCGATAATTTCCCGCAAATGTGGCGCCGGTATTCCACACATATGGTAACGACACATTCAACCCGTACGATAGATCCATGGATTGCCCCGCCAGTTGTTTAACGACAACTCCGGCAGCATCCTCTACCGTAATGGTCAGGACGCCGTTTGTGCCCATTCCACTATTGAGCAGTGCAATATTTGCCGACAACTCCTGGTTGGAAGCATATTTGAGAGCATTCAGGGTAGCGGTAAGCTGCACACGCTCCTGATCCGTGACAACCAGGTCCTTCGAGGCATAATTATTCGTTTCCAAACGTTCCTGTATTGTATCGGAGGGATCAACAACAGCTATGACCGTACGGGGTCCGACAGCTGAACCGGCATTGAAACGCACAGCAATGCTTTCCTCGCCATTGGCGCCCAGATGTGGGATCGTATCACTCTTCAACAGAACGACTTCTCCTGACCCATCCCACAGATAGAGATCAACGGTGACATTATTAACAATGTTGCCGGTAGGATTATTCACCCGAGCGGTTAAAAGGAGCTCTTCACTCGGTTTGGGAATCGGAGGAAAGAGAGTGATGCCGCTTTCTGAAATGACGAGATCCGGAAGGGTACCGGTCTCTGCAATTATCGTGATGGGATCGGACATCATACCCGCATTGTTTGCTTCGTCAGTTGAGCATGCGGTAATGACGTTTTCACCAGCATTCAACACTACTGTAGCGGCAAAAGTTCCGGCAAGAGTCCTTTTGTACAGCAACGAGTCATCGAAATACTCCAAGGAACCTGACGCCGTTAACTCAAGATTTGTCAACCAGTTGAGGTTGCCCTGAATCAACCGCTTGCCTCCCGCAAAATCGTCATACCAGAGTGCTATTGTACCAATTGTGTAGTCATACGTGCTGTAAACAATTCCCTTGCCGCCGGGCGCCCAGGTTAAAAGGTTAATAACTAAATCCAGGGGTGACTCGACAGTATGAATCTCGGCTGCGGTGTCCGTATTAATGACATGCAGCACGGTACTGTCTGGATTCTCGTGTAACGTAATAAATGCCAGCATTTTACCGTCCGGCGACCAACTTTCAGAGCCGCCATAAGGGTTGACGCCGATTGCAATGGGATTGTTCTCCGCAAGATTTTGCAGATAAAAACTTCCTGCCTGGACGTAACTGATCTGATTGCCAACTGGGGAGAAACTTGCCCAATAAACGTCACCTCCAGAGGTAATCTGTTTCATCACATTACTGTTCAAGTCCTTAAGCCAAAGATCCTGGTTTCCGGATCGCGAACTGGTAAAGAGGATACTGGTGCCATCAGGCGACCATGCCGGCATGTCCTCGCTGCTATTCTGGTCGTTTGTCAGTTGCGAATCATTCCCTGTTTTCAGATCGTAAATACCAATCCGTACATTCTGGGAGACAGCATCCCAATAGTTATAAGCTAACCGTTGACTATCCGGAGCCCAGACTAAATAGCCACTCTCTTTCTGAAACAACTGACGGCTTTCCCCAGACGCAACGTTCTTGATCCAGACATTGTAATTATTGTTATCAATGTAGGCCACAGTCGTGCCATCCGGTGACGTAACTGCCCAGGAGAGCGGTTGCTCAAAGGTCTGTGTGCTAACGATATCATCAGAGAGTGCCGAGGTTTTTGCGATACGTGAACCGTTATCAAATATATCTACGACTGATGCCGGTTCTGCGATTCCTCCCACAGTCGCCACAGTTGTCATCACGTGCATGGGGACACCGGCACGAGTGGGCTGGAATATAATCGGAGCCAAGGGAGCCACACTATCTGCAGGGATTGCACTGACGGACTTGCTTGGGGCACTTTCGTTCCCCAGCAAGTCAAGAGCGGTCACAACATAGGTATAGCGCGTGCCGTTCATGAGCCCTATATCCGTGTACGTGAGACTGAAGAACGGAGATGCAGTTATTTTATCAACGTAACCCGTTTCACCGGCACTACGGTACAAATTATATCCTGATGTTGGCACCAGGCTCGGCTGCCATGCGATTCCCAAGCTCTTGCCGGTCGGAACAGTAGTAACCTGCAGGCCGTCAGGCGGCACCGGTAAAGCAATATCAATGGTGCCGGAGGCCTCAGACGAGGGAGCACTTTCGTTCCCGAGATTATCCACTGCGCTGACTCGATAACGATACGTTCCGTTAGGCAGGTCAGGATCAACATACGTTTTGGAGGTCACCAAAGAAACTGAAATATATTGCCAACCCGTAGCAGATGCTCGATACACTCTATAACCAGCAAAATCAGGTTCTGAATTGATGGATTGACTCCAGTCAAGCAACACATTAGAGCCGCTTGCTGTTGCAGAGAAAGAGAATGGTACCGCCGGAGGCGTCACATCTCCTACAATGGCTGATACCGGTTCCGACAATGCGCTTTCAAAACCATAGCTATCGACAGCGCTAACTTTGTAGAGATATGTCCCATCCTTCAGGGATAAATCCTGATATTCAGTCATTGCCACCGGATTCTCTTTGAAGAGTACAACTTCTCGAAGTCCAGCCCAATGGTCAAAGCTTTCATCGTTGGTAGCAGTCACATTCAATCTGATACGGTCTGTTCGATATGCCGGATTGATGAAAAATGTATTATTCAACAGTGTGTTGCCTAAAACCTTGGCGAGGGTAATCCAGGCATATCCCGACCATGCCTGGACTTCAAAATCCCTCCCGGACATCTGTTCCGAATGCCATTCAACCTCCAGACGGTTCACAAGTTCTGATGCGGCCAAATCCATTTGCCACCAAACGGGTACGAATCTTCCGTCTCCATAATAAGGCAGCCAGCTGCTCGTACTCGTACCATCCAATGCAAATTGGGGATTGGAAGAGGAGGACGAAGCTGAAGCCTGGGCTCCTTCAACCTTCGTAGCTACATTCAGGCGGACTCCATCGCGGTAGATATTGTATCCGGCCAGATTTTCTTCCGGGTTTGCAGTCCAGACAAGGGGCACATCAAACCCGTTGGGGGTGGCAACAAGTCCGGTGGGAATCTGTGGCGGTACTTTGTAATGCACAACTATTGCTTCCGAGGTTCTGCTGATATTACCGTTCAGGTCAGTGACCCTGGCGGAAAGGCGGTTTTCACCTTGATACAGCGGAACAGCTTCGACCAGAAAATGACCATTGGCATCCGCAACCCCCGAAGCTCTCATCTCTTGCCCAGCGGCTGCATCAATCATGATATCCACATGTCCCTGTATCGCGGCATTGTCACCTTCAAGTCGCAAGTTATCCTTGGTAACCGGTGAAAACGGTTGGTTAAGAGATGGCGCGTAAATCCGGGCGGAAACATCTTGTGACGGTTTGCTCTCATTGCCAACAGCATCTACCGAAGTTACTGCATAGTTATAATTGCCGTCAGAAAGTGCGGTATTTTGGTAGGTGGGGGTTTTGAGGAGCGTTCCATTGATCTTCTCTTTTACCCCATTTTGTGACCGATATACATTATAGCCATCCAGGTCGGATTCGGTATTCGCACTCCACGTCAATGCCACATCAGCAGCTGTCACCTTGACTGCTAAAGCAGACGGAACCGCAGGCGGGGTCACGTCTGCATAGGTTACCGTTATGGAAGGTGGATTGGGATCAGGATTACCACTCTTATCAACGGCAAGAACTTGTATCTGATAATCACCATGTTCAAGTGACAAGGACTTGGAATCGAAACCGGCTATAAAGGGCGGCTTGAGTTGCGAAACTCCCAAATCACCCCATGCCGCGTCCTGTGGCCGTTTGTACTGGAACTGGACCGAAGCGATATCGTTGTCCGGTGTTTCAGCCTTGATCATCAGCGTGCCGTCGAACTTCTGCCCGGTGGCCGGAGCGGTGATAGTCATGTGCGGCGGGTGGGCATCGATGATTACTTCCAGAGTATTAGACTGATCGCTGCTGTTACCCGCCTGATCCATGGTCATCAAATAGTAGCGATAAGCTCCGTCTGGCAACGACTTGTCCGTATAGGTTGTCCCGGTCACGACATAAGGGTTCAGGTTTCCGGCGACAATGCCTTTCACATTGGCCAATTGGTCGTTGCGATAGAGCAGATACCCGGCCAGATCCGATTCGGTGTTAGCTTTCCAGGTCAAAGCAGCGTCTGAATTGATTCCACTCACGGTGAGCAGCACGGGCGATTTGGGTGGCGTGTTATCTACCGTGATTGTGACCTGATCACTGGAAACATTGCCGGAAACATCCTCTCCCTCCAGCTTGATGGAGATCTGAGCGCCTTCCTGATAATTAAGACTGTCCCACTGGGCAAGAGCGCCAACAGATATTGGTAGTGGCGAACGGCGGATCAAGTTCCAACTGGACGGACTACCCCCTTGGCTAAGAGAGATGCGATACTCCTTGAAGTCGTCCTGGCTGTAGGCTGTCCCCTTGACATCAACCAGGTTGGATACGACTAAGCCATTTCTTGGTGATGATATCCGCACCGTTGGCCCGGTCAGGTCAATCTTAAGGGTAACCGCATTTGATGAGTCACTCTCGTTCCCGGCAAAATCAACTGCTTTGACGGTGTAGATGTAGCTGCCTTCCTTGAGACCGGAATCCCGGTACGACGCTTCACTCAACAACGATGAATTTATTTTCAAAGTATTGCGATAGATATTGTAGCCAGCCAGATCCGGTTCAACACTCTTTGACCATGACAAGACATTATCAATCTTATTTTCCGTTTTGCCGGTGAGCTGAGGAGTGGCCGGCGGATGAGTGTCGATCTTGAAGCCGGCCTTGACCTCGGACTTGTTGCCGGATTTGTCGCTTGCGGAGAGTGTCAGGCAATACTCGCCGTCAAGCGGCAGAACCTTCCAGGAATCGAGGACACTATCCCGCATTGAAGTAATGATGGACTTGACAACCGCCCACTTGGCAGTTGTTGCGCACCCGCTTTCCGACAGTTCCAACACACCTTTGTCCAGATTGACATCAGCCAGCGTTCCCTTGATACCGGTCGGCTTGGTTATGTAGCCGCCATCTACCGGTTGCGTAAGAGCCACTTCAGGCGGCGTATTATCCACCACCAGCTTGACTTTTGCCTCGCCGGTCAGACCGGCCTTGTCCCTGGCGTAAAGCGACAAGGTATACGCCCCGTCAAGAACGCCATCATCCTTGCCAACTTTCCATGCCATAAGCTTGGAAGCCGTCGGCACGGCATCTCCACCGGCCAATTCATTCCAATCTACTGGCGCTTCACCCGCGCCGTAGCGCAGACTGTAGCGTTCCAGATTTTTCTCGACAATGGCGCCGGAAATATCAACAACACGTTCCGTTTTTCCGTAGAAATTTCCACTTTTTGGAGTATCTAGCGATACTTTTGGCGGGGTTCGATCAATCCCGAAGGTACGTGTATCCTTGATGCTGTTTTCAGCCTGGTCGTTAGCAGAGACAGTAAGGGTATATGTGACATCTTCAACCAGATTGCTGATGCTGCCAAAGGTGTAACCGTTCCTGTTCTGGTTGCCGGAATCAAGCACTGTCGTCCCGGCAGGCCCGGTCGCAGACAGACTATAATCAAGCAGATTCGGATCGGTTATGGAGCCGGCAATCTGCATCTCTGTCTTGTTGTAAAACGCCTTATCAGCCGGAACCGGCATGATTATTACCGGTGCAACCGTATCAACGGTCAAGCTAAGATTTTCCGTCTGATTAACTTCCGGTTTTCCGGTCAGAGCTGCCAGAAGCCGAACCGTATAGCTGCCGTTCGGAACGCTAGCTGTGCCGTTCTTGCCATCCCACTCAACACTTCCTTTTGCAGCCGAACTGGTAGATGTTGTGAAGGTTTTAACGACCGCGCCGCTTGAATTTATGATGTCTATTTTGATTTGGCTGGCATCGGTGACTTCATACGCTATCTGCGCCGTATCGCGTCTCTGGTCGCCGTTGGGTGAGAACATCTCCGAAGTTATGGAGAAAGCTTTTATAAGATCGTTGCGAATACCAAGATCAATGGTTGAAGTGGTCGCGCTGCTGTTACCTGCGCCATCCGCAACCGTGAGACGCAATGTCCACTTGTCTTTGCGCCCATAGGTGTTCCAGGCGGCAAGTTTTGCATTAGAAACCGGATACGTTCCCCGGCTGACAGGTATCCAGTCTGTGGGGTTTGTTCCCTCACCCGCTTCAAGAAAGTACGACGTGAAATGCAGATCCGTCGCAGTTCCTTTGACCTCAATGATATTACCCGGCGGTAAGGGATCGATTGAATTTGGGTAGCCAATTACCGCCAGCGGTAGAGTATTATCTATTTCTATTTTTGCCCATTTTGTATCGGTAAGTTGACATGTATCTATGGAGTTAAGCGCCAGACCGTATTTCCCGTCCGGTAAAAGTGCACCAGAGTCATTGCGGCCATCCCAAGAGGTATAATCAGTGCCGCTGAGATAATGAAGACCAGAGGCAATGGTACGCGATGCCAGAGCATCCAGAGAATCAGATTGCCTGCTGTCGCTCACTATCGGGAAAACCTGGACGTCAACTGTTGCCGGGCCGCTAAGTTGATATCCCGCACCAACAGCATTGCCATTTACAGATGAGAATATTTGGCGGTCCGGATTGATTGCAGTGACCCTGACCGGTTCATTCAAATAGAAGCTGGTATCTGTGCAGCTCATATTTCCTACCCTATCAGTTGCTCTCAGTTGCAAAGAATAGGTGGCTCCGTTAAGACCGGTCACGTTCCATTTTCCAATTTCACCTGCGACATTCGGATGCACAAGAGTGTTAGCAAGATACTTGACTAGTACGTCATTAGGATTATTTTCACCATTTTCAGTTAATTTCAGAGCTTTATCCCATTCATAGCTATTCGCTCCAACTCCCTTGTGTACTTCAACACGACCGACTCCTACGGGACTATCGGCTTTTCCCTCAACCGGCACTCCATAAATTGGTTTTCCGGCAGAGTCACGATATTTTACGGGGCATACACTAAGATCCGTCCCGGACGGATATCCGAGTTGATTCTGCGGCAGTTTGCGATACACAACAATTGTTGCTCCGGCTTTCATTTGTGCAGTAAGTAGCTTGCCGTTATCCACATACCTGAATAGGGCGATGCTTCCGCATGACGTATTATGTCACATATAAGTAATATCCTCCTG
>Ga0062383_10000317_pt1 | contig 12389 bp, 13 predicted proteins | sample DOMMetBare3Fresh_FD_59508 | JGI IMG/M metagenome (GOLD analysis project Ga0062383, IMG submission 59508) | Wetland sediment microbial communities from St. Louis River estuary, USA, under dissolved organic matter induced mercury methylation -... | ecosystem: Environmental > Aquatic > Freshwater... | reverse complement strand
CACCACCGCCACTCACGTTGATACGTGCTGACTGCGGGATACTGGGTATTGTGGTTGTGGGTCTGAATTCCCTAGTAGGGAAAGGAATCACAGGAAGCGGCATGTTATCACCTCTGAGTCTTTATTTTATCGGGTTTCCATACATGTCCACGTTCCCGTATGAACCACCAGAAATACCAGCGAGTTTGTTATTGTAGTAATCCCACATCAGTTTTTCTTGTGCTGCGTTATAGTTGAACTGCTGATTCCAGTTTCCCTGTGCAATTGCATCCTTGTCCCTGGCATATCCAAGGTTCTGGTTATCTGCATATGCATTATACTGCGCGTTGTATCTATTCCACGCTTCTTGCGAATTGTAGTTACGAGTATCCTGGCGATAATCGCCCATGCTACCGAGGATACCAAGTTTAGCATTCATAGCATTCTGGGCAGCCTGGTATGTATCCATGTATGACTGATACCTACGAGCCTCATTCGTGTCAAACAAACCGCTCTGGAATCCACGCTCATTGGTATACTGATTGTAACCAGCAGCGGCGAGTTGGTCAGCCATATCCATAATCTGTCCAGGCATAGCGCCCTTGAACGAAGCCTGTTCAGCGGCAATACCGCTCAACTGGTTCGCCCTCTCGGCAGCCGCCTGCGCCCTCTCAAGGCCATAACGTGTGGCAACATCATTAGTCTGATTAGCGAAAGCCTGGTTGACGCCGAACTGCTCCTGGAGAGCGCCCTGTCCGGCACCAAGCCCAGAGTTCGCCATCATATTTGCAAGACGACCATACTCAGCATCAGCAGACCTCTCGATTCCCTGGGTCTGCATCTGCTGTTCGGCAGTAGCCTTACGGATTGCATCCTCATACGCGCTAGAAACCTGACCAGCCTGCTGTTGCCAGATGGGCTGACGAGCGGCTAGTTCATAGCCGATGCGCTCTTTGGCCTTGTTCTCATATTCATCGCCAGGGTTCCAGTCCTCAAACTGGAAGTAGCGAGGGTCATAGTCCATTCGGAGATTACCGTAGTCACCATACAACTGCTCCATGCGCTTCTGAATATCCGCATAGATATCGCCCTTTGGTTGTGTTGGGAGCGTCGGAAGTCCACTCTTAGCCGCTGGTGCGCTACCACCGCCACCTCCACCAGATGTGCTATAGTTTCCAGTCGGATATGTTGGATTCTTCGGCTTGGGCTTTGGGGCCTTCGGCTTTGGGGGAGTCGGGGCCTTCTTCGGAACTGGAAGAATTCCGCTTCCTTCATAATTAGCCATGCGCTACACCTCCCTCGGTACGATGGTAAGGCACAACTGCTTGTACCGAGTATCAATCGAGTTTGTACCACTATTGTTTGCAATCTGCAACTTAAGAGTATACGGTACATTCTTAGTAAGGTCTATGTATCCAAGAATGGGAGCAATAGTACGCTTGTTGGCATCTGCAGGAATTCCGGAGATGATGTTCGACCACTTGTATGAACCAGCACCTTCAGTGTCCCTGATTACATAACTCATAGCAATGGCAGCGGAACAGGCTACGTTGAGCGAGCCAGTAAGAATCGCCCTACAGTCTACCGTGGGCGTGAACTGGTCAAATGCGATTCCAGGAACATCATAATAGGTATTCTGTACTGTACACGCCACAGTAGCCGTGTCTGCAACAGAAACGGCTAGAGTAAGGTCTGTACCTAGTTTGTTCCTAGTAGCCGCGCCTTCTGCGAGTTTCCCAGTAGTAACATTGAGGTCTTTGATTGCCAGTGTCTCGACTGCATCGTTGGCGAGTTTGGTCTTATCTAGCGCTGGTATGTTTGCAAGAGCCAGTGCTCCGTGAACATGCGCTGCATCAATCAGCCAGTCATCATCATCACCAGCAACACCTACCTCGTCAATCCACTCGGAGATTGCTGAGATGGAGCGGTTGATTGGTTCTGGATAACGAGGCTCCCCAGGCGCAATAGAAGCAAGGTCGGCAGCAAACGAATCTCCAGCACTATACAATGTAGCCAGATTCGTGCTATCCGCCGCACTAGGTTGAATGGGATTTGCCATTATGTGCCTCCTTTACCAGATTGTGATATCTTTATCAACTCCGCCATGTGATGCAATAAGTGAATGACCACTATGGCTAAAACTCAGGGTAACGTATTCGTCACCATCGTATAGTCTAATCTCAGTGAGTGGGGCTTCCAACTCAGCAACAATGGCCTCTGCCCACTCCTTGATGGATGAGAAGTTTCTATCTACGTCCCTGTTCCCCGTTCTGGACGGGCTGTTTGGCCTTCTCATTATAGCACATATGTCCTATCTCGCAAACCAACTGCGATATCGTGAATCTCAACTGCGTCATCAACTGAACCACTGACCACCAATTCTGCACCCCTAGAGCGCTTCCTAAGGCTCGCTGTGACCACATCTCTACCAGTAGCGGTAGCGGAGTACACTTCGTCGTCTACGTCCTCGTCATACTTCATTGTGAGTGATAGCGACTGAGTCTCTGAATTAGAGATACTTCCGCTTGATAGAACATCTACTGCCACCCAAATCTTCCTGAACTTGTGCCAGTTAAGTGGGTCGCCAGCATCAATCCTATTTGTATGAACTTCAATCGGAATACTGCCACCATACTCAAGTGACTGCGCGGACGGATACAGGTAAATGTCACCGTCATCAGAACCGATTGCCACCTTATCCATGTAGTCCATAGCAACAACACATGTTGCGCTAGGTCCGCTAAGTTCACTCCATGAGCCTATGGTAAGGTCGAACGCAAGAATCGGCTCCTTGTATCCATTACCGATATCAGCGAATACCATGTAGTACCCGTCATTGATTATACAGTATATCTGTTCATTTGTCAAATCTGATACAATAATACGATTAACGACACTACGGATATTCTTGGTAGAGATATCCTCCACCTCGCTACCAAGCATACGATAGAAGGCGATTGTACCGTCATCAGTCTTCCCGAGGAAGAATACATACGGCCCGTACTTCTGGATTGAGCGATAGGCTACGAGGCCGATTCCACCAAGAAGTTCCTCGACATTAGCGCCCTGAGTAACCTCATGTGGTGCAGCAGTATCGGGCCAAGTCCAAATCATAACCTGATGCTCCTTGAACACCAGCATACCACCCTCGATATCAATAATACCAAGAGTCTTCTGCGTCGGGTCACCAATCACCATATTGCCACCATGACCAACATTAGCCCTAGACATATCCATCCGGACGTTCCAGAGTTCATATGGCTTAATTGGTGTTGCCGGAGTTCCATCATTCAGGTCGTAATCAGTCCTAGTACCAGAGAAGTACACTACGCTAGTGTTCGGGTCAACAAGCCACACGCGCCCGTGGGCGTATGTGAGATAGTGCCCAGACGGAGCGAATGGGCAATTGCCCACAGGAACACCAGCGCCGCCATTAACATCGGTTAAGAATGGAACCAAATCCTTAACCCTAAGGTCTTCAAGCGTATCTCCATTGTTGATATACCCAGGAAAGCGGTACAGACCGTCCACCCCGTTGGTGAACAGCACATTGTTCCTGTCAACCTGCACGAAGTAGAAATCATCAGTGAGGTTGGCATTGGTTAGTGTACCAATAATCTGTTTTGTCATTATACCACCTCAAACAATGCAAGGCCACCATTATACTGACCGTCTGCGTTGTACTCATTTGGGATTGCGATAATCTTGAACTTAGTAGCAACAGACCACGGAAGAACAAATGATACCTTGGTGTACTGAACCCCATTAACCGTAGCATTCTCGTACTTCGGACCAGTAAGATATGCATTGCCCTGGTCCACACAGTATACAGGCTTAGGTGTTGCTGAGTTTACGGCGAATGTGGCGTATCTTGAGTAATTTGTGTCTGTGGCACGCTTGTACATTACCAGACATGCGGCAGCACCATGTACCCTCTCCTGATTGTCACCAGTTGTATTTTGCGAGAAGTACAGATTGATTGGAATATTCCCAGCAGGAGGTGAATAGGAAAATTCAATATCGTTGAATGCTACATGTGGAGAGTCTTTGCCATCATTTGCATTTTCAACCAGAGTATATTTCCAGGGGAAATTAGGACTTAGGATATTCCCAGTCTTATCCCATTGGACTATATCATGTTCACTAATTGTGTCGGTTTCACTATACCACATATCAAATGAACGGTTGTCGTCAATGCTCCCATTTACCCACTCGTCAATCCATGCATCTCCAAATTCCCAGTTAGATGAAAATTCGTATGTCTCGCTTGACCATGCATTGCTGCTCCAACCCATTCTATCATCAACAAAATCACTATTCTCGTCATTTGTAGTCCAGTAATCAGTAAGGAACGGCTGGCTCCACTGTAGGTCACTGGCAAAACCAAATATCTCATTTAGTATACCAACAACATACGGTTCGTAAGTCTTGGACGGGATAGAACCGCCGCCCTCAAACGGAGAGGTTCCCTGGTCGGTCCAAATCTGCACATCTGTCACTTCAGTTTCCGTTGCTGGTATATACGGGTCCGCGATATGTCTGACAAATACAATGTCGTTACCATACTTGTACGCAACAATCAGGTCATTGCCCTGATAGATTGCGTGCGGGGTCGCAAGTTCCGTACCGATAGACCAGCCAAGAAACGGGAAGATGGATGCCACGCTATCGGGCGTACCCAACGGCGTGGAGAATCCATCTGTTATGTTGGAGAGTTCAAACGCTCCACGAGTCACAAGACCAGCCTTGTCTCGTGATGGGAACATATTAAGCAATCTCCGCAATTGGTTATCGGGCATTGACGAACTCGGGGATTCCGTGTTCATCCCTCCCGAAAAGTCCCGCTGAAGCCACTTATTGACATTCTTCATTAGATAGCACCACCATAAGAATCAGGGATATCGCCCTTGTAGATTCCAGGCTTGAGAAGGGAGATGCGAGCAATAGCCTCTTCGTACTGACCCTTGAACATACTGGCTGCATCGTACTCTTCATCAATAGTCTTGAGGATATACGCAGCGAAGTAGATGCCAGCATCAACCTCGTTATCGTTCATTGTGGTAACATCAGTCGCCAGAGTCAATTCCTTGTAGTCCTGACGATATGCAATCGTTAGTTTGTATACAGCATCAGGTGTTGGGTCTAGGCCAAGCGTTCGATTGAGAACATAGTAGCCCTCAGGCTCACCATCTTCTGCATCAGACGCAAGGTACGAATACGGGATTGGACCGATACCAGTATCATCAATCCATACGGCGTCAACGATAGCGACACCCTCATGGGTCCTGGCCTCAGGAATCTCGTACTCGCGCACACCCTCCTGAGTACTGGTCCAGATGATAGATGGCTGTTGAGCCATAACATCGAAGACTGAGCGCATACCCATATTAATAGCCCTGTCAACCTCTTCAGGCTCAAAGGTCGTCTCATCTTCCCTGACAAGGAAGTAGACAGCGTCACGGATGTTACCTAGTGTCTTTGTCGCATTGGGGACAAGAGCCATATTGCACCTCGCTTAATCGTTCCATATGGTTATGGAGTTATCGTCTTGAACCCAAGTAGATTCTGTGGTGAATTCCACACCCTGAAACTCGATGGTAATAACACTACCCTCAGCCTCGTCACCATCCCACCACCTCTTGACACCGTAGTATCCAGAAACAAGACCACGCGATGCAACTAGCAACGGGTCGAGTTCTCCGGTAAATCCACGGCTTCCTATGGCTAGTGGTGTAAGCATTATGAAATCCCCTGTGTGGTTCCCTCATCGTCATACGTCTTCACGAGAAGTGTTGCACCAGTAGATGCATTCTTCCATGTGATTGTCTTTGCAATTGTATCCACTGTAACATCAGCCTCAATCATGTTCTTCACTCCTAGAAGTGTGGCCTGGGTGGCTAGCGATGCAATGGCAGCCGAAAGCGCGGAGTCCATCTCCGCCTTTGTCGGTGCGTCATAGGTACCAAGTGCATTGTCCACAACAGTATCAACATCAGTAAGAGAGATATCATTAAGTAGGGTTATCGCTGTTGACATACTAGAAGTATCGCCCTTGACCAAATCCATATCACTCTGAAGCACTGATACCGCATGGGCGGTTGAAACTTCTCCACCGCTTAGATTATCGAGATAACCAGCACGAAGCAGTGTAAGTCTGTTATTTAGTATTGAATCAGTGTCCGCCTTGACTGCCGGAAGGTCAGTATCATGTACACTTGTAATCTTAGCAAGTTCAGCAGCAAGTTCGGTCCTTACCGCTGAGGCGTTATCAGAGGCAGAGGGGGCGGAAGCGGCATCTAGGATAAGGTCCAGCCTTCCACCGTTCTTCCAATCTGTCTGCAACTCTCCCGTATCGGCAAGGATGCTGTCTACATTTCCATCAACTACCGCTAGCGGAGTGAGTACATCATCTTTGGCGTGGTCATAGTCAGCATGGAGAGTAACACCACTAACTGCTGGAATACTTGCCGCCTTGATGCCAGTCGTGACAAGCAGTGTATTTGTATCTGCCGGAAGATTATCAGTCTTGGCCTTGATTAGTGCCAGGTGACTACCAGCAGCCTCAACAGCAGTCTTCACCTCTGCCGCAGTAGGCGGAGCAGTCGTCAGCGCATATCCAGTCTTATCATTGTTCGTGGTTACGGTCACACCAGCCGTGACAGATGAAACACTACCCATATTGGAACCGACCGCTGCCGGAGATGCTGGCAGGTTGTCCGTCTTAGCCTTAATCGCGGCTGTTTCAGTCTTGACGGCAGGAAGGTCCGTATCATGAATATCAGCAATAGCGGTTGCAATTACGTCACTCGTGTTGTCAACATCTCGGTTGTTGAGCGCAGCGGCACGACACATAACCTTCGGACCCTTGAAATGATAAATGCCTGTGGCTAGGCCAGTAATCCAGCCCACACCTTCGGCATCATTGTTCGCATGTGAGCCACCGGATGCGGGAATCTCGATACCATAATGCCCAATATCTGCAATCGGTTCCGAGATATCATGTACACCTGCGGTGGTTGGGTGAATCTCTGTGATTGTATATACTCCAGCAGTCGTGACAAAGTGCCAGTATACCTTGATACCGGCACTGTTGTACACAAGAGCAGTCTCAAGCGTCTTGAAATCGGTGTCATCCACCAATGGCATGTCATTCATAGGAACCACAATAGCGGTATCCACATCTACATATATGTCAGCCATGTGGTGCCTCCTTACTGATTTGAAATCATATAGAACGGTGCGGCTGAGGCGGCGGGAGCGCCACCACCGCCAAGGTCCGTAAGGGAAGTTTCAGTCATAGGAACTCCGGATGCATCTACATCATACCAATCTCCAGCATGTTGGTGCGCGGTACTTGTGGTGGACAGTTTTTGTGTCCATGATGTACCATTTGTTGATTGCCACACAGTAAGCACGTCACCCTCAATGCGGAACTTGAAGTAGTTACCGGAACCATACGACAGGTTGACTGCTGCCAGAACTGATGATACATTTAAGATTTGCAGAATGATTGCGGCTGTCGGTTCGTAGTATCCGACCCTGCATTTATATGTATCAGTACCACTTAGATATCTAGCAAGATAGTACCCGGTTACAGTTTGTGCGTCGGCATCACCATTGTCATAGGCATTGTTGATATTGAATATAAATACTGCCTCAGCATTTGTATATGAATGCCCCGCACCCATAATTTACTCCTCTATGAAGTCTACGAACGCACCATCATAAACGTGACGATGGCGAAACGGATTACCAGTCTGAGCGTCCTGATTTGTGTACTTAGCGTCGAACTCCGCCCACTCCTCATCGGTAGCGGCTACAAGGAACGCAGTATCACCATTAGAGAGTGTGGTCTGTGCAAAACCACGGGAGGCAACTGGCTCAAGCATGATTGCCGGACCCGTGCTTACATCTTCACCATCGACAATCTCGATAGAATCGCATGTGTAATAACGCTGCTTAAGACTCATAAGTGACCCCCTACATCAGTTGTTCGTAAAGGTCTACGACCTTGTAAATCTCATCTTCCATATATCGTGCAGTCGATAGAGTCTCCGACTGTTTCTTTTCCCAATCAACACCAATCATAGCATCGAACACTTCGTCAATCGTGTCTCCATATACTATGCCATTTCCACCAGTCAGTTTAAGTACTTCAGGTAGATTGCATACAAGGGCTGGTGTACCACATGATAGATACTCCCAAATCTTATTCGGGACGCCTATCCTGTTCTTCTCGTGCTCATTTCCTACCCAACCCCACTCGTATTCATGTGTCTTACGCATAAGTTCCCTATATGGCAATAGGCCCCTTACGTTGTCTGGGTAGAATTGTCTAGCGCTCTCGTTTGTATACATGTCGAACTTATAGTCGTTCTCCTTCATCTTCTGACTAACATATCCGAAGTCTCGCCATGTACCAGAACCAGGAGCGGTTGCTCCACCCTGATACAATATACCGCTCCTAACAGCATCACCATTCTTGTAATCCTGGTGGACTGGGAGCGACATTACGACTGCCTTCGGAACTTTGAAGTTGTGTATTCCGTCTAGTTCTTCCATGACATAATCACCAACGGTAATCATAGCGTCACAGTGGTCTGCTGCGAATGTCTCGTCCTCTGTAACCTCTCCGTACCTGTAATACTCAGGGTCATGACAATCCCATATTACTGGTCTTCCAAGTGCTGCCACGACTGCGTACCTAACAAGCCAGTCAGGCTCATTATGAACGTGTAGTATCGACGCTCCGGAAGTCTTAATCAAGTCAAGTAGTTCGTCCATACCACGCGCTATCCTAACCGCCTCAAAGCACGAACTGACTCTAGGGGGATATAGCGAAACTGAATCAACCCTATACCCGACTCTCCTAAGAGCCTCTGATTCCTTAAACACCCTTATGCAACAGTGGCTCGATATCATCAGGACATGCTTGGGGGCCGAGGTTTCCCAAGGCTCCCCAAGCGTTGCCTGACCACGCGACACCATCAACTCAGCCCTACCAGCCGGAACTGGAACCCAATCCCTGGCATAACGCTGACCATCGTAAATCATGTCAGAGTTTATTCTTACTGGATGACCAATTTGGCGACGGTAGGCCATGAGACTCCAATCAATTACGGAGTGGCGACACCAGCGGTGTCAACAGTGTCAACGAACTGTACGGCGAAGAGGTGCTGCGGACGCAGAGCCTTACCACCGTAAACGTGCAGACCACGGACACCGTCTGCGAACGAACCCTCAAGGCGGACGTTCTCCGTCTTGGTAATCTGGTCAGCGAACGTGAACGCGGAGTTCACTCCAGCAATACCAGTGTAGAGGTCGTCAGCCGAACTCTGGTTGGTCCACATGTTCGGAGCATTAGCCGTGAGAGCCGTCGCAGTATCAGCCGGAACCTGGGTGTTCTGGTTACCAGCGTCATAGTACTGGAAGGTCTTACGAGCCATCGTGTAAATCTTGAAACCAGCAACGCTACCAACGTAGCCCTGGTCACGCATCTTGCCGGAACCGTCAGCGCCAGCACCAACGAAGCGCTCATCCTTAAGCAGTGCGCCAAGGAGGAACGACGGTGCAACAATCCAGCGACCGTCATCCGGAGCAAGCGCGTCATCGAACATAACGCCGAGGTCAACCAGGTGGTCATAGACCTCGTTGGCACCGTTGCTATGAACGGTATCAATCGAGTACACATCGTTCGACTCAGCGGACGTGCCACCAACCTGACCGAAATCGTCAGCGGTACCGTTCTTTGCAGCATCAATCATCTTCTTCAGAATGTAGCGGTCGGTCGCCTGCGCCATTGCGACACCAGAGCGAGCCGTGAGTTCCGCGACATACTTCGGGTCAGACTGTGCCTTCTCAATGTCTTCTACCTCAAACGCGAAGTAGTCGGCCTGGTCAACAGCGAACGTGGTGGATGCACCAGTCGCCGTCTGGTAGATGATGCTCTCACGAGCATTCAGGCCCGTGCTACCATCAGCACGTCCACCAGGAATCTCATACTCACGGGCGATGATATTCCCGACCATATGGACGCGAACGGTATCACCCTTCTGCTTAATAGCGCCTTCATACTCACGGTTTACCAACTGAAGCGCAATCGCCTTGTCGTCGTAAGCCTTGAGCAGCGGACCAGTCCATACCTCAGGTACGAACCCGCGCATAACCTCATGCGAGCCGCCAGCGCCAGTACGTGTAACTGCGGAAGCCGCAGCGTGTCCCCATGCCATATTACCACTTCTCCTTACTTAGTGAGCATAGGACTCCAGAATATCCTCATAATTCTTGATGAAGTCCTCGTCGCTCATCTTTGACAATTCTTTTGTTCCAAATCCCTGCTTGCCGCCGCCAGAGGGCTTCTTGGTGCGAATAGACGCAGCACCCTTTGAACGCTTAATGCCATCGGTGACCTTCTTAACCTTCGCATTCGACAACTCATCAAACATCATATCCTTGTACGCAACCTGAAGGTTTGGGATATGATTCTTGACAGCATACTCAAGAAGGTCCTCGCGGTCAACCTGGGGGTATTTGTTTTCAACTACCCACTTCTCGACGCTGATGAGTTCATTCTCAGTCATCATCTTCGCCTTCATAGCATTAAGTTCATTCTTTACAGAAGCAACTTCCCTATCGACGGGTTTTGCATTTTGCATGTAGTCCTCGATTGCCGCAACAAGCCCAGGGTCAGAAAGAATCTCATCCTTGAGTTTCTTGAACGGTTCGATTTCCTGACGCATAGCCTCAATCGCTTCGCGCTCTGCCTTGATTTCTTCCCTACTCTTAGTGTACTGGTTCCAAGTCTTCTGGACTTTACGCCCATCGAGTTCCTTGGTCCATGCCCACTCCTCGGGAATGTCATCGTCGGCTTCAGAATCGGAGTCTACTGCATCGTCAGTATCGTCGTAATCGTCCTCAAAACCGTCATCGAACTCTTCCGTGTTCTCAGTTTCCTCGTCGCCATCAAGTTCTACATCATTGTCATACTCTTCCATGCTACACTTCCCTTCCGAGACTGTCTCAGGCATTGGTCCGCAGACTTACCATCGACCGTTCCTCGCTACACCATTGGCGGGAGTCCCGCGCCGCCTCCACCCATCATCGCCAGAAGTTCCTCTGGCGTGGGTACAGGCTGTGCCGCTCCCATTTCCCCACCTGCAATCGGCATACCCGTTCCATCAAGGGGGATTCCCTCTTCTGGGTATTCCGTTTCCAGTTCCTCATCCGGCATCTCTTCCTCAGGCGGTACCGAACCATCCGGCATCTGCTGAGCAGCCATAGCGTTCTCCTGCTCAAGCATAGCAGCCTCTAGTCCAGGAAGACCGGACAACTTAACAGCGTACATCGGGGGAATTTGAATACCCAAGTTCGTTACCATATCAGTAAGCGTCTGCATCATGGATACCCTATCCATCGGCCCCGTAGAGCCATGAACCACATGTACGTCCCACCTCCAATTATCGAAGTCAGTCTTGACAATCTCAAACATATCAAAACCGCCAAGTGCTTTCTTGTTGCGGATTGTGCGAGTGTCGCTCCAGTGCTCACTCACAATGTCCAGCCACAACTTGCCCAGGTCTTCAAGCGCCTCTTCAACTCGGCGCTGACGTTCCCTGGTCCGCACTTCGGAGGATTCCTGCTGCATCATAGTAGTCTGTACAGGTTGTCTCGACGGTACGATTCCACGAAGGACGTTCGGGAATCCAGTAACGATATCGAAAGCCTCAGTCTGTTGATTAAGTGTCTCAAAGATATGCCCAGGAAGAGCCGCACCACCATCGCGGTACACCTCAGTCCCAGGGTTCTTAACGATTGTGTCACGCGGTCCATACCCAGCGAGCGAGGATGGAGTCACACCGGAAGTGCTATCAACTACCCAGATTCCGTGTACGAGCCACATGCCGTTGTCGATAATAGTACGGAGCAGGGAGTTGATTGTTGACTGAATACCAAGAACCTTATGGATAGTACAATCACCAAAGAACTCACCAGGTCGAGGAATCTCAACGAAGCGAGTATACGGGAACATGTTGTAGAGTGCTTCTCCATCTTCAAGGACTATACCACCAGCAGTGATAACAGTACGTCGAATACCGCTAGCATACTTCGGCTTGGTTGTCTTGACACCCTGCTCATCCTCGTCCTCAATCATAGCGGAATCCTTGTACCAGTGCTCGTAGATATCGACTCGCTTACCTTCTGATGTATCTACCGGACCCTCGGACCTATCACCCTTCGCTTGGCTGTACTCGGTGGTCGAGGCTTCTCCGGAATCAAGCAACTCTTGTGCGGCATCCGGATAGCGCTCAATCACCCAGCGATATGTGACGGGGTGATGCTCGATGATGAATGAAGCATCGTATACATCAGTAGCGTCCGGGTCAGGGAAGATGTAATACGGAGAGACAATC
>Ga0062383_10000314_pt1 | contig 12423 bp, 12 predicted proteins | sample DOMMetBare3Fresh_FD_59508 | JGI IMG/M metagenome (GOLD analysis project Ga0062383, IMG submission 59508) | Wetland sediment microbial communities from St. Louis River estuary, USA, under dissolved organic matter induced mercury methylation -... | ecosystem: Environmental > Aquatic > Freshwater... | reverse complement strand
TTGAAGTTGATGGAGAGCGAGTTCCTGTACCCGACGCTCGCCGATCGGTCCACGCCCGGCGCATGGGAAGAGGCGGGCCACAGGAACATCTACGAGGCTGCACATGCACGGGTGCATGAGCTGCTCGTCGACTATTACCCCGAGTACATCGACCCGGCGGCGGATGCTCGCATTCGCAGGCATTTCCCGATTCGCCTGAGCCGGGAAGACATGCGGCGCGGCAATAGCCGCTGGTGACTCGTCAACAGACGGCGACGTCGTCCCCCACGGCGGGGGTAACGAGTGATACTCAATGTGATTTAGTCACTGACCAGCGCCCGGTCGAGGCGTAGACAGATGACACGGGCTGTCGCGATGTGCCTTCGCGTCATTCGGGGCAAGCCCGAGCCCTCGGTTCGCCTCAGGAGGAAAGGTGTCATGACGTTGATGAAATGCAAGACGCTGTTACTGGCGATTCTCACCGTGGAATTACTGGCCGCAGCGATCGAAGTCCAGGCAGCACCCACACTGGATCAGGCAAATGAAAACCCGTTTAGCGGTTTCGCTCAGATCGCTGGGGAGTATCGAGCGCAGACATTTACGGTTGGGATAACGGGAACGCTGTCGCGATTCGAGGTTGAACTATTCGGGGTAGGTGCCACAGGCAGCGCGGTATTCGAGATATGGAACACGACCAGCGGACAGCCGGTAGCGGTTCCGGGCACGGCACTTGCTTCTGCAACGATCGAGTTTTCCGGTGTGGATCACGCATTCGTAGGTGCCGATTTGTCACCCGGCATTTCGGTCAGGGCAGGTGATGTTCTCGCCATAGTCTTGAAGGGCGGGGCGAGCCAATTGGCATACTGGGACCACACGGCTGATCTCTACCCGTCTGGAAGTGCGTTTACCACTGCCGATCCGACTGGACCGTGGATAAGCATTGGTGGATTTGGCGGGGCACAAGATTTCAATTTCCGCACCTTTGTTGATACTGCCCCCGCCGTCCTCCTGCAGACATTACACGACGACGTGACCGGCTTCGGCCCCGCCAGGATCCTTGAGAGGACTGTCGCTCAGGCGCAGGTCTACTACGCCGTTCCCGACATCCAGGCGACGTGCGCCGCCCTGCGTTTCTTCGATTACGAAGTGCGGGTGATATGGAAATTGAGCAAGGCCACCAGGAAGGCCGCTTCGTGGAAGATCACGAAGGCCCAGATGGATGATTGGCTCGGACAGTCGGGATCCATCCAGATCGCGCTTGGATGTACCTGAGCAACCTGTTCGGTTGACAGCGAAACCCCGACGCGGGGCGGAGGTTCGTGTCAAATCGGCAGCGGCAACGCGAGTTGGATTCAACGCCGCCCTGAAGTTGTTTAGGTGCGCGCCGCTTGTCGGAGGTGGTCGCCGCTCCAGAACTGCGTTGCCTTGCCCTAGGGTGCGATCGGCCCGGTGGTCTTGGCCAAGCTGCGGAATATTTCCGCATTAGGGCAGAAATCGTTTTCGCCCTCGATTTTTCCGGCGAGCCACCTTTCGCATACGCCCTCCGAGCTGCACGTACGACACCGGCTCCGTACGTCCTTGATGATGGCCTCGACGTCACCACGCCTGAGAACCTCGGGTGTCACGCCGGCCCGCGTCAACATCTGCGTCATGCGCTTCTGCGAGTCAGCGGCGCGATATCTCCAAAACCACACGACCAGGGCGCCGCTCACGGCCACCATGAATATGGCCATCGTAAGCTGAAAAGATGATGGGTTCATGCTCGAGACCTCCATTCGTCGGAACGATAGACTCGCCAGATCAATGACTGTCGTACGTTGGCGCAGGCATGAATCTGACACGCACCCAATGACTGCGCCATTAGCTTAGCAGCAAGTGGCAAGCACGGCGGCGAGTGATCTTGCCCATTCCAGGATGCAAGGGAGCTTTCGGCCCGGATGCCGCTGCCGCAAACAGAAACCCCGGCTCGGAGCCGGGGTTGGCAGGTTCACTGCAATCTTGACTTGCCGAAAAATATCTTCTCTTTTCTAGAGAACCGTTAACTTGTAGGTCACGTCGACCACGAACGCCGAACCGGATGATGACTGGATGTGAACCGTATGGGGTCCTGGACTCATCGGTTTCAACAGCACCCAGTAACCGTCTGCCACTGCGGGATCATGAATTCCCACCGGCACTCCGAATACCAGGTCGGCCATCGAGCCCGGAATGACATTGAATGCGAATCCCCCAGCCGGCGATTGCGCACGGTATGCGAACGGATCGTTCAGTTTCACACCGTCGACCGTCAACTGGAGCTTCACTTTCACAGACGGAACGGCCACTTGCGCATTTGCAAAGACCCGGACCGCGCGAGCCGTGGGTCCATCCTCCGGTGTCCACCAAAGCGCGTTGAACAACGGGAGAAAGAGCGACTTACCAGTTGGGATCGTGCAATAACGTGTGACGGGATTGGGCTCGCCAAGGCCACCGCCGAAGTTGCCGGCGAGGAACCAGATCTTCCCCTGCTGCCGGAGGGCGCAGTTCCGGCCATCCGGATCCGTTATGGGGTTCTCATCGGGCGGCCCCGCCAAGGCCCAATTCCACCAGTCGCCGGCCATGAAACGAGCATCGAAGTTCCTGTCAAACGGTGTGGCTGCCCCGGAAGACGCTGGCGCAAGCGCAGCCGCGCTGGCCAACACCACGAGTGATGTTGCCGATATCAGGGCCTTTCCCCCCGTGTGCTTCCAGAAACGGAAAAGAGATTTCCTGATCAGATTGGCCATTTGATTATCCTCCTCATTCTTGAACGCCTCACTTGAGTATGCAGCCACCTCCCCCGCGCCTCTCTGCGCGAATATGACAGCGATCGGCGCATTCGCCTCCCGCCCAAAGAATTATTCAATACGTACTAATACGTAGCTTCAGGTATGGGTGACTGGATCACGCCAATCAGGCCGCGTTAGCAGGCGTCCCGACGCCAGCTGTCTGTGCAGAAGTCTTTTCGCGGGACTGGCGTCCCGGTCGCGGCAACAGCATAGCGGGCCCGATATCGGCCGGGATATTTCGCGGCGCGGGAGCGTTGAACCGAGCTAGAGGCCGCACCGAAGGCATTTTGGCTGCGCCGAGCTTCATTTAACTTAGTGCGGGCCCGTTAAGTCGCAAGCCCCGAAAAGTCAATTCCCCTTCCGTGGACTAGCTACGCAGGAACCGACGATCAATCGTTGCAGCCGAATCAGGTCCGGAAATGGAACTGGGCTGACTGGCCCATCTCGGGCGTCTGACTGTCGGGTGGAAGCAACCGCCAGCCATTTGCCGAGATGACCAGCAGATAAACAATTGTGAATGGCTTGTCGAATTCCAGGAGAAGATGATGAAAATGCGACATTTACTGGTGCCTTTCGCGCTGCTTGCGGCGGGATCGGCTGTGGCTGCAGATCTCGCCAACTTGCACGGTCAGACCTGCAGGACCGATTCGGGCAGGTGGCACTTCGTGAACAACCAGATCCCCGGAGCGCCCGCAGGCACGCTGACCGCCTTGTGGTCCAGCGGCGACTACTGTGTCGTCGGTCCTTCGAAGATCAACCTCTCGGTGCAGCACTTCAACTGCATCGCCTCAGGGGAACTGCTTGCAGCCTCGACGACCCTCGGTGGCCGGCTCGTATTGTCGGATTACACCTGCACGGACAAGTGTGACCCGAAGGTCGAGAAGTGTGAGTAACACCGGAACCTAGCCGGCTTCGCACGTTGCCGCGGCCCTCCGGCTGCGGCAACGTGCGACTGTAGCGTCGAACGGATACGAAAGAATGCACGGGAGCATTGCATGGACGTTGGCATGAGCAGGTCGATCCGAAGGAATCGCCGGTGGCTGTGGTGGCTGGTACCTGCAAGCCAGGCGCTTGCGCTATCGAGCCTCGCGGCGTGCCCAGCGGGCGAAGTTGCACTGCTCCCGAATGTGCGCGCCTTGCCTGCCCGTGACATCGCGATGCTTGACGCCGGCAAAATGAAATTCAGCGCTACAAGCTGGAACTCCGGCAACGGCAATCTCGAACTCGTACCGCGGTCGCCCCAAACGGATCCGACGACCGGCCAGACAAAGCAGCCCGTGGACCAGCGTGTGTATTGCTCCGGCGGCAGTTACTACGATCGACCGGCCGGCAGTGCCGAGTACCATCCCGCGCACAATCACGTGCACTTCAACGACTACGCAAACTACATCCTCGAAGAGGACACGGCCAGCCCGCAGAGCCCGCGCAAGGGTACCAAGACTACGTTCTGCATCATGGACACCACGGCCGTGAACATTCAGCTGAGCGGGGCCTCGGCGAGCGCCGTCTTCAGCACCTGCCCTACGCAGGACCCCGATTTCAACACACAGGGCATGTCGGTGGGCTGGGGCGACACGTATGGTGCAAACCTTGCGGGTCAGAACCTCTTCATCGGCGACCTTGCACCGGGGATGTACAGACTGAGACAGGTATTCGATCCGAAAGGGCTGCTGCTGGAGACGAGTGAATCGGACAATGAGTCCTGCCGCCGCGTGGAAATCGGCGATGGTTCAAACGGGCGATATGTCGCCGACCGTGGGTCCTGCACGACGCTAGCCGCCGCCACGATCGACAGCATCTCGCCGGTTTCCGCCTCGCAGAACAGCTGCGTCGACATGACGATCTACGGCACGAGTTTCGTTCCTGAGCTGCGCATCAGCTTCGCCGGCGGCACCGGTCCGCTCCCCAACGTGCGGAACACGACCTACGACAGCGCGGGAGACTTCGTGACCGCCAGGGTTTGTGTGCCGAAAGTCAGGAATGGCCGCAGGGGCGGGCTGGGAAGCGACCCTGTATGGGATGTGATCATGAGCAGCGTGCTTGGCGGGTATGCCACGGTCACGAAGACGAATGCGTTTCGTGTGACGCTCTGATCGGAGCGAGTGCCCGCCGAAGCATCGACTGTCGCTCAATCAAAGCGGGCAGAGTTCGCACGATTCTCGCGGACTACGAGCAACGCGCGTCGGCGCACTCCCAGCTTGTCGTAGATGTGCTGCAGGTGCTTCTTCACCGTTTCTTCCACGATGCCGAGTTCGCGTCCGATCTGCTTGTTGGTCCAACCCTGGCGCACCAGCATAACTATCTGTCGCTCGCGGCCGGTGACTTGGCTGGCGCTGTCATCGGCGCCTCCAATCTCGCGGTGCATGCGGTCCGCCGTGGATCTGTGGCGCATCAGGTCTGCGAGCACGGTGGCTAGCAACGCGCGCGGGACCCAGATTTCGCCTGCGGCCACTCGACGAATCGCCCGAACGCAATCGGCGATCGCCGTCTCGGCGCACAGGAAGCCATGCAGGCGATGGCGGAGAATCGTCTCGACCAGCGCAGCACCGGGGGATCGCGCCAGCAGCAACACTCGCGGAGCGAGTGATGCATAGTGCCTGGCCGCGCGGCCCGCCCGCCGTCTCATCGGCCCATCGAGCCAATCGATCAGCACGAGAAACGGACGTCGCTCGCTCAGCTGGAGTGCCAACGCCAGATCATCACTCGGACACGCGCCGAGCACCTGGATATCAGGCTCCACCGCCAGGCGCTGGGCGACACCCGATCGAATCACCGCGTCGTTCGACGCTATCCATACTGTCAGGCGGTCCGAGCCTGCCCACGGCGCCGCATCGCCAACCGCCAGCTGCGCGACGCTTCCATTGGCGAATTGGCCGTTAAAGGTCTTGGATCTCGACATGCCTGGCCTTCCGCCGCGAGGTCCCTGCGGCGCCACTTGGACTATCTACCAATTGCCCGATGGTATGGTCCGCACTTTACAGAATGGGAATTAAGCGGGACTCTGAACCGCTGTGCAGGCTTCCCGATCAACCCTGCGCATCGCCGCGGAACGCGAGCTGTCCGCAAAACATCTCTGACGCATCCCCACTCGCGGGAACGGCCCTGACGTAACAGGCGCAGCGACCGTTCGTCGCCAATAACGTCATTCTGTCAATTGCGGATTGACGCCTTTCATTGCGCCAGTGAGAATCAAGCTGCGTTGACAAGGGCAAACCCATCGAAAGATGGGGACGCAAAGCCACCGGTCTACCGACGGGAACGTCCATGACAGCGGGGTTGCCAGCGACCAGCGGGGTTGTGCCAGTCATCGGGCTGGACCCGCCGTCCCCGCCGATTCTCTACCGGTTCTGCTGGCGCATTTGCGTCCCTGCATCGCGCGGGCTCGCGCGCATTTAACCGACAGGAGAACGCGAAATGCTCAAGACCAAATTGGCACCAAGCACCGGACGACTCAGGATCGCTGTGGCGGGCAGCGCCTTGCTGCTTTCAATGCAGGCCGCAGCCGGGCCAGGAGATAAAAGTCTGGCCGAAATCGACGCCTGCCTGGAGGACACCGATACCGCGCACGTCTGTTCGAGCAAGGAACTTTCGAATGTCGTCTTGCAGTGCGGTGACGAATCGACCTTTTTCATCAAGTACGATGATCTCAATGACACGGAAACGCCGTTTGCGGGACTGCTGAGCCCTTACGAAGGACTCTTTAGCTGCCCGGAAGGACAGGTCGTTGCCGTCTTCATCAAGTCAGGTAGCACCAGATATTCGGGTCCGCCAATCGAAGGCTTACCGCCGGGCAGCGGCGCCATGTGGTCTCCGCTCGCCTGCAGCGTGGAGGAGTTGGCTTGTTCCTCCCCGTCGGATTGAGGGCGGCGCGAAGGAAAGCGAAGGAGCTGTGCGTAAGGAATAGGCTGACCGCTGGGCCCTCGCCCTGCGGTCAGCCGCTTGGAGCGCAAGAAACGAGGCCAAACGTCCTGCTTATCCCTGCCTGAGACTGTCAGTTGGATTAGACGCGCTGAAAGTTCTCCCGCCCTACCCTCTTCCGGGTTGAGTCCTGTCTGAGTTGCCGGACATCATTTCCCTTACATTCGCGGCAACAACGTCGGGGAATGGCGGCCCAGCGCACCCGTGCCGTGGTTTCAATGCGCGACCCAGATGAATCCAAAGAAACCCCGGCGCGGAGCCGGGGTCGCAAATGTCTTGATTCCGAGGAATCCACCCTGGGCGTGGCGTCCTTGTGTGTCTACGGCGAAAACCAATAGTTCCTCGTTTCCAGCGCACCAGCCGCGTTATGGCTCTGGACCAAAATACGACCGTCGCTGGCTCGCGTTAGCAACACGTCCGCATCCTCGATGCCTTTGCCATCGACATCCTCGAAGATCGTCAGATCACGAGCCGTAAATCCGGCGGGATACCACAGCGCGTTCGGGTTGGGCGCGCCTGCCGCATTCTTTACCTCCACCATAGACCGACCATCGCTTTTCCGCGTAGACAGCACCGCGATTTCAGGCACCGAGTTGCCGTCCGCATCAGCGATTTGTTTCACAGCCAGGGCTCGGTAACCAGCTGCGAACCAGACCTTGCTAGGATTTGCTGCCCCAGCGGCGTTCCTGATCTCAACACTATTGCGCCCATCCGAGTTGCGGGAGGACAGCACCGCCGCCTCGGGCACTGTATTGCCGTCCGCGTCACTCACGATCGCCAAGTCAATGGCAGTATCTCCTGCCATGAAGTACAAGGTGGCGGGGTTGGTCGCCCCGGCCGCGTTCTTCACCTCAACCACGTTCCGCGCATCGCTGTTGCGACGGGATAGTACGGCCACTTCGGCAACACCATTCTTGTCGGCATCGTCCACAATCTCGAGATCGAGAGGCGTCAGCCCGACACCCATCCAGATTGATTTTGCATTGGCCACCCCAGAAGCATTCTTGACCTCAACAAGTCCCCGTCCGTCGGAGTTGCGCCTCGACAAGACCGCAAGTTCGGGTACGCCGTTGTTGTCCGTATCGCTCTTGATGACGGCCATGGACACCGGCATTTGACCCGCCGCAAACCAGATTGATCGCGCTGCAGGTGTGCCCGCGATGTTGCGAACCTGTACGACGCAGCGATTATCGCTTTTCCTAATCGCCAGCATGGCGAGTTCGGGTATACCATTACCGTCTGAATCTGGAAGCGTTTGGGCATCTAGCGGAATCATCGTACCGTCAAGGAACACGAGCGTTTTGATAAGCGCCCCATCCTTGCCGCTGCGGATCTCCGCCCGGATCGGCTCATCTCGAATTACCGCCACATCCTGGACCCCGTCCGAATTCGTGTCGGGCACGACCTTCGGACCGATGATGGGAATCGGACTCACGATGTAGGCGTGACACTCGCTGGTGCGGCTGTCGCAGCCGGAAGCAAGAATCTGGCCGCGAGAGTTGATTTTCCACCCTTGACTCAATGAGACGTACGGCTTCAGTAAGTCATTGGGATCGACGAGACTATCCAGTTTTTGCATCACCGCCCCGTCCCACAGAAAGGCGTGATCAGCCGCACTACCTGCGGTCCAGGCAAAGCCCGTCACCTGCCCCAAATCGTTGATGGCACGGCCTACACTTCTCGTGCCGCCCAGCGTGCCGAGGTCCTGCATTGTGCTGCCATTCCAAAGGAAGGCGTGATCCACTACATTGCCGGGATCCATGTACGCATAGCCCGTCACCTGCCCGGAGGCGTTGATGGCAGAGCCAAAGCTATTGCCCCCGAGGGAGCCGAGGTTTTGCATCGTAGTGCCTTTCCACAGGAAGGCGTGCACTGCCACATCACCAGTCGTCCAGGCATTTCCCGTCACCTGCCCTGACGCGTTTATGGCAATGCCCTCGCTGTTCGAACCCCCTAGCGTGCCGAGGTCCTGCATATAGGCCCCGTTCGACCGGAAGGCATGACTCGCGAAAAAGTTGACTGCCGCCCATCCTGTCACTTGCCCCGCATCGTTGATGGCCTTCCCGATGCTGTCCGAGCCACCAAGCGTGCCGAGATCCTGCATCGCGGTCCCGTTCCACAGAAACGCGTGCTGGAATGGATCGGGCGGTATTATGATCCCTAAATGCGCTGCATCGCCCTTTGACTGAATCGCATGCAGCGCCGCACCGCCAACCACGAAGGCGCTGCCCGTCACCTGCCCAGAGGCGTTGATGGCATTGCCACTGCTTGTGTCCCCTCCCAGCGTGCCGAGGTCCTGCATCGTGCTGCCGTTCCAGCGGAAGGCATGAAAAGCCTCATCAGCGGTCGTTTTGGCATAACCAGTCACTTGACCCGCATCATTGATGGCACGGCCATAGCTTGACGTGCCCCCCAGAGTGCCGAGATCCTCCGTCGTGGTCCCGTTCCACAGAAACGCGTGTTGTGATGCATTGCCAACTGTGTAGGCATCGCCCGTCACCCGCCCCGTGGCGCTAAGGGCAAAACCAAAGCTTCCAGCGCCCCCTAGCGTGCCGAGGTCTGTGAGCCGATAAGTGTGCGGCGTCAACGCAGCGCCAGAAACCAGTGTCAGTGGTTGGACAGCCAGTACATACGCGCCTTCGATCGTCCCGCTACCCGAAAAACTCATGTCGCAACATGCAGTCACTCCAATGATGAATGTGCCATTAGCGGGAACGGTGAAATCCAGCCGCGCAGCAGAGACATTCGCAAATGCGCTGGAATTCGGCGTAACTGGGCAGTCGGCTGTAAACACCCCTACCCCAAAAGCTGTGAGGGGATTTGGCTGGGAAGTATCCCCACCCAGCTCTGCCCGCAATTGTTTCCCGGGCACTGCAGAAAACTTATAGAAATCTACAGCATTTCCGCTCGGTTGTGTTTTGTACCCGGCGACTTGCAAGGGTACCAGAGCCGAACTCAAGTCTTGAGCACTAACACAGGGATTGTTCGGCTCAACTTCGGAATATGACAGGGCGTATGCCGGAGAATTTCCAACAAGAGCCAACATGAAGATCAGCTTTTTCAGAAAGCCTGGTACAAGGCCGATGGCTGACTTGGTTTTCATTTTGCTATTCCCTTGGCGGCTTAGGTGCCCGCGATCACGAGACTCCAATTCAGCTTAAACGCGTGAAGGCGAACTTCCACCGCCTTTCTACGCCCTGTACTTGTGCCATTGGATCCTTCGGATGGCTCATTCTTCTAATGCGAATGAATCAGCATCAACGCTCGCGAATAGCGTCGGTTCAGCGTTGCTGTCACGTCAACCGAAGTAATCCACATCATTGACCTGGTGCAGATGCATCAGCCGGAGGGTCGCGAGAACCTAGATCGCGCCCAGCTGGTGACCCGCGTTGATAACCGCCGTCGGATATCGCACTAGAGCTACGTACTAATACGTATGGTGTAGTTCTGAACATTCAGCTAAGCCTAAACACTCTTGGGGGTGCTCTTACTGACCTTGGGCCGCGCCGGCCAGAGGCCTGTAATACCGCAATCAACTTGACCGACTGAAGTGCCCAGGTTTGGTCCAACAAGCGTTCCAGAAGCCGCAACCACATGGCTAGTTCAGGGCTCTTGATCAGTACCGGCGAACCAGCCTACGCGGTCAACCGCGACGGGATGATCGTGGCCTGGAATGCGGCGGCCGAGCGCACTTTCGGTTATGCGGAGGCGAGCGCGTTGGGCCGACGCTGCTGGGAACTCCTGGCAGGCCAGGACCTGTTCGGCAACCGGTACTGCTGCCAGGGTTGCCCGTTGCGTGAAATGGCGTTCGGTCATCAGTCTGTCAAGGGCCATGAGTTGTTCCTCATGACGGCATCCAACGGGTTGCAGCGGTTTAGCTTGTGCACTCTGCTGGTTCGCGACGGCGCAGGCCATGAACTGTTTGTGCACATGTGCTGCCCCGACCGCTGCGGAGGCGAAGGTGATCTCACCGCGCCTGCCGGTGGTCGCCCGTCCGCCAACCACCAGCGCGGCGCGCTGAGCAAGCGGGAAATCGAAGTGCTCGCCCTGTTGGCCGAAGGCAAGGATACGACCGAGGTGGCCTTGGACTTGTGCATCAGCCCAGCCACGGTGCGCAATCACACCCAGCACATTCTCTACAAGTTGCGCGCGCATAGCCGGGTGGCGGCTATCAACACGGCTCACAAACTGGGCTTGATCTAGGATCTCCCGACTCTCCCGATGATGCATCTGCATCAGGCCAATGATGCGGATTGCTTCGGTTCACCTTGCCAACAACGCTAGACCAGCGCTGTTTATGAGCGCTGATGCTGATGCGTATGCATTAGCTGATAGAGGCGCCTGCATGCTGCAAGTACAATAGAACGAGGCTCATAAGAAGGATCAACCGCCTGGATTGATAACAGTGGTTGTCGTGAAGCAGCTGAGGAACTAACCGACCAGGCGGCCAGCGCTGCCGGTCAACTCCAAAGCATTCGGAATGAGCTACGGCGAACTGACGACTGTTTTTGGGTCAACCCACCGGAGTGGCGTAGCGCCCCGTGGTCACCACTGCAGGAGGCCTACGCGCGCGGTGTGCTCGCCTTTGTTGTCGACACGGCCTCTAACCTCGTACTGGAAATCGACAGCAAGCCCTACGCGAATGTGAACGCTCTCAGGGTCGCCAGTTCGGTCAATATTTGCACGCCACCCCGGCTGCGGAAGACAATCTTTGTGGAGTGTCGTTAAACGCCGGGCCGCATGAATGCGTCGCCGATGGTTACTGGGCACTGTTGCCGCCTTTGTCTGCAGGGCAGCATCCCGTTCGCTTCGCCGGTGAGTTTGCGGGTGGCTACTCACTCGATGTGATTTATGACATCACTGTGAGGCCCAGCCAGAAAGTTAGCGCGGAAGCGATCTTGCGGCACAAGTGATCGCGAGCCGCACCAGCGTTCCGTCGGGAGAACTGCGTGGCAGGCGGCGCAGCGCGGCACGATCTGGATACATCCAAAGAAACCCCGACGCAGGGCCAGTTGCAACCTGATTGCACGATTTTGCGTGCAGTCGCAGGACGAGCGCTTCCTGACGGCCCTGCGTATAAGTAGATATACGTGTTCCCTTCGGACCTCAAGTAGGCTAGTTAGGGATACGCACAGGTGAATCGTTGATAAGGCAGGATCAACTCATGGACAACAACCCAATCACACGACCAGCAGACCACAAGTTCATGCCTGCCACCCTCACAGCCATATTTCTGGAAGACCTGCTAAATGTGCAAGGCGCGGCGCGGCGTGGCGCGGTCAGGCAAGGCAAGGCAGATGCGGAAGGCCGGCAACTAGGCCGCCGCCAGCACAAACGGGTTAACTGTGAAGTTGATCGTCCACCCCACGATGCTGTTAACCGAGCCTTCGATCAGCGACTGCCTTCTCGCCTGACCCACTCGCCCGCCTAGACGGGTGCGCTCCACTTCGCAGAAAGATGGCTACCTGTGCGGTTGTATTCCGAGAAGCAGCACGCCGGCCCATATGAGAAGCAACGAGATCCACAATGCCGTAATCATTTGCGCTCCACGTCCTTCGCAGAACAACCACCCCGCTCCATTGGGCGGCTACGCAATAACTAGTCTGGAGTATGTCTACGGGCAATACGTATATGCACGTAATCGCTGAGAGACGCGACCTGGAAGCGTTGACATAACGACCAGCGCGGGCCTTATGTGTGATCCGGCTTTCCGGCCCCA
>Ga0062383_10000309_pt1 | contig 12512 bp, 8 predicted proteins | sample DOMMetBare3Fresh_FD_59508 | JGI IMG/M metagenome (GOLD analysis project Ga0062383, IMG submission 59508) | Wetland sediment microbial communities from St. Louis River estuary, USA, under dissolved organic matter induced mercury methylation -... | ecosystem: Environmental > Aquatic > Freshwater >... | reverse complement strand
TCGACTGGGCGGAAACCGTGGATCTTGACGAGCTCACCGTCATCCGCAAGCCCAACGTCGGCTATGACTTCGGCTCGTGGAGTGTCGGCCTCGATGCCGTGCCCACGATCGCGAGCGCCGATCGGACCCTCCTGGTGAATGACAGCATGGCGGGACCGTTCACCTCGCTCAGCGGGCTGCTCGATGAGTTCGAGGAGACCAGGGCCGACGTCTGGGGACTGACCGACACCTACCAGTTCAGACACCACCTCCAGTCCTACTTCCTTGGCTTTGCCAGCGGCGTCCTCGCCGACCGGCCCCTTCGGCAGTTCTGGGCGAACGTCCGTCATGAGGTCGACAAGGGCGAGATCGTCCTGCGAAACGAGATCGGGCTGAGCCGCCTCCTGGAAGAGGAGGGATACCTCCAGTCGTCGGCCTTCTCCCACGAGTCGTTCGTGGTGGCCGGCCAGAACCCCGTGATCATCGCCTGGCGCGAGCTGCTGGTGCGTGGGTTCCCATTCCTCAAGCGGGAGATCCTCCGCGATCCGTCGGTGGCTCCGGGCGGCGGGAACGCTCCGTCGGTGCTGAAGGTGATGCTGGACATCGATGTGCACGAGTGGGTGGAGGATCGAGCCTCTTGAGCGTCAAGGCCAGGTGGTCAGCGGTTCGCGAGCTCCTGCGTCCCCGGACGCGGTGGCGAGCCTTTCGAGAGGGGCGTCCGATCGGCGTGCCCCGGGCCCTGCCGGGATGGGAGGCGGACTTCAACGGTTGGGTGAGGCGTGGAAGCGGGCGGCAAGCGGGCGCCTATCCCGATCTGTGGCGGAGCCGCGTCGATCTCCCCGTTGTCGATCCTGCCAAGGTGGGCGTTGTCGTCCACGTGTTCTATCCGGACCTCGCGGAGGAGCTGTTCGATCGACTGCGGGCGATGCCCGTGGCGTATGACCTGTTCGTCACGAACGCCAGCGGCACGCCGATCGAGGTTCCGCAAGAGATGGGCCCGCTCGCGCAGGCCCGCGTGCTCGAGGTCAGCAATCACGGCCGCGACATCCTGCCCCTCGTGAGCCTCGTGAACGCGGGCTACCTCGACCCCTACCTGGTGGTGCTGAAGATGCACACCAAACGCAGCGCCTGGCGGTCCGAGCACGTTGCGCTCGGCGGTACCGGTGAGCAGTGGCGGGCACAGCTGCTGGACTCGCTGCTCGGCGGACCTGAGAACATCATGGCGGTGCTCTCGGCGTTTGCCGAGCGGCCTGATCTCGGCCTTGTCACCGCTGATGGGAGCGTGCTGGGACCCGACTTCTGGGGAGACAACGAGGACCACGCGGCCAACCTCTTGCGGCGGCTCGAGCTCATCCTCGATCCGGACGGGCTTCGGTTTGCGGCAGGATCGATGTACTGGGTCCGCGGGTTCGCCTTGCAGGGCCTGCGGGCGCTCAACCTGAGTTCGACCGACTTCGAGCCAGAGCTGGGACAGGTGAACGCCACCACGGCCCACGCGATCGAGCGCCTGCTTGGCGCGCTGCTGACCGAAGCGGGCCTGTCGATCCTGGAGCGCTCGGCGTTGCCCACCGCTTCCGTCGACGGATGGCGACGATTCGGACCTGGCCCGCTGCGGCCGCGCGCCCGCATCGTCCCCTTCTACCTACCCCAGTTCCACCCGGTCGAGGAGAACGACCGGTGGTGGGGCGAGGGCTTCACCGAGTGGACGAACGTCGCCTCGGCCCAGCCGGTCTACGAAGGTCAGCACCAGCCTCGGATCCCGCGGGACCTCGGCTTCTACGACTTGCGCCTGGACGACGTGCGGGTCGCGCAGCTGTCGATGAGCTCCGCAGCAGGGATCTCCGGGTTCATGTACTACCACTACTGGTTCGCCGGCCGGCCGCTCCTCGACACGCCCATCCGCAAGCTCCTGGACAGCGACATCCCGCAGCCGTTCTGCGTCATGTGGGCCAACGAGAACTGGACACGGCGATGGGATGGTCGCGAGACCGACGTGCTCATGGCTCAGGACCACCAACTGGTTCCCGCCGCCGACTTCATCGATGATGTGATGCCCCTGCTCGCCGACGAGCGCTACATGACGATCGGGCGGCGCAAGATCGTTGCCGTCTATCGCCCTGGTCAGATCCCAGACCTCGCTGAGACGATCGCGTCGTGGCGAGATCGCGCCCGGCGCAGCGGCGTCGGCGAGCTCTTCGTCATGAACGTCGACGTCGACTTGGAGTTCGGCGGGTTGGTGGGCCCCCTGGAGAGCCACGGTCTCGATGGATCGCTCGGCTTCCCGCCCCACAACCACCGCTGGACATGGCTACCCCATGAAGGGCTTGGCGTCGACGAGCGCTTCACCGGGAACCTGCTGAGCTATCAGGCCCTCGTGAAAGATGCGGAGCGCCGCCTGCGGACGCAGCCGCGACCGTCGCTCTACCCCGGCGTGATGGTGGCCTTCGACAACACACCTCGTCGGCAGTGGGACTCCGATGTGTGGTACGGCTCGAACCCGTACACCTTCAGGCGGTGGCTGGCCTCGGCCGTGAGCTCGGTGCTGGATCGTGATCCCGAAGAGCGTGTTGTGTTCGTGAACGCCTGGAACGAGTGGGCAGAAGGCGCGGTGCTGGAGCCCACGAACCGCTATGGGCGATCGTTTCTCATGGCCGTGCGCGACGTCGCCTTCGCGTGACCCCTGGCGCCGCGATGCTCAGGCGCCGTCATGCGCGTCGAGGAGCTCGCGCGCCACAGCGGAGGGCAGCACGGTGCCGGTCACCAGGGCCTCCTGCAGCTCCCGGATGCGGCGGATCACCGCAGGATTCGACCGGAGGCGATCGACGAGAGCGTCCGAGACGTCACGCCACATCCCCTCGACAGCTTGCCCCGATCGAAGGTCGTCGAGCTCGCCGGTCGAGACCAGGCGGGCATGGGCGGCGCCGATCGCGGACCAGAGCTCTGCGATCCCGGATCCAGTCAGAGCCGAGCACATGCGCACCTCGACCTCCCAGCCCGTCCGCTTCGGGCGCATCAGGTGGATGGCATTGCGGAGGTCGACACTGGTTCGGAGCGCAGCCTGCTCGAGCTCACCATCCGCCTTGTTCACGACGATGAAGTCGGCAAGCTCGATGATCCCGCGCTTGATCCCCTGCAACTCGTCTCCTCCCGCTGGTGAGGCGACAAGGACGAACAGATCGACGAGGTCGGCGACAGCCACCTCGGACTGGCCAACTCCGACGGTCTCTACGAGCACGACGTCGAACCCGGCTGCCTCGCAGAGCAGGATCGCTTCCCTGGTGTGGCGGGCGACGCCGCCGAGCGTCCCGCGAGACGGGGTGGGCCGGATGTACGCCTCCGGTCGCCTGCTCAGCTCGTTCATCCGGGTCTTGTCGCCGAGGATCGACCCTCCGCTCAGGGTGCTGGACGGATCGACTGCCAACACGGCAACACGATGCCCGTCGCCCACGGCCTCCAGGCCGATGGCCTCGATGAGCGTGGACTTGCCGGCGCCAGGCGAGCCGGACACGCCGACCCGAACGGCGTCCCCGGTTCGAGGCATGAGGGTCTCGAGCAGCTCAGCGGCCTCGTCCCGATGGGCGTCCTTGGCCGACTCGACGAGGGTGATCGCACGGGCCAGTGCCCGTCGATCGCCGGCTGTGACACCGGCAGCCAACGCCGCGGCGTGCTGGGTCATGCAGTGGGGTGCTTGGCGCTGATCAGGTCGAGGACCGCTCCGGCGGCCTCGGGGATGTTGGTGCCCGGTCCGAAGACCGCGACCACCCCAGCGTCACGGAGCAGCTGGTGGTCTTGTGGGGGGATCACCCCGCCGCACACCACGAGGATGTCATCGGCCCCCGCTGCCCTGAGCTCGGAGACCAGCTGCGGGACGAGCGTCTTGTGGCCGGCCGCCTGGCTGGAGACGCCCACCACGTGGACGTCGTTCTCCACCGCGGCGCGAGCGACCTCCGCGGGGGTCTCGAACAATGGACCGAAGTCGACGTCGAAGCCGAGGTCGGCGAACGCGGTTCCGACCACCTTGGCACCGCGATCGTGACCGTCCTGGCCCATCTTGGCCATGAGGATGCGGGGCCGCCGTCCGTGCTCAGCCGCGAACGCCTCGACCTTCAGGCGCACCGCTGTGAACGCCTCGTCGCCGTCATACGCCGCGCCGTACACGCCGGAGATGCTACGGACCTCCGCCCGGTGACGGCCGAAGACGGCTTCCAGGGCGTCGCTCATCTCGCCAACGGTGGCCCGAGCGCGAGCGGCCTCGATGCAGAGCGCCAGCAGGTTCGCGTCCCCAGCCGCCCCTTCGCGCAGGCGGGCGAGCGCGTCGCTGCACGCGGCGGCATCTCGCGTGGCTCGGATCTGTTCAAGGCGTGCGATCTGCTGGTCCCGAACCTTGGTGTTGTCGATGTCCAGCACGTCGACGTGCTCGGGATCGCCCGCCTCGTACTTGTTGACCCCGACGATGACCTCGTCGCCCCGGTCGATGGCGGCCTGACGCTTGGCGGCCGCCTCCTCGATCCGCAGCTTGGGCATGCCCGAGTTGACGGCCTTCGTCATGCCACCCATCGCCTCGACCTCCTGCATGATCGCCCAGGCGCGATTCGCAAGGTCCTGCGTGAGCGCCTCGATGTAATACGACCCTCCCAACGGGTCGACCACCGTCGGCACCCCTGTCTCCTCTTGGATGATGAGCTGGGTGTTCCTCGCGATCCGGGCCGACGTGTCGGTGGGTAGACCGAGCGCCTCGTCGAAGGAGTTGGTGTGGAGGCTCTGGGTGCCGCCGAGAACCGCCGCCAGTGCCTCCAGCGTGGTGCGGACGACGTTGTTGTACGGATCCTGCGCAGTGAGGGAGACACCACTGGTCTGACAGTGCGTGCGGAGCATCAGCGAAGCCGGGTTCTGGGGGTCGAAGGGCTGGATGACGCGGTGCCAGAGCAGGCGGGCAGCGCGCAGCTTGGCGACCTCCATGAAGAAGTTCATGCCGATGGCGAAGAAGAAGCTCAGCCGCCCGGCGAACTCGTCGATGTCGAGGCCTCGGTCAATCGCGTACCGCACGTATTCGAGACCGTCGGCGATCGTGAAGGCCAGCTCCAAGTCGGCTGTGGCCCCCGCCTCCTGCATGTGGTATCCGGAGATCGAGATCGAGTTGAAGCGCGGCATGGTCCGCGACGTGTGCTCGATGATGTCCGCGACGATCCGCATGCTCGGCTCAGGCGGGTAGATGTAGGTGTTGCGGACCATGAACTCCTTGAGGACATCGTTCTGGATCGTCCCGCTCAGCTGGTCCGGCGCCACCCCCTGCTCCTCACCAGCCACGACGAAGCAGGCCAGGACCGGAAGGACGGCCCCGTTCATCGTCATCGACACCGACATCTTGTCGAGGGGGATGCCGTCGAAGAGGATCTTCATGTCCTCGACGGAGTCGATGGCCACGCCAGCCTTGCCGACGTCGCCGATCACGCGTGGGTGGTCGCTGTCGTAGCCCCGGTGGGTCGCGAGATCGAAGGCGACGGAAACGCCTTGCTGGCCGGCGGCCAGGTTGCGCCGGTAGAAGGCGTTCGATTCCTCGGCGGTGGAGAACCCGGCGTACTGCCGGATGGTCCATGGTCGGCCTGCGTACATCGTCGCGCGAGGGCCCCGCACGAAGGGAGCGAAGCCAGGCAGCCCCCCAAGGTGCTGGACGGCTTGGAGGTCCTCCTCCGTGTAGAGCGGCTTGACAGGGATGCCCTCGGGCGTGGCCCAGACCAGGTTGTCGGGGTCGCCGCCCCGGAGCTCCTTGCGTGAGAGTGCCCGCCAGTCGTCAAGGTTCGGTCGTGAGGCCACGGCGCAGAGCCTAGGACGATGTCCATCCCAGGCCCCAGGCCAGCGCTGCTACCGTGCCCGCGTGTGATGGTTTCGCGAGGGCGTTGGCAGTACTGATGGGTGGCGAGCCGAGATGAGCCTCGTAGGCGCCGTCGATGGCCTCGCGGAGGTCTTCGGGCGCCGTACCAGTCGCCGACGAGTCCTTCAGCGGGCGGCGCTCGCGGGGACCGCGCTCGCCGTCGCACCCGGAAGCTTCGTGCTCCGGCCTGGTACGGCATATGCGGCCATCTGTGGCTGCTCGGGCCAGGCGTGTGACTGCGCGTCGCTGTGCTGCGACGGGTACACGGAGTTCTGCTGCACCATCAGCGGTGTGAACCGCTGCCCACCGGCAACGCTGCTTGGTGGTTGGTGGAAGGTCGACGGCTCGTCGTTCTGTGGTGGAGCAGCGCGGTACTACCTCGACTGCAACGCGCAATGCGGCAGCTGCGGCTGCGGCGCCAGCGGCATCTGCTCTGGTTCTTGCTCCGGTACCCGCTGTGGCTGCGCCAACGGCAGCTGCGGCAATCGGAAAGCTGGCTGCACAGGCTTTCGGTACGGCCAGTGCCATCAGGATGTTGACTGTCTCGGCCCCATCGTGTGCCGGGTCGTCACGTGCACGCCCCCCTGGCAGCTCGACGGGAGCTGCGGGACGACTGCCCGGACGGACAACGCGACCCGCTACCACAACCGGCCGTGCCTCGAGGGCGCGCCCATCGGTTCGCTCGAAGTCGTCGCCTCCGTGCCAGGAGGCGTCCGGATCGCCGGGTGGGCCGCCGACCCCGACGTGAACGGCCCCACGGAGGTGCACGCGTACATTGGAGGGGGCGGCGGCTACAACCTCGGTCTCGCGGACCGACAGCGCAACGACGTGGCAGCCCGGTACCCGGAGCTTGGTGGCGCGCATGGGTTCGACGTCGTTGTGCCCGATCTGCGAGATGGCACCTTCGAGGTCTGCGTGTATGCCATCAACCTCGCGGGTCCGTCCGGTCACACGCTTCTGGGCTGTCGGCAAGCGAACCTCGTACGAGGACCGTTCGGTTCGCTCGATCTCGTAGGTCGCTCGCCGTCGGGTGTGCGGGTCGCCGGGTGGGCGATCGATCCGGACTCCAGCGACTCGGTCGAGGTGCATGCCTACGCCGGCGCCGGGGGCGTCAACCTGGGCCTCGCTGACGACGCCAGGCCGGATGTTGGCGCTGCCTACCCGGGCTACGGCTCAGCCCATGGGTTCTCGGGCGAGATCCCGTACTCCGGCCCCGACACCGTGGATGTGTGCGCCTACGGGCTGAACGCGGTCGGCCCCGGTACCACGACCGTGATCGGGTGCCGGCGCGTCGAGGTGTCGCACGGTCCGATCGGGAACATCGACGTGCTTCGCCGCGTCCCGGCCGGGCTTCAGGTGCAGGGCTGGGCCCTCGACCCGGACGCCACCGAGTCGATCGAGGTGCACGTCTACGCGGCCGGAGGAGGCACGAACCTCGGACTGGCGCAGATCTCGCGGCCCGACGTGGCCGTAGCGTACCCAGGCTACGGGAGCGCCCATGGGTTCGACGCCGTCATCCCCTTCGCCGGCAGTGGCCGCGTCGAGCTCTGCGCCTACGGCATCAACGTCGGTTCCGGCGCCAACGCGCGCATCGGATGCCGTTCTCTCATCCTGATGTCGAACCCGTTCGGCGCACTCGACGTGGTCGAACGCACGACCGGCGGGCTTCACCTCGCAGGTTGGGCGATCGATCCAGACACGGCCGACGCCGTCGAGGTGCTGGTCTACGTCGACGGCGTAGTCACGAACCTCGGCCCCGCGAACCTCACGCGTCCAGATGTCGCCGTTGCCCATCCCGGGTACGGACCAGCTCACGGGTTCGAGCGCACGCTCACATCTGTGCCGTCCGGCACCCTCGACGTATGCGTGTACCTCATCAACGCCGGCGCTGGCTCCGATGTGCTGCTCGGGTGCCGGAGGGTGTCTTGACCGCACTTGTCACACTGCTGACCGTCGCCGTAGCGCTGCTCGGTATCCTCGTCGTCGGCCTGCTGCGAAGCCACGCCGAGGTGCTGCGGGCGCTCCACCAGCTCGGCGTGGTCGACGGCGTCGACCCCGCCCGCGCTGGTCCGGTGCGAGGGTCGACCGTCGACGGCGTCCCGGATGGTCGTGACCCGTCTGCGCCCGCGGCGGGCAACGCCGTCCCGAGCGATGTCATCGGTGTCACGCCCGAAGGCGAGACGGCACGGGTGGCGCTGGTCGGTACGCGTCACACGACCCTCCTCGCGTTTCTCACGACAGGTTGCGTGACCTGCGCAGCGGTGTGGCGAGACATCGCCTCGGATCGCCCATCGAGGGCGGGTGAGCAGGTGGTGATCGTGACCCGGGGCCCGGAGATGGAGAGTCCGGCCGCGGTCGCACGGCTCGCCCCGCCTGACGTGACCGTGATCCAGTCGACAGAGACGTGGGACGCTTACGGGATCGCAGGAGCTCCGTACTTCATGATCGTCGACGGGGAGCGCGGCATCATCGCCGGCGAGGGGTCGGCCCTCGCCTGGGGTCAGGTCCGGGACCTGCTCGGTCGGGCGGCCGCCGATCGGGAGCACGCTGGCCCTCGCCGTTCGCGACGCGAGCTGCTCACGGGCCATCGGCGCGAGGAGATGGCGGATCGCAAGCTCCGCGCCGCCGGCATCTTGCCGGGGGATCCGAGCCTGTTCCCGGTCGGGGAGCCAGTGGACGGCAATGCGGAGGGATAGCGCGACGTGAGCCGGGTAGCCGCGTTCGGGCTCTCCGTCGACCCCCCGCCAGGGTGGGACGTCAGGATCTACCAGCGAAGCGGGGACGCGCCAGGGACGAGTCGTGAGGACGTCGGCCGGGATGGCACCGCGCATCCGGTGCTGCATCTTGCGTCGGTGCCCCTCCCGTCAGGGCGTGGCGACTACGGCAGTCGCGTGGTTGAGGTCCTCGATGACCTTGATGCCTTCGTCGCGCTCGTCGAGTTCGATCGTGAGGCGGCGGCGGCGTCCCTCTTCAGCGCGCCGCTCGTGCCGCGCAGGGTGGCCGCCGCGGATCTCCTCCCCAACCGGCTCCAGCGCGTGATCGCCGGTCAGGCCGGCGCCCAGTTCTTCGCACATGAAGCGGGTCGAGCGTTCTGCTTGTACGTCGTCGCCGGGTCACATCGGATGCGGGCTGCCATCGCGCAGCGCGTGACAGCTGCCCTCGGGTCCCTCGAGATCGAGGAGCGCTAGTTCCAGCGGTGCCGTCCCGTCCAGCCGCTCACAGCGGCCAGGCGATGGTCCGGCGCCCGGTAGCCTTCGCTACATGGCCGTGCGGCTCGTGATCATCGGGGGCGGGCCGGCGGGCACCGTGGCGGCGTCGCATGCTGCACGGCTCGGCGCCGAGGTGACCCTCATCGAGAACGACATCATCGGGGGCGGCGCCCACCTGCGCGACTGCATCCCGTCCAAGGCCATGATCGCGACTGGTGGTGCTCTGGCCGCGGTGCGGCGCTCTCCAGAGATGGGGCTCACGGCCGCCGACGCCACAGTCGATGCTGCTGCCCTACGGGCCCGCATCGAGAGCATCGAGCGCACGCTGGAGCACCGCGCGGAGCAGCTCCTCGACAGCCAAGGCGTGCGCATCCTGCGCGGCCGAGGGTATCTGAAGGGGGCGCACGAGGTGGTGGCTGACACCCCCCGTGGGGTCATCGAGGTCGAGGCGGATGCGATCCTCCTCGCCACAGGAAGCCGGCCACGGCCGCCCGATTGGGCCGAGGTCGACGGCCATCGAGTGCTCTCGACTCGTGATGCCTACCCTCCCTCGACGTGGCCCACGCACCTCGTGGTCATCGGTTCCGGCGTCACCGGAGTGGAGTTCGTGCACATGTTCTCCTCGCTGGGGAGTGAGGTCACGCTCATCGTCTCTCGGCAGCAGGTGCTGCCGGGCAAGGACTCCGAGGTGGCGGCGGCCCTCGAGGACGAGCTGCTCCGACGAGGCGTACGCCTCCTCAAGGGCGCGCGGGCGATCGGGATCGACAGAGATGGTGACGATGTGATCGTGCGCTGCGACGACGGGCGCACGGCCGCTGGCACGCACGCTCTCCTGGCGATCGGCTTGATCCCCAACAGCGACGGCCTCGAACTGCACACGGCAGGTGTCGCAGTCGATCCCGGCGGCTACGTCCCGATCGACGAGAACTGCCTCACGAACGTGCCGCACATCTACGCGGCCGGCGATCTGTCGGGAAAGCTCCCGCTGTCGTCGGTGGCATCGATGCAGGGCCGCAAGATCGCTGAGCACGTCATGGGGGTGCAATCCCGAGACCATCGGATCCTCGACTACGACAAGGCAGCATCGGCGATCTTCACCGTGCCCGAGATCGCCGACGTCGGGCTGGCCGAGGCCGATGCGTTTGCGACAGGGCGCAAGGTGCGGGTGACCAAGGTGCCCTTCTCTGTCTCACCCAAAGCGCTCATCGAGAGCCACAGCCGCGGATTCGTGAAGTTCGTGAGCGACCCCGCAACGGGGATCGTGCTGGGCGGGTCGGTGGTCGGCCGTCATGCGGCGGAGCTCATCTCCGTGCTCGCGGTGGCGGTCACCAACGGGCTCACCGTCAACGACATCGTGGACAGCCTGCTCGTGCACCCGTCCTTGTCCGAGGTCCTCGCCGAGGCGGCTGAGTAGCCTGTCGATGCCTGCCATCAGCGGACTCGCGCTCGTCGCCGCCGCCCTCCTCGCGATGGCCGGCGCGCAGAAGATCCTCGATCCCGCGATGACCGTAGGTGCCCTCAGGGCCCTCCGGCTCCCGTCATCGAGCAGGCTCGTGCGGGCCGGCTCCGGGGCCGAGCTGACGGTCGGCGTGGCTGCAGTCGCAATCGGGGGAGCGCTGCTCTGGTGGCTGGTTGCCCTCAGCTACCTGGCGTTCGCTGGCTTCGTGATAGCGGCGCTGCGCAAGGGCACGATGATCGGCTCGTGCGGTTGCTTCGGTCGCGAGGACACGCCTCCTCATCCGACTCACGTGGTGCTCAACGTCGGCCTCGCCTTCGTGGCAGGCGTCGCTGCCATCCGAATGCCAGGGGCGCTGGTCGAGGAGCTGGTCGACCATCCGGGGCAGGGTGCCCCGGTCGTACTGCTCGCTTCCGTCACGCTGTACCTGCTGTACGCGGCCTACGTGGATCTCCCCCGGGCCCTGGCCGCGGGCCGAGCGGTGGCGCCTGGCTAGTCGATGACGAGGATCACGTCACCGGACCCCACCGACTGGCCGGGTGTCACCCTGACCTCCGTCACGGTCCCTGCCTTGTCGGCGGCGATGTTGTTCTCCATCTTCATGGCTTCGAGCACGCACACGGCCTGACCGGCCACGACGTCCTGGCCAACCTCCACGAGCACCTTCACGATCGTGCCCTGCATGGGGACGGTGACCTTGCCGCTGCCCGCAGCTCCGCCGCCGGGGCCGGCGGTGGCCCGACGAGGTCGCGGGGCCGTCGCGCCGGCACTGCCCGCCACCACCGCCAACGGGAGATCGGGCACCCACACCTTCACGCTGAAGCGCTTGCCGTTGACCTCGACGTCGACGTCACGCTGCACCTTGGGGGCCTCGTCGTCGCCGGTCGGCGCGCTCGGCGTGGCGCTGATCCCGGTGAGGTCGAGGTGGGCCTCGACCCACTTGGTGGAGTGCTTGGCGTTGGCGAAGTCTTCGTGGCGCAGGATGGCGAGATCCGCCGGCACGGTGGTGGCGATCCCCTCGATGCGCAGCTCCTCGAGGGCACGGATCATGCGGCCGATCGCCGTGGGGCGGTCGTCGCCCCACACGATGAGCTTGCCGACGAGGTTGTCGTAGTACTGGCTCACCTCGTCGCCGCTCTCGTAGCCACCGTCCCAGCGCACACCGAAGCCCTGCGGCGGCACCAGCGTGGTGATCTTGCCCGGGGACGGCAGGAACTTGCCGCCGGCCGGGTCCTCGGCGTTGATGCGCACCTCGATGGCGTGGCCGCGCAGGTCGATGTCGTCCTGCGTGAACGACAGGTGCTCGCCCGACGCCACGCGGATCTGCTCCCGCACGAGGTCGATCCCCGACACCAGCTCGGTGACCGGGTGCTCCACCTGGAGGCGGGTGTTCATCTCGAGGAACCAGAACTCGCCGTCCTGGTAGAGGAACTCGACGGTGCCGGCGTTGTAGTAGCCGCACGCCTTGGCCACCTTCACCGCGGCTTCGCCCATCGCCTGGCGGGTCTCGGCGGGGAACGCGGGGGCCGGGCTCTCCTCGATCAGCTTCTGGTGGCGGCGCTGGGCCGAGCAGTCGCGCTCGCCCACCCACACCACGTTGCCGTGGGTGTCGCCGATGATCTGCATCTCCACGTGGCGGGGCCAGGTGAGGTAGCGCTCGATGTAGCACTCGTCGCGCCCGAAGCCCTTGAGTGCCTCCGACCTGGCCGACTCCAGCGCCGTGGGCGCGTCCTCCGAGGAGGCCACGACGCGCATGCCGCGCCCACCGCCGCCGTAGGCGGCCTTGATGGCCACCGGCCAGCCGAACTCGTCGCCGAAGGCGATGACCTCGTCGGCGGAGGTGAGGAACTCGGTGGTGCCGGGCACGCCCTGCACGCCGGCCGCCTGGGCGGCGATGCGGCTCGACACCTTGTCGCCCATCACCTCGATGGCCTCCGGCGGGGGGCCGATGAAGGTGACGCCCCGCTCGGTGATGGCCCGGGCGAAGTCGGTGTTC
>Ga0062383_10000308_pt1 | contig 12535 bp, 12 predicted proteins | sample DOMMetBare3Fresh_FD_59508 | JGI IMG/M metagenome (GOLD analysis project Ga0062383, IMG submission 59508) | Wetland sediment microbial communities from St. Louis River estuary, USA, under dissolved organic matter induced mercury methylation -... | ecosystem: Environmental > Aquatic > Freshwater... | reverse complement strand
TGGACTACGGTCAGTCGTAATTGCAACTGTCTATGTCCGGTAATTGAGATTACATGCTAAACTAGGCGCAAGAGATCTATTTTTTTAATAACTCGCAGAGTTTATCTTCCAGATCAATTCTTTTCGCCAGATTTTCCCCCAAAGCCGATAATTCCTGTTCCAGGGTGTCGAAAACCGTTTTTTCATCTATTTTTTCATATTTATCATTAAATGAAATGGCAGCTTCAGTTGTAGCTGAAAACTCGGGATAAATGTCCTTGGCTGCTGAAAGTACCCGGCTCCGCCGTTCATTGCCGGCAAGCAAACGTTCGTAAACACCGAAATGACCAAGAGAAACATAATCAACCAAAATTTGAGAAAACTCGGTCAGTTTGTTTCTGACTTGTTTTTTGGCTGAAAATGGCTTTAATTCAGCGACATGAAAATATAATGACCATAACTCCTGCCTTTCATTTTGAAGTTCGGCAATGAGTTGGTAAGCTTGTTGTCTTCGTTCCGGGGTAACTTGAGCAGTGACAGGCATAATGGGCACCTTTGTTTTTTTGTGGCATTAATTTAAGCCAGTTACCCGGATAGTGCAATAATTAATTAACAATGCAGAGTGTTTTCTCATCAGATTAGTTGTTAGTATGGTCTCTAACGACGATAAACCTTTGCAAAAGCCGAGTTTTTTGACTGATCAAGGAATAAGAGGCTTGGCAATTCGTAAACAGAATGCGACTTCATCTTATTTCCTTTAATAACATTTTGAAAAAACTTGGCGAACAACCAAAATCGAGGGGCTGGGGCGCAGAACCCGGAGGCAATGAGAAATAACTGAGCACATCCTCTGTCTGGAAGTCGGCTCCTTTCTGTGCCGCTGACTGTCGTAGATCACGCGATTCCGGTTATGCGGTTACTTACCTGTTGTGCAGACAGCTTCCTAGAAACCATGGTGATTATTAACCGATATTAATGTTTATTAAGATTTATGTCAGAAAGTTATTTATTTGATCGCGATCGTGCTTTTGAGTCTTTAAAAATTCCACCCAATTCGATACAGGCCGAGCAGTCTGTGTTGGGCGCTTTGATGCTGGACAACCAAACCTGGGATTCCATTGCCGACAAGGTGGGTGAGAGCGACTTTTATCGAAAGGATCACCGCCTGATTTTCAGGACGATTGAGCAATTGGCCGAAAAACAGATTCCGTTCGATGTAATCACTATATCGGAATCGCTGGAATCCATAGGCGAACTTGAAAACGCCGGTGGTTTGTCATATTTAGGCATGCTCGCAAAAGATACGCCCAGTGCTGCCAATATCGTTACCTACGCCAATATCGTCCGAGACCGCTCGGTTCTACGTCAACTGATTCATGTGGGGACCGAGATTTCGGACTCCGCCTTTAATCCCGATGGCCGCGAAACTTCTGATTTACTGGAATATGCCGAGCGCGAAGTGTTTAAAATTGCCGAACAAAGACAGCGCGGGCAGGGCGGTTTTATGCCGATCAAATCGTTGTTGGCCAAGGCGGTTGATAAGATTGAAATCATGTTTGGTCAGGAAGGTTCGATCACCGGAGCCAGTACCGGATTTACCGAACTGGATAGGCTGACATCGGGCTTGCAGCCCGCGGATTTGATTATCGTGGCGGGTAGGCCTTCGATGGGGAAAACCACAATTGCGATGAATATCGCGGAAAATATAGCGATAAAGGGCGGCAAACCGGTTGCGGTTTTCAGTATGGAAATGCCGGGAGACTCATTGGCAATGCGGATGATGTCGTCTTTAGGAAGGATTGACCAGCATAAAGTTAGAACCGGCAAGCTGGAAGACGACGATTGGCCGCGTTTGACATCGGCCATGAGTTTGCTAGCGGAAACCAAATTATTCATTGACGATACCCCTGCGCTTACACCGACTGAAGTGCGTTCCAGAGCCAGACGTCTGACGCGTGAACATGGCCAGTTGGGGTTGATCGTTTTAGATTATCTTCAATTGATGCAATCGCCTGCAAGTGGCGACAATAGGGTCCAGCAAATTTCTGATATTTCCAGGTCTTTAAAAGCGCTGGCCAAAGAATTGGATGTTCCAGTAGTTGCCTTGTCACAGCTTAATCGTAATCTCGAACAGCGACCCAATAAAAGGCCGGTCATGTCTGATTTACGTGAATCGGGTGCTATCGAACAGGATGCTGATTTGATTGTCTTTGTCTATCGTGACGAAGTCTACCATGAAGATAGTCCTGATAAAGGTATCGCTGAGATTATTATTGGCAAGCAGCGTAATGGCCCCCTCGGCGTGGTCAAACTAACGTTTTTGGGTCAGTATACCCGGTTTGAAAATCATGCCGGAAATCCTTATGAGGGCTATGAATGATCCCGGCGGCGCATGCGGTAATCGATTTGGATGCAGTTCGACATAATCTGGCGACGGTAAGACAATATGCGCCTGACGCCAACGTGATGGCGGTTATCAAAGCCAATGGTTATGGTCATGGCTTATTGCGAATTGCTGAAGCCTTGCAAAATGCCGACGCCTTTGCCGTAGCCCGGGTTGATGAAGGGATAAGATTGCGTAAGGCGGGACTGAAAAATCGAGTTGTCGTCTTGGAGGGGTTCACTTACGCCGAAGAGTTGGAGGAGTTTATTGAATATCAACTGGATGCAGTAGTTCATACTTCTGTCCAACTGGAAATTATTGATAACAGGAAGGAACAAGGCCAACTAGCAGTCTGGCTAAAACTTGATACCGGCATGAACCGATTAGGTTTTAAACCAGCAGAACTGAGTTCTACTTATCGATTATTAGCAGCCTGTCCCATCATAAAGCAGCCGATTGGTCTGATGACTCATTTGGCCAATGCCGATGACAAGAATGATGAAACCACTAAAAACCAAATTCGTTTGTTTAATGATACAGTGGCGGCATATCCGGGGCAGCGTAGCATTGCTAATTCAGCCGGAATTTTGGGTTGGGATGACGCCATAACCGACTGGGTACGCCCAGGTATTATGTTATACGGTATTTCGCCATATCCGGAGGCTACCGGCCAGCAGCTCGGATTAAGGCCGGTCATGGCGTTACATTCACGGTTAATTTCCGTCAAGTCCGTTGAAAAAGGTGATACCGTGGGTTATGGGGGTAGCTGGCGGTGTGAAAAATCGACATTGCTAGGAGTTGTGGCAATCGGTTATGGCGATGGTTATCCTCGGCAGGCAAAAGCCGGAACCCCAGTACTGGTCAATGGAAAACGCGTGCCTCTGATAGGCAGGGTTTCAATGGACATGATCACCGTTGATCTGGGCTCTCAGCCGCAGGCCAGACCTGGCGATGCCGTAATATTATGGGGTGACGGCCTAGCGGTTGAAGAAATTGCCCACTGCGCCAATACCATTCCTTACACGCTGGTTTGCGGCATTACCCAGCGAGTACAGATTTTTTGTTAGTAGTAGGTTAGTAGTTGATTTTTAGATACCACGGTGTCCAATCGTGGGCATAAATGGCCTGGAGTAGCCCAACATAGCAAATATAGGAAATTGTTTATAGGAGAAACGGATGTCTATTTTGACCGTTTCGATGTGTTGAACACAAAGGAAGCGACAACACCCTGGCGGTCAAATTTCACGACCAGATCTTCCGCGCTGCCTTCGCTAAACAGGCTATAATGATAATCCGCGTAAGTCCACGTTTTCATGCCATTTTCTAGTCCAGTTCTCCAGGGAGCGCCGAAAGTTGTATAAATGTCGTGTTGAGTTGTTTCGCCAATGCGTATGGTCGATACCCGGTTGGCAGGAAATTCATGGCCAATAGATGCGCACCCTGTCAAAAAAGAATTTACCAAAATAACCGCAGCAAGGTGATTTAAACTAGATTTAGCAAGTTTCATTCAATTTTCACGATTTATAATTTGAAGTGCAATTGGATGGCTATAACGTTAGTCATTTGGGGAAAGCTTATTTTTAACAAGTTGATAAATGTTTTCTACCTCAACATCTATGCCGTTTAAAATTGCTTCGAGTTCTGTCAGTTTGGCATCGGCAAATTTTTTATCCTTAAGACTGGCCGTGTTGATATAAACATTAAGCGCTGCACTTTTTAAGCCGCTGTAAGCTGACATGACGGCAACACCAGCATCGCTGATGGCTCCCATATTGCCTTTCTCTGCCGCTATTCTGCTTAATGCAACGGCTTCCGCGCAAGCGCGGGCACATACCAGCGGGATTTCGGTCGCCTCCTGTAAGGCCTTCTGAATGGCAGCGCTACGAATCGACTTATGCGCTTCCGTTTCTTTAGGTAAGGCGTAGGTGGACATCAATTGATTAAATACGTCGACATCCCTCTTAATCATGCCGGTTAGTTGGTCGCGCAAGGTCTCGGATTTTTTCAATAAGACCTGCATATCATTTTCGACTCCGGCGTATTCAGGTTTACCGAGGGTAAGGTTACAGACCATGCTGGTTAAGGCGGCTGATTGTGCGCCCATAATGGCGGCTGCGCTGCCACCCCCTGGGGTGGGGGCTTTACTGGCTAACTCGTCAAGAAATTGTCGCATGGATTTATCTATAAATTCAATCACTTGTGATGTCTCTGTAAGTAACTACGGTTTTATTTGCCTACGATTTGCCAAATCTGTCAGCTGACATTTCGCAAAATATGGTTTGCCTCCATGTTTGGATTCCGGTGCTCAAGAAAGATGAAAAGACATTGTTTTGTGTTTTATGCATGCTGGTTTTTTCTTGCGCCTGGTGGCATTATTTAATATCGTTTGAAGACCTATTTTTAGAGGTTTCCTTGTGCTATTCTAACAGGCTAAATTTTTTTCAGTAAATTCTCATATCATTAGGATGCGAACTCGCGTTAAAATTTGTGGTTTTACCCGTGTTGACGATGCTGTTAACGCGGCTCATTTGGGGGTTGACGCGATTGGTCTGGTTTTTTACTCGCCTAGTCCCAGAAATATTGAAATTGATCAGGCGATTAAAATTGTTAATGCTTTACCCGTATTTGTTTCAATAGTCGCTTTGTTTGTTGATGAACAGGAGCTCCGCATTCGTGAAGTATTGAAAAAAGTCGCCATCGATTGCCTTCAGTTTCATGGTGATGAACCGGCTGACGCATGCAGGCAATACGGTAAGCGCTATATGAAAGCGATAAGAATGCGGCCTGAAACCAATATTACTAGAATCGCGCATGACTATCATGATGCCGCCGGCTTGCTGCTGGATGCATATCAGCCGGGGACAAAAGGCGGCACAGGTCTTCAGTTTGATTGGAATATGATTCCCAAAGAATGCACGCTACCTATTGTACTAGCCGGCGGTCTGGACGTAACGAATGTCCGGCAGGCTATTAGCAAGGTAAAGCCTTATGCCGTGGATGTCAGCAGCGGTGTGGAAGTGGCTCAAGGCATAAAAGATACCGTTAAAATGGCGGCATTTGTAAAAGAAGTTAATGAGACCGACAGAATACTATGACAGAAAAATATAATATGCCCGATACAAGAGGGCATTTTGGTCCTTACGGTGGCATGTTTGTTGCGGAAACATTGATTCCACCCATTCAGGAATTAAATGCAGCCTATCAGCGCTATTTAACCGATCCGGATTTTATTTCCGAATTGGATGCGGATTTAAAATATTATGTAGGGCGTCCTTCCCCACTTTATCATGCCGAACGCTGGAGCCAGAAACTGGGCGGCGCCCAGATTTATTTAAAACGTGAGGATCTGAATCATACCGGTTCGCACAAGATCAACAATACGATCGGCCAGGCATTATTAGCCAAACGCATGGGCAAGACCCGCATCATCGCTGAAACCGGCGCAGGTCAGCATGGTGTCGCTACAGCTACGGTGGCCGCAAGACTAGGCCTGGAATGCGTGGTTTATATGGGTTCCGTCGATGTGGCAAGGCAATCCTTGAATGTCTACCGGATGAAACTATTGGGTGCAACAGTAGTTGCCGTCGAATCGGGTTCCAAAACGTTGAAGGACGCTTTGAATGAAGCGCTCAGGGACTGGGTCACGAACGTCGATAACACTTTTTATATCATCGGTACCGTTGCAGGACCGCATCCGTATCCAGCCATGGTCAGAGATTTTCAGGCGATTATCGGTCGTGAAGCCAAGCAGCAATGTCAAGAAGCCGCCGGACGTTTGCCCGATGCGCTGGTCGCTTGCGTAGGGGGAGGTTCGAATGCGATCGGCCTGTTTTATCCTTTTATTGACGAGCCATCGGTCAAATTGATCGGTGTTGAAGCCGCGGGTGACGGCGTTGTAACTGGACGACATTCGGCGCCATTATGCGCCGGGCGCCCCGGGGTCTTACATGGTAATCGGACCTACCTGATGGCAGACGATGACGGCGAAATTATCGAAACCCATTCCATTTCGGCCGGTCTTGACTATCCTGGCGTTGGCCCTGAACATGCCTGGCTGAAAGATACTGGTCGGGCTGACTATGTCAGTATTACTGATAACGAAGCATTGGAAGGCTTTTACGCACTGACGCGCATGGAAGGTATTATCCCGGCGCTGGAATCGAGTCATGCCATGGCTTATACGATGAAGCTTGCCCCCACTATGAGCAAAGACCAGATTATTATTGTGAATTTATCCGGGCGTGGCGATAAAGACATGCAAACGATGGCCAAACGCGAGGGGATAGAATTGTGAGCCGATTAGCTGCAAAATTTGAAGCATTGGGCAAAACAAGCCGCAAGGCGCTGATACCGTTTATTACTGCTGGTGACCCAAACCCTGACTTCACCGTGCCGATGATGCATGCTTTGGTCAAAGCAGGCGTTGATATCATTGAACTGGGCGTACCATTTTCTGATCCAATGGCCGACGGACCCGTTATCCAGCGAGCCAGCGAACGCGCCTTGAGCTATAAAGTTAGCTTAAGAAAAGTATTGGCTATGGCAGTCGAGTTTAGAAAAACCGACCATGTTACACCACTAGTGTTAATGGGCTATTTGAATCCCATTGAAGCCATGGGTTATGAAGAGTTTGCCAATGCCGCCCAGAGTGCTGACATCGACGGAGTTTTAACCGTTGACTTGCCCCCAGAAGAAGGATTGGTATGTAGCGCATTATTAAAAGAGCGCGGTGTCGATCCGATTTTTTTATTGGCACCCAATAGCAGCAGTGAACGTATTAAAATAATGGCTGCGGCAGGCAGCGGCTATCTTTATTATGTTTCCTTAAAAGGTGTGACAGGTGCAGGAAATTTGAATGTGGCCAATGTTGAAACCAAATTGCAACAAATTAGATCCATTACCCGTTTGCCAGTAGCTATAGGCTTTGGGGTAAAAAACGCTGAATCAGCAAAAATTATTGCTGGAATTGGCGATGGTGTTGTTATAGGTAGCGCCCTGATCAGTAAGATTGAAGAAAATCTCGATAATCCCGAACACGCGAAAAACGAAATAGTAGCATTGCTATCAGCCATTCGCCAGGCTATTGATAGTTGAAAACTATCTTAAGCATACCCAGGAAAATACCTAAGATCGATGAAGTAACACCGCGGAGCACGCAATGAGTTGGTTTAAGAAACTAGTCCCCTCAACAATCAGGACGGAAGCATCCAATAAAAAAGTAACTGTGCCGGAAGGATTGTGGAGCAAATGCCCCAACTGTAACGCCATTCTTTACAATAGCGAGCTTGAGAAAAACTATAGCGTTTGCCCAAAATGCGAACATCATATGCGTATTTCGGCGAGAACACGTCTGAATATGTTTCTGGATGAAGACGGCCGGGAAGAAATCGGCAAGAATGTCAAACCCACGGATCCACTTAAGTTTAAAGATAGTAAAAAATATAAAGACCGGCTTACTCAGGCGCAAAAACAAACCAAGGAAAATGATGCCCTGGTAGTCATGAAGGGTGAGTTATGCGGTTCGACGATTGTGGCAGCTGCGTTCGATTTCAATTTTATGGGTGGTTCGATGGGCTCTGTTGTTGGCGAACGTTTTGTGCGTGGCGTCAATAAAAGCCTTGAATTGGGTGCGCCGTTTATCGTGTTTACCGCCAGTGGCGGTGCCCGGATGCAGGAATCTTTATTCTCGTTATTTCAAATGGCGAAGACCAGCGCCGCATTGACCAAGCTGTCCGACCGAGGAATTCCTTATATTTCATTTATGACAGACCCTACCATGGGGGGGGTCTCAGCCAGTTTGGCGATGCTGGGCGATATCAATGTGGCCGAGCCTAATGCACTGATTGGTTTTGCAGGGCCCCGAGTCATAGAACAGACTGTACGTGAAAAACTGCCTGAAGGGTTTCAACGGAGCGAATTTCTCCAAGAGCATGGCGCAATCGATATGATTATAGATCGGCGTGAAATGCGTGCCAAAATTTCCAGTATTTTGGCTATCTTATCAGCAGGAAGGTGTGGTAAGCCTGTTTTGGATATACCGAAAACAGATGCCGTTGAAATTAATGTTGAAACCGAAGATACTACAGAACTATATCCAGACGATGGAGTGTAATTCCCGGTTATTTGTTAAATGATGCGTTTTGATACGTTAAGGGGTTGGCTGGACTGGCAAGAAAGTTTACATCCCCTGAAAATAGACCTGGAGCTTGATCGGGTAGCGCGGGTTTATGATGCGCTTAATCCGCATGGCATCAAACCGTTGACGATTACGGTTGCAGGAACCAACGGAAAAGGTTCCTGTGTTGCTTATCTTGAGGCAATATATCGAGAGCAAGGCTATCGAGTCGGTGCGTATACGTCTCCGCATATATTAAGATATAACGAAAGAATAAAGATAAATGGCGAATCGGTATCTGATGATTTGATTTGTGACGCATTTGCAAGAATCGAAGCCGTTCGCGACAATACTTCATTAAGTTATTTTGAATTTGGTACCCTGGCTGCATTGGACATATTCCGGCGTGCGGATCTGGATATACAATTACTTGAGGTTGGCCTTGGTGGCCGGCTTGATGCGGTTAATATTGTTGATCCGGATGTATCCCTGATAGCCGCTATCGGAATTGATCATGTAGAGTGGCTGGGCAATACCCGAGAGGCCATAGGCCTTGAAAAAGCCGGCATTTTCCGTGCAGCAATACCGGCCATTATTGGCGATCCGGAACCTCCGGAATCATTAGCTCAGACTGCGCTTGAAAAAAAGGCCCAACTGTATTGTATCGGCGAAGATTTTGGCTATAGCAAGCAGTCATTGGTTTGGGATTGGTATTCTGGCGAGTGCCGGATCGGTCAATTGCCGGAACCGGCTTTAAAAGGCGAGCATCAATACCGTAATGCGTCGTCGGCTATTCTAGCGGTCATGAAGTTGTCAGACCGTTTGCCGGTCACTGAAAACTCAATACGCAAAGGGTTGCAAAACGTTCGCTTATCGGGCCGATTTCAATTGATCGAAGGTAAACACCCGGTGCTTTTGGATGTGGGGCATAATCTTCAGGCGGTTAAAACCCTTGTTGAGTACCTTAACAAAAATTTCTCCGGCAAACGTATTCATGCCATATTTTCGATGATGAAAGACAAAGATATCGCCGGCGTTCTTGAGATCATGAATCCGGTAGTCTATGACTGGTATTTTGCGCCTTTAACTACTTACCGTGCAGCCAGTGAGAGCGTTATGCGCGATATCTTTTCGCGAAGCCCGGTGAGCAGGGCATTTTTTGGCTTTACTGGATTTGCCGATGCCTTTGCCGCGGCCAATAAACAGTCGGAAGCGGGTGATCTGCTACTGGTTTTTGGATCCTTCTTTTTAGTATCTGAGTGCCTGTTTGAATTTGAAAAAGGTGAGTTGACGAAATGAATCAAGAATTGAAACACCGGTTGATTGGCGCAGCTGTCATTACTGCGCTGGCGGCCATTTTTATCCCAATGCTATTTGATGATCCGATTGATGATACTGGACAACTTGTCAGCGAATTGGCCATTCCAGCACCACCCGGTCAATCAGATGGGGCAGGAGCAAATAAAGCACCGGCCAGCATTGATCAAGTTCTGGAAAAGCCTGCAGCAGAGTCTGATCAAACTACGGATGAACAGAAGAATTTATCTAAATCCGGGGGAACAGAATCAAAAACCGGTCATAACGATGGCACGACCATGGAGGATGCTGAACAAACTGAAAATGACTCTGTAAAACAATCACAGTCAGCAGACTTGGAAGCTGGAGCAGAAAATTATGTAGAAGAGGAAATGGAACTGGACCGGGATGCATCTGAAAACGCACTGTCGAAACCGGATCAGAAGCCAGGTTCCTTGGATACCGGCATTGTTGAAGAGGCAAATCAAACAGTAAAATCAGGTAAAGTAGCCGAGGGGTATCAGCGGCAAACGCTTTCCAAGCAGATAAGTCCAAATAAGCCATTGACTGCGGGTGGGACAACGCCGGAAAAAATGACGCTCAAGGACGCACCAGGTAATTTGCCAAAATCGTCGGCCAATCAGGTTGCTAGTGTAAAACCTTCAGCTTTGCTGACTGCTGAAGAGGCAAAAAAAAAGGTCAATAGAGCAAAAGATATAGCTAAAAAATCAAATCAGGAACTGGTACGCTGGTATTTGCAAGCCGGTAGCTTCGGCCGTAAGGATAATGCGCTCACTCTTTTCGAGACACTTAGAAAACAGGGCTTACCTGTGTTGCTGGAGACTGTTCAAGGTGAAAAAGGGACTTTATATCGACTGAAGGTTGGGCCGGAACTCAGTAGAAAAAGAGCCATCGACATCAAAGCCAAGTTAGAAAATCAGAAAATAAAGACTATGCTGATTGCTGAATAATCTGTTGACTAACTAGCGTATTAAAACCGGGTTAATCATAATGTGTGGTATCGCTGCTATCGTTTCGCATCAAGCTGTTAATCAGGAATTATTCGATGCGTTGACTGTTTTACAACATCGAGGGCAGGATGCTGCAGGTATAGTGACTTGCGAAAATGGACGCTTGCATTTACGCAAGGATAACGGTTTGGCGCGCGATGTTTTCACCAATGCACAAATGCTGAAGCTAAAAGGCAATATGGGCATTGCCCATGTTCGTTATCCGACGGCGGGATGTACTAGTTCAGCAGAAGCGCAGCCATTCTATGTTAATTCCCCATTTGGCTTGACACTTGCGCATAATGGTAATTTGACCAATACCGATGAACTGAAACAAGCTTTGTTTGTAGAAGATCAGCGGCATATCAATACCGATTCCGATTCGGAAGTCCTGCTTAATGTATTTGCTCATGAATTGCAGAGCCTGGGTAAATTACATGTCACGGTCGATGATGTATTTCAGGCAGTTTCCGGTGTGCATCGTCGCTGTCGCGGAGCTTATGCGGTTGTGATCATGATTGCAGGATTCGGCATTTTAGGCTTCAGGGATCCGCACGGTATCCGTCCCGCTGTGTTTGGCGTAAGAGAAACCAGTAAGGGACCGGAATTCATGATTGCATCGGAAAGTGTTGCGCTGGACGTCTTGGGCTTCGAGATGATCAGGGACATAGAGCCCGGCGAAGCGGTATTCATTGAAGAATCGGGAAAATTACATACCCGGCAGTGTGCCGAGCAGACTGATCATTGCCCTTGTATTTTCGAGTATGTATATTTCGCTCGCCCAGACTCTATTATTGATAATATTTCTGTGTACAAGGCGCGTCTTAGAATGGGAGAAAAACTGGCTGAGAAAGTGCTCAGGGAATGGCCGGATCATGATATCGACGTTGTCATACCAATTCCAGACACTAGCAGGACAGCGGCCTTACAGATGGCAAACCTGTTGGGATTGAAGTTTAGGGAAGGTTTTATAAAAAATCGTTATATTGGACGGACTTTCATAATGCCCGGCCAGAAAATGCGGGAGAAATCGGTCAAGCAAAAATTGAATGCCATCAGCCTGGAGTTTGAGGGTAAAAATGTTTTGCTGGTTGATGATTCTGTTGTCAGAGGCACGACTTCCGAGCAAATAATTCAGATGGCGCGCGATGCCGGTGCCAAAAAAGTATATTTTGCTTCGGCGGCGCCGCCTGTTCGTTACCCCAATGTCTACGGCATCGACATGCCAGCGGCTTCCGAGTTGATCGCTCATAATCGCACTGAAGACGAAGTGTGTCTGGCAATTGGCGCTGACCGCCTGATTTATCAGGACTTGAATGATCTGATTGATGCAGTTCGCAAAGGGAATCCGGATATACAGCATTTTGATACTTCCTGTTTCAGCCATCACTATATCACGGGTGATATTGACGACGCTTACCTGGAGCGCACTGAAGCAATGCGCAACGACCATGTACAAAGCAAACGAAATTCTGAGAGTTTGATTCTTGAAATGCAAAATTGTATTTAAAGCTTTAGGCACGATTGTCAAACCTCGGTTAAAATTCAGGTCGACATAGAACCAATACGCTCAATCACGCATCATGTCGCGCATCATTAGTAAAATTAAATGAAAGCTATAAACTGGAACGATTATTCTCTGGAAACTCAGGCGATCAGGGCAGGGCACAAGCGTACTCATGAAGATGAGCATAGTGTTCCAATATTTCCGACCTCCAGCTATGTATTTAAAAATGCCGAAGAGGCGGCTTT
>Ga0062383_10000306_pt1 | contig 12542 bp, 11 predicted proteins | sample DOMMetBare3Fresh_FD_59508 | JGI IMG/M metagenome (GOLD analysis project Ga0062383, IMG submission 59508) | Wetland sediment microbial communities from St. Louis River estuary, USA, under dissolved organic matter induced mercury methylation -... | ecosystem: Environmental > Aquatic > Freshwater... | reverse complement strand
CAGATAAAGCGGCGTGCCGACCAAGGAATTGGGGCCCGAAACATAAATGCTCGCAACGCCCGATTTTCTTGCGATTTCCTCTACAATGATGGCATAGGCTCTGCAGTCGGCTCCGCCGCCGCCGAGTTCTTTGGGCATCTTGATTCCCCAAAAACCGAGTTTACCCATTTTGTCCAATAATTCCTGCGGAAAAATTTCCGTTTTGTCGATTTGATCGGCAACCGGAGCAATTTCTTTTTCTGCGAAATCACGTGCCATTTTTCTGATCATTTCGTGTTGTTCTGTAAACACCATCTTTGATTCTCCTTACTTTTCATCCAGTATTACCTTGATCGTAGGAATTTGTTTAGTCGCAGGGTGTTTGATTTTGGGGCGATCCTTAAATCAAACGGCACGGTCATCGTATATCTTCTGCTAAAATTTAATGCAAATTGAATTTTATGTTTGTTTTATGCCACTCGCGAAGATATAATAAGCATATACGATTAAACAAATTTTTTACTAGTAAAACAATTAAATGATACAAGTTTTATCTAAAATTGTCAATAGATTTTCAGCTGAACAATTATGGAATAATTGAGCTGATGGATATTATTTTTTAAATTTTGTATAAGGCTTATGCAGTGATGAACGGGAGAATTATGAGACAGTATCGATCGACGCCCGAAATGAAAAAACGAATTTTGGAAGCCGCCAAAAAATTATTTTATGACCAAGGATATACGGACACCTATTTAGAGCAGATCGCAAAGGATTGCGGCATCAGCAAGCAATTGATCACCTATCATTTTCAGACTAAATCCAATCTGGCAAATGAGGTTTTAAAGGACTATTTAAAGGAACTGAAAAATACCATCATTGAGAAGATCTATTTTAATTTGGGTGAATATAACGTACGCTACAGCACGGCGGTCGATTTTCAGCTTATGCTGCGCATGTATCGGGATGATGCCAAGGCCTACCGGTTTTACAAGGAACGCCTCAACGGAAATTTTGACGATATATTTTCAAACCCCACATTAAACTTATATAAATTACATAACCGGCAATATAAGTTAAACATCAACAACGACATGGACGAAATCACCATGATCACCTATGCGGCGTTTGCATCCAACGAAGCTTTGATCACAGCCTATTTCAGCGGCAAGATCAATTGCACGTTCGAACAGTTCAGCGATTATACCACCGCTCTGCAATTTAGGCTCATGCGCGTGGATGAAAAGGAAATCGATAAGATCCTTACCGAAAGCAAGAAAATTATCGATAAGCTGGATTATTCCTTCGGCCCGTATTTTAAGATTCTTTAATGTGGCAAACGATTGCGTATTAATTGCTATCTTTTATATTTATAGTTTTATTGGCAAGGGGAAATTTGCATTGCAAAAAAGATATATTGTAATAATGATAATTTTTGTTTTACTGCTATCATCGCTTATATATTTTTATTTGCCGCCATCAATCAGTGGCGAAAAGAAACTCTTTTATCCTGAAGTGACTGCCCAAGAATGCGACGATGATGATCAAAAAGCGGCTAAAATGCTGATGGAACGGTATCTTTCTCATTATACCGGCAAAGAAATCCCTAAAAGCAGCCGGATAAAAGAATATAAAATAAAAAGCGTGAAGGTTATGGATATGGAAGATGATGTGAGTACGCCATACAAAGACCTTTACTTTATGGCAGATTATGACATACGCACTTATCGCGCTTCTGTTTGGTACGCCGGAAACGGTGAAACCGGCAAAAACGGCTGGATCAATGATAAATGCGCCTGTATAATTTTCCGTAAAGAAAATGATGTTTATAGGATCGAAAGTATCGGTACGGGGTTTTAAGTAACAAACTAAAAGAACGGCAGAAATATATCCGCCGTTCTTTTATATATCCAAAGGAGAATTCAGCCGATGCAGCGGCTGTAATTGGGAGGTTAAATTAAACATGATTTTTTGCCTTATAACAGCCCGTTTTCCGCTCCCCAACGGAAAACGGGTTGTCTTCGGCCTGTTTTACCGCAATGTCAAAACGGCAAAACAACAGAAGGATAATTAGGAGGACTATATTAATCTAATGGCAGATTAACCGAATTAATGAGCTTCGGGTAATAAAAAAAGTTTCCGTTGACGGAAACCGCAAATGACTCTTCAATGTAATAAACATTAAAAATTAACCATTCACCTGCTTCCCCCGAAGCGCTGGAATTATACAAAAGAAAAGTTTCCTGACTTTTTGAGATACTAACGTGGCAGATCTTCCCAAATCGATCGGTTTCAGTGGTCTGCCCGAGATATTCTCATTACAGTAGCGAGGGAGCTGTTACGGAATAACCGTATTCCTTTTTACTTCTGCATATAGATATTTTATTTTCAAATGGCACAACATTTAGTTGTTGACTTATTATACTTGATACCGAGGATAAAATCAAGAGTATTTACAAAAAAAATTATGTTTACTATATATAATTACACTTAAAGTTATTTGAGAAATTATTCTTGTTTTCGACGGAACCTCTTGTCTTGCTCTCAGTTTTTCGTATCTTATTCATAATTTTTTGACCTTTTTAAGCTTCATGTAAAAGTTATTGACTTGACTGCTTAAAAATGAGATTTAAAACATATTTTTAAAACAATTTCTTCCATAACGGTTTTTTTTCATTTATAATATCTAATTACAAGGCTCAAATAGCTTGACATACAATCCAATTAAATGTAAAATATTATGGCATATCAACGTATAATTCGAAAGGCGGGTGGTAAAAATGAAAAGAACCTTCAAGCCCAATAATCATAAAAGAAAAAAGAATCACGGATTTATGGCAAGAATGGCAACGCCGAGCGGCCGCAGGGTTTTGGCGCGCAGAAGACGTAAAGAACGAAGCACGCTGTCAGCGTAATTCCAATCGGAAAAGGCTTTATTTTATTTCGTTAAAGCTGCGCGAGCAGCTTTTTTTGTGATATGGTTTGGTTGAATGCTGCAGATGCCGTTTACTGCGAAGGACGTGGAAATATGATCGAAATGATCAAAAAAAACAGAGAATTTAAAATGATCTACAATCAAGGCAAAAGCATCGCAGATTCCAATCTGGTTTTATACTGCCGGCCTTCGGAGAACCGCCGCCGTTTTGGAATAACGGTTTCTTCCAAAGTAGGCAACAGTGTTGTCAGAAATAAAATAAAACGACAAATTAAAGAAATATTGCGAATAAATGATGCAGTTATATCCGATGGTTATGATATAATTTTCGTTGTGAGAGTCAGGTGCAAACATGCCGATTTCAATAAAATCAAGGAATCCGTTTTTCATTTGCTCAGAAAATCGAATCTGCTGCTTTCAGCGGCTGATTTTGTCTGAGAGGCTTTGATATGAGCACGATATTCATGTTGCTTATCCGGTTGTATCAGAAAATTATCTCCCCTTTGCTGGGACCTCACTGCCGATTTTACCCTACCTGCTCACAATACAGTTATGAAGCATTTCAAAAATACGGTTTTTTTAAGGGTTTCTATCTGTCCTTTAAACGGATTATCCGTTGTCATCCATTTAATCCGGGCGGATACGATCCCGTACCATAATAACGGAGGTAAAAATGAATTTTTTATACCAAATTTTCGGAAGCATCTTAAGACTGATCTACGACTTTGTTCAAAGCTACGGATGGTCGATCGTCTTATTTGCTGTATTTGCAAAAATCATCATGATTCCCTTGTCCATCAAGCAGACTAAATCAATGCAAATGATGAAAGTGATCAATCCGAAGCTTCAGGAACTGCAAAAAAAGTATGCTTCAAACAAAGAAAAACTCAACGAAGAAACAACCAAGCTTTATCAGCAGTATAATTATAATCCGTTGAGCGGATGCCTTCCTTTGCTGATACAATTCCCCATTATCATCGGTTTGTTCGGCGTATTGAGAGAACCCGCAAAATGGGTATTTACCGCTGCGGAATACGCAAACGTCTCCCAGCAATTTTTGTGGATACAAAATCTTACCCTGTCTCCGTTTGATGTTTATAAAGCTGACGGATTTTCCCTTATTTTTATCCTCTCATTGATCATACCCGCTGTCTCCGTTATTTTAACGGTCGTTCAGCAGAAACAAACGACTCAGGCGGGCCCCAACAATCAAAAGGGCATGCAGCTCTTTATGACCGCTTTTATCGCTTACGTAGGCTTTACATTCAGCCAGGGTCTCGCTATCTACTGGACGCTTCAGACCGCTCTGGGATTAGTGCAAAATTGGGTCCAGGATAAATATTTTGCGCCGGTGTTGCCGGACGTTAAAGGCGGCGGTAAATAAAATGAAAACAGTAACAGCAAAAGGAAAAAGCGTAGAAGAAGCGATTCAAAACGCGCTTGAAGAACTTGGGACTACCATCGATAAAGTTACGACCAAAGTGATCGACATTCCCGGCACCGGTCTCATCGGCATGTTCGGAAGCCGTTTTGCTAAAGTTGAAGTGACCGTCAATGATGATAACAGCGAAACATGTAAGCAATTTCTTAGCGATGTTTTCAAGGCCATGAATTTGGAAGTGGGAATTTCCACGAAATATGAAGATGAAATGCTGTTGGTCGATCTTGATTGCAATGATACGGGCGTATTGATCGGCAGGCGCGGACAAACCCTTGATTCTCTCCAATATCTGACAAGCCTTGTTGTCAACAAAACGCAGGATCAATATACCCGCGTTAGCCTCGATGTCGAAAACTACCGCGAAAAGCGTAAAAGCGCGCTGCAAGACCTTGCCGACAGGATCGCATCCAAAGTGCAAAAAACAAGGACGAAATATGTGCTGGAACCCATGAATCCGTACGAACGGCGCATCATTCACGCTGCGCTCCAAAATTATAAAAATATAACGACCTATTCCGAAGGCGAAGAGCCGTTCAGACATATTGTGATCGAATATAAACGAGAAGGCTGATTACAAGTCCGCAGCGATGCGGACTTTTTTAATTGTATTTAATTGATGTAAAGATTGTATTTAATTGATGTAAAGCTTGATTCGCCAGAAAGGAAATACTAATATTTATAAAAGGATATTACGGAAATACGGAGAATAATTCTTATGAAAAAACTGGTATTGGCTTCCAAATCCCCCAGAAGGCACGAACTTGTCCAATTGCTCGGTGTTCCGTACGAGATCATTACGGCGGATACGGATGAATACATCGACCCATCCCTGTCTCCGGTGCAAAACGCGGTGCAAACGGCGCGCGGGAAGGCGCAGGCGGTTATTGACAGTTTAAAGGGACACGGCGATAGCGTTGTAATGGGGATCGATACGATCGTTGTGCAAGGGAATGAAATTTTGACAAAGCCGAAAGATAGAGAAGACGCACGGCGGATATTGTGTTTGTTATCAGGGAAAAGCCATGCGGTGCTCAGCGGCGTGTCTTTGATCGGCGATGATCAGACCGTGGAGTTTTGCGAAACATCCTATGTTGACTTCAACGAACTGAGTAAAAACGAATTGGAAGCCTATTTAAAAACCGATGAGCCTTATGATAAAGCGGGCGCGTACGGGATTCAGGGAACAGCGGGCCTTTTTGTAAAAGCCATTCACGGCTGCTATTTTAATATTATGGGATTTCCCCTCAGTGCGGTATACGGCGCTTTAAAGGATCAATTCGGCTTTGATTTTACTTGGGGAAGCCATCTATGAGGTGAACGTTATGGATCATGTGGATCAAACCATCGTCGCATCCATCAGGGACAAAATGATAAAGGACGGGATTCAGACCTTATATGACGAAGAATTGATCTCACTGATCATTAAACAAGGGGATGAAACCAAAGATGTGCTCACGCTGTCTAAAAACCTCCTTAAACGGTACGCAACGCTTCAAGAGCTTATTACGGCGCCCATACTGCAGCTGATACGTGAAAACAGAGGCTTAAACGAATTAAAAGCAGCAAGCTTAAAAGCTTCGCTTGAGCTCGGCAAACGTGCTTATAAAAAAACGCCCTCGTCTGTGATTGTATCGGAACCGGAGGACATTGTCGATCTGCTGAAGCCTGATATGAAATTTTTAAGCCAGGAATGTTTTAAAGCCGTGCTGCTCAATACCAAAAACATGGTGATCTGCATCGAAGATATCTCCATAGGCATCATCAATGCCTCGCTGGTCCATGCCAGAGAAGTATTCCGAGCGGCAATCGCGAAAAACGCTTACAGCATCATCTTGGCTCACAATCACCCCAGCGGCGATCCGCAGCCCAGCCAAAATGACAAACAAGTTACCGTCAACCTAAAAAAGGCCGGCGAAATCATCGGCATTAAAGTAATGGATCATATTATTATCGGGGCAGACAACTATTACTCCTTTAATGCCGAAAGCGATTTTTAATTATAAATAAGATCAATCAAACGATCCATCAGTTCTTCTGCATTTGCGCAACAAAGAAGATGTTCAACTTCCTTTTTGGCAAGGGTAAGATCGATGCTCGCTAAAAATTTCTTTATGGCGGGGATCGAAGACGGACTCATACTGAGCGTATCCAATCCGAGCGCGCAGAGTATCAGCGCGCCTTCCCTTGTGCGGGACGCAGCCCCGCAAGTATAGATCAGTTTATGATGTCCTTGAACTTTGTCGATGATATTTTTAATAAAGCTTAAAAATTTTGGTTCAAAGAAATAGAGGGACTGATGCGCCTCACCTCTTTTATAGCCGAAATAATCCGCTGAAAGATCATTGGTCCCTATCGCCGCAAAATCGATCACATCGATCACATCATCGAGCCTCTCGGCAATATCGACCGTCTCAATCATAATTCCCAAACGAATTTTTTTTGCGCCGGGCAAATGATGTTTGATCAACTCATTTTGAACATGTATGATCATTTTTCTTACGGCAATTATTTCATCCTTATACCGCACATTGGGTATAAGCAGATACAAGGTGGAGCTGCAGTATAGATTTAAAAGTGCGCGTATCTGCGTTTCAATAAGACAATTTTTGTCAAAATCAAACACTTCCGATAAAAAGCTCTTTTTTTCAGAAGTAATATCAAATAAACGGTAGATTACGATATCCGAAGCGCAGGCTTTTTTTATTTGAAGGTATTTTGATATCTGTTGATAATACATAGGGATATCCGTATGATCGATAAACAGAAATTCCGTCCTTACCAATCCTGCTCCGTACTTGGAATTTTTGCTTAAATTTTCGGCTTCCTGCAGACTGCTCACATTTCCCATCAGTTTGATGATTTTACCGTCCTTTGTTATGCAGTCCTTTTTACGCTGATTTTTTTCCTCAGAACCAGATAATTCAAGGGGTTCGATTTTATGCCGCGACAAAATAACTTCACCGCTTTCCCCGTCGATCATAGCCCAATCACCTGTTTTTACTTGTTGCAAAATATTATCGACACCGAATACCGCAGGGATGCTCAACGACCTGAGTAGTACCGCACTATGTGAACTTTCGGACCCTTTTTCCGTGATCACTCCCGCAATCCTGCTCGTGTCGATACCGGAAAAAAGATAAAAGGGAAGATGCTCTCCCACGATGATGAATTTCTCATCGCCTCCCGGGAGTATCGTCGATTCAAGACGATGATAGATATTGCTCACCATCAATCCCATCGATTTAATATCCATATTTTTGCAAAGGCCGTCCGAGTTCAGGAATATCATAGAATCCTGAACTTGGTTATAAACGGAGATTACCGCATTTTCGGGCTGAAAACTGTTTTGTACCATAAGCTCAGCGACGGATTTAATAAATTCCGGTTCCTGCAGTATACCGATATATAAATCAAGCATTTTGAGTTCATTGTCGCTCACTTTGGAAATAAGATTGTTTTTTAGCGATACATACTCTTCGGCAGCATAAAATAAAGCTCGTTTGATTCTGTCCGCGATCTCGCTTTTTTCGCTTTTTTTGACCGAAGGCCTTGCTTGAACTTCATCCCGCTGCAAAACAAAAACTTTTTCGGTAGCCAAGCCTAAAGAAATTCCATAACCCTTCATTCAATACCCCATATGCAATCAAAGTTTTTACCTAATTTTTATCACAATGATCGTGATATCGTCTACCGCCTTGCCGCTTGAATAGCGCAGTGCGTCTTCAAATAATAGATCTGCGATTTTTTGCGGATTACGATAGTCGTGCTGTAAGATCTGTTGCATCAAATAAGTTTCATCGTTTTTGATCGAATCCAAATATCCGTCGCTCATAAAATAGATGAAATCGCCGCGTTTAAAATTCTTGATTCCCGTATGGATATGAATATCCTCAAGGATTCCGACGGGAAGCGTGTCAAAATCGATCTTTTCGATTTCATATCCTCTTCTTACAAAGGTGGGCGACGCGCCGGCTTTCACAAATTCGCCGATGCATTTATTTAAATCAAACAGGAATAAATCCAAGGTGGAAAAGATTTCTTCCCCTTCTTCCAAAACGAGGATCGAATTAATGATGTTGATGGCACTGTTTTCATCGCAGCCGGAATTCAGCAGCTCTTCCAGCATATTGAGTACTCTGCTGCTTTGGCGCGATGCAACGGTTCCGCTTCCCATGCCGTCGCATAAGGCAATCATGTGAAGCCCGTTTGATAAAATCACGTTGGAATTATTGTCGCCGGAATACGAAAATTCTTCCTTGCAGCATCTGCTGATCCCGATGGAAAGCTTATATGGAAACTCCTCCGTATAAGAATAATTAAAATCATGATCATCTTTTCTGCGGTTTACGGAATAATCGTATACCATTTCTTTTCCCAGGATATCCGATAAAACCGTCGGTATTTCGGATTTGATGATTTCCTCCGGCAAAAGCTCTTTTGATTTAACAAATACTTTTTGCTGCTTGTTAAAATCCTCCACTACCAAGGTATTATTTACGAGAATTCCACTGCTTTGAAGCGCTGCGGATGCCGAGATCGATTCAGCCATATTCACGGATATTCCTTTTGCCAGCTGATTATATAATTTATCCAATACGCGGTTTAAGTGTTTAAACTGTTCGTTCATCAACCTTTTAAAACGGTTGAGCTTTAGTTGATAATTTTGTTTAAGGTAAAGGCTGTCATAGATATAGGCAATTATTTTAAACATAACAAAACTTTTGGTGCACATGCCCAAAAAGCGGCTGGGTAAGCGGTCATATTCAATGGCCGGATTTTTTATGTAGGAATTGATCACATCCACGAAATTGGAATAGGTCGCTTCCGCTTCTTCGTGCCAGCATCTGCCGTAAAGATTGCAGCCGCTGCAAACATCGCTGGATACGATCTTGCAGATGTGCCTCGCCGGATTTTCCAGTTCTTTATACTCAAATTCGCTGAGGTTATTGGAAATTTCGGTGATCATACTTTTTTGGACTTCGATTTCTTCTTTGACCATGCGGCTGATCGCGTCATTCATTACAATGGGCTTTGCGCTCAGGTTTCTCTTTTCTTCAATCAACTTGTCCCCGAACAGAGAAGCGACCGTCACAAATAAGATCCCTCCGGCAAAGCACGCAATCAGATTGGCGCTGATTCCGTCATAGCCCGATACAAAATAGGTGCAAAGCCCGCCTGCGGCCGTAAACAGAAAAACCATCACGATTTTTTCAAGCTTGGTAACCAGTGTCGAAATCAAAGCGCAAAAACACAGGACAGAAATAATATGCGAGGGCATTCCGCCGCTCACCGTCAGAAAAAATCCCGATAAAACGCTGAAAGACAGCGAGGCGCCCAGCCCAAAATAATAACCGGCAAGCAGTATGCCAAATACGGAAAAAACCATTGCCAAGCTCACATCATAAATCACTGCCATGCTGAAGCCTGCGATCAGTATGCTGAAAATAAGGCTGATACAGATAACTTCCTGCGGAGAATAGATCTGTTTTTCCCTGTAATTCATCAGGCCGTTCATTGCCGTATTATAAACATAAAACAAGCTGAACGTCAGAGCGCCTTCGCACACCGCATAAATATAATCGATTGCCGGCGAATTCGCAAAATAGCACAGGATGCTCCCGCACGCGCTGTTGACAACTGCGGCGACCAATGCACTCGCCGTGAGGCTGAGTTCTGTTTTGATCAGTTTTTTTATGAGGATCAGAATGAGGAAAAATACGACATACCGAACCCCCGCAGCTATACCGCCGTAATAAGCGATACCGGGAATACACAGCAGCAGCCATTTTGAGTACTTCTTTTGATAAAAGATGATGTATGCTGCCAGCGGATACCCGAAAGGGGTAAGTATTTTTAAAATGGGAGCCGCCGCCGAAAAAAAGGCCAAAAAACCGATCAGCAAAATCTTATAATCAAATTTGATTTTTTCATCGACGCCCTCCTCATCCGAGTGGCTGTGATTGATGATACTTACCAATTTATTTTTTATTTTAACTTGCGTTCCATCATATGACATTCCCACATACCTCGCGATATTTTTACTTATCGTATCAAAACCGCAAATAGAAAAATGTCGATTCATGAGGACGGATTGTTCGTTAATAAAGCCTTTTTACCCTTTTACTCATGGAACACGTAAGTTCATAGGGAATGGTGCCGATTTTTTCCGCCAGCTCCGAAACCGGAAGATCTTCGCCGAAAAGGATCACCTCATCGCCGACTTTCACGTGCTCGATATCTGTGATATCGGCCATAAACATATCCATACAAATGGTTCCGGTTATTTTTGCGCGGCAGCCTTTGATAAGGACTTCGCCTTTATTCGAAAGCGCTCTGAAATATCCGTCGGCATACCCCGCGCTGATGACCGCCAGCTTTCGTTTGCCTTGCGCGTGATACTTGCGTCCGTAGCTTACTGCCGCGCCGTCTTCCACAACGGATATACTGGCCACACGGGCGCCGAAAGTCATAACGACCTTAAGCGGCATTTTGTGATTTTGTTCAACGACTGAGGAAGGATGGATGCCGTACAAAATAATGCCGGGACGAATGGCGGTGGTGACATCCTTTTCATAAGCGGCTATTCCCGCGCTGTTGGAAAGGTGAATCAGCGGAATGTCAATCCCTGTCTTCTTTACTTCCTCCACAATCTCAACAAACTGCTGATATTGTCCTCTTGTATAGGAAAGATCCTCTTCGTCCGCCGAAGAAAAATGGCTGAATAATCCTTCAATGATCAAGTTTTCCATTTCAGCGATCTGCTTGATCTTTTTTAAGCAGTTTTCTTTACCGCTGAACCCCAGCCGGTTCATACCCGTATTGATTTTAATATGTATTTTTGCTTTTATACCTGCCGACTTTGCGCATTCATCGAGCTGCTTTGCGAACGTAATGGAATACACGGTATAGGTAAGCTGATAGGTTAGGGATTCGGCAATGTCTTTTTCGGAAATGTAGCCGAGCACCAAAATTGGCTTGCAGATACAGGCTTCCCGCAGTTCTTTAGCTTCATTGAAGGAAGACACGGCAAAATACTCCGCTCCGCTTTCTTGCAATGCCCTAGAGCATTGAGCAGCGCCATGGCCGTAGGCATCTGCCTTGACGATACATAAAACCGTCTTATCCGGCGTCAGGTTTCTTATTGTATGAAAATTATGGATCAAATTCCGTAAATTGATTTTCACATAGGTATTCGGTCGGCTCATGAAGTTCTTCCTTTTTTAACAATCATTATAATACTATTTCCTTAAAAAATAAACTGTTTTATGATAATGATTTTATATTTAAGCGATCCAAATCAATTTTAACATAAGGATTGAAAAAAGTGTAATACTGTGGTAATCTCGTAATCAAAGGAGGGCGTATGAAAAAAACTTTAATTTTGTTTTTAGCGATTTTAAGTTTGACCGGTTTTTACGGATGCACCGCAAACACTCCCCAAAGAACCGCGGAAGAAATGATGGCATCCATACAAGCATGGGATACCGAAGCCATGAAAAATACTTTGTCTGCGGATGATTTTTACGATACGGCAGATATGGATACAGAAGTTATGGAAGATGCGGAAGGCACCATGAAGCTGCTGGTTTCCAACATGACTTATAAAATCACCGACACGAAGATTGACGGAGATACAGCCGTCGTCACATTTGAAATAACCAATGTAAATATGAAGCCGGTTTTTAGCGAGGTATTGAACCAAATCTTTTCACTGGTTTTCAGCGGAACCGATATCACGGACGAAGAAGCGCAGCAAAAAGTCATGGAATATTTTAAGACTTCCATCGAGACTAACAAAGCCGACACGGTAACCTCTACCGTTACCGTACAGTTGAAAAAAACCGAAGGTGAGTGGACAGTGGAAAAACCATCGGATGAGTTTTTCAATGCGGTATTGGGCAATTTTATCACTGCGGTTAAGGAAGTCAACGAATCGTTTCTGGATGCCGAATTTGAATAAACATTAAAGGGCTGCGTTCAAAAACGCAGTCTTTTTATTAATAGGAATTCAGAGCCATAAACTATACGAACATTTTGAGGTTTCCTATGCAAAAACCGAGCCATATTTTATAAAGCTCGGTCATGTGTTTTTAATGGTACAAGTCAGCAAATAAAAAAACTACCTAGCCGGTAGTTGCTTTATCGTTTGGTGACCCCTAGGGGATTCGAACCCCTGTAGCCGCCGTG
>Ga0062383_10000305_pt1 | contig 12561 bp, 15 predicted proteins | sample DOMMetBare3Fresh_FD_59508 | JGI IMG/M metagenome (GOLD analysis project Ga0062383, IMG submission 59508) | Wetland sediment microbial communities from St. Louis River estuary, USA, under dissolved organic matter induced mercury methylation -... | ecosystem: Environmental > Aquatic > Freshwater... | reverse complement strand
GCCTGGAGGGTGTGAAACGTGACAATGTATCGTTTTGACGGCAGTTTTGAAGGCTTTATCTGTGCCGTTTCCCACAGTCTGGAGCAGGGAACGGCAAATCCGTCGTTTGTGCGGGGAGATGCTCTCCTGCAGCACGATTTATTTGGGGATCAAGCCATGTATGTTCCTGCCATACGGGCGGTCGCCGTTGATTTTCGTAAAAGGTTTGTTGCAGCAGTGTCTCCGGAGGCGTTTGCCACGGCGCGCTATGCTTTTCACAGCCAGCGACCGGGGATTGAACAGCTGGTCTGGCGCTATTTGAAACTCGGATGTGAGGCGGGACGGCGGCTGGAAGGGAAGCTGGCTGAGGAACCGGTTTATTCGGTTAATCGTATCGGACGGCAGGTCTGCCATGAGGCACATAAATTCAAGGGGTTTGTCAGGTTTCAGGAACTGCGGGAAGGGTTTCTCTATGCGTGTGTCGAGCCGCAGGCGGATGTTGTGCCGCTGATTGCTCCACATTTTGTGGAACGGGTTGCCGACCGCCGCTGGATGATTCATGATCCGGCGCGCCGTCAGGCAGCCTTGTATGATCTTTCCTCCTGGCGTCTGATCCAGGATCTGGAATTAACCGCGACCCCCGATTTGACTGTTGACGAACGTGAAGTTGCGGCGCTCTGGCAACGTTATTTCCAGCACCACGCCATTGCCGAACGGCATAACCCCAGGCTTCAGCAGAAACATATTCCGCTGCGCTATCGAAAACAGCTGACCGAGTTCGGGGGAACCTAAAAGAGAGCAGGTCATACTACCGGTTGACCGCACGGTTCAAATTGTCTACTATCAGCATCCCTTTTACTATTTTTATTTACGGACGGAACCTACGTGCCATGCAGAATTATCCTTATATTATAACTATTTCCTCTGAAAAGGGTGGGGTTGGTAAAACCACCCTGGCAACCAATCTGGCAATTTACCTGAAGGCCATGCGGGATGACCTGCCGGTTACCATTTTCTCGTTTGATAACCATTTTACGATTGATAAGATGTTCGAGATGAAAGGTGCCCCGATGCTCGGTACTGTCCATGACCTGCTGATGGGGGCGCCGGCGACGGGACTGGTGCATACCGGACAGTATGGCGTTGGCTATATCCCCTCTTCAACCGAACTGGGTGATATTAACGACCGGTTCAAGGGGCCGATGACGTTGGCGCAGATGCTGGCGGACTCCGGTTTGGGAGGGATCGTGATTATTGATACCCGTCCTGACCTGAATATTCTGACCCAGAATGCCTTGTATGCCGCGGACCGGGTTCTGATTCCGGTCAAGGATATGCCGAGTCTGGAAAATTGTCACAATATCTTTGCCCTGTTTGAACAGCGGGGGATCGATAAGAAATCACTGGTGTTATTGCCGTGTCTGGTTGATGAACGGATAAAGTTCGAAGGGATCTTCCGCGATCAGAAAACCTTTTTGCGCGCGTTTGCTGCCAATAAGGGGTACCGCTGTCTTGATGCCTATATTTCCAAGAGTCCCAAGGTGGAAAGCCTGAATACCAATCCCGAAGGGAAGATTTATCCAATTCTGACCCATGCCCGCGGTACGGAGGTACATGGCCAGTTTACGGAGATCAGCCGCGATATTCTGCGGGGGTTTGATGATACCGATGAAACCCGATCAGCGCTCTATCATCGCTGGTTGCTGGAAAAAGAAGGCAAAAAAAAGGAATCGTATCTGGCCCGTCTGGAAGGGCTGTCGGAGCGCTGTCTGATCTGTGGGGCTACCTTTGCTGAAAAACCGCAGGGGCGTGGTTTCTATTTTGAAACTTCAGACCGTTCCAACCGTGGTTTCCTGCATGACGATTGCTTTACCGACATGTTGTGTGCCGCGCTGTACGGCATGACCAGTGATTCCCAGGCCTTTGGCGCGGCCCGCATGGTGGTTGCCGACAAGGCGGCCAAAACGGTTTCCTATTTTGCGCCCCGCAGTGACCAGCATGATGCGCTGCTCGACTACCGTCAGTACAATGGTGGCGGGGAACAGTTGTTTCAGAAAGACATTCAGTTGACCGGATTTTCCGAAGGGTTGCTGGACGGGATGAATAACGGGCTGTATCTGTTGTTGAATGAAGCGCTGGCCGGGTATGAGGGACGCTTGCGTTCAAACAGTTGGCTGGCTGTTCATCCGATTGACGCTGCCAATCCGGAGGCAGTGTTGCATGATGACTACTATCGACGCATTCAGAAGATGCAGCAATTTATCGGCAATGCGGTTTAGCTGTTTGGGAATAACAGCAGTGATCTCGTGAGAACTGAAAAACATGGACGTTATACGCGCGTCATCATCCAGCCGGGAGAATATTTTTCCTGTCAGAACGCGACGGTTATTTCAACGCTGCTCGGTTCATGCGTGGCCGCCTGTCTCTATGATCCGGTTAATAAAATCATCGGTATGAATCATATCATGCTCAGTAATCCCCGTTACTCCAAGGATTTGCCAAACTATGCTTCCGAGGCGGGGCGCTATGGCATTAATGCCATGGAACTGCTGATCAATGACATGATGCATAAGGGGATGGAACGGCGTCATCTGCGTGCCAAGGCATTTGGCGGAGCGAGCATATTCAGGAAGGATGAGTCGGTCGGCAACTTCTTGTGTGTGGGACAGGTAAATGTCCGCTTTATCAAGGAGTTTCTGGCCGATGAAAAAATACCTCTGGATGCGGAAGATCTGGGGGGGGGGCATGGGCGGGTCATTCATTTTTCCAATGGTGACTTTTCGGTGTACCAACGCAAAATCAAAGCAGACCGCAGTCATCAGCTCGCTTTGCGTGATCGTGAGTGCTGGATGAGAGCGATAAAAAGGCAGGAGATAACTATGCCTGATATCGAATTGTGGTGAGGTTTGGCGCTATCAGGCTGGACTTCCGCTGACTACCAGGCTGCAGTTTCAGGATCAAGGTCTCAAACAAAAAGCCCCCGGCAGAACCGGGGGCTTTTTGTTTCTCGCTCTATTTCAGGCAGTGGATCAGGCGGCAGTAACGGCAACCTTGACAGCTACCGACAGCTCCGGATGAACTTTAACCGGAACGGTGTATTCGCCTACGGATTTGATGTGATCCTGCAGCAAAATGGCTTTGCGATCAATCTCAATCCCATTTGCTTTCAACGCAGCAGCGATGTCCATGTTGGTTACGGAACCGAACAGTTTACCTTCTTCGCCCGCCTTGTGTGACAGGGTCAGGGAGAGAGCTTCCAGTTTGCCGGCCAACAACTTGGCTGATTCCAGAACCTGATTCTTTTTGTATGCCAGTTGACGTTTGGCATGTTCCAGTTCTTTGGCGTTTTTCTCGGTAGCCGGGAGTGCCAGTTTTTTGGGGAGCAGGAAGTTACGGGCGTAGCCGGGAGCTACCTTGACGATGTCACCGATGTGGCCGAGGTTTTCAACATTTTCCTTCAGGATTACTTGCATTGGTACTCTCCTTTTCAAGCCTGTGATTTACAGGTTTTCCTGTTGTTTTGGGGTGCGAAAATCACCCCACAGGTCAAATATTCCGATAATTGTGATCAATGCTGCCAGATAGGGCTGTAACAGCAGTACAACATACAAACCGACCCGCAGCATTCCCGGCATGCGTTGGCGGGCAATGAATGTCAGGACGATCCCCCACCCCTGAAGAAAATAGAGCAGGGTGCAGATGGCGAGCAGGTTCATGGCCGGTATGGTCACGAGTGGAGAAGAGGCCAGCAGTGAAAAGCCGGAAGCAATCAATCCCCAGATCATGATTTCCGGTGTGCGATACTCTTTCAGTTGGCCGATGGCCAGTTCCGGCAGGGTTAAGGCAGCTGAAAAACGTTTCACCAGCGCCAGGTTGATTCCGGCAATCATGATGTAGCTGATGGTGATGATGGCCGGATAGATTTTGAGCACCATGTCGCCAGCTGCCTGGATGGTTTTTTTTGCCAGATCCAGTTCTTCACCTTTGATGCCGTTCTGCTCGTACAGGGTGATTGCCTGGCTGACGCTCTGCTTGATCTCTGCGGATGCCATGGCATGCAGGTTAAACGATGTGCCGGTGGCAGTGAGCGCCATGACGGCAACTGTTACGGCGATCACGTTGATCGTGGTTGTCCAGGCAATTGAGCGCGAAGCGCCATACCCTTTCAAAAGCAGTTCCGGCATCAGTAACGCTATCAAGCCGCACTGCACCAGGTACATCAGGGCTGTGGCCGGGGCAAAGTAGGTGGCCAGCGCCGCCGTAGCGCCGCACACTGCCAGCAGTGCCGCCATGCGCCCGAATCGCAGGCGTAGAATCAGAATCGGGAACGGAGCGATCATGCCTGATACCAGGCCAACCAGCGGTACGGCAAGATATGCCGCAAAGAGAATACACGAACCGGCCATACCGAGAATTGCTGCCACAAGGGAGAAAGTAACGGTATGGCCGGCTTTGTTCAATTGAGTCATCAATCGATTGATGTTACGGCATTACGTGGTTGGCAGCTACCGGCAGCAGTGCGATGTTGCGAGCACGCTTGATAGCTTCGGTGATCTGACGCTGATGATGCGCGCAGTTACCTGAAATACGACGTGGAACGATTTTGCCGCGTTCGGTGATGAAATAACGCAGAGTGCGTGGCTCTTTGTAATCGATCGTCAGGTTCTTCTCGGCGCAGAAACGGCATACCTTGCGGCGCTGGAAAGGACGGCGTTTGCGGGGGCCGCCAGGGCCTGCGTTAGGGCGTTGTCCTGCTCCACCTGCGGGGCGCTGATAGGAAGAAGTTGGTCTTGTTGTTGGTTCACTCATGCCTGCACCTCCGTTTCGCTTACGGTTTCAACGTCAGCTTCAGTTTCAACTTCGACAGCCTTGACAGGCGCCTTCTTTTCTGGCTGGTCGGTGATGTTGACGCTCTGGTAACGAAGTACCTTTTCGTCAAGACGCAGACGGCGTTCAAGTTCGGCGATCATTTCTGCTCCGCCATCAAAGCGGGCGTAGTAATAGCGGCCACGTGCAAACTTCTTGATCTGGTAGGCCAGTTTTCTGACGCCCCAGTCATCCATCCGGTACAGTTCGCCCTTGTACGACGAAATTACGTCCTTGGCCTTGGTGGTGATGACGTTGATCTCGTCTTCGCCAAGGTCAGGCTGGAGGATGAAAATTGTTTCGTACTTCCTCAACATGATAATGCCTCCTCACGGTTTTTTAGCTCCGGTCTTCCCCGGAACAAGGAGATGCGACGATATGCCGCTTCTTTAAAAGAACGAGCTTTATATACCATTTTTGTGAAGTGTGCAAATTATTTGTTGTGTCGGATCAAGAATATGTTGTTTTGACAGAAACTCGTGTTACATCTTAGCTGGTAAACAAAGTTCTAGTAATGCCGTTATTGATCGTCGTAACTCTGGTGTGATCGTTTTCTTGAATACGATATGGTATTAAGTTGATATAGAGCACAGCATGTCGCATCATGCCGTAAAACTGTGATAAAACAGCTTTGATGCGATCAATTACAGGCTGGTCAGGAGAGTTGTCTTGATAAAGTAAAAATATGTTTTGAAAATACTGTTTGAATCGTGTATAAGGCAACTGCTCTTTAAATCCGGACTGAACGACGATCAAAGGAAGAAGTGAATGATGGCACACGCAGCACTCGTATCTGAACAACAAGGATTTGTCGGTGCCGTCAGTGGCATGTCTCTGGCTGATATTATTCAGGTCAAGGGAGCAAATCGTTATTCAGGATGTCTGGTCGTCGAACATCTGGGGAAAAACGGTGTGATCTATTTTCGGGAAGGAGAAGTGGTGCATGCCGAACAGGGGGCTCTGGCAGGCGAAGAGGCCTTTTACGCCATCATGGGATGGGTTGGCGGTACCTTCCGCAGTGAACCGAAAGTTGCCACTACCAACCAGACCATCAACCAGTCCTTAAGCTTCCTGATACTTGAGGCGTTGCGCCGTTTTGACGAAGCCAATAACGTACAGCAACAGACACGGCAGCAGGCGCAGCAGACCCAGTCAACTGATTCAGTCAGTCCAATAGCTTCCCGCAAAGGAGAAGGTGTGAGCGACATTCAGAGAAAGCTGAGTGGTATTCCAGGGATCGAACAGGCGTTGATCATGACCAAAGACGGCGTGGTGGCTGACGAAACTTCCTATGAATCCCAGTTTATCGGGGCGCATGGACTCTTCCTGGCGCTCTTTGCCGGACAACTGGGGTCGAGCTTTGGTCTTGGCTCGTTCAAGTCGGCCACGGTTGAGGGGAATGACCATCACCTGATTCTCTTTGAGTCCAAGAGTCATCACCTGTGTGTGTCGGCCAAGGGGAGCGGCAATGTCAATGCGCTGGACGCGGAAATCCGGCGGGTACTGGTTCAGAAATAGGAGCGTATGATGCAGTCAATAATGCTGGGCTTGACATCTGTACCGGGCGTGATGGGGGGCATGCTTTCCGACGAGCGCGGTAATGTGATTGCCCATTCCTTTCCGGCGTTTTTCGATCAAAGCGCCATGAATAGCGTGGCCGAACTGCTGCACGATAATACCATTGGTCTGCATGATGCCACCGGTGGCGCCAGGATGTTTGATTTCCGCTATGAACTGGGAAGAATAATTGTCAAGGCGTTGCCCGGTAAATTTTTGGCCATACTGTGTCAGCCGACGGTTAATATTCAGCTTTTGTATATCTCGCTCAACGTGGCGATCAAAAAGCTGGAGAAGGTTACAATCGATACGCAGCTGGTACAGGCGGCACAGCTGGCAGCGCCCTTGGTACATGTCAATCAGCCGGCGCCATCCCTGAACCGTTCGGCGGTTGTAGCGCCTGCCTATTCGGACTACCGGGCGGTTGCCGACGCCAAAGGGGTGTTGCTGGCCTGTGAAATTATCCAGAAAACAGCCGGTACCTACTGGGATTCAATGCTGGATAGCGGCAGCATCAACCGGACGACTGCCTTGGAAGTGAGCAATTTCCTGAAAACCGGCGCTTTCAAGAAGCTGACCATCACCAATCGGGTGACCGGGGAGAAAAAACATATTCCGGTCAGCGTGATCGAGCATGACCGGGATCATGCCTATGACGGCAAGATCCTGATCACCCTGGCTTTGGCGGAAGCGTTGCATCTGAAGAACGGCGATCATGTGCGGGCCGAGGTTGTGATTGCCGGCGGTCTGTTTGGCTGGGAAGGGATCTGATTTCAGGTTTGCATTCAAAATTGCCGGTCTAATAGTTGAAACGATGCACCATTTTTTTCAGCTTATCAACCTGTTGTTCGAGGTCGTGGGCGGCTCCCAGCGATTGTGAGGCGCTCTCGGCATTCTTGTCAGTCACACTACTGATCTCGATGGCTGTCTTGCTAATTTCTTCCAGCCCGGCGGTCTGTTCGTTAATCGTAGTTGAGATGTCGTCGGCAAAGGAGCTGAGAGCATGGGCGCCTTTAACCGCCCCTTCCAGCTGGCGATCGATTTCCTGGGAAAGTTGCACGCCGCTTTTGGAAAGCGTGGCCGATGTTTTGGTAAGGGTGGTGGTTTTGTTGGCGGCGTCGGCCGATCGGCTGGCCAGACTGTGAATCTCATCGGTCATGACCTTGAATTCGTTGCCGGCCCCCTCCACATGGGCGGCCTCAATGGCGGCGTTGACTCCCAGCAGGTTGGAAAAACGGGCAATACTGATCAGGTTGGCAATCAACACACCAAATTCTTCCTGCTGTTCCGCTCCCATCTTCTTTTCGAATTCTTTCATCGCTTTTGCAGTTTCGGCGCATTGACTGGACAGTTTGCGGATTTCCTGGGCCACCACACCGAACCCTCCGGCCGAGATGCGCATCTTGACCGCCTTGTCCACCGCGCTCCCAGCCAGAACTCCGGTTTCCTTGGCGATGGCGTCGATTTCATTGGCGATCAGGGTGGTTTGGGTGGTGGCGTTGCTGATGTCGTTCATGGAGTCGACCATGCGGCTCATGGATTTTTTGGCCATCACGATCGAATCGGTGGCCTGCAGGGCGCTGTCATGGGCCTGGGCTGTGCTTTGGGCGCTATGCACGGCGCTTTCCGAAAGTGTCGCCAGACTCATGGTGGTCTGATTCAACTGTACGCTCTGCTCTTCGGCTCCCTTGGTGACCAGCGAACTGATACGGGTGATCTGCTCCCCCACATCGGAAACCAGCCCCACTGTTTCCGAGACCTGGGATATGGCTTCGTGCAGCGATTCGGCGGTGCTGTTCATCGACTTGCGGATGGCAGCATGCTCTCCCCGGTATTTGCCGTTCATCCTCGCCTTCAGGTCATACTGCGCCAGCCGGTCGAGTACCGCGCCAGCTTCGGTGATCGGGGCAATCACCGCATCCAGTGCGGTATTCATGCCGCCGATCAACTCTTTCCAGATCCCTTCATAATCCCAGTCGTTGCCGCGGGTTCTCAGTTTTCCCTGGCTGACGCTGTTGATCAGATGTTCGGTCTCGCCGTGCATGCCGTACAGGATCGCCAGCAATGAATTGATGTTCTGCTTGATCCGGTTGTACTCCCCCTGGTACTCGTCAATTACGAAGGGGGGAAGCCGGCCATGGGCAATTTCATCCAGCGCATTGCCAGCCAGGCGCATCGGCGTCGCCATGGCGTCGATGATCTGGTTTACCTGCTGTACGATTTCGGCATCTTTGCCATGCAGGGCGCTGCAATCTCCCCGGACATCAAGTTCTCCTGCTGTCATGGCTTCCGATAACTTCCGTATAACGCTATGTACGGTTGCACTCATATGGCTACTCCCGGCACCAAGGCCTGTATCTTTTGCACTGCGGTATCAAGGGCGGCAGACACCTCCGCACTCATAAACTCCCGGGTCCGGTTAAAACAGCGCCCTTCAATACCGACCAGGGTCGCCTGGCGTGGCATGTGGCCGGGGTAGAGGGTTTGCCCGATCTCCATGGTTTCACGCAGGCCGAGTCCATGGGAGGAAATCGCACTGCTGCCGGCTGGCAGAGCTTCCCACGGCATGACATGCACCGTGCCGATCGGGGCGCCGAATTGAACGGCATCCACCACGATCAGATCCGTTTCCCCTTCCAGCATCGGCAAAATATCGATTCCGCCAACACCGCAGAACTCCAGCCTCAGACGATGGTTGCCCAACTTGGTGAGTCGTTGGTAGATCTCGAAACCGGCGGCATCATCGGCAATCAGCTCATTGCCGATGCAGATGATTATTGTACGGCGATCTGCAGGGAACATTGTTCACCAACCGATGACAGGGTCGATTTGACCGGCCGGCAGAACAGGCCGTTGACGATTCCGTCGAAATAGGAATGGAACAGCTGGCAGAGCGGCCCACCGGTGGCGATCTTTCTCAATCCGCACATCTCCCGGATGATACACGACTTGAAGTGCAGTTCCCCCTCCAACAGGGAAAAGTCGAATCCGGCCTGCATCTGCCGCTGCAATGTGGCAATGATCTCCTCCAGGGTCGGGTTATGCAGCTCCAAGGGGAGCTTTTGGGCCGTATCGCGACCGGCAATTCTTCCGACCGGCGCCGTGTTCCCCCCCATGATGTTGTCGATGGTGCTGGCAAAGGCATCCAGCAGGAAGGCCACTTCCACCATCGCCTTCTGGTAATCTTCTGCCGAGAGATCAAGTACATAGCTGCTGTCGGTGGTATTCATAGGAATTTACCCATCCTTTGGCAAAAATCTGCGTCGCGGTAGAAATTTTTCACGGCGTGATAATCGGTATGGGTGATGGCGTTGGAGGGACAGATGTAGGCGCAGGAGAGGCAGGCGATACAATCCTCCGTCCGTTTGACCACACAAAGTTTCTTGTCCGTATCCAGCTCGAACACCTTGGTCGGGCAGATATCGATACACAACTGGCACCCCCGGCACGACTGCTCATGGACGCTGATGCTAAGGCTCATGGTTGGCTACCTCCGGATGGTTCTGACGGTCTCGCCGCCGGTTGTGATCGCAATTTCCAACGGCATCTGGCCAACGGCGTGGGTGGCGCAGGAAAGGCAGGGGTCGTAACAGCGGATGCTGAACTCGACCGCGTTCAGCAGTGCAGTGTCGTTCGGCTTGTCAATTACATGGGATTGCGCCGCCTGCTCCACCGAACGGTTGATGATGGCGTAGTTCTGCTGGGTGGCCACGATCAGGTTGGCGGCACGGATGATCCCCTGTTCGTCGATTTCGTAATCATGGATCAGGGTGCCGCGCGGAGCTTCCACATGACCGACTCCCCGTCCTCCCTTGAAGCTGACCGGGACGCGGGTTGCTCCCCAGATGGCCGGATCGTTGATGATCTGATCCCCCCGTTCAATCGCCCAGATCATTTCCACCAGCTTGGCATAGGTCTGAAAGACCGTCAGGTGACAGGGACTCCCCCCCAGTTTGGCAAACTCTTCATATTCGGCATCGGCCAGTTCGGTCCCGAACCGCCGCATGGCGTTCATGCGTGCCATCGGACCAACCCGGTATTCGTGTAAAGCTCCCTCGATGTTGAGATGCACCTTTTTCATGTATGACCAGTCGACCACCGACTCAACCAGATACCGGTCATACTCTTCCACATCGAATTCCAGCCGGGTGGCGCCGGTGGCATCAATCGCCCGCAACCGCCCTTCGATCAGGGAAATCTTGTCATCCCGCACCGTACCCAGGGCCCATGAGGGGGTGACCCAGTCATTGAGCATGGCCGGGTGCCGATCCAGTGCCTTCAGCAGCAGCCCCTTGACCGCCGGAACAACCGCCGGCAGCATGGCGCGCGCCTCATTGAGCCACTCCTGAATAATCCTCTTTTTTTCCTGATCCAGGGTAAAGGTGATCCCGCCGGCCACCGAGGTTATCGGATGGGTGCCCCGGCCACCGACCATTTCGTTGATCTTCTGCCCGATGGTTCTCAGACGCAGTGCAATTTTAGCCAGTTCGGGGTTGGCCTGTACGATGCCGACCACATTTCTGACCGCCGGATCGGCATCCAGTCCCATCACCAGATCCGGTCCCTGCAGTACGAAAATCGAAAGGCTGTGGGAATGGATGATGTGCCCCATGTACATCAGTTCCCGCAGCAGCATGGCAGCCGGTGGCGCTTTGACGCCAGCAGCATAATCAAGGGCGTTGGAGGCGGCAATGTGGTGTGCTGTCGGGCAAACCCCGCAGATCCGGGCAGTGATGTGTGGCATGCGATCCGCTTCCATGCCGATCAGAATCTTTTCAAACCCGCGCAGTTCGTTGACCACCAGGCCGGCATTTTCCAGTTTACCGTCGTCATCCAGGTTGATGAACACCTTGGCATGCCCTTCGATCCGGGTGACCGGGTCAATTCGGATAGTTTGTCTCATGCCACCCCTCCTGCTTCATAATCTGCGTTTTCATCTTCAATCCATTTTTTGATGTGAAAGGTTGGTTTATTGCCGATCATGGCGGTGGCCATGGTGTAGGAGTAATGGGATTTGGCGGTCCGCTCCAGGGCCGTGATGATTGTGCTGCGTTCGATCCTGGTCAGCCGGGACATGCGATCGGCGATTTCCGTGCGGATATCGCGGTTCGGTTCAGTCAGAATCTGCAAGGTCGCTCCGGCGCAACCGGTGCACGGAACGCCATTGGCCGGGCAGGGGGCCAGGCAGCGGTCGATGGTGACCGATCCCATGCAGCTGTACCCCTGGCTCAGGAAACATTGCTCGTCATTAGGGATTCCTTCGGAGTTTGACTTGAGTCTGCTGATCTCGGTTTTTTCCATGCTGCGCTTGCACTTGGCGCAGACCGAGCGCTTGTTGACTTCCGGCTGCCTCCCTTCCACCAACGCGGTCAATGCCTCGAAAATAAAGGCCGGATGCGGCGGGCAGCCGGGGAGGTAGAGGTCGACCTCAATCACCGAGTCAATCGGGGCAACCACCGCTTCCAGCGGAGAAACTTCCCGGCTGGGGGGAGGGGCCGCGGTGGTGGTCTTGTTTTCCAGGTAGACCGCCCGGACGATTTCCGCCGGGGTGTGGATATTGCCTGCCCCGGCCGGGCCGCCGAACACGGCGCAGGAGCCCCAGGCGATCACGATGTCGCAGGCCTTGCGCATTTCCAGCGCGGCATGGCGATCATGCTCGTTGCGGATGGCTCCCGATACCAGTCCTACGGTGGCGTGGGGGTAGTCCTTGATGTCGGTCAATACCGGGCAACGCTGGATTTTTACCGCACTCAGCACGTTGAGGATTTTTTCGTGCAGGTCGACGATGGCAATGTGACAGCCGGAACAGTCGCTCAGCCATTCGGTGTTGATGGTCACTTCACTCATGCCGACCTCCTGACGACCAGCTTCTTGTAACAGGCGTTTTCACCGGCGTGGATGATTTCCAGCGTTGCCACCCGCCCCATGATATTCGCCAGGGCGCCGGCAAAGAAGCCGTACATCATGTTGCAGAGCGATCCTTTCTGGCTGTGCCCGAAGCGGAACAGCGATTGGCGGATCATGCAATCCCGGAACACCAGCATCACCTGGCTGCTGTCGTCGTTTTCCACGATCATGGTCGGCTGTTCCGATGGCTGGAAGGTCTCAAATAGCCAGAGATAATCATTCTTTTTGAGCACTTCTCTGGTGGCGTCCAGT
>Ga0062383_10000304_pt1 | contig 12571 bp, 8 predicted proteins | sample DOMMetBare3Fresh_FD_59508 | JGI IMG/M metagenome (GOLD analysis project Ga0062383, IMG submission 59508) | Wetland sediment microbial communities from St. Louis River estuary, USA, under dissolved organic matter induced mercury methylation -... | ecosystem: Environmental > Aquatic > Freshwater >... | reverse complement strand
CAAGTCAGGCCGAACTGATATTGTATGCAGCTCATGACAAGGGGAGCAACGAGTCGCTCCTGCGCGAAACCGACCGCCATCTGAAACATATGGCGGAAATCGCGAGCGGCCTGAGCATCAGTGTGACCTGCGTAACAGAGATCGGCTCCCTTAAAACCTTGCTCCCCAAAAGAGTACGGGCGGAACATGCCGATCTGGTGTTCTATCCCCTGACTCCCACACAGCGCTTAGGTGTTGATCCGCAACAGCATACGATTCGCCATCTCCTGCGAACAATTCCGTCGGATCTGGCTATCATGCGGATTATCTCCATGGCCAAACCCCATCCGGGAAAGATTCTGGTGCCCCTGGGGAAGAACATCAGCAGCATGGAACGCCGCCTGAAATTTGTCTCCGAACTGGCCAGGAGCTTTCAATCACAGGTCACACTCTATCACCTGACCACCATTGGGGAGCCTGAACAGCTGCTGCCGGACAATCTGATTCTGTTTGGGAAACAACTACAGCAACAGAATATAGCGGTGTTGGAACGGCACGGCGCGGGAGAGCTTGCCAAGGCAATTACGGTGGAAGCGATTACCCGTCACAATGATCTGATCGTGCTTGGCGCCACGGGACGCGGAATAGTGCGGAGAATATTCTCCGGTAATCCGGCTGCTGATCTCCTGCGTCATCCTCCCTGCAACAGCATACTGTTCCGGGGTGGAGAAACAGCATGAAAATCCAGTCCCTCTCCCATGACGAAGTATTCTCAACCCTGTTGAGCACCCCCCAGGGGATCACGGCTGATGAGGCTGTGAGCCGGCGCGGCGAATATGGACCGAACGAGATCAAGGAGGTGCATGGCCGCCCCATGATTTTACGGCTTGCGGCCCAATTCACCCACTTTCTGGCCCTGCTGCTCTGGTTTGCGGCAGCCCTCTGCTTCCTGTCCGAATACCTCCACCCGGGTGAAGGACTGCTCCGTCTCGGCATTGCCATTCTTGCCGTCATCTTCATCAATGCCATCTTCACCTTTGTTCAGGAGTACCGCACCGAAAAGGCGATCGAGGAACTGCGCAAGATGCTCCCGAGCAAGGTAGCCGTGATCAGGGGAGGTAGCGAGCTTGAATGCGATGCCGTAGAGATTGTGCCGGGAGATCTGGTGCTGCTGAAAGAAGGGGATAAGGTGCCCGCCGATGGCCGGGTCGTGGAATCTGGCAAGCTGACCGTCAATAACGCACCTTTGACCGGCGAATCCGATTCCCGCACGCTCACCGATGCTCCCAGCGAGGGGGAGCTGATCGACAGCCCAAACCTGGTGTTCGCAGGAACGCTGGTGGTGAGCGGCAGCGGTAAGGTTGTGGTCTATGCCACCGCTATGGCGACGGAGTTCGGCAAGATTGCCCGGATAACCGGCAAGGTCATGGAGGAGGTAAGCCCCCTGCATCTGGAGATTACCAGGGTCAGCCGCATCGTTGCCCTTATCGCGGTAGCCTGTGGCGTCAGTTTTTTCCTGATCGGTACCTTGATCGGGCGGGGATTCTGGGACAACTTTCTGTTCGCCATAGGGATCATTATCGCCACCGTGCCGGAGGGATTGCTGCCGACCGTGACCCTGGCACTGGCCATGGGGAGCAAGCGCATGGCCAAGCGCAATGCGTTGGTAAAAAATTTGAACGCTGTGGCGGCGCTCGGCTCGGTTGACCTGATCTGCACCGACAAGACCGGTACGCTTACCCAAAACCTGATGACCGTAAAAACGCTGTGGACTCCCAAGGATCCGGCCATGGCCTGCACGGTTGCCCGGCTGTGCAACAGTGTTACCGTTACAACCGAAGGGATCAAGGGGGAGCCGACCGAGACCGCGCTTTATAATTATGCGATAGAGCAGGGCGCTGCGGACGGAGAACAACTGGGCGAGGCCCCGTTCGATGCTGACCGGAAACGGATGGCCACCCTCCACCGCATCGACGGGAAGCTGTTCGCGCTGATCAAGGGGGCGGGCGAAAGCGTGCTGCCGCTCTGCACATCGCTCTGTCAGGACGGTTCGGCCACCATCCCGCTGGAAGGGGGCGCCAGCGATGAACTCCTGAAAAGACTGCAGACCATGGCTTCCGAGGGGCTGCGGGTGATTGCACTGGCATTCAAGGAACTGAAGGAACCGCATCAGGGAGAGATTCCGGAAGAGGGGCTTACCTTTGCCGGTTTCATGGGGTTGCTTGACCCGCCACGTCCCCAGGTGCCGGAGGCGCTCAGGAACTGTCACCGTGCCGGCATCAAGGTCATTATGATTACCGGCGATGCGGGACCGACGGCCATCGCCATCGCCAGAGAGATTGGACTGATAACCGGTGACCCGGTGGTTATTGAAGGGCATGAATGTGCCGATATGCCGGATGACCGTTTACGGGAAGAACTGAAAAAGGAAAATCTGATCTTTGCCCGCATGTCACCCCAGAACAAGATGCATGTCGTCAGCCTGTTGATCGAGGATGGTCATCGGGTGGCGGTGACCGGTGATGGCGTCAATGATGCGCCGGCCTTGAAAAAGGCCCACGTGGGGATCGCCATGGGGCTTTCCGGTACCAGCGTTGCCCGGGAAGCGGCCGATATCGTGCTGCTGGACGACAACTTTGCCTCCATCGTCAATGCCATAGAGGAAGGGCGCGCGGTCTTCGAAAACATCAGGAATTTCATCACCTACATCTTCGCCTCCAACGTGGCGGAATTGATCCCCTATATCGGTTACATCCTGTTCAATATCCCTCTGCCGCTCACCATCATGCAGATACTGGCGGTAGATCTGGGTACCGACATGTTTCCGGCCCTGGCGCTCGGCTCGGAGAAACCTGCGCCGGACATCATGCAACGCCCACCCCGGCCAAAAACCGAACACCTGCTCACGACAGGAGTGATTGTTCGCTCGTTCCTGTATCTGGGGATGTGGGAGGCGGTTGCCGGGATGGCAGCGTATTTCTACGTCATGTACGATGGCGGGTGGAGTTGGGGGGTGGCGCTCCCCCATATGTCAACGCTCTATCTTCAGGCAACCACGGCCTGTCTGGCCGGCATCATAGCAACGCAGATCGCCAACGTGTTTGCCTGTCGTTCGCCCAACCTTTCATTGTTTACCCTGGGGGTCTTCTCCAATCGGCTGGTACTGGCGGGAGTTGCCTCGGAACTGTTACTGGCGGCCTTTATTATCTACACGCCGTTGGGCAACTCCCTGTTTTCATGCGCTCCCCTCGGTCTTGACGTGGTGCTGCTGCTGATCCCGTTTGCCGCGCTGCTGCTGGTCCTGGACGAAACACGGAAATATTTTGTCAGGCGTAATCTGCCGACTACATAAAGGTAACAATCATGGATAAAAAAACGTACCTCGCCATTTTGGCTGCCCTTGCAACAGCGCTCTGCATCTGGTTGTTCACCCTGTTGGCAGCCCCGATTATCAAGCCGTTGGCATGGGCGCTGATCATTGGTGTCGCGACTCTTCCCCATTATAACCGGCTGCTGCGCAGGCTGCCCAACCACCCCGACCGGGCCGCCGGAATAATGGTGCTTGCCATAACGGTCTGTTTCATACTCCCGGTGGCTGCTCTGGTCGTCATGGCAGTCGAACATGCATCCGACTGGTACAACGAAGCTGAACGTCTGATCCTGACGTTTAAAACCACCGGATCGGTTACCCTGAGCAATTTTCCGTTTGCAGCTAAAATCATTACGCTCGGTGACCGGTTCGGCATAAGTCTTTCTGCGTTTGGCGAAAAAATAGTCAACAGTGCTTCCGGATATCTCTTGAATGTTGCCACCAATACGGCATTAAACCTGGGGGAACTGTTCTTCACCATTGCCGTCGCGCTCTTCATGCTTTTTTTCATGTACCGTGATGGCGAAAAGATCGTGTCGGTTGCCATAGATCGCTTTGCTACCAATCAGGAGAGGGCGCAGCGTTATTGTAATGAAATCCGCGCCACAACTACTGCCGTTACCGTCGGTACCATCCTCACCTGTATTGTTCAGGGGATTACGGCCGGGCTCGGCTATTTTGTGGCCGGTGCCCCTGCGCCGGTCATCTGTGGCGCCATAACAGCCATGGCCGCTCTTGTACCGGTTGTCGGCACGGGAATCGTCTGGGTGCCGTTGGTAGCCTTGCTGGCGATCAACGGCGCTTACCTCAAAGCGGGACTCCTGGCGCTCTGGTGTGTGTTTTTTGTAGGGCTGGCAGATAATGCGATTCGCCCGCTTGCCATTGGTGCAAAAGGTAATATCCCGGTCCCGGCAATTGTTCTGGGAGCAATCTGTGGAGTGTTTGTGTTGGGGCTGCTTGGCATAATTGTGGGGCCGGTTCTTTTTGCGATCCTTATCACGGTTTGGCAGGATATCACCGCTGACGATCAGCAAACAATCGGACCAATGTAAGCGCACAAGAATCAGAACGAACTGCAAGGCAGGGAAACGCACATGAACTCTACGAGGCATTATGTAGCACTGATGGTGATGTGCAGTCTGCTCGTGCTTAACGGTTGCGCTGCCTTGTTGCCGAGGTCAAAGGAGGTCGTTCATGTTCCCTGGGGGAGCTTTCAGGAAGTTCAGCTGGCCTATGAAAAGGTCGTTACGAATGAAACCACCCTTCAACAACTGAAAAAAGTCGGGTTCGATGTCTACTCGACTCCCAATGTCAGAATATTGAATTACCTGGATGTGGCCGCAACTGCGCAAAACATCCAATACGAAGACATGGCAGCCGGATTGGCACAGTGTATCAAGGTCAAACATCTCTGCAAGGGGTACCAGATCGAGCCAAAGGTCATCACAAGTGAGCGGGTGGGCAACTTCTGGCTCGATATTTTTGATTTCAAGAGGGTAACCAAGGAGACCGGGTGGCGCTTCAAAGCGGTATTTCTGGTGATCAACGATGTGATCGTCGATAAATTCTGGAATGGCGATCCGAGTATCGATGAGAATCGGGAAAACTTGAACCCGCTGGGACCACTCCAGGGCGCCGGAGCGATGATCTTGCGACTGGTTCCGTAAGTTTTGGAGAAATGATGTCATGCCAAGTTTCGCAATCGCCTGCATTCTGCTTGTATGTTTGATACTCCCGTTATTCCTGACAGAACCACTGCATGCCGCCGAAACGGCGGAGGTGGTCGTGAGCGGTATCTCGGATGATGCGCTGAAAAATGTGCAGGAGACGCTGCTGCTTCCCGTGGGACTGGTGCGCGAGGGAAAGGTGGATCTGCTCTGGCTGGAGCGTTTTGCCCGGCAGGCCGAGGTGAAAACCGCCAGCGCACTGGAACCGTTCGGATATTACCATGCCAAGGTTACGGTTATGGTCGAACCGGACAAGGAACAGTATCGCCTGCTGGTCAAGGTGATGCCCGGAGAACCGGTGCGCCTGTCAGACGTAACGGTAACGCTCAGCGGATCGGGTAACGGGGAGGGTCGCCTGCGGCGACTGGTCGCCTCGTTCCCCCTGAAAAAGGGTGATGTTCTGCTGCATCAAAGGTATGAAGAGGGGAAGGGTGCGCTCATGTCACGGGCTCAGGAACTGGGGTATCTGGATGCTGATTTTATACGCCATGAAATCCGGATTGACCCGTCTGGCACCACCGCATCGATTACCCTGGAACTTGATACGGGAACGCTCTACTTTTTCGGTACAACCAACATCACGGGGGCTCCTGATTATCCGGAGAGTTTCCTGAGGCGTCATCTGACTTACCGTTATGGCGAACGATTCTACTATCCCCGGCTCGGAGAAACACAGCGTAACTTCACCAATTCGGAACGTTTCTCAGAGGTAATCATCACACCGGAGAAACAGGATGCCGAGGCATTCAAGGTACCGGTATCGGTTCGGCTGAAAGCGGGACCGCGCTTCAGTCTGCGGCCGGGCATCGGGTACGGTACGGACACCGGGGGACGCTTCACGATTCGTTACCGTGATCTGAACATGCTGCACCTGGGGCATGAATTGTATTCAAATCTGTATGTGGCCGAACGTCTCCAGGGGTTGGTAACCGGCTATATCATTCCCGGCACGAGGGATGTACGAACCTCCACGATGCTGCAGTTAAACCTGCAACAGGAGGATACGGAGGTCTATGCAAGCCGGATACTCGCTATGGAACTGGCGCGTAACCGCAGTTTCGGCACCGGGATGTTGGGCACCGCCTATGTCAAGGCTCAATACGAAGACTATACGGTGAGCGCCCAGAATTCCACGGCGCGACTCCTGCTGCCGGGAATACGGTTTTCCGATGATCGCTACGATAACCCGCTTCGTCCCCGCCGCGGTTTTCGTTACACCCTTGAACTGCGCGGCACCGACCAGTTGCTTGGTTCGGATACGAAGCTGGTCCAGATTCTGGCTGCCGGGAGTCACATCCTGGCGCTCCCCTGGCGTTTGTCACTGCACACGCGGGCAAATGCCGCCACCACCCTGTTCAGTGATACTCTCGGCGACATTCCTCCGTCACTACGCTTTTTCAATGGTGGCGACCAGAGTGTGCGCGGTTATTCCTACAAATCGCTTGGACCCCGCGATCAGGCCGGCAAGGTTACCGGAGGGAAGCAACTCCTGACCGGTAGTGTCGAACTGGAGCGGGCATTCTTCAAGGATTGGGGGCTTTCGCTCTTTTACGATGCCGGCAACGCCTTCAACTCTTTTTCGTCAGTTTCCCTGGCCCAGGGAGCAGGCGTCGGCCTGCACTACTATACCTCGGTGGGAGGGCTGAACCTTTCCGTAGCCCGTCCGCTCGGGATTGACAATCCTGCGCTCCATATCCACTTTACCGTGGGGTTTGAGCTATGACTCGGCTGGTACGGCAGATAATCGCCGCAACCATGGCAATCATCCTGGCGGGAACGGTGGTTACTGCCTTGGGGTGGGTGGTTGCCACAACCGAGGGGGCCGGCTGGCTGTTGAAATCGGTGGCGTCGTGGAGCGGGGTCAGCTTCACGTTTCAGAAAATTGAAGGGAATCTGCATGATCATCTGCGCCTTAGCGGCGGGCGAATAGGACTGTTACATCAGAAACTGGAATTTGATAGCGCTGAATTGCGCTGGAAACCGCTGCTGCTGTTGGGCGGTAATGTGGCAGTTCAGGAGTTGAGCCTCAACGGCGTGCGGATTCAGGACGATACCCCGCCGGACAATAAAGCGCCGGATCTGACCTGGCCTGAATTTTCAAAACAGGCGCATCTGTTTGACGTAACTGTCATGCGCCTGCAGATCAACGGGCTGAGCTATCGCCGCTTACAGGAACAGCCGCTGCTGGTGACAGCGTTGGGAGCCTCGCTAGGCTGGCAGAATGACCAGCTGGCCATCAGCAACCTCACCCTGGTGTCTCCATCCGGACTGTTACAAGGTACGGTCGTGGCCGGTTTTACGCAGCCGTCATTGACCACGGACCTGGAACTTGCCGTGACAGAGCCGATCCAGGGGATGACCCGCTTTGTACTTCAGACCCGGCCGGGCAGCGTTACAGCAAAGGAACCGTTTGCCGGGAGTTTTACGGTGGTGGGGAGTACCGGCAGCCGCAACGTGCTGCAGGTGGGTGGTGAACTGGGGATGCTGCGTAACAGCATCAACCTGCGTCAGCTTCGTATGACCATGCCGGAGCAGAGAGGAGTGCTGACCGCCGAAGGTTCACTGCTGTTCACAGCGCAGGAAACGCTTTTGTCGCTGCAGCTCAAGGGGAGCGGGGTGAACCTGGCACCCTATCTGGATCTGCCGACGGATATCTCCGGTAAGCTGAACTTTGCAGGAAATCTGGAAAGGTATCGCGGTACCTTCACCATGGCTAACCAGGCTCACGGATGGCAAGCGGCGGCTGTCACTGCCAGCTATCAAGGTACACGCAGTGGCATGAAGCTGTCCCCTTTCCGCGCCTCGATCATTGATGGCGCGCTGGAGGGGGATCTGGAAATGGACTGGCGCAACGGTTTTGCGCTCAAGGGATCACTCAACGCCAGGAACCTCAATCCGGCACGTCTCGACCCAGCCTGGAGCGGGATCGCAAATTTCAAGGCCTCCGGTAATCTGGCCTGGTCTGAACATGAACCGCTGCAAGGAAACCTTAGCGCTACTCTTCTGGAAAGCCGGCTGCATGGGCAGGCGCTGACCGGAAGTCTGCAGGCTGATTTTAGTGGCAACGATATTTCCCTTTCCCGGCTGGCGCTGCAAGGAAAAGGGTTTGAATTTGATGCCTCGGGAAAACTGGATCAGAGGATCACGATGGTTGCCCGGATCAGCGATTTTTCCCGGCTGGTTCCGGGAACGAGCGGGACACTGCAGGGGAATGGCTGGGTGCGCTGGCATGCTGGACAGCTCAGTGGTGTCGTTGCCGGAAGCGGGAGCAGGCTGGCCTATGCCGGGACCAGCGTAGCGGGCGCTAATCTGAACGTCCGGCTTGATCAGGGACCAGGGTATCCCCTGCAGCTGTCAACCTCTCTGCGGGAGGTGAACTATGACGGTTACCAACTGGATAGTATGACTCTGGCGCTTGACGGCACTTTGTTGCGCCACACCCTGAAGGCAACCCTGCGCTCAGGCGGGCTGGAGGCGAGGGTAGGGGTGCTGGCTGGTTACCGCTCCGCTGTCTGGCGGGGTGAGCTGGTTACTCTGGCGGGGAAGGATGGCAATGGTTTGTGGACGCTTGTCGCACCGGCCACGTTTGCCGTCAGTTCCGATTCCTTCACCCTCTCTCCCCTGGTGTTGGCAGCCAGTGCCACGGAGCATCTCCAGGTTTCGCTCAACCTGAAACTCAAATCGCTGGAGGGGGAAGTCCGCAGCGGGTGGAGCGGCCTGAACCTGGCCCGGGGGAATCCCTATCTCAAGCAGATGCAACTCTCGGGAACGAGCAGCGGAACGCTCCAGGTCGATGTTTATCCTGATAAGCATCTGGCTTTAAAGGGGAGCATTGCCGCTAACGGCAGTTTCAAAGGGGAACAGGGAAGTATGACGATCAAGCGGAGCTTGCTGACCTTTGACGGCAATCAAACGGGTACGCGCTTCGGATTCGATCTGGCCATGGTCGATGGTGGTAGTCTGAAGGGGAACTTTACGTCCGTTGCTCCTTTACGTCTGGCATGGCCTGAAAAAGGGGAATTGACGGCTGAGTATTCTGGCATCGACCTGGCTCTTTTCAAAACCTGGCTCCCGTCTGACACCGTGCTGGCCGGGCTCTGCAGTGGGCGTGTCCAAGGAAAACTGCGTGCGGGAAACCGCTTTGATCTGGGTGGTAGTGTAGCTCTCAGCGGGGGAACCGTACATCAGAGACGGCCGGAAGGGGAGCTGAAGCTGGCCGTCACCGCAGCAACCGCCTCATGGGAGTGGCGAGAATCGGCACTCGCCACAACCATTGCCCTGACCACCGCTGAATACGGACAAATGCGGGGGAGCTTCCGATTGCCGCTGGCGGCGCGTTTCCCGCTTGCCCTCAATCGCAAGGGAACCGTGCAGGGATCGCTTACCGGTCAGTTCCATGAAACGGGAATTATTACGGCACTTTTTCCCGGCTTTGTTCAGGAAAGTTCCGGTGAAATCGAGGCCGAACTTACCGCCAATGGCACCTGGGAAACAGCGCACATCGCAGGTAAACTACGCCTGACCAAGGCTGGCGCCTACCTCCCGACCGCAGGGATTTACCTTAAGGATGTTCAACTGGCGGCACGTCTGGAAAAGAACCTGATCAGGATCGAATCGTTCCGGGCACGTTCCGGACGTGGTCATATTGAAGGAACGGCGCTGATCACCCTGGCAGGGTGGCAGATAGTCAGCTACCAGGGAAGCATGACGGGCGATAATTTTCAAACCGTAAATTTCCCCGAACTCCAGATGCTCTGCTCCCCTAAGCTCACCTTTGAAGGGACTCTCCAAAAACTGACCATGCGCGGTGAACTGCTATTGCCGGAGCTGAACATCGTCGGAGCGCAGACCCGTTCGATCATCACCTCAAGTAGCGATGTCATCCGCGAGGGAGTCGTGCTGCCGGTTGCTCCCCCTGTTGCTCTGGAGCTGGATATACAGCTGCGGGTACGCCTGGGGGACAAGGTTTTCGTCAAGGTTTCCGGGATTGATGCCCAGCTGAGTGGGGGAATGGAACTGTCGCTGACCAGTCTTGACAATATCACCAGTACCGGTGAGATCAAGGTAATCAAAGGACGTTTCCGGACCTATGGGGTCAATCTTGATATCGTGCGTGGACGGCTGTTTTTTGCAGGGGGCGCCGTCAATCGTCCGAGCCTTGATTTTTTGGCACTACGCACGATCGGCAATGTGCGTGCAGGGGTAACGGTTGTCGGAACGCTCCAGAAGCCGGTTACCAAACTCTATTCCGAACCGGTCATGCCTGATGTCATGATCCTGTCGTATATCATTCTCGGGCATTCCCTTGACAGCAGTGGTGAACAGGGGAGTCTCCTGACCCAGGCTGCCGGGGTACTGCTTTCTTCCAGCCAGGCTGTGCTCGTGCAGGAACAGATAAAAAACTATCTTGGCTTGAACACGCTGGAGATTCAGGGAGGTGTCGCGGGAAGCAGCTCAGCCATGGGGTATAAACCACTCCAGGTGACTACCCCGGGAGCATTGCCGGAAACGCAGCAGCCCGGCATTACCGAGACCGTGCTCACCGTTGGGAAGTATCTGACCCCGCAACTCTACATAAGCTACGGTAAGTCGTTGTTTACCGGCAGCAACCTGTTCCGCTTACGCTATGACATCTTCAAGCATTGGCAAATCGAAACCCAGACCGGTAGCGGTGAGAGCGGAGCAGACCTGTATTACAAACTGGAATTCAAATAATGATTGGGAATAGTCGGGCAGGGAATGCAGGTTGGTGGTATGGATAACCGGGCCGGTTATCTCTCTTCGGTTATCCATACATAAGGAATCAGCGGCTAGAGCAGTAATTTCTGATCAACCATGTTCTTGATCATCACCCCGATATAGGTGGTAATTTGGTGGTGATCAGAACCGAGCATCATGCTTTCGGAAGCTGCCGACCAGATCAGTTTGTCATTTGCGGCATTATACAGGTTGGTTTCCATCAGCGCATATTCGTCCTCGACGGTATAGCCGGGGGTGTACGTAACCTGGGAGCCGTAGGCGTAATAATCACGCCAGCTGCCGTAATAGGCCGGTCGTTCGTTAAAATGCCCGGGAATATAGGTGGTTTCGGTTTTCTTGCTCACCAGTCTTGAAATAAGAACCGCATCTGCGCCATGCTCCTTCATTTGTGCCGCGATAACGGTATGATCTCCCTGCTTGGTGTCGGGCATGAGCGTATAACTTGCAACAGCATCTGTTCCCCGTAACTTGAGTTGCCTGACAAACTCATCCTCAAAAATCCTTTTAAGGGCCGGTCGTTTTGCGACACCGATCACCATGATCTTGCGGGGTTGCCCATGGTATGACGGGTCTTTCCATCTGGAGGTAATATTTGTCATGGCGCATGCCGTGATGAACAGAGTACACAGTAGTGTTACGCTGATTGAACTTCTGATGGTTGCATTCATGGTGTGACCCCTCTCCAGAAAAACTGGAATTACAGAACCTTCCTTCCTTGAATAATGCGTACCAAGAGTACGATTACGGCAATTACCAGCAGGATATGGATCAGGCCGCCCATCGTATAAGCTGTTACCATCCCTAAAAGCCACAGTACTATCAGAACCATACAGATTGTCCACAACATATCATCCTCCTTGATTGACTAAAAACCCGCCGAAGCGGGTTTTTAGGTACACAGGTTAGCCGCAGTTGTTTGTTTTGCCGGTTGTTACTTTTTACCGCGATACAGCTCGGTTTTTATGTTGTCCAGTGCCGTTATTACCGGTTGCAGGGATTGCTTCAGCTCATCGAGTCCCTGAACTGCTTTTTGGGCAACCGGATTAATCGATTCAACCGCATTGGGTGTTAAATCATTTCCCAGATATGTTTTGATTTCCTTCAGGTTGGTCAAAGCGGCAAAATATGCCCCTTTGACTCCCGTGCCTGCTGCAGGTATCTGAGCGTAGATTTCAGCTAGTTTGACACGACGTTCATCACTTAACTCACGAATTTGCGGGTTGGTATAGCTGTCACCCTGTTTTTCCCATTCTGCAAAGTACTCTTTACTCTGGGTCTTCATATCTTCAATCTGTTTGAGAACCCGCTTGCCCTCATCCTCAAGTTTGTCGAGATTCTTTGAGTAGCTGTCGTATGATTTTTTCAGGTTTGGTTGAGCAGGCTGCACCAGTGTGTTCAGTGAGCTGGCAGTGTTGTCCATCTGAATAATCATCTTACGTATTTCGCTGTCTACGTCCTGAATCGAATGGGCAGTTTTAACCGACCGATCCATTCCTGTGGTGGCACAACCGCTGATAAACAGGGTGGTGCCGAGTAGCAGCATGGTGAAAATGACGAGTGAGCGAATTCTTTGTTTCATGGTGTTCTCCTTTGTGTGGTGCCTTGAGTGGTGGGTAACAATCAATTGCATCCCGTTCTGTTGGTGATTCTGTCTGATACGGCCACTGCTAGTACACAGTAACATCTAAACCAACCCCCCTCAGTCCCCCCTTGTCAGGGGGGAAGCCTTTAAGCC
>Ga0062383_10000301_pt1 | contig 12608 bp, 9 predicted proteins | sample DOMMetBare3Fresh_FD_59508 | JGI IMG/M metagenome (GOLD analysis project Ga0062383, IMG submission 59508) | Wetland sediment microbial communities from St. Louis River estuary, USA, under dissolved organic matter induced mercury methylation -... | ecosystem: Environmental > Aquatic > Freshwater >... | reverse complement strand
CCGGTCGAGATCGAGGAAATGGCGCAGTTCGGCGCCGCCGCGGCCTTCTGCCCGACCTCCAACCTGTTCCTCGGCAGCGGCTTCTTCAACCACCCGGCGGCCAGCGATGCCGGCATCCGCGTCGGGCTGGCCACCGATGTCGGCGGCGGCACCTCGTTCAGCCTGATCCGCACGCTGGGCGAGGCCTACAAGGTATCGCAGCTGCACCAGCGCCCGCTGCCGCCGCTGCGCGCCTGGTTCCTCGCCACGCTGGGCGGCGCCCAGGCGCTCTATCTCGACCAATTCATCGGCAATTTCGCGCTCGGCAAGGAAGCCGACTTCATCGTCCTCGACCCACGCGCCACGCCGGAGCTGGATTTCCGCCTCAAGGGCGGCGAAGGCCTGGCCGAGCGCCTGTTTGCGATGATGATACTGGGCGACGAGCGCTGCGTGATGGCGACGCACATCATGGGCAAGGCGGCATTGATCAAAAACTAGGATTTTCTTCCGGCAAAGTGTGAAAACCTTCGCGGAATGATCGGGTTTCCGGCAATTAAGATAGCAGGCAAGCACTCGTCATTTTGCCCGACGAGCTTCTCAATGCCTTCCGGAACCGCCATTGCGCCGCCTTCTCGCCCCATTCTCGCTCGTCACGCTGGCTGGCATCGCGCTGGCCGGCACCTTGGGCGCGCCACCTACCGATGCCGCACCGGTCGACGTCGACACCCAGGTTTTGCGCATCGTTTCCGGCATCGTCGGCTATTCGCGCTGGCCGACCCCGCCGACCAGCCTGCGTTTTTGCATTGCCGGCAACCCCGCCCACCTCAAGGATCCGCCAGGCAAGCTCGGCCAGATTGGCGAGCATGCCATATCCTACCGCCGTCTCGACAACAACGATCCTGACTCGGCCATCGCCTGCGACATCCTGTACCTGGGCAACATGCTGGCGGCAGAGCGTAAAAGGTTGCAGGACAAGGCTGTCGGGCGCCCGATCCTGAGCATCAGCGAAGACGATGCGCTGTGCGCCGAAGCCAGTATGTTCTGCCTGCCCATCCTGAACGGCGAAGTCGGCCTGCGTGCCAATCTCGACGTCATCTCGCGCAGCGGCATCCGGATCAATCCGAAGGTATTGCAATTGGTTCAAAGGAGGAAGAATCAGCATGAGTCGAACTGATTCGTCCCACCCGCGGCGACCGACACTGACCACCCTGTTGCATGACGCCAACATGCGGGTGGCCATGGCCGCCCTGGCTACGGTGGGGATATCGATAGTCCTGGTTGCCTTGATCGCCCTGCGCGCCTACATGATCGACAATCTCGCCCTCTCCGCCCACAACATCGCCTATACGGTTGAGGCGGCAGTGGTGTTCAACGATAGCGAAGCGGCCAGCGAGGTATTGAGCCTGATGGCGGCAAGCGATCAGGTGGCCTCGGCCCACGTCATCGACCGCGACGGTAACGAGATTGCCGTCTGGCGGCAAAATTCGGGCAGAACTGGGATCGGCCTGGAGCGTTTTTTGGCCAGCACCTTGCTCGCCCAGCCGGCCGTGGAAGAGATCGGACACGATGGACAACGGGTTGGCCAAGTCAAACTGTACGCTTCGGGACGCGATCTGCTGGTTTTCATGCTGGCCAGTCTAGCCTGCGCGCTAGTCTGTTTCCTGCTCTGCGGCTTTGTCGCCTCGCGCCTGTCGCATCGCGCCAGTCAGGCCATTCTCCAGCCGTTGCAGCATCTCGCCGAGGTCGCGGCCCTGGCTCGCAGCGAGCGGCAGTTCCGGCATCGCGTCGCAACGCAGGAAATTGCCGAACTGCAGGCCCTCGGCAACGACTTCAATGCGCTGCTCGAAGAACTCGAAAGCTGGCGCGAACAAATGCTCAGCGACAACGAGGAACTCGACTTCAAAGCCAACCACGACCCGCTCACCGGCCTGGCCAATCGCGCCCAATTCGAGGCCAAGCTGACCACCGCCTTGCGTGAGACAAAAGACCAGGCGGAGCAATTGGCCCTCTTCTTCATCGACGCGGATCGCTTCAAATCGATCAACGACAAGCTCGGGCATGAAGCCGGCGATGCGGTCCTGTGCGCCATCGCCCGCCGTTTACGGGCCAAGGTCAGGGAGAGCGACCTGGTCGCCCGACTGGGTGGCGATGAATTTGCCGTTCTTCTGCCGCACCTCGGCGATCCGGCTCAGGCCGCACGCATCGCTGGCGACATCCTCGATAGCATGGCCGAGCCGATCGAGCTCTCTTCCGGCGGCGAACTGAGAACGAGCCTGAGCATCGGCATCGCCCTTTATCCCGATCACGCAGATGACTGCGCCGGATTGCTGAAGAAGGCCGATGCTGCAATGTACAACTCGAAACGCGCCGGTCGTGGGGCCTACGCCCTGGCCCAGAAACATGGCGCCGCATTACAGGAAGCCAACGCATGAACCAGATGAAGCTTCGTTTTTTCCTCAGCCTGATCGGCCTGCTGTTGCTGGCGGCCTGCCAGACTACCCCTCCGGCGAAAGGCACGGCCAACCCGGAGCATATCGCCCAGCTCAAGCAGGCCGGTTTCGTCCAAACCGAGGAAGGATGGGAGTTCAGCGCTTCGGAAAAACTGTTGTTTGGTACCAACGAAGCGACGCTGACCACCAATGCGCGCCAAGCCGTCGGCCGGATCGCCCGCCTGTTGATCGGCATGGATATCGACAGCCTGCGCATCGATGGCCACACCGACAGCACCGGCAGCCCCGGCTACAACGACCAGCTTTCCCTGCGCCGGGCGCAAGCCGTCGCAGAAGCCATGGAAGCGGCGGGCATGCCGGCGGCCGGAATTGCCGTGCGCGGCCTCGGTAGCCGGATGCCGGTCGTCGGCAACCAGAGTGCCGACGGACGGGCGCAAAACCGGCGCGTCGTGCTGGTGGTGGCAGGCAGCTAGGCCGCCAGACCCTCGTCTCCGGGCTTGATGCCGCTCAAACTTCCCGGATGATGGTCGATCGTCGCGTCTCATCCTGCGGGAAAACGCGGCCACTTTTCAGACAACTGTAGATGTGCTCGAAGACCAGCCCCGGCTGGCCAAATATGCGCCCGCTACGAAAATAGGAATGCCCCTTGGGATTGTCGTAGGCGTTATTGACGTCGTCACAATCGACGACATAGACATTCTTCGGTGTCAGATCCATGTTTTCCGGCCCGGTATGGCCGAGGCGGCGCGAGGCGATCTTGTTCTTCAGGTTGGCGGCCTTGCTGGCGCGCAGTGCCAGATCGTCGGAAGCAAAATAAACCACGACGTTACGCGAGGCATCGGCGATCAGTTTGCCCCGTTCGTTGCGATGGATCGACTCGTTCTCGATATCCGCCGCCACCAGGAAAGTGTTGCGAAAGATCAGCGGCACGCCGTCGGTCAGGTCGTAGCGCTCCCAGGTCGCCAGCGTTTCGCGCAACACCCGGTTGCCCATCGAATGGGCCAGCACGTTGATCCGTTTCAGGCAGGGATCGTCCGGATCGTTCCGGCTCGACTCCCGCCATTCGAGAAAGCGGCACAGCGCCCGGGACAGTGAAAATGCGCTGCCGTCGGCCGATTTCTGGTCATCCCAGTAATCCTGGACGATGCCAAGATCGTTGTCGCAGGGCCAGATGACCGGCACGACCAGCACTTCGCCGGGGTCCCTGGCATCGCACAAGGCCTGAAACTCGCCGGCACCGGCAAAGACATCCGCCGGCAGGTTGGAGAAGCCATGGATGTAAAGCAGGATCTGCCGGTAGGCCGAAGCCTTCAGACGCGACAGAAAATTGAGGCCGCCGACTTCAGTCGCCGAGCCATCGTCGTTACTTTCGCAAAAGAACACCGAATTGCTCGGTGCATTGTTCCTCAGATCGAACTCGAAATTGCGGCCGGCCCGGGTCTGGATCGATCCCTTGGGAAAACGGTTGGTGATGAACAGCATGGCTCGAACTCCTCATAGACAGAATGACTGCAAGGACATTGCGGCATCGATCGAGATTCGATTCATGCCGCGCCTGCTTCGACAATCCCATTGGCATGACGTTCCAAGTTCCCGATAATTTGATCCGGCAGACCACGCTGGCCGAAATCGATGTAATCGATTCAGCAAAAACATCGGTCGGCCACTTCCGCTACGGCACAATTTGCCCACACCGCTACCAGGAACCTCCATGTCTCTGATCATTGCCGAAATCCAGGATGGCATCGGCACCATCACACTCAATTACCAACTCAAGCGCAATGCCTTGTCGGAAGAACTGGTCCACGAGGTCGCCAGCAGTTTCGAAGCATTCAAGGCGGCGGGCGTCCGTGTCGCCATCCTGCGCGCCCAAGCCGGCGCAAAGGTCTGGTCCTCGGGCCACAACGTTGCCGAATTGCCCCTCGGCGGCCGCGACCCGCTCGGCTGGCAAGATCCGCTGCGCATGCTGATCCGCGAAGTCGAAGCCTTTCCAGCCCCGGTCATCGCCCTGATCGAGGGCGGCGTCTGGGGCGGCGCCTGCGAACTGGTCTTTGCCTGCGACATGATCATCGCCACGCCCGAAGCCACTTTCGCCGCGACGCCGGCCAAGCTCGGCGTGCCCTACAACGCCACCGGCCTGCTCACCTTCCTGAACACGGCACCGCCTCATATCGCCAAGGAACTGCTGTTCACCGGCCGCCCGATGACCGCCGCCCGACTCGAACGCCAGGGCATCATCAATCACGTCATCGCGGCCGAGGAGATTACTGCCTTCACCCAGGAAATCGCCCAGGCCATGGCGCGCAATTCGCCGCTGGCGATTGGCGTGATGAAGGAGCAACTGCGTATCCTGGCTGCGGCCCACGCCCTTTCTCCGGCCGATTTCGAGCGTATCCAGGGGCTGCGCCGGGTCGTATACAACAGTCGCGATTACGCCGAAGGCATTCATGCCTTCATGGAAAAACGCCCACCGGTCTACCTTGGCGAATAAACTGGCGCCAACGCCAAAGGAGATACCATGGATCCATTCATGCAAGCCGCGATTGACGAAGCCCGCCAGGGCCTGGCCGAGGGCGGCATCCCGATCGGTTCGGTGATTGTCCATCAGGGACGGATCATCGGACGTGGTCATAACCGGCGCGTGCAGAGCGGCAGCGCCATCTTGCACGGCGAAATGGACACCTTTGAAAATGCTGGCCGCCAGCCGGCCAGGGTGTATCACGAAGCCATTCTCTACACCACGCTGTCGCCGTGCGCCATGTGCAGTGGCGCCATGCTGCTCTACGGTATCCGCCAGGTGATCATCGGCGAAAACCGCAGCTTCATGGGCGAGGAGGCATTGCTCCGCTCGCGCGGCGTCAGCGTCACGGTCTTGCAGTACGCCAGCTGCATCGAGCTGATGCGCCGCTTCATGGCGGAAAAACCGGCCTTGTGGAACGAGGATATCGGCGTCTGAACAGATGGCTGACGCCAGCCCCCTGTCTCATGCCGTCTCCGACGCGCTGTCCGGGCGGGCCGAACGGTCAGGCAGGTGCTGGCGGACCAGTTGGATCAGTTCGTTGGAGTTGAACGGCTTGGCGACATGGCCGACCATGCCGGCGGCAAAACAGCGCTCACGCTCTTCGTTGAAGGCATGCGCCGTCTGGGCGATGATCGGCAGATCGGGGGCCAATGCCAGAATCTGCCGCGTTGCCTCGTAACCGTCCATTTCGGGCATCTGGATATCCATCAAGACGACATCGTAGGCAGCCCGCCCATCGCGGGCAATACGCTCGACCGCTTCGCGGCCGTTGTTGACCACGACGACGCTGGCACCATCCTCGACCAGGTTCTCGTACAAGATCTCCTGGTTGATGATTTCGTCTTCGGCAACAAGGAACGACAGCCCCGCCAAGGGTTTATCCGGCATGAGCAGCGGCCCCGAGATGGCGGCACACGCTGACTTTGCGCTGGCAGCGGGCCGGTAAGGAAAATAAAACCTGACCGAAGTGCCCTTCCCCGGCTGGCTGGTCATCCCGATATCGCCGCCCATCAACGCCAGGATTTGCCGGCAAATCGCCAGCCCCAGGCCGGTACCGCCAAAACGTCGCGAAGCCGACGCATCGGCCTGATGAAAAGGGGTAAACAGGTGCTGCATCTGCACTTCGCTCATGCCGACCCCGGTATCGGTCACGCAAAAAACCAGCTGTTCGTTATCGAGAGAAACGGATAAGGCGACCTGTCCCTGTTCGGTAAATTTGATGGCGTTCGACAGTACATTGAGCAAGACCTGCCCCATGCGAAGCGGGTCTCCCAGGCACGTCCTGGGCAAATCGGGGGACAGGCTGATGCGCAAATCCAGGTGCTTGGCTTCAGCACGATCGCGCACCAATTCCAGCACATGATCGACCACCTCCCAGAGGGAAACCTCGGTCTGCTCGATAGTCAGCTTGCCGGCTTCGATCTTGGAAAAATCGAGGATGTCATTGATTACGCCCAGCAAGCGCTTGCCGGAAGCGACGATTTTCCGGAAAGCATCTTGAGCTTTCAAGCTGTTCTGATAGTGCTTCAGGCCGATTTCCGCAAAGCCCAAGACGCCGTTCAGCGGAGTACGGATCTCGTGACTCATGTTAGCCAGGAATTCGCTGCGTAACCGGGCCAGGTTTTCGGCTTCCAGCAAAGCTTGTTCGCGCGCGTGTGCCGCCGCCCGCTGCTCGGTCATATCGACAAAACTGATCACGGCACCGGCGATGCGATCATTCCGAATAATCGGATGGATCGCGTACATCACAGGAATGGCATGACCATCGGCATGCCAATAAGCCTCGCCATCGACACGAATCTTTTGCCCCTGACGCAGCGCCTTGTGACTGGGGCACTCGGTCACCGGATAGGGCAAACCATCCGGCCGGCTGTGATGGAAAAGCGGGTGAGCCGGGCGGCCGATCACCGCTTCGGCGGCATAACCCAGCATCGCGCAGGCGGCCGGATTGATGAAGGTGATCACGCCCTCGGCATCGACGCCGTAAAGGCCATCAGCACTCGATTGCACGATATGGGTTGCCCAGGCTTCAGTCTCCATCAGGGCCGCAGTGCGTTCCTCGACCAATTGTTCGAGGTTGCGCCGATGTTGCGACAACTCAGCCTCGGCTCGCTTGCGTTCGGTAATGTCGCGGGTAATCGCCAGGTGCATGGTCTGCTCCCGATCCTGCATCGGCACGGCATGGGTTTCCAGCCAGTGATGCCCGCCCTTCAAACCGCGAATTTCGAATTCCAGTTGCGCAGACTCTCCCGCCATCACCCGTCGATGCAGTTCGCTGAATGCGGCCCGATACGCCGGCAAAACCAGGTCGGTCACCCGCAACAAATGCACCTGCGCCATCGAGTCGGCTTCGATCATGGCCAGACCGGCCGCATTCATTTCGATCAGGCGCCCATCGGCATTGATGACCTTGATGCAGTCAGGCTCGTTTTCGATGATTGCTTGCAAACGGATTTCGCGTTGCGCAAGCGCCTGCTCCCCCCGTTCCCGCAGGCTGAGCAAACGCAGGAACGCCGCCCCCAGGGCAAACGACAACAGCAGGTACCCGGTCGCCAGCGCCAGCGTCTTTTGTAATTCGTCGCGCCACCCAGCCAGATAATCCTCGCTGGCCGCCCCAACCGCCAGCAGCATCGGTCCCTTGCTCAATCGGTTGAAACTGACCGTGCGTTCGACGCCGTCTCCCGCCACGGTTGTGTGAAAAGTCCCGCCCCTGGAGCCGGAGCTGACCGCGGCACGAAGCTCCGGCGAAATGACGTTGTTGCCGACCTGCCCGGCCGGCTTGTCGGCGAGGGCCGGAATGCGGGCAATCAAGCCGAGATCGGCATCGCGCAAAACGATGGTCCCACGCGGGCCGACCGAAAACTCCGCCAACAGGTGGCTGAAGTGGTTCAAGGTGATCGGGGCCGAAATCACCCCGGCAAAACGACCATCCGGATAGTTGTAGCGAAGCTGAAAACCGATAATCGGCTGCCGGGAAACTCGGCCGAGCACCGGTTTGGTGATCAAGACCGCCTTGTCGTCACGGGCCCGCAACTGGATGAAATAAGCGCGATCGGCCCAACTGACGCCCTCCTTCCTGGTGACGCCCTTGCCGAGAATGACCAGGCCATCGGCATCGGCAACGCGGAAAGCTTCAACCTCGGGCAAGCGGCGCTCCTGGCGCAGGAGAAAAGCGTTCATCGCCGTGTCGTCGATACCGCCATTGGCCAACTGACGTTCCAACTCGTCGGCCACCGAATGCAGAACCAGATCCACCTTCTCTATGCTGTTGGAGAGGCTTTGATCGACCGCCTTGGCAATACTCTGGGTAAGCGCCTCGGCCCGCGCTTGATATTGCTGGTAGCTGTTATGCAAGGAAACAGCAGAAAGCCCCCAGGCCAGGAGGTTTGATCCGGCCAAGACGGCAATCAGCAAGCTACGCAGGCGAAAATTCTGTTTCATGCAACTCTTGGCCTGGACTGCCAGGCTGGCCGGTTAGGGCGCGCACGGCGCCAATATGGAATAACAATTCCCTAATATGCGGCCATTATGCCTTTTGTACTACTTTGCAGCTACGCTGCAATTCACGGAAAGCCAATCGGAAGCTAGCCAGAAGCCACGACAGGCATGTCTATAAAAGTTGAAGCCTCATTGAGAGACGCTTTGCTCGCCCCAAGCAATTTCGCCGTATGCCTACGCGCTACGACAAAACGGCCCAATACGCTGGAGCCTGTCGAATAAGGCTGAACACAAGATAAGCCAAACTGGCTATAGGACAATGAAAAACAGGATTTCCGCACATATCCATGTGAAATGGAACCGCACAAACCGGACAGACACAAACCCAGGCAAATCGCCATGGCGGCACACATTTGCCCTTGCATCAACCCGGAACGGCATCAATCCACACTCGCGACCGGTACAATGCCCGATTGAAGCAATTCCGGACCCGGGCATGAGCACTGAAATCGACTACAAGAACAATCCGCTGCATGGCGTCAGCCTGAAGCAGCTTTTGACGGAAATCGTCGAGCACTACGGCTACGACCTGCTGTACGCCTATTTGCGCATCAATTGTTTCGGCAAGAAGGCCAGCATCGATTCCAGCATCAAATTCCTCAAGAAAACGGACTGGGCACGGGAGAAGGTGGAAGCCTTCTATCTTTACCAGTTCAAGAACCTGCCCAGAGCCTCGGCCGAGCAGTTTGAACTGCCGCCCCGCGACCGCATCATTCCGCTTGATCAGATACCGGGCAGCCCGGTTGAGTTGAGTCTGGAGGATGCCGAACGACTGCACGAAAAACGCGCCAGGAAAGCGGCCCTGCACGACCAGCGGAAACGCGAAGGTCAAGACTCGAAAAAGCCGTACGCAAAACGTTCCCCCACCCCGGCCAGTCAGGATGACGATCCCTGGGCCAAGTGGCGGAAGTGATTCGGGACATCCGCCCGTTCAGGAACGGCTGGAAATTGCTGGCCATGGCTCCGACCGCAGAAACAACGGCTCAATGTCGTTCCTGAAACATACTTACCTCCGAAATCAGTCTGCAACCACCCGATTTCGTCCTGCTTCCTTGGCCTGATAGAGGGCCCGATCGGCACGTTGCATGAGCGTATCGAACATCTTATCGCCAGGCAGCAAGGTGGCGACACCGATGCTCACCGTGTAGCGAATGGTTTCGCCGTTATCGGCAAGGACCGCTTCGGAAGCTTCCATTGCCAGGCGCAGACGCTCGGCCAGAATCACACCGCCGGAACGATCCGTCTCCGGAAGGATGGCGGTGAATTCTTCGCCGCCCAGGCGGCCGCAGGTATCAACCGAGCGCAATACGCTGCGCAGCAAGTCTGCAACATCCCGGATGACGCGATCGCCGCTTGGATGCCCCCAGCGATCATTGATTTGTTTGAACAAGTCGACATCGATCATCAGAACGGCAAGCGGCTTGTCGTAGCGCATCGCCCGGTTGACCTCCCGCGCCCCACGATTGAACAGATGGCGTCGATTGGCGATTCCCGTCAGCGCATCGCTGGTTGCAAGGGCATGCAGGGTTCGGCTTTGCGCCACGGTCTGCAAATAGGCGCGCAGAAAAGCGATCGACAGCACGACCAATGCGAGATAGCAAAGCACGAATTGCCAGACGCGCAGCTTCCATCCTTCGAGCGCTCGCAATTTGTCGTAGCCGACAATCGTGATGAATGGAAAGTGCTCGAGCTGGGTCAAGCCGAATATGCGTTCCCGGTTGTCGAGCGGCGAACGGGCAGTGAACGAAATGGTGCCGCGTACATTGTCGAACGCTGGCTGGTCGGGCGGTGCCAGGGTGCGCGTACCCAAATCGCCGGGCAACTTCGGATTGCGGGCAATGATCACCCCGTCCGTATCGAGAATGGTCTGCACGTCGAAAGTATCGACTGCAAATGCCTCGATCCAGCGCTGCGCGTAATCGAGTTCGATGACCGCCATGGCCGCCGCCAGCATCACGCCTTGCGGCGAGACGACAAGACGTGACATGAGCACCACCGGTTTGCCATTGGCCGATTTTTCCGCCGGCATGTACTGGATATGCAGATTCGGCCCGGACTCATGCTTTTGGATCGAGCAGAAGCGTTGATGACTTTTCATCCCCAGCAAATGCTTGCGGTTTGCCATGGCAACGAACCGGCAATCCTCATCAAGCAATACCAGATCGGTCAGGCCCGGCACGGTGGCCATCTTTTTCTCAATCAGGGGCGTCAGGTCGCCCAGCGCTCCTTTGTGTCGAACGGCCAGATCAACATGGTCTGCCGCGTCGTGCAAAACGTAATCCGCGGCAATAAAGGTGTCGGCGAACAAGGCGCTGATCAGCTGGCTCTTGTGCATGGCAAGGCGCGACACCTCGGCAACGATCCGCTCCCGCTCGCGCAGAAAATCATTGGCCAACCAGGCGCCAATCGCGATCAGGAGTAAGACCAGCGCGCCGTGCGCAACGAACGCACGGCTCAACCGCGCCATGAAATGACTGGATGCCATAAGCCAACTTTCAATTTCCCGAGCAATATTTCCTCGCCCAGCAAGCCTCGGCTGATTCAGGCAGGCCATTAAACACTGCCGTCCACCGAGTGGGAATGCCCTCCCAAAGGGGCAATCAACAAGAAGAGTGCCCACCCAGAATATCAGAGCAGGGGTTCATCCAAGGTGGTGGTGGAAAAACTCGATTGGCCGTACCAGGCAGAGACTCAGGTTGAATCGAGCAATTTCAGGCGCTGCACCTTGCCGGATGGCCCTTTGGGCAGTTCGGCAAGAAAACGGAAGTCGCGCGGCGTCTTGAAGCGACCGAGCTGGTCGAGGCAGAACTGGCGCAGATCGGTTTCATTGCATGCGGCGCCCGGCTTGAGCACCACGCCGGCGAGGATTTCCTGGCCGTAGCGGCTATCCGGCACGCCGACCGCTGCCGCTTCGAGCACGGCAGGATGCGCCAGCAGCACTTCGTCGATCTCGCGTGGCGCGATGTTCTCGCCGCCCTTGATGATCAGTTCCTTGAGGCGACCGGTGATGAAATAGAAGCCGTCGCCGTCCCGGTAGCCGAGATCGCCGGTGTGCAACCAGCCGTAGGCGGTGAAAGCCCGGGCATTTTCTTCCGGCGCCTTGTAGTAACCGGCCATCACGTTCGGGCCGCGAATCTGGATTTCCCCGGCAACGCCGTCGGCGAGCAACTTGCCGCTTCGCGGCTCGACCACCCGCGCCAGATTGCCGAAGGCCGGCCCGGGGCTGCCGATCTTGCGCCGGGCCGGGTCGAGCGGATTGCTGAACACCGGTGCCGCCGTTTCGGTCAGCCCCATGGTTTCAATGATGCCGATTCCGAAACGCGCCTCGAAGGACCGATGATGTTCCGGCGCCAGCGGTGCCGAGGCCGAGCGACAGAAGCGGATGGCCGAAAGATCCAACCCGGCCGGCAGCGGCGCCTCCAGCAAATAGGCAATGATCGTCGGCACGACATTGATCCAGCTACAGCCGAACTCGACCGCCATCGTCCAGAAACTGCCGACACTGAAGCGCTGCGGCATGACCAGGCTGCCGCCGTGCAGCAGCGGCGCCAGCACCGTCACGATCTGCGCATTGATGTGGTACATCGGCAAAACCGCCAGCACGCGGTCGTCGGCAGCCAGTTGATGGGCCTCGCTGACGAAAGCAGCGCCGGCAGTCACGTTGCCGTGCGAGAGCAAGACACCCTTGGGCCGGCCGGTGGTGCCGGAGGTATACATCAGCAGCGCCGGATCATCCGCCGACAAGGCGGGCTGCGGCCAACCGCCGGCGGACTCGAGCGCGGCCTCCCCCGTGATTTCGCCGCAATCGGGATCGACCACGACCACCCGGATTTCCCGCTCGACCTGTTGCAAGGCCGCCTGCAGCCGTTCGAGATGTTCCGCCGCGACGAAAACCAGTTGGCTGTCGGAATGGGTCAAGACGTAAGCCAGTTGCGCCGGCTGGGCGATCAGGCTGAGCGGTGTCGCGACGTAGCCGGCGGCCATGCAACCGACGAACAGGCGATAGACCTGCAGGCCGTTCGGCAGCAACCAGGCAACATGGGCCCCCGCCGGCAAGCCCTGCCCGGCGAGAAAGCGCGCCAGCCGTCGCGACGCGTCGTGCAAACCGCCAAAATCGAGTCGGCAGCCGGTTTCCGGTGCGATGAAGCAGGTCTGTTGCG
>Ga0062383_10000295_pt1 | contig 12836 bp, 14 predicted proteins | sample DOMMetBare3Fresh_FD_59508 | JGI IMG/M metagenome (GOLD analysis project Ga0062383, IMG submission 59508) | Wetland sediment microbial communities from St. Louis River estuary, USA, under dissolved organic matter induced mercury methylation -... | ecosystem: Environmental > Aquatic > Freshwater... | reverse complement strand
CCCGTAGCCCAGATCCTGGCCGAAGGTGACTCCGAGGGAGATGAGGAGGAGGGCCAGGGCGAGGAGGAGTGCTCCGGGGAGATCGAAGCGTTGGCCCCCGGCCGGTGGGGTGCGGGGGACGAAACGGATCACCATCCAGGTTCCGATGATCCCGACCGGGAGGTTGACGAGGAAGATCGCCCGCCAGTCGAACGTGGCGAGGATCAGTCCGCCCACCACCGGACCGGTGACGACTCCCACCGACACGAACGTTCCGATCAATCCCAGCGCCTTGCCCCGCTCCTGTGGCGGGAACGCCTCGGTGAGGATGGCGGCTCCCAGCGCCAGGATCATCACCGCCCCCAGCGCCTGGATCACCCGGAAGGCGATCAGGAATCCGATGCTCGGGGCCGCACCACACAGCACCGAGGCGAGAGTGAACAGCACGAACCCGGCCAGGTAGATCCGCTTCTTGCCGACGATGTCGCCCCACCTCCCGACTCCGAGGGTGAGACTGGCCAGGGTGAGGAGATAGGCCACCGAGACCCACTGGACGACGGGGAGCGATGTTCCAAAGTCGGCGCGGATGGTGGGGAGGGCGATGTTGACGATCGAACCGTCGATGGTGGCGAGGAGCACTCCCACTCCCACCGCCGCCATCGCGTACCACTTGCGGCCGTAGTCGACCGAACTCTGGGCCGGGGACGACACCACGGGTAGCTGGGAACCCTGGGTTCGCCGAATCACCGGGCGACCGTGGGTTTCCCGGCGATGGTCAGGCCCCGGAGCAGGCGGTCGGTGGTGGCCGAGATCTCGGCCACGGCCTGGTCGAAGGCGGCCTGATTGGCCGGTGACGGCTTCGAGAACCCCGACACCTTGCGGACGAACTGGCGAGCGGCTGCCTCGATGTCCTCGGGCGGCCCGATCTCGACTGATTCCCTCAAGGGTTTGATGCTGCGACACATGATGGAGTCCTCATCGGTTGGGTGAAATCGGTTCGTCGGATGTCTTGAGTCCCTCGATGGTACGGACCAGGGGGAGCTCCCGATCCAACCGGCGGGCGGTCGGACTCATGAGCAACGCCAGCAGGGCGATGAAGACTCCGGAGAGGATCAAGGCCTGCTGGACGCCGAGAGCCGCCGCCAGCGGTGGCGCCAGGACCAGGGGACCCAGTTTGGCGATCTCGGAGTGGACCTGTGACACCCCCATGACCCGCCCGACCTGGCCTTCCGGCGAGTTGACGTGGATCATGGTGCGGGCGAGGGGAGCCATCACACCGATGATCACACCCCAGGTGAGGGCCCCGACGAAGACCACCGGCAGTCTGGTGGTGCCGACGTAGATCAGCGCCCCCACCCCGTTCAGGGCCACCAGGGCGGCGACGGTGCGGGCCGACCTGCGGTGGGCGGGCAGCCGGCCGGCACCGATGCTTCCCGCCAGCAACCCGATCCCGAAGATCGTGTTGACGATGCCGAGCATCGCCGGTCCCGCCCCCAGGATGTCGCGGTAGAAAAGCGGTTCGAGGGCGCCGAAGAACCCGAAGGCGGACCAGACGGCGGTCCCCGCCAGTACGAAGAACCGCAGGCGCGGGCTCCGGTACACGGTGGAGAACCCCTCGACTGCGCCTTTCCAGCCGGTGGCGGCGTCGGCGTGCCGCTCGGGGCGGCGTGTCACCACCCGCGCCACCAGCGCCACCGCCACCAGCGAGGTGGCGGCGTCGAACCAGAAGATGGCGTCGATCCCGACGGTGGCCGCCATCACCGCCCCCAGCGAGGCGCCCGAGATGAGCGCCGCCATTCCGGCCATCTCGACCCAGGCGTTGATCTTGGCGAGACCGGCTTCGTCGGTGGCCAGGAATGGGGGGAACGAGGCGATAGCGGTGTAGGCGGGGGCCCCGAACAAGGCAATGGCGGCGGCCGCCCAAATCAACGAACCGAGATCGGCGGCGACGATGGCCGAAAGGGTGGCGGGCACGAAGAAGACTTCGCTTGCCATCAGCACCCGGCGTGGCCCGAAGCGATCGATCAACGGGCCTGCGATCCCGGAGCCGACCAGTCCGGCGACGCCCATGACACCGATCACCAATGCGATCTGGCCGGCTTCTGCCTCCAACTCGTAGGCGGCTTTGCCCCAGATCCCCACGAAGAACGCCGCTTCCCCCCCGGTGCGGGAGATGAAGCGGGCGAGTGTGACGAGCAGGGCGGAGCGAGACACACCGCCAGTCTCGCAGACGGGCCGTGCGCCACCGTGCGGGGCCGGGTGGTGCCGTGCCATCATCCGCCCGATGGCACTGCCCGATCCGGCGTTCGTGTGGCTGCTCGGCCCCTCCGGGTCCGGCAAGTCGACCTGGGCAACCGCTCGTTACCGGCCCGAGGAGATCGTGTCGTCCGACGAGTTGCGGGGGCGGGTCGGGTCAGGTCGGGGAGACCTACGGGCCAGCGCCGATGCCTTTGCGGTGCTGGAGATGGTGGCCGCCGCCCGCCTACGGCGAGGCTTCACGGTGGTGGTCGACACCCTCGGTTTCGACCTGGACCTGCGGGCGCGGCTGGAGGCGGTCGCCGCGGCCGCCGGGGTACGGCCGATCGTGGTGGTCTTCGAAGCCGGGCTGGAGACCTGTCTGGCGCGCAACGCCACCAGGTCACAGCCGCTGTCTGCCTCGGTGATCCGCTCCCAGTTCAAGACCGCCCGCACCGTTCTCGACTCGTTCGAAGACGCCGAGCTGATCAGAATCGGCGCGTCCTCCGGCGAGGCCGGGCCGGTAGCGATGTCACCCGGGCCGGTACCGGTTGGTTCGCCAACGGGTCTGGCGTTCTACCTCCACGTGTCCAGGTTCGTCGGTAACGCGGAGACGATGGGCCCGATGTTGCGTGAGATCGCGGTGGCCGCCGAATCGGCAGGTTTCCGGGGGCTGAGTCTCATGGACCACCTTCGTCAGATCCCGCAGGTGGGCCGGGCTTGGGATCCGATCCTCGATCCGTTCACCACCCTCGCCCATCTCAGCGCGGTTGCTCCCTCGCTCGAGATGGGGGTGCTCGTCACCCCGGTCACCTACCGCAACGTCGTCGTCCTCGCCAAGGCGGTTGCGTCCCTCGACATCCTCTCGGGAGGACGGTCGTTCTGTGGTCTGGGGGCAGGGTGGTATGCGGCCGAGCATCAGGCAGCCGGGTTGCCGTTTCCCCCACCCGGGACACGGCTCGATCTACTGGAGGACTCGATCGGCGCCCTGCGGGCCCTTCTTGGGCCCGGCTCGAAGCCGTATCACGGTTCCCTCATCACCCTCGAGGACACCACCTCCTACCCACGGCCGCGGCAGGAGCGGTTGCCGATTCTGATCGGGGGTGCCGGCCGGCGACGAATGCCCGCCATCGTCGCCCGCCATGCCGACCGTTGGAACCTGCCGGGCGGCTCCGGCGGGCTGGCCGAGGCTCGGGCCAGCTTGGCGGATCGATGCGCCGAGGTGGGGCGGGACCCCTCGGAGATCGAAGTCTCGGTGCTGGACCAGGCGTTGGTGGGTCACGACCGCGCCCACCTGGCCGAGCTGGTCGAACGGTTGCGAGGCAGGCTCGACGCCGTCGACTACGCCCGCCGAGTGCACGCCGGGACGCTCGATGAACAGATCGAGCGGTACCGCCGGATCCAAGAAGCGGGAGCACGGGCGGTATTCGTGGTCATACCCGATCTGGAGTCGGCGGCCTCTGTGGAGCGGTTCGCCCCGATCATCGCCGATCTCTCGGGCTAGGCCAGGACGTATGGCGCAGGACGCATGGCGCAGGACCCGTGGCGTTCCATAATGCCGGGACATGGAACGTCTCGCCTATCTGGTGCGCACCGGGCCCTCGTTGTTCGACTCGGTGACCCGCTCCGGTCACTCGGTCTCGGTCGATGGCGAGGCGGGGGGCGGTCCCACCCCGATGGAGATGCTCCTGCTGTCACTGGCATCGTGTGCCGGCGCCACGGTAGAGACGCTGATCGAGAAGATGCGGGGTGAGGTGGCCGGGATCCGGATCACCGTCGACGCCGTTCGGGCCGAGAAGGTCCCGCGGGTGTGGTCCGGGATCGACCTGTGCTTCGTGATCAGGTCCTCACTCGAGCGGAGCCGGGTCGAGCGGGCCCTCGATGTCACCGACCGCACCTGCCCGGTGTCGGTGATGATCGAACCCGGCACTCGGCTCGGTCGCTCCCTCGTCACCGTCGAGCGGGTCGAGGCCGAGGTCACCCGCCCCCTACGGCAGCGACTCCTGCGACCTCTTCAGGGCCTCGACGCCCTGCAAGTGTCTGGAGAAGACGACGGTGAGTCCGCCTGGTTGGCGGCTTTCGATGCCGGCGGGGTAGTGGGCACGGCCGGGATCGTTGCCGAACCGGCTCCCGACGGCAGCCCGGGCTGGCGGGTGCGGGCGATGGCGGTCGAGGAGAGCCTGCGGGGGCGGGGGGTCGGAGCCGAACTCCTGGCGGGTTGTCTCGACCATGCCGCCGGCCGACAGGAGCGGACGGTGTGGTGCAGCGCCCGGGTCCCGGCCCTTGACTTCTACCGAGGAGCAGGCTTTGTCGTGGTGGGAGAGGTCTACGAGGAGCCCGGCATCGGGCCGCATGTCACGATGGTGCTCGCCGGTCACGCCAGCCGCTGAAGGTGGCCGCCACCAGGAAGGGGGAGATGGCGGCGACCCCGCTCGACCCACCCGCCGCAACCATCACGAGCGCCACCGCCGCTGCCAACCGGCGACCGACCGCCAAACGGGCCGGGAGCATTGGTTCATTGGTGAAGTCGCAAACACTGGTCATGGGAGCCCCACCCCGGAATAGGAGCAGGGCCGTTCCGAGAACCAAAGCCCCGCCGAGCACACCGGGGGCGGTCCAGGCCAGGTCCGGGAACCGGATCAACCCGACGACGGCCGCCAGCCCGATCAGCGCCAGGGCGAACCGTCGCTGGGCGAGCGGGGCGGACGGGGGAAGGCGGGTGTCGAGCAGGAATCCGACCCCCAGCCCGATGGCGGCGACGGCGGGGAGGCCGGAGGCGGCGGCGATGACGCCGGCAACTAAATGAACCACCACGTCCCCCCGCTTGGGGGGAAGACCGGTAGAGCGCAACAGCACCCGGGCGGTGACGGCCAGCAGGTACACGGCGAGGAGGCTGGGGCGTCCGAGCTGCCAGACGGCGAGCGGAGCGGCTACGACGGCCAGGTTGGCAGTGGCCGGATGATCGGGGTCGAGCTCACGTGCCGCCACCCAGGCGAGGAACCCGCTGCCGCCGACGCCCACCGCCAAACCGAGGTCGCCGGAGGCGATCAACGCGATCAAACCAGCCATGCCCGAGGCGACAAACAGCCATCGGTTCGAGTTGAGTCGCAGGTCGAACGTCCTGCCCAGGTTGGTGATGCGGGTCACGAGTCGGGACCGTAGCGGCTGCTCCAGACCACCGTTAAACGGGAATCGTCGGGGTGGTTCAGCCGCTCGTCATCTGGCGATGAAGGGGCAGTGGCGGCATCCGATCTCGCAGCAGTGGCCCCGGTCCCACAGGAAGCCGGCGGTCATCACCGACAGGCCGGTCAGCGGGTCGCGATACTCGGGGAGCCCGGCTTCCAGCGCCGCCCGATGGGCGGCGACGATCACCTCGAAGGCCGGATGGGAGGGGTCGAGCCTGGAGCGGGAGGGGTCGACCCGATCCTCAGGCAGGGCCATGACTGATACGAACCAGGGTGGCCTCGAGATGTGACTGGAGGGGGTGGCCGACACCGGCCAGCGCCAGCGTGTAGCGCATCGTGTCGCCGTCCACTTCGATGTGCCGCTCCACGTCAGAGACGAACACGGCGTTGGGGGTCAGGGATACCTCCATCGATCTCAGATGGAGGTGTCCTTCGCCGACCGAACCGGTGTCGATCTCGACGATCCCGGTGGGCTGGGCCAGGGCGAGCTCCACCCGGCCGGCTCCAGCCGGGCGCAGATACCCGGTCTCGCTGTGAAGGGGTTCACCGGTGACGGCGTCACGGGTGTGCTGGCTGTACAACATCACCGGCTTTGGCCCCATGGGCAGGTAGGTCGCCTCCTCGTGGTAGTCGAAGGGTTCGATCGTCGGATAGTGACCGTGCCCGGTCCCGCTCCACGTTCCGATCAGAAAAGCCAGGTCGTCGAGGTCGGGATGGTGCTTCATACCCTGAGCCTATTCCCGGCCGGGGAGGCTCGGGCGGCGCCGGACGGTCATCCTGATCCAGCCGGGGACGGCCTACCCTCCATCGGATGTTTACCCGGTGGGCGCGGCTGCCCGGCAAGACCCTGCAGTTCATGCGATCACCCGAAACCGGGGGTTTCCTGGCGATCGCTTTGCTGATCGGGGTGGCGGTCGGCCTGGGTGCCGCCGCCCTCGTCTACGCGCTCGACGGTGTCGAATACCTGCGGGATCTGCTCATCGACGAGGGCCTGGGCGGTGCCCGCTGGGGTCTGCTCATCACCGTGCCGCTCGGGATCCTGCTGGCGTGGGGCATCGCCCGGCAGTGGGCGCCGGAGGTGGCAGGGGACGGGGTTCCCGAAGTTTCGGCCGCCCTGGTGATGCGGGGCGGCTATCTCTCGACCCGGTCCATCCCACTCAAGATCATCGCCACCGCTCTCACCCTGGGTGGGGGTGGGTCGGCCGGGCGGGAGGGTCCGATCGTCCACATCGGGGGAGCCATCGGGTCGTCGATCGCCCGTCACACCGGGTTGGGGGAGGACAAGGTCCGCAGCCTGCTGGCGGCAGGCGCGGCGGCGGGGATCGGCGCCTCGTTCAATGCACCCATCGCCGGGATGCTGTTCGCCCTCGAGGTCATCCTCGGTAGTTTTGCCGTCAAGCACATGTCGGCGGTGGTGCTGGCCTCGGTTTCGGCGGCGGTCACCCTTCGCTCGATCGTCCCCAAGGACGAGATCCTCGGAGCAGCCCTCTACGAGTTGAACGATCCCCGTGAGTTGATCCTCTACGCCGGGTTGTCGGTGGTGGCGGTGGGGGCCGCCTACCTTTTCCTCCGATTGCTCGACTTGTCGGAAGGGTTCGCCCGCGACCGGTTGCGCCGGGCCTGGTTGCGGCCGATCACCTTCGGGCTGGCGGTAGCCGGGCTTGCGATGTGGGAGCCGCGCCTCCTCGGCACTGGCCAGCAGTTCCTCGGCGAGTTGCTCACGATCCAGGAGATCGGAGAGCAGTTCTCGGTGGACCTGTTCGCCGTCCAGGTGCTCTTGCTCTTGGCGCTGGGCAAGATCGTGGCGACCTCGCTCACCATCGCCGCCGGTGGCTCGGGAGGTGCCTTCCTGCCGTCGTTGTTCATCGGGGCGACGCTCGGGACCGGGTACGCCCAAATGGCGGCGCGGGTGTGGACCGTGAGCGACATCCGTCCCGGCGCCTTCGCGGTGGTGGGGATGGCCACGGTGTTTGCGGCGGTGGCCCGCGCCCCGTTGACTTCGATCCTCATCGTGTTCGAGGTGACCGGGGCCAACGACTACGGCCTGGTGCTCCCTCTTATGCTTTCCGCCACCTTCGCCAGTTTCGTGGCCGACCGGGTCCATCCGGAGAGCGTCTACACGATGGCGCTGGCCCGGCGCGGGATCAAGCTGGTCCGGGCCGGCGAAGTCGACATCCTCGACACCGTGACGGTGGGCGATGTGATGTTCTCGATGAATGTCGAGCTTTCCCCTTCCACCCCTATCGCCGATGCCGGCCGGGTCATGACAGAACGACGCTTCCATGGCATACCCGTCGTCGAGCAGGGCCGGCTGGTGGGAATCATCACCATCACCGATCTGATCAAGGCCGGCCCGAGCGGGACGGTGGCCGATGCCATGACCGGCCGCCCGGTCACCGTCACCCGGTCGACCCGGGTTTCCGACGCCCTCGCCCGGATGGCCTCGCTCGGAGTGGGCCGGTTACCGGTGGTGGACGACGCCGAACCCACCCGTCTGGTCGGGATGTTCCGACGGGAGGAGGCGGTGAAGGCCTATCACATGGCGTTGGGCACGAGCACCGATCAGTCGCTGGCGCGGGAACGGCTCCGCCAGCGCACCGCCTCCGAGGCGCACTATTTCGAGTTCCGGGTGCCACCGGGGTCGATCGCCGATGGCAAGCTGGTGCGGGACGTGGCGTGGCCGGAGGGGGCGACCATCGTGTCGGTCCGGCGCGGCACCTCGGTGATCGTGCCCCAGGGGGCCACGATCCTGCAACGAGACGATGTGATCACCGCCTTCGGAACCGACGCCTCCCGGGCGACGATGATCGAACGAATGAACGCCGGGGCCGACCAGGCCACAGCCGAGATCCTGCTCGCCGACCTCGATCCGGCCGCCCACCAGCCCGGCCCGGCCTGATCCCGGCCCGGCTTCCCGCCTCGCTTGAGGTTTTGTTGAGGATTCCGTGAAGCGTCGATGAGCGCCCCTATCGAATCCTGGACTCGTAGCAACAGGTAGGGACAGGGACAGGACATGCACACATCGACACCAGCAGGCTCGATCACTTCCAGGCGACGGAGGCGGACCACCAGGAAGCCGACCAGACTGCTGCTGGCGACGGTCAACGTCGTCCTCGCCCTCGGATTGGCCTTGGCGATCCCGCTCGCCCCGGCCGCCTTCGCCGCCGATTACACGATCGCCGTCACCACCACCCTCAGCCAGCCCTCGCTCACCGTTCCTCCCGGATCCAGGGTCATCTGGCAGAACCAGGATGGGGAGCGGCATCGTTTCCGTTCGGTCTCCGGTCCGACCGGGTTCGACACCGGCAACATCGACGCAGGTCAGTCCGGGTCGGTCACCCTCAACACGGAGGGGACCTACAACTACGTCGACGAGCGCGATGCCGCCAACTCCGCTTATCACGGGACGATCGTGGTCTCGTCCTCGGCGCCATCTCCGACCACCACGACCACCGTGGCCGGGGGAGGTGGAGGCGGGGGAGGACCGGTCGAGGTGCGGATGGCGGGAAGGCGCTTCGCTCCGGCGTCGGTGACGATTGCCGCCGGTGGTTCGGTCTTGTTCATCAACGACGACAGCCGCGACCACACCGCCACCGGATCGGGAAACAGCTTCGACACCGGCCTGCTTGCTCCTGGCCAGCGCTCGACCAAGACGTTCAACACCGCCGGCACGTACCCCTACATCTGCCTGCTGCATCCCGACATGACCGGGACCGTGACGGTCACCGGATCCGGTGGGACCGCTCCACCAGCGGTGTCGACGACCACGATTCCCACCGCGGTTGGTTCCTCGGATGTGAGCGTGTTCGACTTCGGATACAGCCCGGCTTCGAAGACGGTTCCGGTCGGCACCACTGTCCGCTTCGTCAACACCGGGATCGCACTGCACACCGTCACCGATCGGGCCGGGCGGTTCGACTCGGGTCTGATCGCCGGTGGTGCGGCCTTTTCCCGCCGCTTCGACGTGGCCGGGACCTACGACATCTTCTGCACCCTCCACCCCGAGATGACGGCGAGGTTGTCGGTCACGGATTCGAGCGGGACGGCTCCAGCCCCCCCGCCTCCGACCACGCCCACCACCCTCCCTCCAGGCTCTGCTCCGCGAGGCAATGTTCAGATGCGTGACTTCTCGTTCGCACCCGCCTCCATATCGGTCAGGGCCGGTTCGAGTCTCACGTTCGTCAACACCGGGGCCGCCCCGCACACGGTGACCGCCGCCGATCGGTCCTTCGACTCCGGTCTGGTGCAACCGGGCGGGGTCTACACCCGCCGGTTCGCCCAGCCGGGGGTCATCCAGTACGTCTGCACGCTCCACCCCGCCATGATCGGGACGATCACCGTTCTCGACGCCGCCGGCAATGCCCCATCGACCACCACTGCCGGGACCGGCGCCGGCACCGTCGCCGGCCAGGGTGCGGGCACGGCGGCATCGGTGCCGGTCGAAATCATCGATCTCGACTACCAGCCGAGGACCGTCACCGTCGCCGCCGGCACCGAGGTGCTGTGGACCAACATCGGGGTCGCCCCGCACACGGTGACTGCCCGGGACGGGTCGTTCACCTCAGAATTGCTCCAGACCGGGGGCCAGTACCGGCGGGTCTTCGATCAGGCGGGAAGTTTCGAGTACTTCTGCACGCTTCATCCCGACATGATCGGGACCGTGATCGTCGAGGGTGTGGTGGCGAACGCTCAGGCGGGAGGAGAGACGGTGGAGGTCGCCGGCATCGGCGCCGGCGGTGAGCCGGTGGCGGCGGTGAGCGCCGACCCGGCCAGTCCAGGGATGGGCTGGATCGTCGTCGGTCTGGTGGCGGCGATGGTGTTTGGTGGTGGCACCCTCGTCATGGTGATGCTGCGCCGGTCGTTACTCACATCCTGAGCGGCGCCGCATCGGCGACGGCGATCGCCTAGGTTCGGGAGTGCAGATCGTCTGCAGCGTCGAGCCAAGGAGGCTGGTCATGCCGAAGTATCTCCTCGAGGTGAACTACACCCTGGATGGCGTCAGAGGGGTGAGGCTGGAGGGCGGCACCGCCCGGGTGGCCGCCGCCGAGGCAGCAGCCGCCAGCGTCGGAGGCAAGGTGGAGCACTTCTACTTTGCGTTTGGCGGGACCGATGTCTACGTCATCGCCGACCTGCCGGACAACGTCGCCGCGGCGGCATTGTCGCTGGCGGTCGCCGCCGGTGGCGGGGCCACCGCCAACACCGTCGTGCTCCTCACCCCGGCCGAAGTCGACGCCGCCGTCGGCAAGACCGTCGGCTACCGGCCGCCGGGTAGCTGAGCGTCGCCGGGTCCCCTAGTGTCGGCCCACCGACGAGAGGACCCGCTGTGGAGCATCGACCGAGTGAGAGTCTGACCTGGAACGCCGCCCCGGCGGACAACTTCACGGGCCAGGTGTGGTTCGGTCCGCTCAGCGCCGTCCCCGGCGCTCTCAACGCCCTCGGGGTGCTGTTTGCTCCCGGCGCCAGGACCGCCTGGCACAGCCACCCCGACGGCCAGGTGCTCTACGTCGTGTCGGGGGCGGGGAAGGTCCAGACCCGGGCCGGGGAGACGGTGGTCGTCGGACCGGGAGACGTCGTGTACTCACCTCCCGGCGAGTTGCACTGGCATGGCTCGACCCCGTCCAGCTTCATGATGCACCTCTCGCTCACCACCGGGGGAGCCACCGAATGGACACCGGAGATGGTGGTGGACGCCGACTATCTGCGGGAACCGGGAGACTGAGGATCTCCCGACAGGCGGGTCACAGGTAGAGGCCGGTCGAGTCGCCGGAGCCTTCCTTGCCTGCACCGAGTTGCTGGCGGCGCTGCATCTCGGCCAGTTGGGCCTGAGCGGCCATCTGCTGGCTGAACAACGAGGCCTGGATGCCGTGGAAGAGGCCCTCCAACCAGCCAATCAACTGGGCCTGGGCGATCCGGAGGACGCTCTCGGAGGGGATCTCGTCGCCGGCAAGAGGAAGGATGATCTCGTTGAACTCGTCCAGCAGGTCGCTGGCGAGGACCTCGCGCAACTCCTCGAGCGAGCGCTGGTGGATGGTCCTCAGCTGGGCGCGCCCTGCCTCGTCGACCGGGGCCTGGCGGGCCTCTTCCAGCATTGCCCGGGTCATGGAGGCGATCCGGATCAACTTGGTGGGTTGGAGGACGACCGGTTCGTCCTCCCGTTCCGGGATGGGCGGTTCGACCTGGTCGGGTCGCATTGGTTCGGTCATATGGGGGCGAAGCCTAACGGTCCGCAGGCTGTTGCCCGGCGCCGGTCGGTGAAAGGCAAACCTCTGCCGACCGGGGTCACTTCACGGATTCCGCCCAATGGCGTAAGGTGAGCTTGTGATAGCGAGGGGTGAGTTATGAACCAGGACGATCTTCCCCCGATCCTCGATGCCGCCCAGGTGGCCGACCTGCTCGGGATGAACGTGCAGATGGTGCGCCGGTATGCCCGGGAGGGCCGGATTCCGGCCTACAAGCTGCCCGGGGGCCGCACCTTCAAGTTCTTCCGGGACGAGGTGTTCGAGTTCGTGCGGGCCCACCCGGTGGTTCCCGACGACATCGACGAAGAAGAACTCAGCGACACGATCTGAACGGCCGACGGTCCCTACACCTTGGCGGGAACGGCTCCCGATCGGCTGAGCCACAGACGCATCAGCTTGTGTCCGAAGTCGGCAGTTGGGTCGAACATCAGCGGGCATCCCCCGTCGATGACGGTGATGCCGTTGGCTCGTCCGTAGATCGTGGCCTCGTCGCACACGCTCCCGCCACCAAAGCCCCGGTGCATCCACACGTGCCGAATCCCGAGTGAAGCACACTCCTGCATCGTCTCTTCGGCCAACTCCGGGCGGGTGGCGATCACAACCGCCTCGACCCCACCGGGAATCTCACCCAGGCTGTGGTAGCAGGGGCCACCTTCGACCTCGTCGGCGTTGGGGTTGACTGCGAACACTACGTATCCGCGGTCACGAAGTCGCTGATACACGATGTTGCCGCCATGCCCCTGTGGTGTGCGAGACACACCGGTGACCGCGATTCGTTTGTTGGCCAGGAAGGCGGCCGCTGCCTCCTTGACTGCCGGCATGATCCTCTCCCTTTCGTCTCGAGTCGATGAGAAGCGGTCCGTCCACGACGGGTCGGACGCCCCATTCTCAATCGGGTGGTCATGCTCCGACAGAGGCGAAGGTCATGCGGTCCGGCGGCCGGTCGGCGGTCGACGGTCCCGGAAGTAGCGACCGCCCGTATGCTCGCGGCATGAGCGAAGCCCCAAGCTCTCATCTGTTCATCGTGACCGGCGCTTCCCGCGGCCTGGGTCGCGCCATCGCCGAGCAACTTGCGGCGGAGCCATCGGCGCTCGTGCTCGGTCTTTCGCGCCAGACCCCACCGGCCTCGTTCGAGCAGTGGGCCTGTGACCTCGGCGAACCCCGGCCGGTGGCCGAGCGCCTGCGGAACTGGCTGGCC
>Ga0062383_10000293_pt1 | contig 12837 bp, 9 predicted proteins | sample DOMMetBare3Fresh_FD_59508 | JGI IMG/M metagenome (GOLD analysis project Ga0062383, IMG submission 59508) | Wetland sediment microbial communities from St. Louis River estuary, USA, under dissolved organic matter induced mercury methylation -... | ecosystem: Environmental > Aquatic > Freshwater >... | reverse complement strand
CCAGTATGCCACCAAATACAGAAGGGTGTAGTGTCTTTACCCGGCCACCAAGAATGGAAGGATAGGAGGTCAGGGTTTCCACCGGTATTACTTTCTCACCCAGTTTCTCAATAAAAGTTTGTGTGCCACCGGTACTGTAAATTGCTACACCGTTATCCGCCAGCAGGTGTACAATGTTTTCCAGTCCGTCTTTATAAAATACTGAAATAAGCGCTGATTGAATCTTCCTGGTCATATATTGGTTTTGTTAAAAAGCAATCCTGCTTTTGACAGGAGTAAGGAGGGTAAAGGTAAGTTACCGGAGACTCATGACAAAAGCGCCTTTAGTGGTTACATCATACCATGGAATGCCCAATGAATCACAATCATTTTTCCAATACTTTGTTTTCCATGACGGTACAGAGCCATCAAAGACTACTTGTTTTATATCTAATGAAGCAGCCAGCTTCTTCATATAAACTTTTGGATTTTTGGAGAAAATCAACAAATCTATTCTTGACAAAGATGGTTGTACAGGAAAAGAGATAGATTCATTTACTAATACAATCCTTTTACCCTCATAGTTGATGAAATTATCATCTATAAATAAATTAGCCAGTGAATCGGTTTTGGTAATCCTGAAAAGTGTCCTCGAAGGTTTCAGGTGAAAATTGCGGGCAAAATTATCTGTCAGTAAATCACTGTCGCCAACAAATAAATATTTTCTTCCTTCAATAAAATCAATGGCTGTTTTCTGCGGTACATTATAGATGATGATTTTTTTCTGTTCATTGCTCTGGAAGAATGAAAATGATCTGAAAGCAACGAAACCCAGTAATGCAAGTAAGCCAACCTTCAAACCTGGTTTGGATTTTTCCATTAACCAATAACTGATTCCAACAGCAAATAATAAAAGAAGGATTGATTGTATAATATTAATCTGTAATCCATCCAATAAAGAGAACTTTATCGATTCAATTTTTTCAATATAAGTGTTCATCAGCCAGATTAACCATGAAATTATTTTTCCGGTAAAAAGTGCTACCGGCCGGATGAAAGAAATAGTGCAAAGAAAAATTTCTCCTAATAAAATAACGCTGGATAAAGGAACTGCTAAAAAATTAGTGAGTAAAAAATAATTAGGGAACTGGTGAAAATGATAAATGCTTAACGGTACGGTCAGTATTTGCGCAGCGATGGTAACAGCATTTAATTTCCAGACAGAGTCAAGCAATTTATTTTTTATATAAAACCAATTGTTGATTGGCTTCAGAAAAGTTATAATACTAAGTACGGCAGCATAAGATAATTGAAAGCCAACATCCCATAGCCAGAAAGGATTAATGCAAAGAAGTATCAATGCGGAAATGGCCATGGTATTATAAATTGATGTTTTTCTTGATAAAGATTCTCCCAGCACAATGCAGGTGAACATCACGGCCGATCTCAATATGGATGGCTGGGCACCGGCTAAAAAACTGAAAAGCCATAATCCGGAAATTATTAATAACGGGATAACCCATTTTAGTTTTTTTCTTTTGCGAACTGGCTTGAATAGTTGTACCAATAGCCAATAGATTAATCCGAGGTGTAAACCTGAAATTGCGATGATATGAACAACACCTGTATTGGTGTATGATTGAACCAACGATTGTTCCAGGTCGTCTTTATATCCTATGAGCAGCGCCTCAGATAATCCAAGCTCTTTTTCTCCTTTGATATTTTTTCTTAGAATATTCAATACTCTTTCCCTGGAAGTATATATAAATTTTAAAAACCAATTTTCTTTTTTACTATTCAGTATTTCAAATTCTTCCTGTTTCAGGTATACCTGGTGAGTAATACCCTGGAAAAGTGAGTAACGTTTATAATCAAACCCGCCGGGATTTCCGGAGTTTTTTATTTCCTGTAGCGGAGTTTTAAAAATAACCTGTGTTCCATAACTTAGCTCCTGCAATGATGAGCCTGCTTGTCCTTCTGGTTGGTCTTTTTTGAAATAAAGAATAATCTTTCCATTTACAGGTATTGTTTTTCCATCCTGAATCAAATAAATGACAGTTGCATTTGCTTTAATTGATTTTGTTTTTTCCACTGGTGGTTCATCCAGGGCAGTAATCATCGTATTGCCCGCTGAATAAGAATTACCAAACCATTGCCTGTTATTACGAATATCTTTATACCATATAAGTAACGCTCCGGTACAAATAAATATAAAGACAGCCATTAATCCGCTTAAATGAGCAAATCTGAACCGGCTGAAAAATGGTGTAAAGAAAAATCCAATCAGAAGGATTATGCATATTGATAATGCAAGCCACAATGAATAAACATTAACCTGGAAAGCCCATTGAAGTATGATTCCCGTAATGAGGGACAAAAGCAATTTTAAAAAAGGAGTCTTCTTCCAAAAATGTGAACCGTATGCGCCCATCCCGAAAAATAATTATTTATTCAAGTCTTACCAATACCACTTTATGTGTATTTGTAGAAAAGTAATTATTTACTCAGGTACATGCTTCTGTCCTTATATAACTGGCGGAAATAGGGGTCCCTCAGGTCCTTAATAAACCGGATTGCTTCGCCGGTAGATTTCATTTCAGGCCCCAGTTCTTTATTGACACCGGGGAATTTATTGAAACTGAAAACAGGTTCTTTGATAGCAAAGCCTGATAATTTTTTTTCATAAGTGAAATCTTTCAGTTTATTTGCCCCAATCATAATTTTTGTGGCTATGTTCAAATAAGGAATCTGGTATGCTTTAGCTATAAAAGGAGTAGTTCTTGAAGCTCTTGGATTTGCTTCTATTACATACACTTTTCCGTCTTTAATAGCGAACTGAATATTGATAAGCCCTTTAATCTTTAGTTCCCTTGCTATTTTTTCTGCGTACTCTTCCATTGTTTGAACAACTAAGGGGGTAAGATTAAATGCAGGCAATACTGCATTACTGTCGCCACTGTGTATACCCGCTGGTTCTATATGTTCCATTACTCCCATTACATGAAAATCTTCGCCATCAAAAATGGCATCAATTTCTGCTTCCTGGCAGCGGTCGAGAAAATGATCAATCAAAATTTTATTTCCGGGTATATGTTTTAATAAACTTACTACTGCTGTTTCCAGTTCATCATCATTCAGAACTATACGCATTCTTTGTCCACCCAATACATACGATGGACGAACAAGCACAGGGTAACCAACCTTTTTGGCAACAGCAACTGCATCATCTACATCTTTAGCTGTGCCATATTCAGGGTAGGGAATATCTAAATCTTTCAACCGGTCACTGAACCGGCCACGGTCTTCAGCAATATCCATACTGTCATAAGAAGTGCCAATAATTTTTATTCCTTTTTCATGAAGTTTCTCTGCAAGCTTCAAAGCAGTTTGGCCTCCCAATTGTACAATCACTCCTTCAGGCTTTTCATGCTCAATGATTTCCCATAAATGCTCCCAATACACGGGTTCAAAATAAAGCTTGTCCGCCATGTCAAAATCTGTGGATACCGTTTCCGGATTACAGTTTACCATGATTGACTCATATCCGCATTCTTTTATCGCAATTAATCCATGCACACAGCAATAATCAAATTCAATGCCCTGGCCAATTCGATTAGGACCTGACCCCAGAACTATTATTTTCTTTTTGTCCGAAACAATGCTTTCATTATTATTTCCGTTTTCAAATGTGGAATAGAAATATGGAGTTTTAGCTTCAAACTCTGCTGAGCAGGTGTCCACCATTTTATATACCCTTGTTATTCCTGCTTCTTTTCTTTTTTTATATACATCTTCCTCGTCTCCATGTTCAGTAATACGGCTTATCTGTTCATCACTAAAGCCATTTACTTTTGCTTCCCTCAATAACTCAATTGGTAAATTATCTAAATCGTACCTGGCGATTTCTTTTTCGAGGTTACATATTTTTTGTATTTCATAGAGAAACCACCGGTCTATTCCATTTGTTGCTTTTGAAATTGTGCCAACAGATATGCCGGCCATTAAAGCATCTTTAATCCGGAAAATGCGATCCCACTTTGGTACTTTTATATATTCCAGCAGCTCATCAGCATGCATCAGGCTTTTACCATAATAGCCCAATCCTACAGCATTATTTTCAAGGCTCTGACAGGCTTTTTGAATTGCTTCTGTAAAACTTCTTCCTATTGCCATTACCTCACCAACACTTTTCATTTGTAACCCAAGTGTATCATTGGCTCCTTTAAACTTATCAAAATTCCATCTTGGTATTTTAACAATTACATAATCAAGCGCAGGTTCAAAGTAAGCGGATGTTGTTTTAGTGATTTGATTTTCCAGTTCATCGAGGTTGTAACCTATGGCAAGTTTTGCAGCAACTTTAGCAATAGGATAACCCGTTGCCTTTGATGCTAATGCTGATGAACGGCTAACCCTCGGATTTATTTCAATCGCAATTATTTCTTCATTTTCAGGATTCAAAGCAAACTGTACATTGCAACCACCGGCAAAATTTCCTAAATCTCTCATCATCCGGATAGCGGTGTTTCTCATTAGTTGCATAGCAGTATCACTAAGGGTCATAGCCGGAGCTATAGTAATAGAATCACCGGTATGCACACCCATAGGATCAAAATTTTCTACCGTACAAATGATGCATACGTTATCTGCCGAATCCCGTAATAACTCCAGTTCAAATTCCTTCCATCCCAATATTGCTTTTTCTACCAGCACTTCATGTATTGGTGATGCCTGAAGTCCACGGTTCAGTGCTTCATCCAAATCATCTTTATCATGAACAAATCCACCACCTGTACCGCCAAGGGTGAATGAAGGACGGATAACCAGCGGGAATCCTATTTCCTGTGCAAATTCTTTTCCTTCTAAAAATGAATTAGCGGTTTTTGCCTGGGCAACTTTTACGCCTAAAGCAATCATCCACTGCCTGAATTTTTCACGGTCTTCAGCTTTATCAATTGCTTTTATATCAACACCTATCAGTCTTACATTATATTGTTTCCATAATCCGAGATCTTCTGCTTCTTTGGCAAGGTTAAGTGCAGTCTGACCGCCCATTGTAGGCAGCACAGCATCAATTGAGTTCTCCTGTAATATTTGTTCGATACTCTCAACGGTTAATGGTAAAAGATAAACCCGGTCTGCCATCATCGGGTCAGTCATAATAGTGGCTGGGTTACTATTGATTAGTATTACTTTAACTCCTTCTTCTCTCAGGCTTCGGGCAGCCTGTGTACCTGAATAATCGAATTCGCAAGCTTGTCCGATAATAATGGGTCCGGAACCGATAATTAAAACAGATTTGATTGAATTGTCTTTTGGCATTTTTGGGGTTTATAATTTTCTGGCTTTACTAAGTATAATCATGGCGCCATCTGAAAAAACAAATTGCGCAAAACTAAGGGAATAGGAGGGTTTTGAAGAGGGCAAAAAGAAATTTTTTCCAATAATTTTTCAGAAGGGTTTTGTTGTATTTGGCTTTTGGATTTTCCGGTACGACATAGAGTATTGATCATCAAAAACATTCTTTTTTCGATTTATCAAATCAGCAACCTCATTTTTAAATTCTGCAGGCGAATTAAAAAATTTTCGTGTTGAAAAATTCTCAGTTATTGTTTTTACACTCAGTGTATCATTGCTTCTGTTGAGGTAGGATATATAATATATTTTTTTAGTAAGTACTTCTGGTTGTTTTTTGCCTCTTGTTTTTACAAAAACTAGAGAGCTTTCAATATTCATAAATCTTTGGTCACTTATATACGAAGTATAGCCTTTGAAATAAGCAGTATCTGGTAATATAATGTCTCCTTTTATTGATTTACCATACCTTGTAATGGCATATACAGAATCTGATTGCTTTGTAATATCAAGGGCTTCAATACCAAAAAAATCACTTCCATCTTTCACAATGCCATACCAATATCCAAGGAGGTTTGAGTCAATTGGTTCTGCAGGTTTACTTTCCAGCGGTACCGTTGATTCAAACGGACAGGCGTAGAGAATGAAACAAACCGGTAAAAATAAGAGAAGCTTTTTCATATATAATAAAAGGGTAAAAGTTACAAACTATATTGTATAAAGTCTATACTTATTACTAGTTATTGATTTGATACTTATTTTTGTAAATAATCATGAGGTTTTTTTTTCTTTTTTCTATAATCTGTATTTCAACTTATTCACAGGCTCAGGCAGGCTCTTACCCCAAAGGCTATTTCCGTAATCCGATGAATATTCCAATTGATCTTACAGCAAACTTTGGTGAACTTAGGCCGGATCACTGGCATATGGGATTGGATATCAGAACAAATCAGAAGGAAAATATACCTGTTTATGCATCTGCGCAAGGATATATTTCACATGTTGGTGTTCGCCCAAAAAGTTTTGGAAGATATATTGTTATCAATCACCCCAATGGGCTTTCAACATTATATGCCCATCTCAATGATTTTAGTAAAGAACTTGAAGAGTATGTAAAACTGCAACAATATAAAAAAGAAAGCTGGGCAATTGAATTAAACTTCGATAAGGAACAATTTCCGGTAAGTATGGGCCAGCTCATTGCTTTTAGCGGAAATACCGGTGGATCTGAAGGGCCTCATCTTCATTTTGAAATATTTGATACCAGAACCACAAAGCGTCTTAATCCTTTATTGTTTGGATTTGCTTTGCAGGATAATGTGCCACCATCAATAATTAAACTGGCAATGTATGACAGAAGTATAAGTGTATATGAACAAACACCAATAATTTTCCCACTTAAAAATACCGGCAACGGGTATAGTATTCCTAAAATCCCAATTATTAAAACAGGTTTGCAAAAGGTTAGTTTTGCTGTGCAGGCTTATGATTTAATGAAAAAGGGGGGCGGTAAAAATGGAATTTATTCTGCTCAGCTAAACGTTGATGAAAAACCTCAAATCAGTTTCAGGATTGATAGTATAGATTATAATGAAACTGAAAATATGAATGCTCAAATTGATTATAAACTCGATTATTATGGCGGAGCATATTTTCAACATTTATCCCAACTACCCGGAAGTAAAAGTGTTGTTTATAAACAAATTAATAGCAATGGCATCATTCAGCTTTCGGATACTGGTGTTCATGCTGTAAGCATTATAATAAAGGACACATACAACAATACTTCCCAATTAAATTTTTCAGTACAGTACATTGATAGTCTCCAAAAAAAACCTGAAACCAATAACGGGACTTATTTTTTTTCAAATCGTGTAAATATTTTTGAAAAACCTGAATTCGAATTGTTTTTACCAGAAGGTTGTCTATATGATAATGCGCCACAGGTATATTTTCGCACAAAGTCAGCGTTTCCTTTTGCTGTATCGGCTTTGCACATAATGAATGATGGTTCTATTCCTGTACATAATGAATTATCTGTCCGTATAAAACCTGCAGTTGAACTGTCCGACAAATGGAAAAATAAATTACTCTTAATAAAAAGTACAAAAGATAATACAATTAAAAAAGCTGAATGGCAGGGGGAGTGGCTGAGTGCAAAGTTTGGTGGCTTTGGAGGATTTCAGGTAGTAGCAGATACTATTCCGCCCTCTATTAATGAATTAGGGAAAGGGGATACAATTAACCACAGTACATCAAACAGAATCCTTTTTTCACCTAAGGATAATTATGGTATAAAAAAATTCAGAGCTGAAATAGATGGAAGCTGGCTGAAGTTTTCTAATGATAAAGGGAAAAACTGGATTTATATATTTGACGAACATTGTCCTTATGGTGTACATCAATTAAAAGTTGTAGTAGAAGATTTAGTGGATAATAGACTTGAAAAAACCTGGTGGTTTAAACGTAATCCGTACATTCCGCCACCTCCCAAAAAGAAAACTATAAAAAAGACAATTAAAAAGAAAAAATAAAAATCATGGTAACTCTTAAGGAAGGAGATAAAGCTCCTTTATTTTCGGGCCTTGATCAAAACGGGAAGAAAGTTTCCTTGTCTGATTTTAAAGGGAAAAAACTGGTTCTATATTTTTACCCTGAAGATGATACTCCTACCTGCACGATACAAGCCTGCAACCTGAGAGATAATTATGGCTTATTAAGAAAAAAAGGATTTGAAGTAATAGGTGTAAGCCCCGATAATGCAAAGAAGCATTTAAAATTTGAAAACAAATACAATTTGCCATTTATATTAATTGCAGATACAGAACATGCAATTCTTGAAAAGTATGGTGTTTGGGATCAGAAACAACTTTTTGGTCATCAATATATGGGTGTATTGCGAACTACTTTTGTAATAGATGAAAAGGGTTTAATCCGGAAAATATTCCATCGCCCTAAGAATAAAGCTCATGCAGAAGAAATAATCGCTGCGGTGGATTAACATTTTTCAATTTTAATACCCCTTTTAATTGCTCATTTATTACAAAAATGAAGCAACTAAATCCACTGTTTTATCGATAGAAGCTTATACATAATCAAACCGATTTATATGAAAACAATTATAATGATTCCTCTTTTTGCTATTTCATTTCAATTAACAGCTCAGTCGAAAACAGAAAAAAAACCTGTTCAGGTTTTTAGTTCTGAAAAAGCAATAAATGCCAATACTCCCGAAACGGTTGGTAAAGGGAAATTGGCATTTAAGGTTTCGCATAATTTTGGAGATATAGCAGGGGATAACGGGGGCATCAAAAGATTTTTTGGATTGGATAATTCTACTGATATCAGGATTGCTTTTCAAACCGGCATTGGTAAAAATTTTGATTTAGTAATAGCAAGGGCAAAAGGAGCCGGTCTTCAGCAACAATTAGTGGAGCTTGGCTTTAAGTATAAACTGATGCAGCAGATGGAAAATGATCCTTCACATCCGTTGTCAATCGCATTATTTTTTAATAACGTAATTGCTTCTAATAAGGCTAACAACTTTCCCAACCAGGAAAACAGTTTTGAAGGTTTGAGTGATAGAATAAGTAATCTGTTCCAGCTTATCGTTGCCCGGAAAATTGGAAACATTAGTGTACAGTTGAATCCTTCATTTTTAACCAGGGGTTATGCTGTTTCTTATGATCAGAAAACGATGTTTGCACTGGGAGGGGCTCTCAAAGTGCCTTTAATAGCAAATAGGCTAAACCTGCTGATAGATTATTTTCATCCGTTTCGGAAAGAAAATACAAAAGATTCATTTGCTGTAAATGATAATATTAAATTTTATGACCCACTGGGTATCGGCTTTGAAGTATTGACATCAGGACATGTATTCCGGCTCAATTTTACTAATGCTACTGAAATACTTGAGAACCGGTTTATCCCCCGCACTATCACTTCATGGGATAAAGGCCAGTTCCGGTGGGGATTTACCATTTCAAGAATTTTCACATTGTGGAGAGAGAAGAAATGATTAAGAACAGCAGGCTTTGTTAATTATTAAGTTAATTTCCGTGCAACGAAAATTTTTCAATTAAAGTCTTTGTATCTATGAAAGTACGGGTAATGGAAAATTCAATTGTAGCAAAACTGGCTGCATTTAAAATGAAAGCTCAAAAAGTGGCAATTGTTTTTGGGAATACAATTTACCTGCATAATACAACCCGTCAAGAATTTATGAAAGATAAATGCTGGGTTTGTCATGAGTTAAAACATGTGGAGCAATATCAGCAAAACGGGTTTATTGTTTTTATTATGAAATATCTGTTTGACTGGTTGAAGAATGGATATTATAACAACCGCTTTGAAGTGGAAGCCAGAAATAGTGAAATGGAAGAATTGCTTATAAATAAAGTACAGTTTATTTAATTATCCACTCTACTTCTCCAAAATCAAACTCTTCTTCAATTGAATGGTGAACAATTAATTTCCCCGAAGGCGAAACTGATTTTATTGTAGCTTCAAATACCCGGCTGCCTCTTTTCAGTCTTACGGTTGCATTACGTTTATAAAGATGAAAAAGATATTGAGCATAAATCCCTTCAAAGCCTTTATTAGTTAATGTAGTAAACTTTTCATTTAATACAATGCATAGCTCTTTCGCAAGTGTAATTGTATTAAAATTATTTCCTGTAATTTGTTTCAATGAAACCGGGTTAAGTAATTCATCATCAAAACTGGTTTGATTAATATTGATTCCAATACCAATGATGCTCCAATCCCAACTTCCGCCCCCTGTTGACTTGCTTCCCACTATGTTTTCTATTAATATACCACCTGCCTTTCTGTCCTGCCAATACAAATCGTTTGGCCATTTTATTTTTGTGTCATCTCCTGTATATTTCATAAGAAATTCATGTACTGCAACTGCTACACATGCACCAAGTTGAAATTGTTGTGAAATCAGCAATGGATTAGGGTTGACTATTATACTGATAGCAATATTTGCATTTTTTTCAGAAAACCATTTATTTCCCCTTTGGCCTTTTCCTGCTATTTGTTCATGGGCAAAAATTGCAGTGCCATGTAGATTCAAATTATGCCCATATTCCTGCCGCTCAGGCAGATTTGCCTGATTTGCAGCAAATATTCGTTGGCGGGCATAATTATTGGTACTGTCAACAGATTGCAATTCAATGAATGGCGAACCAAGATGTTTAACGGAGAAAAGGTGTGGCAATTAATTAGTATTTTTGACAAAGTAAACAAAAAGTAAAACTCAAATACTCTCTTATTTGGAACAATTGACATTATTGGCCAGCCGCACAAAGAAAAAAACATCACGGTTATCAAGGAATTCGAAAATTATCAAAACCATTATTGCTGCCATACTGGAGAAAAAAGGCGAAAAAGTCATTTCTCTTGATCTGAGAAAAATTAATGAAGCAGTTGCTGATTTTTTTATCATTTGTGAAGCCGGAAACCAGCCACAGATTAGATCGATTGCTGAAAATATTGAGAATAAAGTAATGAAATTATGCGATGAAAACCCATATCATCATGAAGGATACCAGAATCTTAATTGGGTTTTGATTGATTATGTAAACGTGGTTGTGCATGTCATGTTACCTGAAAACAGGAAATTTTACAGGTTGGAAGAAATGTGGAGTGATGCCGATTCACAGGAACATGAAGATTGATGTTAAAAATAGTATTTACTAAAACTTTTTAGTCAGATAATCATTAATAAGAAAGAACACAGATAGAAAAATAAATATGCCACAAGATTCAAATAACAGAGATAGTAATCGATTTCCAAAATTTGGTAACCGTCCTTCAGGCGGAGGTGATCCTGATAATTCGGATAATAACCGTAAAGGTCCCCGTTTCAGTATCTACTGGATATATGCCATTATTTTTGCTGTATTAATAGGTTTTCAGCTATTTGGTCCATTTACACCAAACATGGCAAAGATTACATCGCTTGAGTTCAGGGAAATGCTGGCCAATGGCGAAGTTGATAACTATACAATTGTTGACAATAAAAAAATAGTTAAAGTAGTCCTTACCCCGGCCGCTATAAAAAAATATGAGGAAAAAATTAAATCCTCCATATCAGGGAAAGTAAACGAGAAGGGGCCGCAAATGACTTTCAGAATAACAAGTGGTGAAGCTTTTCAAAAAGAAATTACTGATTTTTATAAAGCAAATCCTACGGTAAAAGAAGTTTCATCTGATGTAGAGAATGAAAGAGATTGGTTTGGAGGAATCATTCAATTCCTGCTTCCGGTTTTATTATTTGTTGGCCTTTGGATATTATTGATGCGTAAAATGGGTGGAAGCACCGGAGGAGGTGGTGGACCTGGCGGTATTTTCAATATTGGCAAATCAAAAGCCACACTCTTTGATAAAGGAACCAAAGTAAATATAACTTTCTCTGATGTTGCCGGACTTGATGAAGCCAAAGTGGAGGTGATGGAAATTGTTGATTTCCTGAAAAACCCTAAAAAATACACTAATCTCGGAGGTAAGATTCCAAAAGGTGCATTATTAATAGGACCTCCCGGCACCGGTAAAACTTTGCTTGCAAAAGCTGTGGCCGGAGAAGCACAGGTTCCATTCTTTAGTCTTAGTGGATCAGATTTTGTGGAAATGTTTGTAGGCGTTGGTGCCAGCCGTGTAAGAGATTTATTTAAACAGGCAAGAGAAAAAGCTCCTTGTATAATATTTATCGATGAGATTGATGCAATTGGCAGGGCAAGGGGAAAGAATGCAATGATGAGTAATGATGAAAGAGAAAGCACATTGAACCAGTTGCTGGTAGAAATGGATGGCTTTGGAACTGATGTGGGCATTATTGTACTGGCAGCAACAAACCGTCCGGATGTATTAGATACAGCATTGCTGCGCCCGGGTCGTTTCGACAGGCAAATAACTATTGATAAGCCAGACCTTGTTGGACGTGAAGCGATTTTTAAAGTGCATTTGAAACCAATAAAAATTTCTAAAAAACTGGATATACATAAACTGGCAGAACAAACTCCGGGTTTTGCAGGTGCTGATATTGCCAATGTTTGTAACGAAGCTGCCTTGATAGCTGCAAGGAAAAATAAAGAAGCAGTAGATATGTCGGACTTCCAGGATGCAGTGGACAGGGTGATAGGAGGGTTGGAAAAAAAGAACAAAATCATTTCACCGGAAGAGAAAAAGATTATAGCCTTTCATGAAGCAGGACATGCTATCTGTGGCTGGTATCTCGAACATGCCTATCCATTGCTTAAAGTTACTATTGTACCAAGAGGCACGGCAGCTTTGGGTTATGCACAATACACACCAAAAGAACAATACCTGTATAACACTGATCAGCTGGGAGATCAAATCTGTATGACTTTGGGCGGAAGGGCCAGCGAAGAGATTTTCTTCGGTAAAATTTCTACAGGTGCTCAAAACGACCTGCAACAAATTACCCGGATTGCATATTCCATGGTTACTGTATATGGCATGAATGATAAAGTAGGT
>Ga0062383_10000289_pt1 | contig 12869 bp, 13 predicted proteins | sample DOMMetBare3Fresh_FD_59508 | JGI IMG/M metagenome (GOLD analysis project Ga0062383, IMG submission 59508) | Wetland sediment microbial communities from St. Louis River estuary, USA, under dissolved organic matter induced mercury methylation -... | ecosystem: Environmental > Aquatic > Freshwater... | reverse complement strand
CCCGTAGGGGATGTCCTCGGTTACGTAACGGTGATGCAGGGAATCGGGGGACATCTGTACATTGTGGGCTGAAATCTGATACATCATGTCATAGGCGCTTTCACCCTTCACCTTGTACAGCACCTGCATGGTGTCCATGAAGGAATAGGTCTCACGGCAGAGCAGCCGGGCCACCTCCATCCGTTCCCGGTCCACCTCTTCCATGATCCGTCCCACCGAGGGGGTAATGTCGTAATGGGAATTGCGGTAGGGGCCGATCTGCTCGATCCGGCTCATGTTCATCAGGGTGGAGATCGGGTGGATGATCAATCCCGGCGCGTCGATACTGGTCTGCAACACTCCCATGCTGGGTGACAGCTGGGGATAGAGATCGGTCAGTGTCCAGAGTGCCTCGGCGGTGCGAACCGCCGGAAGGGCGGCGAAGGGGAGTTCCGCCTTGGCAGCCTTGATGTTTACATGTCCCAGCCCCTTGGTCTTGGCGGCAAAGATAAAGGAGCTGGTTTCGCCGATCAGAAAATCGTTGCTGCGACCGGTCTCGGCTAGCATTTTGGCAAAGGCCAGGGTGCCGAACTTGCCTGGGTTGAACACCACGATCTGCCCTGTTTCCCCCTGTTCGATCAAGGCTCGCATATACGGCTGCTGCCCGAAGGCCGGCACCACCACCATCACTACTTCGGCCCCCTGGATGGCTCTCCCCAGATCGGTGGTCATCAGGGCCGGCTTGGCAAACCCGACCGGTGCGCCGCTGGAGGTAACTCCCTCCACCATGATGCCGCCAAATGCCATTAACAGCTGGAGATTGGAAGCATGATCCGGCAGCGCGGCCAGCCGCACTTCATGACCCGCCAGGGTCAGATCTCCTGCCATGGCGATGCCGCCATGCCCTGCTCCAAGAACGGTTACCTTCATACTCGCACCTCATTGATTGATAATTCGTATGTTGTCATGGCTGGAAATAGTCAGCCGTGCTCTTCAGTGAGCGGATGCCGGTTGAGATGCCACTGCCGTTCTGCTTTCTGCCATGCACGACGAATTCGCTCAGCCCGATGTGGTTATTGCTCCCCCAGTCATAGGTGTAGCCGAGCCGGGTCCAGGGGTAGGGGGATGAGGCCGGATAGTTGCGGGGATTGGCGTACAGGTAGTTCTTGCGGTTGTTGAACCAGCCGGTGTAGTTCATGAACACATTCCACCCTGGCCCCTCGGTTGCCCTGACCAGCTCGCCGGAACCGAAGGAGCGGAACGGATCAGCCGGAAAATCGGCCTGGCATTCCCGGTCGGTGATCTCCGGGTCAGGGCAGGGACGGAACAGGTCGCGGGGGGAGACCCACAACTCGACCATGTTCCGTTCCTCAAGAGCGTATTCCGGGGGCACGCCGAGTAACTGGGCGATGCGCAATGGTTGTGGTGTCTGAGTGGAGAAGAAGTTTTTCATTTCCGGCGCCACGGTTACCCACAGATCCGCTTTCAACCGGCAGTCTGAGGAGCCAGGCTTACAGGCGGGATCGACCGTGCCGTCGTAGAACCTGGCGTCGCTGCTTTTGATCCATGACAGCAGCAACAGCCGGGAGCCGGGAACTCCGTTCTCCCAGATCAAGGCCGGGTTGTCGTTGGTGATAGGGGTCAGGTTACGGGAGATTTTTGCGGGGGTGACACTACGGGTGTCATGAACCGCGCTGGAATACTGGGTCTGAAGGTTGGTGGCCGGCTGCGGAGTGCTACTATCGTTGCCGCAGCCGGTGACAGCCATGATACATAGCGCCCCGATGATCAAGATGCTCACTTTGTTGCCGGACATTGTCACCCTCCTGGTTTGGTTATGAAGCGGTATGATCCCTGGTCATGCGATGTATCACAACGCCTTGTTCCGGATAGTGTCGCAGCAGTTCTTCCCGGCTACCCATTTCAAAATCTGCAAAGTCGAAACCGGGCGCCACCGTGCATCCCACCAGTGCGAAGTCGCCCCCCTGCAGCTCCGCCCCAAACCAGCTTCCCGCCGGTGCCACCACCTGATACTCCTCGCCCGATGCGATCCCGGGTCCCAGGCGCAGCTGCCGGTAGCCGTCACCGGGGGTAAAGGTGTGGATCAACAGGGACGATCCGGCATGGTAGTGCCACAGTTCATCGGACTTGATCCGGTGCAGTGCCGAGATTTCTCCCTGCTGTAGCAGGAAGTAGATGGCGGTGCACAAGACCCGGCTGCCGCCGAAACGAGGGGGGAGAGCATGTGCCTCAATCTGCTCCGGGGAACGGTAGCTTTCCCGGAACCAGCCACCCTCCGGGTGGCGGACAAGTCCCAGTGCGCTAATCAGTTGTGTTGCGGTCATTGAATTCATGATGACTCCGGCTGTAGTGGAGCTGTGAAATCTGAACTATGACACAAGATTTGAAATAGTAAAGTTTAGTAAGGGGTGTTTTGACAAAACCGGCACCCCTGCATGGAGAGCGGTTGTTCCAGCCGGCAGGAGGAGAGCAGGTTCCGGTCGGCGAATATTTGGCGGGTATTGCCGTCAGCCACCACCGTGCCGGCGTGGAGCACGATTACCCGCGGGCAGAGCTCCAGCACCATGTCCAGGTCGTGACTGGTGAAGATTTTAGTGTGCTGAAAGTTGCCCAACAGCTGCATCAGCTGGCGTCTGGCATAGGGGTCAAGCCCGCTGGTCGGTTCATCCATCACCAGGATGTCGGGGCTCATGGCCAGCACGGTGGCGATGGCGACCCGTTTTTTTTCTCCTCCCGACAGGTTGTAGGGGGGCTTGTGGCGCAAAGTTTCCGCGCCGACAGCCGCCAGAGAATGCATAACCGCCAGTTCCAGCGCTTCCCCTCGTAGCCCCAGGTTGAGTGGTCCGAAGGCGACGTCATCGTAGACCGTTGGCATGAAGAGTTGATCGTCCGGGTTCTGGAACACCATACCGACGGTACGACGGATGGCGGGGAGGGTGTCCCTGGTAAGGGGGAAATCGCCGATGGTGATGGAACCGGCTGTCGGGGTGAGTGCGCCGTTCAAGTGTTGCAGCAGGGTTGATTTACCGGCGCCATTGGCGCCGATGATGGCGATCGATTCACCGTGGGTAATGCGGAATGAAATATCCTGGATGGCAAGCGTGCCATCCGGGTAGCTGTGGCGGAGATTTTTGACTTCAACCATATGGTGGCTCATGCAAACAGTCCTGTGACAAGATTTCCGAGTAAGAGCGGAATATTCTGCAAGCGGAAGAGGATGAACAGGGCGGACCAGACGAGGCAATAGCCGATATCCGCTCTCCCGAAACCGGCGTTGCTCCCCTGAGGGAACTCGCCGTTGAATCCGCGCGCCAGCATGGCGCCATGGATCCGCTCGGCCCGTCCCCAGGTGCGCAGCAGCAGACCGCCGATCAGGCTGGCATAGCTGCTGATCCCTTGCCCCTTGGTGCCGCAGGAGCGAAGTTCCCGGGCCAGAGAGGCGCGTCCGGCTTCTTCGGCCAGCACACACAGGTAGCGATAGAGCAACAGGAGCTGGGTGGTGAAAATCTGGGGCACCCCGATGTTTCTCAAGGCCTGGCAGGTGGCGCTGAAACCGGTGGTTCCGATCAGGATCATGGCTGCCGCGACAGTCAGGGTTGAGCGGATGATGATGGAGAACAATGATATCCAGCCGCCGGAAACCGTCAGGGAACCGAACTGCAGCAGCGGGGTACGATCAAAAAGCGGATTGAATATCCCGACCAACAGGACGAAAGGGAGGAACAACGCCACTTTTTTAAGGATGAACAGGCACGGCAGGTTGCTGCGGGTAGTCATAACGATCGGGAAGAGGAAGAAGGGGAACAGGGCGATCAGCTCATAGCGGTTGAAGGAGACTACCATCGTGATGAACAGAAAGGTTACCAAGGTTCTGGCTAACGGGTGCAGCCGATGAATCGCCGTATTCCCGTCAGCCAGCAGCTCCAGCTGTTTCAGGTCAAGCAGGGCGTTGGTAATGTTACTCATGGCGTGGGAGTGTTGTTCACGCGGTTGTGCCGCGCCTGCGGAGAGCAAATCCGATGAAGGCGGCAATGGCCAGGGTCAATATTCCGCCGACCAGGCCGGAAAGTGAGGTGGCGAGTTTGTTTCCCTGTTCTTTGGTTGCGGAGTTTTTTTCACCCATGGCCGGTCGGGTTGCATCTGTTTGTACTGGTGCGCCTTGCTTGAAGGAATAGCCCGGCAGGAAGGCCAGCTGCCCCTGCAATGTCACCAACATCGTGTGAATGGCGTCTTGTGACGCTGCCACTTCAGCTGTGCCGGTAATTTTTTCAATCGACCATTCCAGGCCGTCCGGCTGCTGCGAAGCAAACCAGGACCCAACCCCTCCGGTCAGAATGGTTGCTGCCAGAAATGCCACTGCCAGGCCGCGCACGGAATAGGGGGGTGTCGGAGTTCCCGGCAGGGACGTGCGAAAAATTTCCGGACGCGCCTGATACACAAATGCGATTACCGCAGCGGTTACCAGACCTTCCACAACTCCGATGGCGAGGTGGATCGGCTGCATCAGCAGTGCAAAGGTCGAGAAGGGGAGTGCCGAGATACCGGATGCTACGGTTTCCAGCACAACGGCAAAAGCGCCGATCTGCAAGCCGGCCACGGCTGCGGCAATCGCGGCCATGGTACGTTTTACCTGGGAGGGGGAATAGCCAACGATAGTTTTGTAGATCAAAGGATAGGCGATGAAGGCCGGGAAAAAACCGAGGTTGAAAATGTTGCACCCCAACGCCAGCAGTCCGCCATCGGCAAAAAAGAGCGCCTGTACTGTCAGCACCGAGGCAATCACCAGAAAGGCGGCCTGGGGACCGAGCAGGATCGAGAGGAGCAAGCCGCCCCCCAGATGGCCGCTGGAGCCGGTGGCAGGGATGGTGAAGTTGATCATCTGGGCGGCAAAGATAAAGGCGCCCAGCACCCCCATCAGGGGAATTATTTTGTCATCAAGCCTGGGCCGTACTTTTTTTGAGCACCAGGCGATGGTTCCTGCCGATATCGCCCAGAGAGTGCCGCCAACCGCCGGAGAGATGATCGCGTCTGCCATGTGCATGGGGTTGAACCTCCTCAGAACGCTTGATCGTGATAAACAGGATGATTTCTAACGAACTAAAATTTCAAGGTCAGGCCAAAAAGTCCGGTTGCATCGGTTTCAGCCTTGGTCAGTCCGATTTTGCCGCCAACGCTGACATCAATCTGTTTGGTGAGGGTGTAGATTGCTCCCAGCAGCCCAAACACCGGCATCTGGCTGACGTTTCGGTCATTGTTACTGCTGGCACCGATATCAGCCACCAGCTTGCTGTTTTTCATGAGGTCGTACACCGCTGCGCCGGAAAAACTCCAGATACTGTTTCGCCCTGATCCCGGCAGGTTATAGTCGTAGTAGCTGTAGCCGATGTTCAAGTGAAATGCCAGCGGTGCGACCTCCTTGGAAAATACTATCCCGGCTCCATAGCTGAGGGAGTAATCATTTTCAGGCGCATTGACGGCATAGGAGTAACCGAAAACCGGTTTTACGGCGACGCTGAAACCATTCTGTTCATAGAGTTGCCATTTCAAATTAAATCCGACGTCAAGCGAGCCGGCATCATTACATCTGGCCCCGTCCACGTCGATGCTCCCCCAGGGGCGGGTGAGCCCCAGTGTGAAGTCGAGTTTGTCGTTGATCCCGTATGAGAGCGTTGTGGCAATCTGGGCCCGCTCGGTTCTGGTAGTGGAACCGGCCACGGTTTCCTTGTCGCTACTGATTTCGCCGTTCAGCTCAACCTGAAAGGTTCCCTTTTCCACGGTTCCGGCATCGTCGCTGATCAGTGGATGGGAAGCGAATGCTGTTCCTGAAATAAACATCACAAATACTGCAGCAAGCATAACGATTTTCTTCATCGATAGTTTCCCCCTTTGCGTGCAGATCGGTGGTGCATACGAAATTCAAAAACGTGCTACTCAATACCATGTACCGATTGAGCCGTGCAATCGGTTTTTTTGTCAAAAATGGTTCGATTGTGTATACGGTTTTGCCTGGGGTAATGGTGAACTGAAACCGGTTGCGTGATGTGGAGCGGATGTGCTAGATACAGTGCATGAGCGAAGAAAAAGTACTACCGTTTATTGAACATCTGGTGGAGTTGCGCAAGCGGCTGATGGTGATCGTGATCGCCGTGGTGATCGGCATGGGTGTGGCGTGGAATTATTCCGGCGATATTCTTAATTTTATCGAAAAGCCGCTGACCGGCACCACCTATCTGACCGGTATCAAAAAACAGGTATATCAGCAGGTCAAACAGTGGTCTCCCGCGCTCTATACCCGTTACCAGCTGGAAAAAGAAATTTCAGCGCCGGTCAAGGCCCATCCCCTCAACTACAGTGCTCCGCTGGAACCGTTCTTTATCCAGTGCAAGATTTCCATGCTGGCCGGTCTGGTGCTGGTGCTGCCGATCGTGTTTTACCAAATCTGGCAATTCATCGCCCCTGGTCTGACCCGCCGTGAACGAACGCTGGTAATTCCGTTTGTCACCGTTGCCACCATCACCTTTTGCATTGGTGCGATGTTTTTCCTGGTGGTTATCTGGCCGGTGATTATCAACTTTTCTCTTTCCTACGAAGCGGAAGGGTTACAGAGCTGGTTCAATATCAGTGCCTACGTCAATTTTTGTCTGCGCCTGATCCTGATCTTCGGCCTGATCTTCGAACTGCCGGTGCTGACCCTGCTGCTGGCCCGTTTCGGCATTGTCTCCTACCAGTTCCTCGCCCCCAAGCGCAAATACGCGCTCCTGGCCAGCTCCATCGTGGCCGCCTTCCATGCCGACCTGATCACCATGTTCGTCATCATGATCCCGATGTACCTGATGTACGAAATCAGCGTCTGGGTAGCGCTGATTTTCGGCAAAAAGAAACCGTCATTGGCAGAAGAGGTTCCTGCTGTCTGACGGTTCGAAAATCCATCTTTTGGTCAAAAACAACTGCGCAACCACAGAGGGCTCAGAGGGACATGAAGTAACATCGCAATGAATGAGGCTGGGAGGTTGGTTTGCAAAATCTCAGTAAAAAAACAGTGCCTTGTTGGTTGTTTTCTCCGTGTTCCTCTGCGTACTCTGTGGTTAATGCTTTCGGATAGTTAATCCCTTGGTATGGCCAGCATCCTGTCCAGGGCCCCCTTGGCCTTGAGACGGATATCTTCCGGTACGGTCACCACCGGCGACATGGTCTGCAGCGCCAGCAGGATATCTTCCAGCGAGGTCAGCTTCATGTTGGGGCAGATCAGGGCCGGCGAGGCGAGGATGAATTCCTTGTCCGGGTTCTCCTGGCGCAGCTTGTAGAGGATACCTGCTTCGGTGCCGATGATGAACGATTTGGCCGGACTGGTGCGGCAATAGTCGTACATGCCGCTGGTGGAGCAGACGTGATCCGCCAGGGCCGAGACTGCCGGCGCCGATTCGGGATGACAGATAAAGAGTGACTGCGGATGCTCCAGCTTCTTCTGCTGTACCGCCGCAACTGTCATCCGTTCGTGGGTCGGGCAGAACCCTTCCCAGAAAATGAATTCCTTCTCCGGCACATAGTTGGCAATCCAGCGCCCCAGATTACGATCCGGCACAAAGATCAACTGCTGTTCCTGCAGTGAGCGGACGACTGTCAGCGCATTGGCCGAGGTGCAGCAGATGTCGGAATGGGCCTTGATTTCAGCCGAAGAATTGACGTAGGTCACCACCGGAACGCCGGGATGCTTGGCACGCAACGCCTCCAGGTCGGCCACGGTCACCATGTCGGCCATGGGGCAGCCGGCGTCGGGACGCGGCAGCAGCACCCGCTTGCCAGGGGAGAGGATGGCGGCCGATTCGGCCATGAAGTGCACGCCGCAGAAAATGATTACATCGGCGTTTGTTTTGGATGCCGCGATGGAAAGGGCCAGGGAATCACCGGTTATATCAGCGATTTCCTGAACTTCGTCACGCATGTAATTATGGGCAAGCAGCACGGCATTGTGCTGTTTCAGCAACTCTTTTATCTGTTGAACAATGGGAAGCATGGTGTTCCGATTCCTCCGGCCGGTCAAAATGAAAACGTCGTCGGGGGGAGAGTGCCATAAATGGAAGCGAAACACAATCTTCAAGACGTTCTGCAACGCTGTTTCGATTGCCCGGTCTGCCGCTTGCCGTCTGCCGGCGGTAGTATTGGATTGACGCGGGCAAGCTGCTCGGGGTACCATGCGCGATCATGAAAACCGTTATCTCACTCTCCGATATCCGCCGGGTCTTTGTCATGGGAGACCAGCAGTTTGAAGCACTGAAAGGGATTTCCTTCGATATTGCCGAAGGGGAATTCGTGGCCATCATGGGCGCTTCTGGCAGCGGCAAGTCAACCTGCATGAACCTGCTCGGCTGCCTTGACCGGCCGACCTCCGGCAGTTATCTGCTGGATGGGGTGGATGTGGGGGGGATGGATGTCAACCAGCTGGCTGACATTCGCAACCGTAAACTCGGTTTCGTGTTCCAGGGGTTTAACCTGTTGCCCCGCACTCCGGCCGTGGAAAACGTGGAACTGCCGCCGGTGTATGCCGGCATTCATGGTAAGCAACGTCATGTCAGGGCGTTGGCGGCGCTGGAACAGGTCGGGTTGGCCGGCAAGGAGTACAACCACTCCAGCCAGCTTTCCGGCGGTCAACAGCAACGGGTTGCCATTGCCCGTGCCCTGGTCAACCAGCCGGCGGTGATCCTGGCCGATGAGCCGACCGGTAATCTGGACAGTACCACTACCGCCGAGATCATGGGACTGTTCACCAGCCTGAACCGGCAGGGGATCACCATCATCATGGTGACCCACGAGCACGATGTGGCTGCCTACGCCGGTCGCCAGATTACCTTTAAGGATGGGCGGATAATTGCCGATAGTCAGACCGGCCTGAAGGCATAAGATCATGGATTTCCTGCAAACCCTCAAAATATCGCTGCGCGCCCTGCGCACCAACAAGATGCGCTCATTTCTGACCATGCTCGGCATCATCATCGGCATTGCGGCGGTGATCGCCATGATGGCGGTCGGTTCCGGCGCCAGCTATGTCATCTCCCAACAGATCGCCAGCATCGGGAGCAACATTATCCTGGTGATCCCCGGTTCAACCACCAGTGGCGGGATTCGCACCGGTTCCGGCGGTTCCCAGGCGCTCACCTCCGACGACGCAAAGGCGGTGATGGCCGAATGCCCTTCGGTGGCGCGGGCCAGCGGCACGGTGCGCAGCACCTCCCAGATTGTGTATGGGAATATGAACTGGTCCACCATCGTGATGGGTGCCACGCCCGAACTGTTTGAAATCCGTGAATGGCCGGTGGTGAACGGCCGCAACATTACTTCGCAGGATGTGGATGGCGCCGGCAAGGTCTGTCTGTTGGGGCAGACGGTGGCTGACAACCTGTTCGGCAGTGATGAACCGGTGGGGAAGATCGTGCGGATCAAGAAAATCCCGTTCACCGTGATCGGGGTACTGGAACGCAAGGGGCAATCCCCCCAGGGAACTGACCAGGATGATACGGTCTTTGTGCCGTTGCGTACGGCCCAGATCAAGCTGTCCCGTTCCCAGTTCCCCAATTCGGTCAACGCCATTCTGGTGCAGGCCAAGAGTGAGGATCTGCTGGACAAGGCGGAAACGGAAATCAACAATCTGATGATGCAGCGCCACCGGATTACCGGTGGTAAGGAAAAGGATTTTACCACCCGCAATCTCTCCGAAATCCTGGCGGTGGCCGAACAGTCCTCCAAGGCGATGTCGCTCCTGCTGGGAGCGGTCGCCTCCATTTCGCTGATCGTCGGCGGTATCGGCATCATGAACATCATGCTGGTGTCGGTCACCGAGCGGACCCGTGAAATCGGCATTCGCATGGCGATCGGGGCGCGCAAAAACGATATCCTGTGGCAATTCATGACCGAAGCGGTGCTGCTGACCATGCTGGGGGGGATTATCGGCATATTGCTCGGTTCCCTGGGAGCCACCGTAGTTTCCCGCTTTCTGGAATGGCCGACCCTGATCTCACTGCAATCGGTGCTGGTCGCCTTTTTCTTTTCCGGAGCAGTCGGCATCTTTTTCGGTTTTTATCCGGCCCGCAAGGCCGCCGGGCTCAATCCGATCGAGGCGTTGCGCTACGAATGACCTCTCCCCGCTTTGAACAAACCATCCGGACCCGTTACCATGAACTTGACTGCCACGGCCGTTTACGGCCGGTGATGCTGCTGAACTACCTGCAGGATTGCGCCGGTCTGCACGCCCGCCGGCTCGGTATTTCGGTGATCGATCTGCGCAAGAACGGCTATACCTGGGTGATCTCCCGGATCCATCTCCTGGTGCAACGTTATCCGCGCGCCGACGAAACCGTCACCATCACCACCTGGCCTTCCACCCGCCAGGGGCTGTTCAGTTGCCGGGAATTTCAGCTGCAACAGACGGACGGAACTGATCTGGCAAAGGCTACCACCTCCTGGGCGGTGCTGAACATGGCGACCAGGCGTCCGGTCAGACTGAGCACGGCGCTGCCCGAATACCCGCTCGACCCGCTGAGGATGATCCCCGATGATTTTACGTCACTCCCCCCCTTTTCAGCGACTGCAGTCCATGAACATTCCTTCCGGGTGTTGTTCAGCGATCTTGACAGCAACCAGCATGTCAACAATACGGTGATTGCCGGCTGGGCGCTGGAAAGCCTCCCGGAAACGGTGCTGCATGGTATGCTGGTTGAGCTGGAAATCTCGTACCGGGCTGAAGTGTTATACGGTGACACGGTGATTGCCCGTGCCGCCGAAGCAGGGGACGGGGTCTGGCTGCACCAGATCGTCAATGCTCTTGATGGGCGGGAGCTGGCGCTCCTGCGTACCCGCTGGAGCGAGAAGTGAAGCTGCCTTCCCAAACAGTTATCCACGAACTGCACGAATAAAGACAAAGTAAATCAAAGTGTTACTGTAACTTTTCGATCATCGTTTTGGTGAACATCCTGCTGACTGTTCACTTGCCAATTGTTCGTGAAACTTCGTGTCATTAGTGGATCAAAATGCCGCAATTTATACTATAACGAATATACCCCAAGGACTAACCATGACCCCACAACCTTGCACCTTTTGCGTGCGCTGGCAGGAACAGCCGGAATTCCGCATCGCGGAGTTTGAACAGTGCTACCTGGTTCTCAACCCGGACCAGTTCTTCAGCGGCTACTGTTTCCTGTATGCCAAGCAGCATGTCGCCGAGCTGTTTCAGCTGGAACAGGCTGCCCGCAGCACCATGATGGAAGAAATCAGCCGGTCGGCCCAGGCGTTGCAACGCGTCTTTTCGGCGCACAAGATCAATTACGAGCTGCTGGGCAACATGGTTCCCCATATCCACTGGCATCTGGTTCCCCGCTTTACCACCGATCCGCTCTGGCCGCGGCCGATCTGGTCCGAAGCGCACCAGGAACTCCTGTTGACTCCCGAAGAGTATCGCCAGCGGATTGCGGCGATCAGGCAGGAGCTGCAATGATTACCCCGTATATGCACACCATGCCCAACGGGCTGCGGATCGTCTGTGTCGAAATGCCCCATCTTCATTCCGCCGAACTGGCGGTCTACCTCAACGTGGGGGGACGTAATGATCCCCATGGCAAGGAAGGGCTCTCCCATTTTCTGGAACATATCCTGTTTCGTGGCAGCCGGGATTTTCCCTCTTCCCTCGCTATCGAACATGCCTTTGAGGAAATCGGCGGCGCGCCCAATGCTTCTACCGATGCCGATTCCACCTGCTTCTATTCGCGGCTGCACCCGGACAATATCCGGCGGGGCATGGAAATTCTGGCCTCCATGCTGATGCACCCGCTGTTTGCCGGTATCGAGATCGAAAAACGGATCATTGCCGAAGAGGCGCGGGAAGACCTGAACGAAGCAGGGGTGGAGATCAATGCCGATACGGTGGTCAGTCGTCTGCTCTGGCCGCGTCATCCGCTCGGCAAGCCGACGGTCGGCACCCTGGCCACGATCGAAACCATTGACCAGTCCGATTTGCAGCGCCACCAGCAACGTTACTACTCCCCGACCAACGCGGTGGTCACCGTGGCCGGACCGGTCAGGCATGAGGAAGTCTTTGCCGCCGCCCAGAAGATCTTTGGCGAGTGGCAGCAGCAGGAGTTACCGCCGCTCAAGCTGGTTACCGACCAGCGAGGTGCCCCGACCATCCGGCTGATCCGCGACTCGGACAGCCAGATCACCCTGCAGCTGGCATTTCTGGCTTTCAGCCGTCATGACCAGCGCATGACTCCCCTGCGCCTGCTGCGCCGGATCCTGGCCGGTGGCGGCAGTTCACGGCTCTATCTCAAGCTGCGCGAGGAGTTGGGAATAATCTATTCGGTGGAAGCGGCGGTCGGTACCTACCGGGAAACCGGCTGTATCGCAATTGATCTTTCCACTTCCCCCGATACCCTGCTCCAGGCAGTGGCGGTCACGCTGGAGGAATTGTCAACCGTCTGCCGTGAGCTGGTTCCCGAGGCTGAATTGCAGCGGGTCAAGCGTTCCTACTGTTATGATCTGGATTACAGTCGTGATTCGGCCTATGAGATGGGGGTTCGTTACGGGTGGGGAGAATTGATGGACGTCACCCGCAGCATCGAGGATGATTACCGGGAAATCTGTGCCAGCACCGCGCAGCAGTTGCGCGAAACGGCCCGCACTGTTTTTGCCCCCGATTCGTTGAAGCTGGTGGCGGTTGGTCCGCTCAAGAACGGCATGAAGAAGCGGCTGACCGAGCTGGTGGATGGTTATCGGAGTTCGTTGAGTTTATTGAGTTAGAGAGTTCATTGAGTTGAAGAGTTGAAGAGTTGATGAGTTGATGAGTTGATGAGTTGATGAGTTGATGAGTTGATGAGTTGATGAGT
>Ga0062383_10000288_pt1 | contig 12913 bp, 14 predicted proteins | sample DOMMetBare3Fresh_FD_59508 | JGI IMG/M metagenome (GOLD analysis project Ga0062383, IMG submission 59508) | Wetland sediment microbial communities from St. Louis River estuary, USA, under dissolved organic matter induced mercury methylation -... | ecosystem: Environmental > Aquatic > Freshwater... | reverse complement strand
TGACGGTCGGCCTCGAAGTTGAAAAGCTCACCCGGGTCCGCGTCATCTTCCGTCAGCACGTACGGCGTGGCGATGTCGAATTGGTCACCGGTACAGTCGAAATCGCCTGCGTCAACATGGCCACCATGACGCCGGCCGCCATCCCCGATTTCCTGCATCGCAAACTGGAAGCGCTTAAATGAACGTCACCCAGGATCTTTCCATCCTCCACCTCATTCTCCAGGCCAGTGCGGTCGTCCAGGCGGTCATGGCGCTGCTCGCCGGCGTCTCCTTCATGTCCTGGTACTACATTTTCATGAAGCTGTTCTCGGTGCGCCAGGCGCGCAGCAAGACCGAGACTTTCGAGCGCGATTTCTGGTCGGGCGGCGATCTCAACAATCTCTACAACAGTGCCGTGAACGATCGTCACCATGCCGGCTCGATGGAGCGCATCTTCGAAGCCGGCTTCCGCGAATTCACCAAGCTCAAAGGCCAGAAGAACCTCGATCCGAAGGACATCGTCGATGGTTCGCGCCGCGCCATGCGCGCCACCTACCAGCGCGAAATGGACAGCCTGGAATCGCATCTCGCCTTCCTCGCTTCGGTCGGTTCGGTTTCCCCCTACATCGGCCTGTTCGGTACCGTCTGGGGCATCATGCACGCCTTCCGCGGTTTGTCGAATGTCGGCCAGGCAACGTTGGCTTCCGTCGCGCCGGGGATCGCCGAGGCGCTGGTCGCCACCGCCATCGGTCTGTTCGCGGCCATTCCTGCAGTCCTTGCCTACAACCGCTTCTCACATGATATCGACCGCCTGGCCGTGCGCTACGAATCGTTCATGGAAGAGTTCTCCAACATCCTGCAACGGCAGATGCGTTAAGCCATGCGCCAGCGCCGCCTGAAAAACGAAATCAACGTCGTCCCCTATATCGACGTGATGCTGGTGCTGCTCGTCATCTTCATGGTGGCCACCCCGATGATGACGACCGGTTCGGTCGATCTGCCGGCGGCCGGCACGGCACCGCAAAAGCCGGACAAGTACGTCAAGGTGCAAGTCAAGGACGATGGGGCGCTGTCGATTTTCGACGCCGATGGCCATGAGAAGAAGATCAAGGGCATCAAGGAGCTGAAGAGCGAGCTGGTGGCCCTGAAGGCGGCGGATGACAAGATGCCGATCCTGATCGCCGGGGCCAAGGAAGCCCAGTACAAGAACGTGATCGAAGTGCTGGACGAGGCCAAGCGGGCCGGTTTCCAGAAGGTTGGCCTGGAAACTGCCGCCAAATAACGCACGATGATCGAGCAAATTCCCGAAGAGCCCGGCAAAAAATACGCGCTGGCGTTCACCGTCCTGGTGCACGTCGGGCTGATCCTGGCGCTGTTTCTCGGTGTGCAATGGAAGAGCAGCAAGCCGGAGGTGATGGAGGTCGAACTGTGGTCGGCTACGCCGACGCCGGCGACTTACGTGCCGCCGCCCCCGCCGCCGCCGCCGGAACCGGAGGTCAAGCACGAACCGAAGCCGATCCCCAGGGTCGAGCCGAAGCCGGAACCCGTGCCGGCTCACAAGCCCGAGATCGTGGTCAAGAAGGAAGAAAAGAAGCCCGAGCCGAAAAAGCCGGAGCCCAAACCCGAACCGCCCAAGCCCGAACCCAAGAAACCGGAACCGAAAAAGCCCGAGCCGCCGAAACCGGAGGCCAAGCCGCAGCCGAAATTCGATTTCGACAAGGAATTGGCCAAAGAAACGAACCAGTTGAAGTCTACCGCCAAGGCCACCGCCTCGGCCCAGCAGATGGCCAACGCCGCTGCCGCTGAAGCCGAGCAGCGCGCCTCGTCGAACAAGCGTGGTTTGGCTGATTATGCAGCCAAGATTCGCGGCAAGATTCGCGGCAATATCGTGCTGCCACCGGGTATCCAGGGGAATCCGGAAGCCGTTTTCGAAGTCAATCAACTGCCCTCGGGCGAAGTCCTCGAGGTTCGATTGAAACGGAGCAGCGGCAATCCCGGACTGGATGCCGCCATCGAGCGAGCGATTCGAAAATCGTCACCCCTGCCCAAACCGGATGATCCTTCGCTGTTCAAGCGTGAACTTGAAATCAAATACAAGCCGTTTGAAGAGTAAAATTGCGCGAAACTAATTGAATATAAACGATATGCATAAATTTTCACGCCGCCTCTTCCTGGCTTGCGCCCTCAGCCTCAGTGCCCTGGCGCAAGCACAGTTGTCGATTGAAATCACCGGCGCCGGCGCCAGCCGTATTCCGGTTGCAGTGGCTGATTTCCTTGGCGATGGCACGGCGTCACGCATCATTTCCGCGACGGTCCGTTCCGACCTCGAACGCAGCGGCCTGTTCAAGCTGGTTGATACGACCGGTGCCGCACTGGACGAGAACACGGCGATCAATCACGCCGACTGGCGCGGCAAAGGGGCCGATGCCCTGGCTGCCGGCAGTATCGGACGGAGCCCGGATGGTCGTATGGAAGCCCGTTTCCGCGTTTACGACACACAGAAGGCGGTGTCGCTGGGCGGGGCTGCCTATGTCACCAGCAACGAGATGCTGCGCGCCGCCGGGCATCGCATCGCCGACTACATCTACGAAAAGTTGACCGGTGAAAAGGGCGTCTTCTCGACCCGTATTGCCTATGTCGTCAAGGCCCGCGGCCAGTTCCTACTGCAGATCGCCGATGCCGACGGCCAGGGCGCGGCGACGGCGCTGACTTCGAGCGAGCCGATCATTTCGCCGGTCTGGTCGCCGGATGGCAGCAAGCTGGCCTATGTCTCCTTCGAGAAAAAGAAGCCGGTGATCTACGTGCATTCGATTGCCTCGGGCCAGCGTCACATCGTCGCCAATTTCAAGGGCTCCAATTCGGCGCCGGCCTGGTCGCCGGATGGCCGCAAATTGGCGGTCGTGTTGTCCAAGGACGGCAATTCGCAGATTTATTCGGTTAACGCCGATGGCGGCGGCTTGCAGCGCCTGACCCAGTCGGCCGGCATCGACACCGAGCCGCGTTACGCGCCGGATGGCGGCTCGATTTATTTCACTTCCGACCGTGGCGGCAGCCCGCAAATCTATCAGGTTGCGGCAAACGGCGGCGAAGCCCGCCGGGTCAGTTTCGAAGGCAGCTACAACGTCTCGCCGCGGCCGTCGCCGGATGGCAAGATGCTGGTCTTCATTACGCGTCGCGAAGGTCGATTCCAGCTTGCCGCACTCGACTTGGCAACGCGCCAGGTGCAAGTCCTGACCGACTCGCACAAGGACGAATCTCCCAGTTTTGCCCCCAATAGCCGCATGATCCTGATCGCCACGGAAGTCGGCGGGCGCGGCGTACTATCGGCTGTTTCCAGCGATGGCAGGATCAAACAACGCCTCTCGGTTGCCGCAGGTGACGTGCGAGAACCGGCTTGGGGCCCTTTCTATCAATAATCCTCACCGGAGAATGTTGTGAATAAACTCTTAATCCCTGCCTTGGTTTCGGCCCTGATCGTTGGTTGCAGCTCGACCCCGATTCCTGATGAAAACGGTGGCGCTCCCGTCGAGTCGCGTAGCGGTGCCAGCAACACGAATGTCGCACCGGTCGTTGCCGGTGACCTCAATGCGAACGGCCTGCCGCGCGAGCTGACCGATCCGAAGAGCAAGCTGGCCCAGCGCAGCATCTACTTCGATCTCGACAAGTACGACGTCAAGGACGAATACAAGGATCTGGTCGCTGCCCACGCCAAGTACCTGGTCGATCACCGCGGTTTCAAGGTGCTGCTGCAAGGCAATACCGACGAGCGCGGCAGCCGCGAATACAACCTGTCGCTGGGACAGAAGCGTTCGGATGCGGTCAAGCGTTCGCTGGTCCTGCTCGGTGCCAAGGAAGACCAGGTTGAATCGGTCAGCCTCGGCGAAGAAAAGCCGAAAAATGCCGGTCATGACGAAGCCGCCTGGTCGGAAAATCGCCGTGCCGACATCCTCTACCGGGCAGCAGACGGTCGCGGCGAGTTCTAAGCATGCGCCCGGTTCGAATCGCGTTTCTGCTTGCCATGCTGGGTGCTGCTCAGGCCCAGGCTGGCATGTTTAACGATGAGGAAGCACGTCGTCAGGTATCCGATCTGAAGATCAAGACCGAGGCGCGGTTCGACCAGCAGGCCAAGGCCCAGCTGGATCTGGCCAGCCAGATCCAGCGCCAGGCCGAAGAGATCGCCCGCCTGCGCGGCCAGATCGAAACACTGAATTACGAGTTGGAAACCGCCAAGAAGCGGCAGCAGGATTTCTACCTCGACCTGGATACCCGTTTGCGCAAGTTCGAGAGCGCACCGACGGCGAATACCGGGGGTGACCCGGTTGCTGTTCCGGCCAAGCCGACAGGCGATCCGGCCAAGGAAACCCAGGATTACGAAACGGCACTGAACCAGTTCAAGGCGGCCAAGTACAAGGAAGCCGCGGCCGGCTTTGGCGCGTTCGTGCAGAAATACCCGGACAGCCAGTTGGCGCCGAATGCCCAGTATTGGCTGGGCAATGCCTGGTATGCCCAGCGCGATTGCAAGAAGGCGATCGAAGCGCAGAGCATCGTCACCACCAAGTACGCCGACAGCCCGAAGGCGCCGGATGCCTGGCTGGCGATCGCCACCTGCCAGCAGGAGCTGGGGAACCCCACCGGCGTCAAGCGTTCGCTGGAAACGGTGATCAGCAAGTACCCGGCTTCGCCGGCTGCCGATACGGCACAGCAGCGCCTGAAAAAGAAGTAGAAACATCGTCAGGAAAGGCGTTTCCGTCGCTCGGGAACGTCGCTTTCCATACCGGACATCCCTTCATGGCCGGCAGGCCGTCTCCGAGAGTTAGCGTCGTGGCCCTGAGAATCACCGAAATTTTTTATTCCCTGCAAGGCGAGGCCTCGCGCGTCGGTCTGCCCACGGTCTTTGTCCGCCTCACCGGCTGCCCTTTGCGCTGCGTCTGGTGCGACACGACCTACAGCTTCACCGGGGGCGAAGCGGCAAGCATTGAATCGGTACTGGCCGAGGTGACCAAGTATCCGGCCCGCCAGGTTTGCGTGACCGGTGGCGAGCCGCTGTCGCAAAAGGAGTGTTTGCCCCTGCTCAAGGCCCTGTGCGATGCCGGCTACGACGTTTCGCTGGAAACCTCCGGAGCAATCGACATCGCCGGGGTGGACTCCAGGGTATCGCGCATCATGGACCTCAAGGCGCCCGGCTCGGGCGAGGTCGACAAGAATCGCTGGGAAAACCTGAGCAGCCTGAACGGCCGCGACGAGATCAAGATCATCATCGCCTCGCGCGACGATTACGAATGGGCGCGTCAGGCCTTGCATCAGCATCAACTGGATCGTCTCTGCCCGGTCCTGTTCTCGCCGGCGCAAGGGCTGGTCGAAGCCGCCGAGCTGGCCGCCTGGATCCTCGAAGACGGGCTCAACGTCCGTTTCCAGATGCAATTGCACAAGCTGCTTTGGGGTAACATGCAGGGAAAATAAGGAGGAGATGATCATGACCAGCAATCGACGCCAGTTTTCCCGGATTCGCTTCGAAAGCGAAGCCCGTCTGTTTCTTCCGACCGGCGAATATCCCGTCGAAGTGCTCGATCTCTCGCTCAAGGGCGCCTTGATCCGCCCGGCCAGTCAGCTTTTTGCCAATCTTGGCAGCAAATGCACTCTGCGCATCCGGCTTGATGAATCGGGTGCCACCATTCGCATGGAATCTACTCTGGTTCATAGTCAGAGCGGCCTCTGGGGACTTGCCTGCCGGGAGATCGACCTGGACAGCATTACCCATTTGCGTCGTCTGGTTGCTCTCAACCTGGGGGACGAGGCCTTGCTCGAACGCGAATTCGGTTTGTTGACCAGAACGTGATTCGATTGCCGTTCTGGGCATTTATTGCTTTCCAGTCGGAATTTTCCTAGTGTAAAAAGCCCGAATCCCGCCTTGCGAGAGGGATTTGGCTAGGCTAGACTCTGCAGAATTGCTTACTAAGCAGTCATTCGGGGCCGCCGTCAAGGCTCAACATTTTCTTCAGGGGGGAGGAAATGCCAGGCAATATATTTAATCGTTCGATTTTTGCTGGGAAATGCGATTTCCAGCCCTCTGGCATGTCCGTAAAGGACTGAGCCATGGCCGATATGCCTCCATTTTACGGATGTGCAAATATCGGTGTCGGCTTTGGCGGAAAGCCTTTGACTGAGCTGTGCGAGATTCAGCACGCCATCCTTGAGAGTTCCGTGCCAGCCGTCATCGCGACCGACATCGATGGAACGGTGGTCTATTTCAATCCGTCGACGCAGCGCCTGCTTGGCTATAGCTGGGAAGAAGTGGTCGGCCGCCACGTTGCTTCGATATTTCATCTTGATGAAGAAATCGAGGCGCGCGCGAGCTTGTTGTCACGCGAGTTGCAACGTCCGGTAGTCGCCGGCTTCGATGTTTTCGTCGCCCGCCTGAGTCAGGCGACGCATGATGTCCAGGAGTGGACTTACGTCTGCAAGGATGGCAGCCGAATTCCCGTCTGCCTGTGGGTTGCTCCGTTGCACGATAGCGAACGGCAATTGATTGGCTACGTCGGTGTTGCCAGCGACCAGCGCGGACGGCAGCACCTCAACGAGGATTTGCAGATTGCGGCACTGGCTTTCGAGTCTCAGGCGGCGATCATGGTGACGGATGCGCAGCAGCATATTCTGCGGGTCAATCCAGCGTTTACGATGCTGACCGGGTATGCGGCGGAAGAGGCGATTGGCCTGAAACCATCGATCCTGAAATCGGGGCGCCAGGATGATGCCTTTTACCGGCAGATGTGGGATTCCCTGGCGACGACCGGCAGTTGGCAGGGCGAGATCTGGAATCGTCGGAAATGCGGCGGGATTTATCCGGAATGGCTGACGATCAGTGCGGTGAGAAACGATGCCGGCGAATTGACGCACTACGTCAGCACCTTTTCCGACATCACCGATCTCAAGCTGGCGGAAAGCGAGATCCAGAATCTCGCCTTCTACGATCCCTTGACCGCCCTGCCGAATCGCCGGCTGCTGCTCAGCCGGCTCGGTCAGGCCAGATTGACCACCAAGCGTAGTCTGCAATATGGCGCTTTGCTGATCATCGATCTCGATCATTTCAAGAACCTCAATGACACGCTCGGTCACGATGTTGGCGACCGTTTGCTGGTCGAGGTCGCCCGCCGTCTGCGCGAATGCAATCGCGAAGGCGACACGGCCGCCCGCCAAGGAGGCGATGAATTCATCGTCATGCTGGAGAACCTGGGGGCTGAAGGCGAGTTTGCCGCTATCCAGGCCGAAGCGGTGGCCGAAAAAATTCGTCTCAGCCTGAACCGTCCCTACGTCGTGGTTGGCGATACCCAGCACTTCCATTCGGCCAGTATCGGCATCAGCCTGTTCTGCACCTCCGACAAGACAACCGAGGCATTGCTCAAGCAGGCCGACATTGCCTTGTACAAGGCCAAGGATGCCGGGCGGAATGCCATCCGCTTCTTCGATGATGCGATGCAGACCGCGCTGGATGCCCGTGCGGCGATGGAATCGCGATTGCATCAGGCCCTGGCGCGCGGCGAACTGCGGTTGTATGTGCAGCCGCAATTGAATGCCGCCCGCCAACTGGTCGGCGCCGAAGCACTGATTCGCTGGCTTCAGCCGTCCGGGGCGATGGTGGCGCCGGCCGACTTCATCCCGCTGGCCGAAGAAACCGGCTTGATCGTGGCGATCGGGAACTGGGTCCTCGACCAGGCCTGTCTTCAACTGCAGCGCTGGAGCAAGGATCCGCGGGCAGCCAATCTGCACATGGCGGTCAACGTCAGTGCCCGCCAGTTCCGTCAACCGGACTTCGTCGAGCAGGTTTGCCTGGCGCTGGCACGCCACAACGTCAATCCCGGCTGTCTGAAGATCGAGTTGACCGAAAGCTTGCTGATGGACAACGTTGAGGCGGCGGTGGCCAAAATGCAGGCATTACGCCGGATCGGCGTACGCTTTTCGCTTGATGATTTTGGCACCGGCTACGCTTCGCTGTCTTACCTGAAGCGTTTCCCGTTCAACCAGTTGAAGGTTGACCGATCCTTCATCCGCGATATCACGACCGATCCGGATGATGCTGCCATTGTTCGTGCCATCGTTGCCATGGGCAATGCGCTGCGTCTGCATGTCGTGGCCGAAGGGGTTGAAACCGCCGAGCAGTACGCCTACCTGCTTGAGCACGGGTGTACCTATTTTCAGGGCTACCTGTTTGGCCGGCCAGTGCCGTTCGACGAGTTCGAGCGCAGCCTTGGACAATTTTCGCCCGCCAACGGGCCCACTGACTGGATCATCTAAGCGGCCGAATCGTCCGGCCTGCTTTCTTGTTTAGTCGTCTTCCGATGGCGGACGACTGAAAAGCAGCATCAAACCTTCGCTGAGCAGCCAGGCGAGGGCCCACAAGGCCCCCATGACGCCGACTGCGCCGGCGGCAAAACCGGCGGCAAAGCCTTCGCCGCAGTGATGCGGCCAGATACAGCGGGCAGTCATGAGCAACAGACCGCCAGCGCAGGCCAGGTGTGCCAGACTCAATGCGATGCGTAGCCAGCGTCGCCAGCCGGATTCGGCCAGTTTGCCGCGAAGCAATTGTCCGATACGCCAGAGCGTACCGGCCAGAGCGAACGGAATGGCCAGCAGGAAAATGGCGAGAAGGCTTTCCGGTCGATTTTCCTCATTTCATCAGATGTGCTTCGGGACGTGCGCAATGTGCCGAAAATGTCCTTCGGCGATGCCTGCGCAACGCTCGGCCAAGCATGCTGCGGCGACGTCTCCAGAGTGGAGCCAGGCGGCAAATTGTAGCGCAGGAACAAGCAGATACCGGCTGAGTCCAAGTCGTTTTTCGGGTATATTCGCGCCCCATGAAAAAGCCTGCTGTCGTTCTCCTGTCCGGTGGACTCGATTCCGCCACCTGCCTTGCTCTGGCCCGCAGCCAGGGCTTCGATTGCTACTGCCTGTCCTTCGATTACGGCCAGCGCCATAACGCCGAGTTGCAGGCGGCCGAGCGCGTCGTCAAGGCGCTGGGGGCGGCCGAGCATCGCGTGATCAATTTCGGCCTCGCCCAGTTCGGCGGTTCGGCGCTCACCGATACCACCATTGCGGTGCCGACCGGCGGCGTCCAGCCGGGCATTCCGGTCACCTATGTGCCGGCGCGCAACACCATCATGCTGTCGCTCGCCCTGGCCTGGGCGGAAGTGCTCGGTAGCCGCGACATCTTCGTCGGGGTCAACGCGGTCGATTACTCCGGTTATCCGGACTGCCGTCCGGAATACATCGCTGCCTTCGAGAAAATGGCCAATCTGGCGACCAAGTCCGGGGTGGAGGGCGTCAAGCTGTCGATCCATGCACCGCTGATCGACATGTCGAAGGCCGACATCATCCGTACCGGCACCGCCCTGGGGGTCGATTATGGCCTGACCGTCTCCTGCTACCAGGCGGATGCGCAGGGCCGGGCCTGCGGCCAGTGCGACTCCTGCCGCCTGCGTGCCGAGGGCTTTGCCGCGGCCGGCGTCGCCGATCCGACGGCTTACGCCGCCTGAACATGGAGACCGGGGCAACGGCCGGCACGGTTCTCTGGCTGGCCTTTGCCGTTTCCTTCGCCTTCGGGCTGATCGCCCAGAAAAGCCATTTCTGCACCATGGGGGCGGTTGCCGACATCGTCAATATGGGCGACTGGCGGCGCATGCGCATGTGGCTGCTCGCCATCGCCGTCGCCATCCTCGGTTCGGCGGCCTTGCATGCCGCCGGGCTGATTGATCTCGGCAAGTCGATCTATCGCACGCCGAATTTCACCTGGCTGTCGAATATCGTCGGCGGCCTGCTCTTCGGCATCGGCATGGTGCTGGCCTCCGGCTGCGGCGGCAAGACGCTGATCCGCATCGGCGGCGGCAGTCTCAAATCGCTGGTCGTCTTTCTCGTCCTCGGCCTGGTCGCCTACATGACCCTGCGCGGCGTCTTTGCCGCCTGGCGGGTCAATGGCCTCGACCGCGTCGCCCTGACACTGGCCGGCGGGCAGGATCTGCCGGCGCTGCTGGTCACCGCCGGCTGGTCGGCGCCAGTCGCTTTCTGGCTGCCGGTGCTCGGGCTGGGCGGCGGCCTGCTCGCCTTCTGCCTGGCGCAGCGGGATTTCTGGAACGTGGAGAACCTGCTGGGCGGCCTCGGCATCGGCCTGTGCGTTGTTGCGGCCTGGTATGTCAGCGGCCATGTCGGCTACCTGGCCGAACATCCGGAAACGCTGGAAGAGGCTTTCCTGACCACCAACAGCGGTCGCATGGAAGCGCTGACTTTCGTCGCGCCGCAGGCCTATACGCTGGATCTGCTGTTGCTGTGGTCGGATAGCAGCCGCAAGCTGAGCTTCGGCATTGCCTCGCTGCTCGGCGTAATTGCCGGTTCGGCCAGCTGGGCCGTGCTGACGGGGCGCTTCCGCTGGGAGGGCTTTGCCGGTCTGGAAGATACCGCCAACCACCTGCTCGGCGCCGCGCTGATGGGTTTTGGCGGGGTGACCGCGATGGGCTGCACGGTCGGTCAGGGCATCAGCGGCTTTTCGACGCTGGCCGTGGGGTCGATGCTGACCTTCCTGGCCATCGTCGGCGGCGCCGCCGCGATGCTCAAGATCCAGTACTGGCGGCTGATGCGCCAGGCCTGAGCCGGGCGCCCGGGCGAAAGTTCAGCCCCGGCGCTCAGCAGAAACGCGGCTTGCGTTTCTCGGCGAAGGCCTGCAGGCCTTCGGCAAAATCCGGTTCGGCGGCACAGCGGGCAAAATTGGCCTGCTCGGCCGCCAGTTGCGCTTCCAGCGAGCTCGAAAACGACTGGTTGAGCAGCGCCTTGGTGCGCGCCAGGGCCTTGGCCGGGCCGCGCTTGAGCCGGGTGGCCAGGGCCAGGCATTCCTCGTCCAGCGTATCGGCCGGCACGGCGCGATTGACCAGGCCGAGCGTGGCGGCGGTGGCGGCATCGAAGCGGTCGCCGAGCAAGGCGATTTCGGTCGCTTTCTTCAGCCCGACCAGACGTGGCAGCGCCCAGGTCGAACCGCCATCCGGCGACAGTGCAATGTGGCAGTAAGCCAGCGTGAAGTAGGCGCTTTCGGCGGCCAGCGCGAAGTCGCAGGCCAGCATCAGGGAGACGCCGTAGCCGGCGGTGGCACCGCGCACGGCGGCAATCACCGGTTTTTCCATGTGGCGAATGTTGAGCGTCGTCTGGTGCACCCGGGCCAGGGTTTCCTGCATCCGGGCTTCGATCGTCGCTGCATCGCGGCCGGCGATTTCCTCGCCGAACCATTTCAGGTCGCCGCCGGCCATGAAATGTTCGCCGCTGGTCTTGAGCAGCACGACGCGCACTTCGGGATCGCTGGCGGCCCGGCTGGTGGCGGCCTGCAGCGCATCGATCATGCCGTCGTTGAGGGCATTGAGCGACTGCGGCCGGTTCATGGTCAGGCTGGCGATGCCTTCGCTGACTTCATAGCTGACAAGTGACATGGGGTCTCCGTGACGGGGGCGGTTCAGCCGCCCTCCTTGAGTTTGGCGATGACCAGCGGAAAGGCGCCGGAGCCGATCAGGGCGATGGCCGAAACGATGAAGGCGAGGCCGGCCATCGGGTCGTCGAGTATTGGGTGCAGCAGGGCGCCGAATCCGGCCAGGCTGAAGGCGCCGGGAATGGCGCAGAGGATGCCGAGCGTGGTGAGGGCGACAAAGGAGAAGGGATAGCGACGCATCGGCGCAGTGTAGCCGACTGCCCGCAGCCGGCCAAATGGCGCCAGCTGCTCCCGCCGATGCCTGTCGAGGCGAACCTTTCGCCGATTTGACGCTCTCAATGGCTGAGTTCGGCACGCCGCTTGCTGCGGGCCGGAACCCTCTGACTTTTTGCCGGAAACCCGACATGAACGCCCCGGAAGCCCTGCCTCTCGAATTCCCCGTCTTCGACAACAGCTTTGCGGCGTTGCCCGAGGCGTTTTACACCCGGTTGCTGCCGCAACCCCTGCCCGATCCCTACGTCGTCGGGGTCAGCCCGGAAGTGGCCGAATTGCTCGGCTTGCCGGCCGACTTCCTGGCCAGCCCGGCTTTTGCCGAAACCTTTGCCGGCAACCAGCTGCTGCCTGGTTCGGCGCCGCTCGCCGCGGTCTATTCCGGTCACCAGTTTGGCGTCTGGGCCGGCCAGCTGGGCGATGGCCGGGCGCACCTGCTGGGTGGCCTGCGCAATGATCGCGGCCACTGGGAAATCCAGCTCAAGGGGGCGGGCCGGACGCCCTACTCGCGTGGCGCCGACGGCCGTGCCGTGCTGCGCTCGTCGATCCGCGAGTACCTCTGCTCGGAAGCGATGGCCGGCCTTGGCATCCCGACGACGCGGGCGCTGTGCGTGATCGGCGCCGATTACCCGGTACGCCGCGAAAGCATCGAGACCGCCGCCGTCGTCGCTCGCGTCGCGCCCGGCTTTGTCCGCTTCGGCTCCTTCGAGCATTGGGCGTCGCGCGACCGGCTGGTCGAATTGCGCCAGCTGGCCGACTATGTCATCGATACCTTCCGGCCCGAATGCCGGGCTGCCGCCAACCCTTATGCCGAACTGCTGGCCGATGTAGCGCGCCGAACCGGCGAGCTGATGGCGCACTGGATGGCGGTCGGCTTCATGCATGGCGTGATGAACACCGACAACATGTCGATTCTCGGTCTGACCCTGGATTACGGTCCCTTCGGTTTCATGGAAGCCTTCGATCCGGGGCATATCTGCAACCATTCCGACCACCAGGGGCGTTACGCCTACCGCAACCAGCCGCATGTCGCGCAGTGGAACCTGTACCGGCTGGCCGACGCCCTGCTGCCGTTGATCGGCCGGCCGGCGCTGGCCAAGTCGGCGGTGGACGAACATTACGGCGCGGCGTTCGAGGGCAGGTTCGAGCAGTTGATGCGTGCCAAGCTCGGCTTGCGCAGCGGGCTGGATGACGACGAGGCCTTCATTG
>Ga0062383_10000286_pt1 | contig 12930 bp, 10 predicted proteins | sample DOMMetBare3Fresh_FD_59508 | JGI IMG/M metagenome (GOLD analysis project Ga0062383, IMG submission 59508) | Wetland sediment microbial communities from St. Louis River estuary, USA, under dissolved organic matter induced mercury methylation -... | ecosystem: Environmental > Aquatic > Freshwater... | reverse complement strand
GTCGCCCAGGCCGGGGCATCGAACTTGGCCAGCAGCTCGAAGGCAAAGGCGCGATCCAGCCCCGGTGCGCGATCGAGCGCGACCTGTACGGCCTCGAGCAGGAAAGTGCCGCTACCGCACATCGGATCAACCAGCGGCGTGCCCGGCTGCCAGCCGGTCATTTTCAGGATGCCGGCTGCCAGGTTTTCCTTCAGCGGCGCATCGACGCTGGCCTTGCGCAAACCGCGCTGCCACAGAGGCTGCCCTGAAGTATCGAGGTACAAGGTGCATTCGGTTTCGGTCAGGAAGACGTGGACGCTGACATCCGGATGGCGGGTTTCGATATTCGGCCGCTCGCCAAGATCCTCGCGGAAGCGATCACAAACCGCATCCTTGACCCGCAGCGTGACGAAATCGAGCGATTTCAACGGACACTTGATCGCCGTCGTCACCACCCGCATCGTCCGCGACACCGCAAAGTGATTCGGCCAGAGCTGGCGCACCGCCAGGCGATAGATGTCGTCTTCCTTGACGTACGGCCCCTTGACGATATGCCAGAGGATGCGGGTCGCCAGGCGCGACTCGAGATTGGCCCGGTAGCAGACGCTCCAGTCGCCGGAGAAGAACACGCCGCCATGGGTGGTGCGCAGCTCCTCGCCGCCGACCGAACGCAGTTCCTCGAGCAGGAGTTCTTCCAGCCCGCGCGGGCAGATCGCAAAATATTTATTCATCAGAATGGCTTCAGGACAACAAGAAAGACCACGGCAAACAAGACCAGCACGGGCATTTCATTATAAAAACGGAACCAGACATGGCTGCGCAGATTGCGGCCATTCCGGAAGGCTTTGAGGATCATGCCGCAATGCCAGTTATAGGCGACCAGCAGGGCGACCAGCGTCGTCTTGGCGTGCAGCCAGCCACCGCTAAAACCGTAACCGAACCACAGCCACAGGCCGAGCAGGATGGCAAGCACGCCGAGCGGCGTCATGAATTTGAACAATTTGCCGGCCATCAGCAGCAGGCGCTCACGTTCGGCCGGACTGTCGTCCGGCACCATGGCCAGATTGACGAAAATACGCGGCAGATAGAACAAGCCGGCAAACCAGGCCACGACCAGCGAAATATGCAGGGCCTTGACGATCAACATGCGTTTCTCCTAGCGATCGCCTCTGCTATCCCGACATCGACGGTCGGGTATGCGAGGCGTAGTTTGAGTTCTTCTTTGAGGCGCCGATTGCCGATCCGCCGCGACTCCCGCATGAAGGACATCTGCACGGGAGAAAGGCGCTCCGCTGCCTCGGCGCGACTCAGGCGAGGCGGCTTGGGCAGGGCAAAGGCGATGGCGACACGATCAAAATACTCGGCCATTTTCAGGTCGGAGTCATCGACCACATTGTAGGCGCGATTGGCCCCGCCGCGCTGCAAAGCCGCGACGCAAGCGGTGGCCAGATCGTCGGCGTGGATGTGATTGGTGAAGACATCGTCTTCAGCACAGAGTGCCGGCAACTGGCGCTGCAGACGTTCGAGCGGCAGGCGGTTGGCCGCATAGATGCCCGGCGCCCGCAGGATCGAAACGGCACAGCCGTGCCGCCGCCCCCAATGCCGCAGGCAGGACTCGGCATCGACCCGCCGTCCGGCACGCGAACTTTCCGGCTGCAGACGCCGGGTCTCGTCGATACTGGCACCGGCACAATCGCCGTAGACACCAGTCGTACTAACGTAAATCAGACGGCGTGGTAGACTTTTGCCCTTGCCCAGCGCGGCCAGCAAATGCCGTGTCCGCGTGTCGAACGCTCCGCTCGATGGCGGCGGCGCCAGATGCAGAACGTGATCGGCCAGACCGGCCAGTCGATCCAGGCTGGTCCGGTCGTCGAGATCGCCAATCACCGGCGTGGCGCCGGCACGACGCCACTCGGCGGCACGGCTGGCATCGCGCAGCAGGGCATAGACGCGATAGCGACGGGCAAGACGGGAGAGAATGCGGCGGGCGACGTCCCCGCTGCCGACAATCAGGATTTTTTGCACGGCAGGATTGTAGCCGACGACCAAGGGGAACAGATGAGCCACCAGATTACCGTCCAACCAAGCGGCCGCAGCTTTAGCGCCGAACCCGATGAAACCCTGCTCGACGCGGCGCTGCGCCAGGGACTGACCCTGCCCTATGGCTGCAAGGATGGCGCCTGCGGCGCCTGCAAGGGCAAGGTGCTGTCCGGCCAGGTAGACCACGGCAAGTCGCAAGCGCATGCCCTGAGCGATGCCGAGAAGGCCGAGGGCAAGACGCTTTACTGCTGCGCCAAGGCGGAATCCGACCTGGTGATCGAATGCAAGCAGATGACGCTGGCCAGCGACATCCCGGTCAAAACCCTGCCCTCGCGGATCGAGAAAATGGAGCGCCTGGCGCCGGACGTCATCGAAATGTTCCTGCGCCTGCCGGCCAACGAACGCCTGCAGTTCTGGGCCGGCCAGTACATCGACATCCTGCTTAAGGACGGCAAGAAGCGCAGTTTCTCACTGGCCAATGCGCCACACGACGACGAGTTCCTGCAACTGCACATTCGCCACGTTCCAGGCGGCCTGTTCACCGAGCAGGTGTTCACCACCATGAAGGCCCGCGACATCCTGCGCTTCAACGGTCCGCATGGCAGCTTCTATCTGCGCGAAGAGTCGACCAAGCCGGTCATCCTGCTCGCTGGCGGTACCGGCTTTGCGCCGATCAAGGCGATCGTCGAGCACGCCATTGCGGAAAAATGTACCCGACCGCTCCATGTTTACTGGGGTGCCAAGGCGCGTATCGACCTGTACCAGAACGCACTGGCCGAACAATGGGCCAACCAGCATGCCAACATCAAGTACGTCCCGGTCTTGTCCGAACCGGCCGCCGGCGACAACTGGGACGGGCGGACCGGTTTCGTGCACCAGGCCGTGGTTGCCGATTTCCCGGACCTCTCCGGGTATCAGGTTTACGCCTGCGGTTCGCCGCTGATGATCGACGCCGCCCGCGCCGATTTCGTCAAGGCATGCCGTCTGCCGGAAGAGGAATTCTTCGCCGACGCCTTCACCTTCTCGACCAACTGATCTTCGCTCAAGGCTGCGCCCGGGACGGGCGCAGCCGGTGCATCACTCGCCGAGATAGGCAGCGCGCACCTTGGGGTCATCGAGCAACTTGGCCGACTCTCCGTTGAGCGTGATCTGACCGCTTTCCATGACGTAGCCACGCTGGCTGCTTTCCAGCGCCAGCTTGGCATTCTGCTCGATCAGCAGGATGGTCATGCCTTCCGCCGCAACAGCGCGGACCACTTCGAAAATCTTCTGCACCATGATCGGCGCCAGCCCCATCGAGGGTTCGTCGAGCAGCAGCATCTTCGGGCGACTCATCAAGGCGCGGCCGATCGCCAGCATCTGCTGCTCGCCGCCCGACAGCGTACCGGCCAACTGCCCTGCACGCTCCTTGAGGCGCGGGAAGTAGCCATACATCCGGTCGATATCGAGCGCGATATCAGCCTTGTCGTCACGCACGAAGGCGCCCATCGCCAGGTTCTCGGCCACCGTCAGGCGGGGGAAAACACCGCGCCCTTCGGGTACCAGCGCGATCCCCTTGCGAATGATGTCGTGGGGCACCAAACGGCTGATCTTCTCGCCACAGAAATGGACATCGCCGCCAACGGCATCGATGACCCGTGAAATCGCCTTCAGGGTACTGGTCTTGCCGGCGCCGTTGGCCCCGATCAAGGCGACCGTCTCGCCCTGCTTGACGTGAAAAGTAATGCTGCGTACGGCCTGGATGCCGCCGTAGGCAACGTGGAGTCCGGTAACTTCAAGCACCTAGGTAAGCCTCAATGACGCGTTGATCTTTTTGCACGATGGCGGGGACATCCTCGATGACCAGCGCCCCGTAATCCAGTACCGCAACCCGGTCGCACAAGCCCATCACCAGCTTGACGTCATGCTCGATGAGCAGGATGGTCGTGCCGTCGCGACGGATGCCCTCGATCAGTTCGCGCAACTCTTCGGTTTCCGTCGCATTCATGCCGGCGGCGGGTTCGTCGAGACAGAGCAGCTTGGGCTCGGTCGCCAAAGCCCGGGCGATTTCCAGGCGGCGCTGATCGCCGTAGGAAAGATTCTTCGCCAAATCTTCGGCCCGATCCTCGATCCGGACATAATGCAGCAGATCGATCGCCCGCTGGCGGATCGCCGCCTCTTCGACCCGGGTCGCGCCGTTCTGGAACATGGCACCAAGCACGCCGGCCTTGGTCCGGACATGGCGGCCGACCATGACGTTTTCCAGCGCCGTCATGTTGCCGAACAGGCGGATGTTCTGGAAAGTACGGGCAATGCCGCGCTCGGCCGCCTGATGCGGCGCATCAGCTACCAGCGGCGCGCCGTCGAAGGTAAAGCCGCCACCATCCGGCACGTAGAGGCCGGTCATGCAATTGAAGAAGGTCGTCTTGCCAGCACCGTTCGGCCCGATCAGACCGTAGACCTCACCCTTGTTGATGCTCAGTGACACATCGCGCAGGGCCTTGACGCCACCGAAGTGCTTGGCAACCTGATTGGCCTGGAGAAGGACTTCAGCCATCATGCCTCTCCCGTCAGTTCACGCTTGCGTTCCGGCGACGGCCACAGGCCGGCCGGCTTGAAGCGCATGACCAGCACCAGCGCCAGTCCGAAGACCAGCATGCGCAGGCTTTCCGGATCGACCAGCATCTTGCCGAATACCGCCATTTGCAGCGGCCCGACACCATAGCGCAGGACTTCGGGCAGGATGCTGAGCAGCACCGCGCCGAGAATCACTCCGGGAATATGTCCCATGCCGCCGAGCACGACCATGGCCAGGATCATCACCGACTCGATCAGCGAAAAGCTCTCCGGCGAAACGAAACCCTGCATGGCGGCAAAGACGCCACCGGCCACGCCGCCGAAACTCGCCCCCATCGCAAAGGCGAGCAGCTTGACGTTGCGGGTGTTGATGCCGACCGCCTTGGCAGCGATTTCGTCCTCACGTATCGCCTGCCAGGCGCGGCCGATACGCGAATTTTGCAAGCGCAGGTTGATGATGACGACCAGAATCGACAACGCCACCAGCAGGTAATAGTACTTATGCGGCCCAGTCAGGGAAAAGCCCAGAATCTGCGTCGTTCCCGAAAACTTGAAATCGCCGAAGGCCACTGGGTCGATCAAGGTAATGCCTTGTGGGCCGTTGGTGATATTGATCGGCGCATTCAGGTTATTCATGAAGATGCGGACGATTTCGCCAAAACCCAGCGTGACGATGGCCAGGTAGTCGCCACGCAATTTCAACGTAGGCGACCCGAGCAACACGCCAAAGACACAGGCCAGCATGGCACCGATCGGCAGAATCACCCAGAACGGCAGATGCAAGCCGAAATGCGGACTGGCCAGCAAGGCGTAGGTATAGGCCCCGACCGCGTAGAAGGCGATGTAGCCCAGGTCGAGCAGGCCGGCAAAGCCGACGACAATATTCAGCCCGAGTGCCAGGAAGACATAAAGGATGGCGAAATTGACGATGCGCACCCAGGCCTGACCGCCCATGGCAGCGACAAAAGGCAAGGCGATCAGGGCAATGGCAATCAGCGAAATGCCAAATGCCGAACGGGGATTGAGCCATTTTTTCATGCACGGTCTCCCGTTTTTTCACCGAACAGGCCGGAAGGCTTGAACATCAACACGATAATCAACACGACAAATGCAAAAATATCCTGATAGTGGCTGCCCAGGAAACCGCCGGTCAGGTCGCCGATATAACCCGCCCCCAGCGCCTCGATGATGCCAAGCAGGACGCCGCCGAGCATGGCACCGGCCAGATTGCCGATACCGCCGAGCACGGCCGCGGTGAAGGCCTTCAAGCCGAGCATGAAGCCCATCTGGTAATGGGCGATTTCATAATAGGTGCCGACCATCACCCCGGCCAGGGCACCCAGCGCCGAACCAATGACGAAAGCGGCCGCGATGACGCGATTGATATTGACCCCCATCAGGCTGGCCACCGCCGGATTCTGCGAGGTGGCGCGCATCGCCATGCCCAGCTTGGTGCGGTAGACCAGAAGCAGAAGGCCACCCATGGTCAAAGAGGAGACCAGGACGATGATCAACTGCACGGCGGTGAAATTGGCACCGGCCACTTCGAAATCCATTTTCGGCAGCAGCGGCGGAAAGGTCATGTAATTACGCCCCCAGATCATCATCGCCAGATTCTGCAGCACGATGGACATGCCGATAGCGGTGATCAGTGGCGTCAGACGTGGCGCGTTGCGCAAGGGGCGGTAAGCGATGCGCTCCAGCCCCCAACCCAGTGCCATGCAAACCAGCACAGAAGCACTGAGCCCGGCAAAACCGGCCAGCACGACCGGCATGCCGGCCTTGATCATGGTTCCGGCAACGGTGATGGTGACCAGCGTACCGATCATTACCACTTCACCATGAGCAAAATTGATCAGCCCCATGATGCCGTAAACCATTGTGTAGCCTAGTGCGACCAAGGCATAGATGCTGCCCTGGACCAGGCCGTTGATAATTTGTTGAAGAAAAATATCCATTTTGTGTAATTCGCCCGCTGCATAAAGAAACGGCACCTTACGGTGCCGTCTTCATGCGCGGAATCAGGTTGTTACTTCTTTTCGACGGCGGCCTTGGTAGCCTCCGCTGCGCTTTTCACTGCTTCTGCCCCCGCCTTGACGGCGTCCTTGCCCGCTTCGGCCGCAGCACCGGCAACAGCCTTGGCTGCATCCTTGACTTCGGCAACGGCTTCCTTCACTTCAGCCTGAGCCGTAGCAACTGCACCACCGCCCAGGGTCTCGACGTACTCCAGCTTGCCGCCCTTGTATTGGTAGACCGAAATGGCACCACCCTTCAAGTCGCCGAATTCGTCGAACTCAATCATCGCGGTCAAGCCATCATACTTGGTCTGGCCGATTGCCGGCAGATACTTGGCAGGATCGACCGAGTCGGCACGCTTCATGGAATCGGCCATCACCATTACCGCATCATAAACATACGGTGCGTAGAGCTGAATTTCGGTCCCGAATTTCTTGACGAACTTGTCCTTGAATTCCGGTCCCTTGGCCAGCTTCTCGAGCGGCATGCCCGGCAGCGAGCAGTAGTTGCCTTCCGCCGCTTCGCCGCCCAGCTTCATGAATTCCGGCGTACAGACACCGTCGCCGCCGAGGAACTTGGCCTTGATACCGAGTTCCTTCATCTGCTTGGCCATCGGACCGCCCTGGGCGTCCATGCCGCCGAAGAAGACCAGTTCGGCCTTCTTCGACTTGATCTTGGTCAGGATGGCCTTGAAGTCAGTCGCCTTGTCATTGGTGAACTCGGAAGCCACCACCTTCAGACCGGCTGCTTCGGCGGCCTTCTTGAATTCGTCGGCCAAACCCTGACCATAGGCGGTGCGGTCATCAACGACAGCAACCGTCTTGACCCCCTGCTTGGCAGCAAACTCACCCAGCGCCTTGCCTTGCTGGACATCGTTGGCCATCACACGGAAGGCCGTCTTGAAGCCCTGCTGGGTGTACTTGGGATTGGTTGCCGAACCGGAGATCTGCGGAATGCCGGCGTCGGCATACAGCTTGGAGGCGGGGATGGTGGTACCGGAATTCAGGTGACCGATGACACCGTTGACCTTGGCATCCACCAGCTTCTGGGCAACGATGGAACCTTGCTTGGGATCGGCTTGGTCGTCTTCGGCAAGCAGTTCGAACTTGACCTTGGCGCCCCCGATTTCCAGGCCCTTGGCATTCAGCTCCTCGATGGCCAAGGTCGCACCATTCTCATTATCCTTACCCAAGTGGGCCTGCGGACCTGTCATCGGGGCAGCATGACCAAGCTTGACGACGATTTCTGGTTTGGCAATCGGTGCGGCTGGCGCGGCCGGGGCAGCAACCGGCTTGGGTTCTTCCTTTTGACCACAGGCGGCCAGCGCAAAAGCGGCAGCAACGGAGAGGGCAACTACGGAAAGCTTGGCTTGCATCGGTCTTTCTCCTGATTTCTGTAAAGGGGGGCTAAGTATGCACGGATTGTCCGTAGGCACAGAATCGCTGTCAATAACAAGTGCTATGATGATTGCAGATATTCGTCATATTGGAGTTCATATTATGCGTCTCGTCAGGCGTCTGCGGAACTTGCTGCACCAGCTCGCGCGCCGGATGTTTGCGATGCTGCCCAAAAGCCGAAGGCATGATGTATATCGCTCTTTCGTTGATTGCAACCCAGACCCGGGCGAGCGCTTGGTATTGAAAATCGCCGAAAGTCAGGAAGAGCTGGAAGCCTGCTTCAAACTACTGCACGACGCCTATGTCGGTAGCGGTTTCATGACCCCCGATCCGTCTGGGATGCGAGTCACGGTCTATCACGCGCTGCCTACCACGACTACGCTGTGCGCCAAATATGATGGACAGGTCGTCGGCACGCTGTCACTGATTCGCGAAAGCGCCATCGGGTTTCCGCTGCAACGCATCTTCGACCTGACCGATGTCAGGGCCAAGGAGGGGAACATCGCCGAAGTCTCGGCATTGGCCGTTCACCCTCGTTTTCGCAGGACTGGCGGCACGATTCTGTTCCCGCTGATGAAATTCATGTACGAATATTGCACGGCATTCTTCGATACCCGGCATCTCGTCATTGCAGTCAATCCTCGCCACATTGAACTTTACGAATCGCTGCTGTTTTTCCGCCGACTATCGGCCAACGTTGTCGAGAAATACGATTTTGTGAATGGTGCACCAGCCGTCGGGGCAACGCTCGACCTCAAGCAAGCCCCGGAAATATTCCGCAAACACTATGGCAACAAGCCGGAGCGCCGCAATCTTTATCGTTACTTCCTGGAAACCAAGCTGCCGAACATTCATATTCCGCATCGCCGTTTTTTCACGACAAATGATCCTGTCCTGACCCCGGAACTGATCGATCACTTTTTCAACCAGCGCACCACTGTTTTTGCCACCCTCAGCGATCGCAAGAAGGCGCTGCTCCATCTGATCTACGATTTGCCGGAATACCAGAAGGTATTGCCTCCTTTGCCCGAAAAACCAAAAGATCGCCAGGTTCGCCAACACCGCCGGTTCTCCGTCAAATGCCCGGCCAGCCTGAGTCTCGATCCAGAAGAAGGAAAACCGATCGAGATCGAGATCGACGAGGTATCGCGCTACGGTTTCCGTGCCCGAACCGGCCGGGAGATCCCCGGCGACATCTGGCTCACGGCCGTTATCCAGCTGGGCGAAAAGGAGACCTCCCGACTTAGCGTGCAAACCGTACGCGACGCCGAGCGCGACAACACGCATTACTACGGTTTCCAGATCGGAGAACCCGATCTGATCTGGCGAAAATTCGTCACGGCGCTGTATCACGGGCATACTCACACCGATCTCGACCAAGCCACCCGTTTTCTCCAGTGACTCAGACCCCCCTGCCCGAAGCACTTCGCCTGGCGCTCAGCCAACATTTCCAGAACCGTTTTTCCTGTGGCGAATCGACCCGCCTGCAACACGGCCGCGACGAGTCGGTGCATGACCCCATGTTGCCGTACGGCGTCGTCTTTGCCGAATCGCTCGACGAAATCGCCGCCACCGTCCGTCTCTGCGCCGAACATGGCGTGCCGATCATCCCCTATGGTGTCGGCAGTTCGGTCGAAGGCCACGTCCTGGCGCCGAGCGGCGGCATCTCGCTCGACCTGTCCGGCATGAATCAAATCATCGCCATCCACGCCGAAGACGGCGATGCCACGGTCCAGGCCGGCGTGACCCGCAAGCAGTTGAATGACGCCCTGAAAGGTACCGGTCTCTTCTTCCCCATCGATCCGGGCGCCGATGCAACTCTCGGCGGCATGGCGGCGACCCGCGCCTCCGGCACCAATGCCGTACGTTATGGCACGATGAAGGACAACGTGCTGGCCACCACCACGGTAATGGCCGATGGGCGCATCATGAAAACCGGCGGTCGCGCCCGCAAGTCATCGGCCGGCTACGACCTGACCCGTCTGCTGGTCGGCTCGGAAGGCACGCTCGGCATCATGGCCGAGCTGACCGTCAAGCTCTATCCGATCCCCGAGGCCATCTCGGCCGCGGTGTGCACCTTCCCGGACATCGATTCCGCCGTGCAGACCGTCATCCAGACCATCCAGCTCGGCGTCCCGGTGGCCCGCATCGAACTGCTCGACACGCTGTCGCTCTCGGCCATCAACAAGTTCAGCAAGACGACGCTGGCGGAAGCCCCCACGCTGTTCTTCGAATTTCACGGCAGCCCGGCCTCGGCCACTGAGCAAGCCGAAACGGTGCAGGCCATTGCCGACGAATTCGGCGGCACCAACTTCGAATGGGCGACACGCCCGGAAGACCGCAGCCGCCTCTGGCAAGCCCGCCACGATGCCTACTTCGCCTGCCTGCAACTCAAGCCGGGCTGCCGCTGCTTCCCAACCGATGTCTGCGTGCCGATTTCCCGGCTGGCCGAGTGCATCGCCGCCACCAACGACGACATCGCCCGGATCAGCATTCCGATCGCGCTATTCGGCCATGTCGGCGACGGCAACTTCCACCTGGTCGTGCTGGTCGATCCCGACAACGAAAAGGAAATGGCCGAAGCCGCCTGGATCAGCCAGCGCGTCGTCAGCCGTGCCATCGAAATGGAAGGCACCTGTACCGGTGAGCATGGTATCGGACTCGGCAAGCGCAAGTATCTGATCCAGGAACACGGCGAAGCCGCTGTCGATATCATGCGAGCGATCAAGTCGGCACTCGACCCGAACAATTTACTTAACCCGGGAAAAGTATTGCCCCCCGTTGATCATTGATCTGGCAACGCCTGAGCCGGAAGCACGCATACCGGCCCCTGCTCCGGACCACACGCATGTCATCGCTCAGCCTTAAGCTCAAGCTGATCATCGGCGCCACGCTGATGAGCGTCGTCCTGCTCCTGGTCCAGTTCTTCGTGCAGTTCTATTCCCTGCGCGGCGAACTGGCCGGACGCATAGAAAGCGAACAATTCACGCTATTGAGTGAGCTGGCCCAGCACCTGGACGAAAAAATCGAGGAACGCGAGATTGTTTTAGCGCGTTCGGCAAAAACCGTCCCTCACCAGCAACTCGACAATCCTGAAATCCTGGAGGCCCACCTCCGCGACGAAGCTGCGCTGCTCACCCTGTTCGACGACCTCTACATCTTCGATGCCAAGGGCATTCTACTGGCCGATTGGCCACCCAAGCCGGGGCGCCGACAACTCGACATGTCATCGCGGGATTACATCCAGGGCGTGCAGTCCGGCCTGAAGCCCGCCATTTCCCGCCCCGTGCTCGGCAAGGCCACCCGTCAGCCGATTGTCGTCATTGCAGTCCCGGTACTCGATGCCGGCGGTCGCCTGGTTGCCATCATGGGCGGCGTACTCAATCTTTACAAAGCCAACCTGATTGGCGCCCTGGCCAGCCGGAAGGTCGGTGAAAACGGTTACTACTACGTCGTTTCGAGCGACCGGCTGTTCATCGCCCACCCGGACAAGGCGCGGATCATGCAGCCGGCGCCGAGCAAGGAGGCCAATCCCTCCTTGAATCGAGCCCTCGAAGAAGGTTTCGAGGGCACTCAGGAAGGACAGAACAGCCAGGGCCTGCACGCCCTGTTTACCTTCAAGCGGATGGCGACAACCAACTGGGTGTTGAGCTCGGTCGTGCCGGCCGACGAAGCGTTCCGGCCGATCAGCGGCTTGCAGCAAAAAATGGCCCTGATCACCGGCCTGCTCATCCTGATCATGACCCCGCTGCTCTGGCTACTGGCCCGCCAATGGGTCCACCCGCTGGGAGAATTGGCGCGCAGCATGCAGCAGCGCGCCGCCAACATCAAGCCGCGCCAGGCCTCGGCCGCAATTCCGGAAAGAGGCAGCGAAGAAATCCTGACCGTTGCACGCGCCTTCAACGAATTTCTCACCGCCCGCAATGCCAATGAAGAGGCCCTGGCTGCCAGCGAGCAACAGCGCAGCCAGATGCTGGAAAACCTGGCCCAGGCCAAGGATGCAGCCGAGGCGGCCAATCGTGCCAAAAGCGAATTCCTGGCCAATATGAGCCATGAAATCCGCACGCCGATGAATGGCATTATCGGCATGACCGAACTGGCACTGATGGAAAAACTGGAACCCGCCACCCGCGAATACATCGAGATTGCGCGCTCCTCGGCAAACAGCCTGTTATGCATACTCAATGACATTCTTGATGTTTCCAAAATCGAAGCCGGCAAATTGCAATTTGAACAATCCCCCTTCGACCCACGCGCCTTGCTCGACGAAGTCCTGCATCTGATGGATCCCCTGTTACGCGAGAAAAACCTGGCCTCACACCTGGCGATCAGCCCCACTCTCCCCTCAAGCTTGATCGGCGACCCACTGCGGATTCGCCAGATTCTGCTCAACCTGATCGGCAATGCGATCAAGTTCACGCCTCGCGGTCAAATTGCCATCACGATGGATATCGAAGCGGAAACCGCACAAGAAATCACCTTAGCGATCACGGTCAGCGATACCGGCATCGGCATTCCGACCGACCGCCTGGAAGCCATTTTCCAGGCCTTCACCCAGGCCGACGGCTCAACCACACGTCATTACGGCGGCACCGGTCTGGGCCTGACCATTTCCAGCCAACTGGTCGCACTGATGGGTGGCAAACTCAGCGTTCAGAGCCAGCTCGGCCAGGGCAGCAGCTTCCGCTTCACGCTGCGCCTCGGCCGCATCCACTGAGCCGATAACGGCAAAAAACCGGGTACTTGCCGGAACCGCCCGGCGTCGCCACAATCCAATCTCCAAGCACGCGTTGCCACCACCCCCGGCGCCGCGATGATTCAAAACGGGCCCACAAGGCACCCAAAAAATGGAGACAAAAATGAGCAACCTGGCTCAACAGGCGCAGTTGGCTGCGTCCGTACCCGCATCCACGGACCAACCCGCCGCGACGCTGGACGACAA
>Ga0062383_10000279_pt1 | contig 13077 bp, 7 predicted proteins | sample DOMMetBare3Fresh_FD_59508 | JGI IMG/M metagenome (GOLD analysis project Ga0062383, IMG submission 59508) | Wetland sediment microbial communities from St. Louis River estuary, USA, under dissolved organic matter induced mercury methylation -... | ecosystem: Environmental > Aquatic > Freshwater >... | reverse complement strand
GGCCTTTCAGGCTTTTCGCAACGCACGCACCACATGCGCCGCTGGCGGCTGTTGACGATCATGGCCATGACGTTCTCCCGCGCATCGCCGTCATGGACCGGCAGTATCCTGACGACTTTCTGCGGGATCGCATCCGCGGCTACGCCGCTGATCACACCCTGACGATGAAGCTCGGGAACGATGAGCCAGCCGGTTCCGCTTCGTCCACCCAGCGCATGATCCTGCTGCTGACGGGTTGGACCGATTACGCCTGGTCCAGCGACAACGTCGCGGCCGCCCAAAGCGGCAAGAGCCTGACGTTGCCCGCGCTGCAGGTGAAAGATCACTTGGGACAATGGCGCACCGTCATCACCGACATTGGCATTCCCGTGGGACGGCCGCAAACCGTGACCGTCGATCTGACGGGCAAGTTTCTCAGTCCGAGTCGCGAGGTCCGCATAGTCACTAACATGCGGATTCTCTGGGACCAGATTCTGGTGGACACGTCGGACACGCAAACTCCGCTACGGCTGACACGTCTCGATCCTGTCAGCGCGAACCTGCGCTGGCGTGGCTTCTCAGAAGAAACAACGCCCGATGGCCGCGAACCCTTCGGCTACAACTACGAAAAAGTCTCGTTCACTTCACCCTGGAAAGTGATGCCGGGTCGCTATACACGCACAGGCGGCGTGCGCGATCTACTCCTCAAGTCTGACGACATGTTTGTTATAGCTCGACCGGGAGATGAGATCAGCCTGTCGTTCGATGTTGCTGCCTTGCCAACGTTACGGACCGGCTGGAGCCGTACATTCATGCTGTATGCTGACGGATTCAGCAAGGAGATGGACATCAACTCCGCCAGTCCGGATCAAGTGTCGCCATTGCCTTTCCATGGCATGACCAGGTATCCCTATACGGCCCCTGAAAAGTACCCCCTGACCGCTGCCCGCCGTGCCTACATCGCCAGGTACAACACGAGATTGGTCACGGCTCAGGTACCCTCAATTGATACGCTCTTATCCCATGCGCCTAGTCCGCGTTGAGAACGGAATCGGCACGGCGCACGGAAGGGTCAAAGCCCTTACTCCCCGGCCTCATCTATTTTCTTTCTTGCGAGCCTTGGGTGTCGGCCGGCGCTTCCTGGCAGAGATCGCCTTCACAACTGAAATGACACGTTTAGGCGTTTGCGGTGGCGGGTCGCCCAGTTTGCGCGCCTCTGCGAGCGCAATCCTCGCTGCCCGGCGGAGATAAGAACGCAGTTCCGGACGAGAGAGATCAGCGTACCTTCGGATCGCTATGTGACGAATCTGATTACCAGAGCCCTCGAGCATGCCCTTCGGATCCGGCAGGCTGGCGCCAGAATTGAAACCGAGATTTACGTGCTTTGAATAGACAGCGAGGTGGCAAATGCCATCGCTCAGTCGCGCGGTTGGGCCATAGCCAATCGCTACCGCGCTGTAGGCGTCATAGATATTTTCGTGGCAGGGCGCCAGCTCTTCGAGTATTAGTTGGCGCAGACCGAGGGCAAGTTTCCGAATCGCCGGATCATACGGCTTCAGAAACTTGACGAGATCCTTTGGTGTTGAAAAAGCCAGGAGTTCCTCCGCCGGCAAATTAGTTGAATCAGTGACTATCAAAGACCTTTGCCCAGGGCATTCGGATTTCCTTATTCGCAGCGTCAGGCCTTATCACAACCCCGCGCATTCACTCCATCGACGAATCACGCTGTCAGCCGGGACCGGCGAACCCGTCGTTTGGATAACAGGCTGGGAAAGACTAGAATGCTCACAACCCCCTGTTAGACTAAATTAGATTTGAGCAGGCCGGCAAGGTTGGCCGGGGAGGCTATTGCATGAAAAAGTTTTTGGTTGTTTTATTGATTCTGGCTACGTTTGCGTTATGCGTGCCGGATCTTTCGGCGCAAACGCGTCGGCATCGACGGCGATCATTCTGGCGCAAGCACCGGGATAAGATCACAGTTGTGGGCACTACCGCCGCAGGAGCGGCCGTCGGGGGTATCGCGGGGGGCAAAAAGGGAGCGCTGATCGGCGCGGGTGCGGGCGCCGGAGGTGGAGCGATTTACACCTACAAGCTACGTAAGCGTCATCGTCGTCACCGGCCGCGCTAATCTCACGACCATAAGCTTAGCCGCGGATGGCGGGAAAAAGACTGATCTGAATGACAAATTCAGGTAGCTCTTATTCCCGTAATCCGCGGCTATTCTCTGCCTACTGGCATTCGACGTTGCTGTGAGTCACCACCGAACTGAAGCGCTGTTGGTATTCAGTCGAGGTGATGAACGAGCAGACCATTGCGTGCTGTCTGGGAACGTCTCTTAAGGGTGCGCCGTTGACCTGGCCCAGCCAGAAAAGGAAGCCGGGAATGTCCGGATTACGCCGCAGGTAGCCGAAGTACTGCGTCGCCACAAACGCGCGGTTATACTCGGAATCGATAAATGTCCGGTTGTTGATGGGATTGGTTTGCTGGTTGTCGTCGGCAATCCTGTAGATAACCGCTGCGCGTCCGCCCTGATTGAAGAGATCGATTAGCGCTTGACGTTGTGACATTAAATCGGCGCCGACCTCCCCCGAAAGAGTCAGCAGGACGGCATCCACGAATTCCGCCCCACTCAGGCTGGCAGAATACTTCGCCACGAAAGCCGGCCGCTGCACAAATGCAGTCGCCAGATCCAACTGCGTTTGCGCCAGATTAGAACCGCCCTTAACGCGCGCTCGATCCAAAGCAAAGACGAGGTAGCTTGGTATCTTCTTTTCTTCGCCTGGATATTGGGCGTTGGGAAAAGGATTCGGAAACGGTTGATTGTTCCCAAAAGCAGCCCGGTACAGTCGATAGACATACGCGCCCGTCTGTTGATACTCCTGCTCGTAGAAAAAGGCGTTTGACACGTCAACGCGTTTAGTGCGCAGGCAAGCTTGATCTGTGCCGCATTGCGCGATCTGGCCGCTCCAATAATCCAACCCTGGCTGATCGGGTACGCGACTGAGAAAATCGTAATAGTGCTGGCGCACAAAAAACACGGCGTCATCAATCGGGTTAGCGGTCGGCACCGACATGTCGTTGTCTTCGATGACCAAAGATGCGACAGCGGGCTCGGCGGTCTCGGCCCCGATCGAATTTGCCAGTGACAGGTTTACGGTTCTGTTGCCGTCAAGATAGGCATTGTCGATAATTAGCACGCGAAAAGTCTTACTGGCTTCCCCGACCGCGAAATTCAACGTTCCAGCAGCAAGGCTATAGTCACGCTTCTGATTGGCAGTGCCATCGAAGGTCGAGAATTCGACAGTCGCAGTCCCGGAAAGATCTCCCGCTCGCGTCACACTAATCTGAACGCTCCCGGCACCTTCAGAAGCGTTATAGGAACTATTGGTGAAGTGAATCTGGTTGGAAGACGGACTTATCCTGGCAACGAAAACTTCTTCACCGCCATGGCTTGTAGATTGATAAGGCGCCGCTAACGGAAAATCAGACGAGGTTGTGTCGCCTGTGAGGTAGGCACTGCCCGCGGAGTCCAGCGCAATGCCAAGCCCCTGATCAAAATTGCCACCACCGAGTCGGGTTGAGTAAAGCAACGAAGAACCAGTCGGATGCAACTTGGCGACAAAGGCATCGTCAGTGGTTCCGGCCCCGTTGGCTAACTGATTTACCTGCGGGAAATCGCTGGAGGAGGTGACGCCGGTGACGAACGCACTTCCCTGCGCATTTACGGCGACAGCAAAACCCTGGTCGTTGAAACGGCCCCCCAAGTAAGTTGAATAGACCAAAGAGGAGCCGGCGCTGTTCAGCTTTGTTATGAAGGCATCTTGCGAATTGAACGGCGCGCCAGCTGATGGCAACGGGTTCATTGTGGGGAAATTGGTAGAACTGGTTTCACCGACAACGTAAGCGTTCTCCTGTGCATCTACCGCAATGCCCCAAGCCCTGTCAGGACCGTCTCCTCCCAGATAGGTGGAATAGATAAACGCCGATCCCGTGCTATTGACTTTCGCCACAAAAGCCTCATCACCCGAAGCGCTATTCGATTGCAAAGGATTTGTGGTTGGCAAATTCAGCGAGGTGGTATAACCGGCGATATAGGCATTGCCGCTGCTGTCAACCGCAATGCCGTTAGCCACATCGATGCGGGTCCCCCCAAAAAACGTTGCATAAATTTGGGCTGTGCCGGCTGGATTAATCATGGAGATAAAGACGTCTGGACCGCCATTTGTCCCCGCGTAAAGACTAGCGGGATTCGCCGGGTCGATCAGTAATGCGTTCACAATGGTCGCGGCATACCCACTGCTGGTCAGGCTCCAGCTTGTGCCACCGTTGCTGGATTTGTAGATGCTTGTGGACGTGCCGTAATAAACCGTTGCTGAATCGATCGGATCTATGGCCAGTGCATTAACGGTCGCAATGTTTCCACTCGGCGAAATATTCGACCAATTAATACCGCCGTCTGTGCTCTTGAAGATACCGCCAGTACCACCGGCATAGACTACTGCAGGGTTAAGCCGATCGACGGCGAGACTTCGAATAGTGTTTCTAAGGCTGGTATTTGGCGCAAGCCAGGTCACGCCGGCGTCGGTGCTCTTGTAAACACCTCTGTTGCTGCCAGCGTACACAACGCTCGCATTCGCAGGGTCAACCGCCAGAGTAATAGCCAGGCTGGCGCTGGTCAGGTTGCTGCTGGTCCAGCTACCCGCAGCATCTGTTGATCGAAAAACTCTGCTTCCTGCCCCACACGCATAGAGGTTGCTGGTATTGGACGGACTTATGACAACGCTGCTCGTGAACATTGGCGTTATGCCGGTGCTGCTGGAGACAAAATGGTCGCCGCCATCCAAACTCTTGTATATACCTCCATTTGTCGCAGCGTAAATAATCATTCGGTTGGTAGGGTCGACAGCCACCTTGCTGACCGCGCCGGAACTCTGAGGGAGACCGATAACACTCCAGCCAGCTCCGCCATTGGTGCTCTTGAACACGCCGGTATCAGTGCCTGCATAAAGAATTGCTGAGTTTGTGGGATCGAAGGCAATCCCGTTTACGGTTACGCCGATCAGGCCCGCATCACTGGTGTTCCAATGTGCGGCCCCGTCCGAACTCTTGAAAAGAGCGTTGCCGGACTTGGTGCTCTGAATCGGATTTGCAACCGGAAAGTCTCTTGAACCGGTTTCGCCCGTGACATAAGCGTTATCATTCTGATCCAGCGCTATGCTGTAGCCGGCATCGTACGCGGAGCCTCCGAGGTAGGTGGAATAGACCAGTGCCGAGCCGGAGCTGCTTAGCCTGCTCACAAATACTTCGAGACTGCCTCCCAGGGTTGAGTCCAAGGGGTTCAATAATGGGAAGTCGTTCGAATTGGTTTTGCCGGTGACAAAAGCGTTGCCGGTTGAGTCTACGGCAATGCCATAAGCTGTGTCTGAGCCACTGCCGCCCAGGAAGGTCGAATAAACTACCGCCGAGCCGGACGGATTGATCTTAGTGACATACGCATCCAAATCTCCATGCTGCGTCGAGCCCAGATTGGGAAAATCCGTTGAAAACGTTTGCCCCGTGACATAAGCATTGCCAGCCGAATCGACCGCTATAGCAAAGCCGAATTCATCGTCTGTGCCGCCCAGATAAGTGGAGTAAGCAAGGACCGGATCAATCACCAGCGGCAACCCTTTATCGTATCGCCCAACGCGAAAGGCGAGCTCGTTTCCCGCAGTCAATACATAGCGGCTGGCGACACTTTGCCGTTTGCCTCCCACCTGCTGATAGCTCTGAGGCTTGAGAAAGCTGACGGTCCCGATCGGAGTTATCACTTTCAAATCTCCACGAGCATCGAGCCGGAGCTTAGCTCCCGAAAAATCCAGACGGATGATTCCTGGATCTGCCCCAGGCGCAATTTCAAAGTCGTACTCCAGTTGTCGTTGATTGCCGTAATACAAGAGGTCCACACCAGGGTAGACATTGTCCTGGCGCACCCTGGAGAAGGTAGGCACATTGGTCTGCCACTCTGCCACATTCCTTCCGTGCAGGTAATTTACTTTGCCCGGCAATTCTTCCACTCCTACGATGTGAGAGCCGGGGCCAGCATTTTTTAGGCGCATCGAAACTGCACATGAATCTCGCAGTGGAGGTTCGGACTGTGCGGTTCGCTGGCTCTGACTGGTTCCTGCCGCGGTCCTGTGCAGGGAAAAAACAGCGCCTTGCCTCGTGAGAAACAATCCGTAACCCGGACCGTGCGCAACGAAACTAACGCCGGGATCAGCCTGGCCCTGATTCGCCACGAAGCTCATAGGCAATTTGGCGTAGGCGTCGCGGTCAACGTCAGGAGCCTTCTTGTTTTTCGCGGCGCTTCCCGCTGAGTGTGGCAATGAGCGCGCGGCGCGCGCCCCTTCGGCCAGCCAGCCCCCGCCCGTAGAATCAAGCAGTACGGAGGCCATCAGCACAATGGCCAACGTAATTGCCGACAAAGCAGCGCAACCCTTAGAGGCAGCGTGTGGGTGAGAATTCATATCGTTCCTTTCCAGGCGCTCTCTCAAAGCAGAGCTCTTAAGATCTCTATTTGGTTAAGACACTGAAACTCCTTTGGCGAGTTGGAATTTGCCAGCGCAGCTAAAAAGTGGATTGCGCAGGAAGGCGCGGTTCATTCGTCTGGACAAACAGCTGAGCGGGAGGGAGTCGGTAGTGAAAAAGGTAAGGATGGTAATTCCCCGCTTTCCTTGTTCTTCCGGGAGGACTTGACCCTGCTCGACTAAGAACTCGAATGCGGGAGGACTGTTCCGCCATGTCGCTGGTTGCGAAGTCCAGTCGCCGCAATTGAGGGTGTTCCGGCAGCTGCCTGTATACTAGAAAAACGAGCTTGAGACAATACTGAGCGCGAAAGATTCCGCGTTATTTGCGCCCAGTCAAAGCGACGGTTTGCCGGCTTTTCGCTAACAATGCGTGCAGAACCAACGACTGGTATCATAACCGCATCGTAAACCGGTGTTTTGCTGGACTGCTGTGATTTTTTGAAGGGTTTTTGCTTTATGCAACGTTTTCTTTTACGCATCGCTTTTTTGAGCCTCACGATTTTGTCTGGCCAGTGGTTTCCCCTGGCCACTGTGAGTGCCCAAACGCCTGCGGGCGACGTCGTGATGGTGCTTTCTTTTGAAAACACCTCAAATCGCCCCGAGTACAACTGGGTTGGTGAAAGTTTCGCCGATTCGCTCACCGAGCTACTGCATAAACCCGGATTGATGGTGGTCTCAGGTGATGAACGAGCCCTCGCCTATCAGCGGGTGGGTTTGCCGGAAACCATGATCCCCTCACGAGCAACCTCGATCAAGCTGGCCCGCGAAGCGAAAGCCACAATGATCGTGCTGGGAACGTATACAGTCACACCGCCACAGGAACTGGAACCAAAGTCCGCTAAAGCAAAGGAGAAGGACAAGTCTTCGGCTGAGGCCTATGTACAGGTCACAGCGCGTGTGATCAAAGTCAACGAAGGCCGGACCCTGGGCGAGGTCCTCGACGGAAGCTGGGCCACGCGCCAATTCGATTTCGGCGGTGCGCTGACGACGTTGCAAAACATTCAGGGCCGTTTGGCCTACCAGATTCTTTATCAACGCGACCGCGCCCTGCCGTACTCGCAGAACCAGTTGGTCCAGGAAGCAACCAAGATACCGCCCCAGGCTTTTGAAGCTTACGTAAAAGCCGTGCAGATCGATGAACGCGATGAGAAGCGCGTTAATTATTTGAAGAACGCGCTGCGGCTTTATGCCGACTCCAATGGCGGCGCCGTCTATTCGCAGGCCGCGTTTGAGCTGGGTCGCTTCTACCTGCTTGATGGCAAATGGAAAGATGCCACCGAGTATTTCACCAAGCTGCAGAAGAAAGAGCCACACTATACCGAGGCTGCGTTCTATGCCGGCCTGGCGTATTCGAAACTGGGCGATTGGGGACGAGCAATGGCGGCGCTGGTGCCTCTGGCCAACGAATCGCCTTTGATTGGGGTCTATAACAATGCCGGAGCGGTATCTGTGTACGCAGCGCGAGAGCAGAAAAAAGACAAGGAACAGGAACGCCAAAGACTGCTCGCCCAGGGGCTCACCTTTCTCCAGCGTGCCGCTGAGTCCTCACCCGACGATTCAATGGTCCGTTTCAACTATGCCTATGCCTTGTTTCTCTCCAATAGGTTTATTGAAGCTGCCGATCAACTTCGGCCTGTGATCACTTCGGATCCGCGCGATGGGCAGGCCTACTTCATCTTTGCCAAGGCCCTGGAGAAGCTCGGCAAAACCGAAGGCGCAGAGGCTGCAGATAATCAGGCCCGACGCTACCTGCAAACCTACGCGAAGTGGCAGGATGAATGGCAAAAATCTCAGACGACTTCGAAACTCACGTTGCGTATGCGTGACGTTCTCAACCTGGATGACATTACCGACTTGGCGCGGAAGACCTCGGCGACGGCTGATGCCGCAACGGCGAATCAGGACTTGTTAGCTAAAGCGCGCGAGCTTTACCAGGCCGGTCGCGACGACGAGGCGTTGCCTGAGCTTCATCGCGTGGTCATGATCGAACCAACGAATGCCGAAGCATACTTGATGAGCGGTCGGATCAACCTGCGTCGCGGAGATCAGGAAGCGGCCATTGCCGCATTAAAGACAGCAATCTTCTGGGATCCCAAATTGATTGACGCTCACATTCTGCTGGGGAAAATTTTTCTTGAACGCGGTGATCGCGGTGAAGCTACCAAGTTTGCGACCAGCGCGATTGGGATCGATCCCAATAACCAGGAAGCGATTGCTCTTAAGCGCCAGGTCACAATGGGCGGTAATTGAAGGCTCGGTTTTGGCCCGGTCGCTTTCATCAATGGCGGCCTCAAGGGCCGCGATGCAGGATATGATTGTTCCCCTTTCGTTGGTAGCGTTGACGTCGCTGCTCGTCGTCCTGTTCATCGCTGCACTTTCGCGCCACAAGAAATCAGCGCCGGGTGCTTTGAAAGTCATCGGTGCAACAGGTCAGGTGGATTCCACACTCGCACCAGAAGGATCAGTAATCATCAACGGTGAACTGTGGCGTGCGAGGATTGAAGCTGGAGTCTTGCCGGCCCCTGCCAGGGTGCGAGTCATAGGCCTTCATGGACATCTGCTACTCGTAGCGCCCTTGTCCGAAAAGCTTTAGCTTGTCGACCTGTCCAGCAAACTGTTCGCTGTTTTGTCGAGTTTGTCGGAGCCACTTTCCTAACGCCTAATCGAACCCAGATTCCAGAAAAACTTTTTCGTGGCATGCGATGTGCTGAGGGGTAAGCCGGCACGCACGGAAGATGAAAGCGATCGACCGTGCCCCGCCGCCACCTATCCTATGAGCGCCGCCTGCCGCTGCGCCATCTGCCCTCCGAGCAACCCTTCAGTGCTCCTTCCGAAATGTGAACCCGGCCAGCAATGGCTGGGTTCTCCCGCGTTTGGGAGACGAATCAATCTCAGAGCGCGACCTGAATGTTCAAAACCTCTAATACTCAATGACCTTGCAATTCCAGAAAAAAGTTTTCGGTGGCACAAAACGTGCTGAGGGATACATCGGCACGCACGGAAAGCTTGAAAGATAGTTGCACGTGCCCCCGCCGCCTCCTCCCCTCTGAGCGCCGCCTGCCGCTGCGCCAGCCGCCCGCCGAGCATCCCTATAGAAATCACACCGATATGCGAGCCCAGTCAGAAATGATTGGGCTCTCCTGCTTTAAATGGCGATGGCCTACCATCGCAGCGCGTGAACAGCACGACCGTAGACGCTCAATACCCTGATAGTTCCACAAAATCTGTTGTGGCACACCATATGCTAAAGAACATGTCGGCACGCACGGAAGACTTGAAACAGTTGAAAGTGCCCCCGCCGCCTTCTTTTCTCTGAGCGCCGCCTGCCGCTGCGCCAGCCGCCCGCCGAGCAGCCCTACAGTATTCACTCCAAACTGCGAACCCAGTCAGAAATGACTGGGTTCTCCTGCATTTTGCTGCACTATTTTGTCGCACTCTATTTTCTTCCGACCCCGGGAGTTCACTGAATATCACTAGCTGGGTGGCGATAATCGAGGTCAAGATTCGTCAACCGTACGCGTCAACGCGACGAAATTTGTCACTTGGCGGTGACGTTTTCTGTCGTTTAGACCGACTTGACCAAACCTTTTGCGTCAGACTGACTGCGCGAATGACGCAAAGCAAGATTTATTTTGCTGCTGCAGATCCTGGAAGTTTAGGCTGTCATTCCAGGAATCACTTGAGGTCAGTTGCAGATCTCTTTTTCCCTCAGTAGCCCGATCCCGGGCCATTTCTTGGTCCCAGAGCAGCGCACTCACATGTTGATTCCCTGATGCTCTGGTAAACTCACCCCGATGGCGGCAAGCACGCGTTTGAGCAATTGGCGGAATTGGGGATTGGCGCTGCTTTCTCTCCTGCTGCTGGTACTCGCCTTTCCAAACTTTCATCTCTGGCCTTTGGCCTGGATCGGATTGGTTCCGCTGCTGCTCGCAATTGGGCAACGCCCCAGCGCAAGACGTGCGTTCCTGCTCGGCTGGGTGACAGGCAGCGGCTTCTTCTATGCAACCTGTTACTGGTTGACCTACTCAATGATCCGCTACGCAGGAATACCTGCAGCGCTCGCGTTTGCCCTGCTCGTCCCGGGAGCGGCCCTACTGGGTTTGTTTCCCGGAATATTCGCAATGGCCCTGGCACGTCTGGTTCAAACACGCGGCGTTGCCCTGCTCTTCGCTGCTCCGTTCTTATGGGTCTCCCTGGAATGGCTGCGACTCACCGTGACCGGTCAGTTGTGGAATGCGATCGGATACTCACAGGCGTTTCATCCCTTACTGATTCAGACAGCAAGCATCGGTGGGGTATACGCGATTGGTTTCTTGATTCTCGTCGTCAACGCAGCGGTGGCATTTGCGCTCACGCGACGAACAGCCCCAGCAATCAAACAGGCGCTGCTTGTGATTACGGGAACAGCAGCATTGGCCGGAGGAGTGACCTTCCCTAAAAATTTCCAGGCAGCTGGCGGCAGCGATCAGGCGCCTCTGGAGATCGTGGCGCTCCAGCCAAATGTGCCAATGGAGTTCAATAAAACTCAGCAGGAGCTGGACGGACTACTTAATCGCCACCTAAGTCAAAGCGAAGCGGGCTTGAACAGGGTGCAGAGCAACGGGCCTCGCCTTGTGATCTGGCCCGAATCGCCGATGTATTTCACCTATGGCAATGATCAGGAACTGCGCCAACGCCTGGCCAGGTTTACCACGCAGAATCACGTTTCACTGCTGCTTAACTCTCAGGAACAAGCCGTCAACGATAGTCCCTACAACTCCGCCCTCCTGATTAATGAAGAAGGTCGCCTCACGGCACAGTATGATAAGATTCGTCTGATGCCGTTCGGCGAATACGTTCCCTTGCCACGGTGGCTGCCGGGCGCGGACCGTGTCACAGCGATTGTGGGAGGATTTTCTCCGGGCAAGCGCTTCACCCTTATGCCAGTTGGCAACATGCACGCAGGGGTTTTTATCTGTATCGAATCGGCGTATCCCTGGATTCCCCGGACGTTGGCAAATGAAGGCGCGGACGTGCTGATCAATATTTCGAATGACGGGTATCTGGGACCAACGCCGGTGATGCACCAGCACCTGGCGAATACAATTCTTCGCGCCGTCGAGAATGGCCGTCCTGTGCTGCGGGTCACGAACACGGGCATCAGTGCGTATATAGATGCAGACGGCAACCTCAGGGACACAACCGGTGGTTTTCAGGAAGCCGTTAGAAACTGGACCGTCTCAGAAAGAGGACACAGCCGGACATTCTATACCAGGCACGGTGACGTGTTTGTTGGCCTATGCAGTTTGATTAGCGTGTTGTTGCTTGGTTTGACGCTCAGAGCGCGGCACTGAACGAGTTTGCAGGAGTTGAATTACTAATGACTGAACCATTATCCATCCAGGAATTAAGATCATCATATGAAGAGTTGAGCCAGCGTGTCGAACAACTCGGGAGGTTTCTTTGATGTTCCAGCCCGCAGTGAGGAATTAAAGTCCATTGAAAGCCGGGCTTCGGCGCCGGACTTTTGGAACGATCAGGAACAGGCACAAAAACTATTGCAGGAACGGAGCCGGTTAGAAGCAAAAATTCAGCGGCAGGGTCAGTTTGAATCTCAGATTGCGGATGCTGGCGTGTTATTTGAATTCGCCGCCGAAGATGAAGATTCGCTCGGCGAGTTGAGGGCCTTGCTGGGGAGACTCGATCACGACGTAAGTCTGGCAGAAACCGCGATGCTGCTGTCGGGAGAGAATGATCAGCTGAATGCGATTTGCACGGTGCACCCTGGCGCCGGTGGCACTGAATCTCAGGATTGGGCTGAGATGCTCCTGCGGATGTATTTGAAGTGGGCCGAGCAGCGGGGCTTCAAGACCGAGGTCATCGATTATCAGCCGGGTGAGGAAGCCGGATTGAAAAGCGTGACTTTCAGAGTTGAGGGTGAATACGCGTATGGCCTTTTGGCCGCCGAAGCCGGCGTGCATCGTCTGGTTCGCATCTCTCCCTTTGACCAGGCTGCGCGGCGCCACACTTCTTTTGCTTCACTTTTTGTTTCGCCTGAGATTGATGAAAATATCGAAGTCGAAATATTCGATAAGGATTTGCGCGTTGATACCTATCGCGCAACAGGAGCCGGCGGACAACACATCAACACTACCGATTCGGCCGTGCGCATTACCCATCTTCCCACCGGGACCGTCGTTCAATGTCAGAATCAAAGGTCACAGCATCAGAATCGCGCGGTAGCTATGCAGGTATTGCGTTCGAAACTTTATGAATTGGAAGTCGAAAAACGACGACAGGAAACGGCCGAGCTGGAGGCCAACAAAGCTGACATTTCCTTTGGTTCGCAGATCCGCAATTATGTGCTTGCCCCTTATCAGCTGGTAAAGGATGCGCGCACAAAACTCGAGCGGGGAAACGTCGACGCCGTGCTGGGGGGCGACATCGACGACTTTATCAAGGCCTTCCTTTTATTGAAGAAGGCAGCCTAGGACAGCGCTCGCATTGAGCTGGAGTCTTTGATGGCCACGACACAAATGGAAGACAAACCCAG
>Ga0062383_10000278_pt1 | contig 13080 bp, 9 predicted proteins | sample DOMMetBare3Fresh_FD_59508 | JGI IMG/M metagenome (GOLD analysis project Ga0062383, IMG submission 59508) | Wetland sediment microbial communities from St. Louis River estuary, USA, under dissolved organic matter induced mercury methylation -... | ecosystem: Environmental > Aquatic > Freshwater >... | reverse complement strand
CCGGTGACCGCCCCGCCGGACTTTGATTTCAGGTTGCGGGCGCGACTCGCCCGGGAAAAGGGCGCCGCACAGGAATCAAGAGGGTTTGGAAGTTTCTTGAAGCTGCCGGTGCCGCTGGCGGCAACCGCCGTGCTGCTGATCTTGGTGAGCGTTGTTCTGGTTCTGGTTAGAAACACCATAAGGTCGAATCCAGGTGTTATCGCTGTGGCGCCGGGGGCAAGGGAAACGAAGCCGCAGCCGATTGGGGCGGCTGCTCCTGCAGATGATGGTTCAACAGGAAACACTACAGCGGGTTTGAAAAACGTGGCCGTCAACGGGGCAGTGGATGAAATGCCTTCGGGGGTTCGCCGCCGGCCCCAAGTCATTCACGCGGCGAATAAAAGAACCGAAGGGTTAGCTACGCGCGAATTCAGCCTCAGCCCCGCCGCGGTCATCGTGAATCAACCGCCCGGTGTTGCAGGGTCAGTTGTTCGTGTGCCGCTGGATGCACAGGTCTTGCGAATTTCGATTGACGATGAGCGTGGCGACATTCGCACCATCTCGCTACCGCGAGTGAGCTTTGGTTCGCAGCGGCTGGCGGCCAGCCAGTCATTCGTGCCGGTGTCCGCCAGGGGCGTTTGGTGATAGACGCTTTTACCACCGCACCGGAGATTTTGCTTTGGCAATGCTGATTTCAAGGAGAAGTCATTCATCGCTGGTCCTTATCGCACTCGTTTGCGGTATGGCTGCGAGCACCGCTGCCCAAACCGTTCCGGCCAAAAAACGGCCCGCCCAGGAAGCAGTAATTGTCGAACGCCAGACTGCCGCCGCACAGGTCATTACTGTGGTTCATCGGATAAGTGGACTGAAAATGTTGCGGCTGCTGATGAAGTCCGGTGAAGGATTGCGCGCGGTTGACACTCTTGATGACCCCTTCGCCCTGACCGGCCGCGTCCACACGAATATTATCGCCGGGCTCCGTCTGGACGATGGTCAGACGGTAGCGGTTTGGTTGCCCGAAGCCGAGGTGGAGAGCGAGGCAATTACGGTCGCGTTCCCTCCGCTGGAACCCAGGGCGCCGCTGAAGCCGGGCGAGCCGGACGCTCTCACCGTTGTCCGAGGGACGGAAGAGACTTTAGGTAGAAGTATGCTTGCTCGTCCCGATATCAGCGTTATTGAGCGCGATGGACGCCGCCGCGAAGCGCGCTATGTAGGGTTGGACGGTCTTACCGGTCTCTCAGTGCTCGAGCTCTCAGAAAAAGACGCCCGTCGAGTGAGTGCGGACAGCACCGAGGTATTTGTCGGTGAGCGCATGCACCTGTTTGCTCCAGAGCCCGTCCAGGAGAGCAATGTCGCCGCAGGCAACTCTATCTCCGTGCGCATCGGCGAAATAGATGGGCGGGTAGCCGGGATTGTTCGCAGTGAGTCTGGAGAGGTCAGGCGTATCAGAGTCAAGTCGATGAAGTTGGCCCCAGCCAACGTCGGTGGCATTGCGGTCAATGATGCCGGCCAAACAGTGGGGATTATTCAAAGCATTGAAGGTGGTGAGGCGAGCGTGCTGACCGCGGCCGTCATCCGCGCGGCCGCCAAACGTGTTTTGGAGCGACAGAAGAGTGTGCCGCGCCCGTGGCTTGGCGTCAGTGGTGAACCAGTGGCTTTGACCTCGCTGGCCGAGATCATGAGCAAAGGGTGGGAGAACAGGCGCGCTACATCGTTGCTTGAAAAACAGCGGGGCATTCTCCTCAGCGCTATTGTGCCCGGTAGTCCCGCCGCGCAGGCCGCGCTCCAGGCCGGTGACGTCATCCTGAAAGTGAATGACTCAGAGGTAAAGAGTACCGACGATTTTTCCCAGCTGCTGACCGAAGCCGTGGGTAGACCCGTGCGTTTCGGGATCGTCCGGGCCAATACCGATACGGTCAAGTCAGTTGTTGTTCAGCTAAGCGAATGGCGCGAGGGTTTATTATTCCCGAAGTACGTTGCTGATCCGGCCAGCCCGCGTGACCGCGCGGTCTATCAACTTGCTGAGCACGGCATTCAAAGCGTGCCCGTGCGGTTCGCTTCAAACCCGACGGCGACAAACGGCTTGCTTGTGGTGGAGGTCCTGCCAGCGAGCGCGGCCTTCGTCGCCGGCTTGCGTCCGGGAGATGTGATTGAAGCGATTGACGAGCAAAGAATCTCGACCTTGTCCAGCGGAGATTTCCGCTTAAGCAGATCGAAGTATGTCTTGAAGGTTTTGCGCGGCAAGGAAAGACTTGCTTTTACCGTTACGGAAAATAGTCGCTAGACGTTTGGGCATGAGTTCAGCAAACGCCGCGCCGCCTCGAAGGAACCCCTCTAAACAGTAAACCCGGCGTGCGAATTACCTTTTATCATTCCGACCGGCTACCCAGCAGCCAGGATTTCAGAATACCTGGGTGGCTATCGCTTACTGAAAAATACTCCTGAATCAAGCGCTCATAGACCTCAGCACGTTCGGCCGGTTGCAGCTTGAGACCGTAGGGCATTTGCCCGCCTTTGATAAAGGAGCTGATGAGGACCTGATCCATGGGCCAATTGAGGGCGCCCAGACGGCTGGCGCGGTGGCAGGACGAGCAAATCATCGATCGACTCGCGACAGTATTTTCAAACCCTGCGCCAAAACGCTCTGCTCGATCGGCGGCGCTCGCTGAACCGAGGCCCGGCCCGTACTTTTCGGGGTCGAGATATTTTCCAAAACGCGGCGGGCCGTAGGTCAAAAATCGCTGATTTGCGGCAATCAAGGATGCAGTCTCTTCCTCGCTGACGCTCCCGCTTTCGGGAAAGATAGGAAGGACCCCGCTCTTATGACATTGGACGCATTGGTCATCGCCATATCCCAATTCCCAGCGGCCGCGCAGAGTAATTGATCCATCGCGGCGAAAAGTGCGGAAAAAGTCTTTGAAGTAAACGTTAGGTGAGCCGTCGTTACTGGACAGCGTTGCTACTACCGAAACGTTGCGGGTACGTGTGCGAACACCCGGATCGGTCACACCAAACTGGACCCATTTGTCGGGTATGTTTTGTTCGATGTTACCTGGTACGACAACCAGCAGCCGCAAAAAGCTGTTGTCATTATCCGGAGTGCCCAGATGACGCGACTCGTAACTGAAAAAGATGAGCAGTTCATCAGCCTTTCTGCTCGCGTTCAGCCGGCGCAGGTAAGCTTTGGCCTGATCCAATGTTTCGAGCCGGCTGACAGCTCGCAGGAAGCGTTGCTCCCGAAGGAAATCCGGCACCTGCACATACTGCGCGGTTTCAGCGAAGTATTGTTTATCTGGAACCGCAAAACCCAGTTCATGATCCGGCTGTACCGCCAGCGAGAGCGTGCCGATGTATTCAACAAATCGCGAGTAGCGACTCAGAAACACCAAGTCGCGGTCCAGTTTGCATTGACGCAGCCGCGCGGCAATTCCAGTCACTACGTTTTCGTAGGCCGGTTCGTTTTTTTCGTCATCAAAAGCCCGCCGCCCAGCAAGAATCAGAGTGTTTACCCGGCCGTTGACCCAGGCGTCCGGACGCGAGGTGACTTCAGCACAGGGGGCAGCGCTTGCGCTCCCGGCAAGCGGCAGAAGCAAGCAAAGCGCAATCCCAGGAAGCGCGATCCCGGTTTGTAAGCAGGTCGCGACCTTTCCTTTTAGACTCAAGTCCAGGAAGTTCAATCGCATGAATCGTGCAGCCCCTCGTGACTAGTGATTAATTCATATCAGCATCACCTTTTGGGGTCAACGGCATCAGCTCCCAAAATTGTGTTAACCACGGCCGGTGGTTTCAACATTGACACTCGGAGCGACCGCAAGTTAATCTGTTGTCCCGTGAATCACACGGGCGCAAATCCCCAAACAAAGACCGTCGCAATCATTCCCGCCCGCTTCGCCTCAAGTCGTCTTCCTGGCAAGGCCCTGCTCGAAATCGCCGGCCAAGCGATGGTTTGCCGCGTCGCAGACCGTGCCCGAGCAGCTACTCGGGTTGCGCGCGTGATTGTGGCAACGGACGACGAGCGCGTAGTTGACGCCGTGCGGGCCGCCGGCCACGAGGCAGTGATGACCCGCGAAGATCATGCCAGTGGCACAGACCGTTTGGCTGAAGCCGCGGCCACCTTGAGAGACTTTGACATCGTCGTGAACGTTCAGGGTGATGAGCCTCTGATCTCCCCTGAGACGATAGATCGCACTGTCGAAGCGCTCCTGGGAGACAGGAATTGCGCTATGGCCACCAGTTGGGAACCCATCCTCTCGCCGCAGGATGTGCTGAGCCCGGATGTAGTCAAAGTGGTTCTGGATGAGCAGGGGTACGCGATTTACTTTTCGCGCGCGCCTTTGCCGTATCCGCGCGAGGCAATCAGCAGGCAGGGTTCGTTGGCTGCTGCTTTGGAAAAGGAACCGGGGTTACTGGCTCAGTACCGGAAACACACGGGTCTTTATGCCTACCGCAGAGAATTCCTGTTGGAGTTTGCGCGCTGGCCACCCTCGTTGCTCGAACAGGCGGAGTCATTGGAGCAGTTGCGCGCGCTTGAACGCGGTACGAGGATCAGAGTCGTTCAGGCTGCGGCGCCGGCAATCGGCGTTGATACGTTCGAGGATCTGGAACGAGTGCGGGGGATCCTGGTAGGGGAAGCTGCAAGTTCCAGGTTTCACGTTCCACAATCTTGAGTTGCTGAGTCTGAAGTTTCAGGTTGCAAGTTCGAGTCAGACAACCGGGTTCTCCAAGCCGAAGCCCCAAACCTTAAGCTTCGAAGTTGAAACCTTGAATCCTAAACCTACGCTTTATGAATGATCTAATCGGGCTGGGAGTCATTGCTGTAGTTGTATTGCTTGCCGTTTACGGCTTGTACGTATTGAGCAAACCTTATGATGTATCCCCTGAAGAATTCGAAAAGCGAGCTCAGGAAGGTCCGGGCCTGAGCAGCGCCGGGATGATCGGACTGCAGAAGATGCTTGAGCCCGGGGCCAAGAAAGCTATCGAAGTGCAGGAGGATTTGCGTCAGGGTCGTTACAACAAGGAGGACGAGTCGGGCGAGCCGCCGGATCCAGGCAGGGAGGAGTAAACTAGAGGCGCAGGCCGGAAAACGCCCTGATCGTGAGTGGGATTATTTCCGTTTTCTTTCTTTATTCTTACTAGAGGAGTGAGTCCAATGCCCAAATACATCTTTGTTACCGGCGGCGTGGTTTCCAGTTTAGGCAAAGGACTGGCAGCCTCTTCCATTGGCTGCCTGCTCGAGGCCCGCGGCCTGCGTGTAACCTTTATCAAACTCGACCCTTACATCAATGTCGATCCCGGCACAATGTCGCCTTTCCAGCACGGTGAAGTGTTTGTTACCGACGATGGCGCCGAAACGGACCTCGATCTCGGTCACTACGAACGCTTTACCGATGCGCACTTGTCGCAGGCAAACAACTGGACCACCGGCCGAATCTATCTTTCGGTGATTGAGAAGGAACGACTCGGCGATTATTTAGGCAAGACCATACAGGTGATTCCGCACATTACCAACGAGATTAAAGACGCCGTTCGCGCATTGGCTGCGGAAAACGAAGTTGACGTGGTGATCGTCGAGATCGGCGGCACGGTCGGTGACATTGAGTCGCTCCCGTTTTTGGAAGCTATCCGGCAGATGGGGAATGAAGAGGGGACGGGCAATGCTCTCTTTATTCATGTCACACTCGTACCCTATATTGCGGCTGCCAAGGAGTTGAAAACCAAACCGACGCAGCATTCAGTGCGTGACTTGCGCGAAATCGGCATTGCTCCAGACATGTTGTTGTGCCGTTCGGAAAAACCTCTGGCGCGGGAACTGCGGTTGAAGATAGCCGGCTTCTGCAACGTTAAAGAGTCAGCCGTGATCAGCGCCTACGATGTTGACACTATCTACGAAGTGCCGCTCGCATTCTATGAACAGGGCCTGGATGAATTGATTGTGACGCAGTTGAACCTGGCGGAAATCGCCGCCCAATCAGATCTTTCCAGCTGGCGGCAGCTGGTATCGACCATCCGCGAACCGTCGGGGGGCGCGGCAGCAATCGCCATCGTGGGTAAGTACGTTGAGCTTGAAGATTCGTACAAGTCGCTGCGCGAAGCCTTAACCCATGGCGGAGTGGCGAACAATGTGCGCGTTGACGTGCGTTGGATCGAGTCGGAAGAATTAATGGACGACGACGATTACGAATCGCGCCTGCGCGACTTCGATGCCATTCTGGTCCCGGGCGGTTTCGGCAAGCGCGGAATCTCGGGCATGATCCGGGCCATCTCCTATGCCCGGCGCAGCAAGACTCCCTACTTTGGCATCTGTCTGGGGATGCAGACTGCGTGCCTCGAATTTGCGCGAAACGTTTGCAGCCTCAAGGAGTGTGATTCGACCGAATTTGATGTCGAGACGCCGCATCCGGTGATCTTCAAGTTAAGGGACCTGGTGGATGTTGAAGAGTTGGGGGGAACGATGCGCCTCGGGGCCTGGCCCTGTGAGCTCGCCGCCGGATCACTGGCCCGCGAAGTGTACGGAGGAGCGGCAGAGATCAGCGAGCGTCATCGCCATCGCTATGAATTCAATCCCGAGTATCGAGATCGTCTGGAGAGCGCCGGCTTGATTTTTAGTGGAATGTCCCCGGATGAAAGATTTGTGGAGATGATTGAGTTGCCGCGTGAGGTCCATCCCTGGTTTTTGGCCTGTCAGTTTCACCCCGAGTACAAATCGAAACCGCTCAAAGCCCATCCGATTTTTGCCTCGTTTGTGCGGGCTGCCTACGAGAATCGTCTGCGGAATGAAAACCTCGTGGAGAAAGCCGAAGAGGCGGAACCGCTTAGCCATGAGCGAGCGACAGCTACAGCCGCCGACTGACTTTGGCCAGCATTTAGAGCTGCGGCTGGATCATCTTTCTGGCCAGCCGGGCCGTGCAACCAGCCTCTCGCCTCAATTAGCAGGGAGTCTGGGAGTGCATCGAAATCCTTTTTGCGAGATAATCCCAGCGAGCCCCCGCGGGGATAATCGATATCGTAAACTTCATGCTCCATTGCCCAACATGCGGTCAGGATTACTCTGATGACTTAAAGTTCTGTCCGCAGGACAGCTCCCCTCTGCAAGCCGACGCTACTAACGCTTCGCCACCACCGCTTGATCCGCTACTGGGGCGCACCCTCGACGAAAAATATTTGCTTGAAGAAAAGCTGGGTGTGGGCGGTATGGGAACGGTTTATCGCGCCCGCCATCAGCTAATAGACAGGCCCGTAGCAGTCAAGGTCCTGAACCAACGTTTCGTCGAGGATGAAGCCGCCAAGGCGCGCTTTCGGCGGGAGGCTAAGGCGGCCGGCCGCCTCCGCCACACCAACGCTGTAAGCGTTACCGATTTCGGGCAAACCATCGATGGCTACGTCTATATCGTCATGGAGCTGCTCGAGGGCAAGACGCTCCGAGACCTGCTGGCCAAAGAGGGGCCGCTCGACTTGGCGCATGCGGTTTCCATCATGTTGCAGGTTTCGTCGGCAGTTGCTGCGGCCCACGAAGCAGGCATCATCCACCGGGATCTAAAACCTGCCAACATCTTTGTTGTGCAGCGCTCTGATGTTCCGAGCATAGTGAAGGTGCTGGATTTTGGTATCGCGAAGCTTGCCGCTGATTCCCTGGACGATGACGATCGACAAACTTTGACTCAGGTGGGCGCAATCATAGGCACGCCCCGCTATATGTCGCCGGAACAGTGCCAGGGTCTGACTCTGACGCCCGCGGCTGATGTTTACAGCCTCGGCGTTATACTCTATGAAATGCTCACCGGAGCGGTGCCATTCAGCGGCCAAACGCCGTTGGCAATCGCCATGCGGCACTCCACGGAAATCCCGCGACGACCAACCGAACTAATTGCGTCTATTCCCCCGGCGTTGGAAAACGTGGTGCTGCACGCGCTGGAAAAACAACCGGAGGATCGGCCACGCGATGCCGAAGCCTTTCGCCAGGAATTACTGGAGACAGCGGAAACATTGGGTCTGGAGCACGCGGCTTCTTCAACAGCCCCGAGTCTCGAGGCATTGCGCAGCGCGGGCACGGAGTCGCCCTCCGGAAGGCTGGTAATTGACCTGGGAAGACTGCGCGAGAACCGGGCCGCAACTTCAGGCGCTGGCGAGTTGCCGGCTATCAGCAGGGAACAAGCACAAACTATTATTGACAAGGGACCGAGGGTTTTGCCGGCACCTCCAGCGGCGGCATCAATCGCCTCGCCGCCGCGAGAGCAACGGCGCATTAATGTTGACTTCAACCAGAGCAAACCCTCAAGCAGAAAAGGGATCATAGCAATAGCGGCCCTGATCCTGTTTATCATCGTCATCGGCATTGCCTTCATGGCGGGACGATCCCGCGGAACAAACGTCGAACCAACTCCGGCAGTGGTCGCCACCCCTACGCCTGAGGCGCCGTCACCTTCTCCTTCACCTTCACCTTCAGCCATGCCGAAGAGGGAAGAGAATCGGCGCCCTGAACCGAAGAAGCCGGAGAAGAAGGAGTCTAAACTGGGCTCGGTGCTAAACAAGGTAAAGAAGATTATTAAGAAACCATTTTGATTGACACCCCGATAAGCTCTGGTTTGTCACGGCGCCGGAATCAGGCGCGTCCGAAGGCGTTACGAGTTCTTAACAGACTAACAGGCCAGCGTAATTTTCATCTATGAACTCTTTCAAAGTTGGTAATGCGACTTTTGGCGACGGACGTCTGACCATTATTGCCGGGCCCTGCGTGGTGGAATCTCGCGAGCATACACTGATGATGGCGCGCGAATGTGCCTTCCGGGCGCGCGCTGCCGGTCTCGATTTCGTCTTCAAGGCTTCATTCGATAAGGCCAACCGCTCGTCAGTTAAAAGTTTTCGCGGCCTGGGAATGGAAGCCGGACTGGAGGTGCTGCGCGAAGTCAAGAGGGAACTGGATCTTCCGGTGCTTACAGACGTCCACGAAGTTTCGCAGGTGGGCCCGGTGGCGGAAGTAGTAGATGTGTTGCAGATCCCTGCTTTCCTTTCACGGCAGACGGATCTGGTACTCGCAGCCGCCCGTTCCGGGCGAGCAGTCAATGTGAAAAAGGGTCAGTTTTTGGCCCCGCAGGATGCGAGCAACATTGTCGACAAAGCGCGAGCCGCCGGTTGTGAAAAACTGTTGCTAACCGAACGCGGTGTCAGCTTTGGTTACAATAACCTCGTGGTTGACATGCGCTCATTTCCAATCATGCGCGAATTCGGCGTGCCGGTAGTCTTTGATGTCACACATTCGCTGCAGTTGCCGGGAGGACTTGGCCATGCAACGGGGGGCCAATCAGAATACATCGAACCGCTCGCTCGTGCCGGTGTAGCTTGCGGCGTGGATGCGGTTTTTATGGAAGTGCACGATCGACCCGAACAAGCACTTTCCGATGGGCCAAATGCCTTGCCCCTCGAACGCATGCAGGCATTACTGAACACCTTGCGCGACATTCACTCGCTGGTGCGACGGTGACAAGCATCAGTTCAAGAGGGAGGTTTTAGGAGAAATATTGCTCTGAATTACCGTCTCAAAGGTAAACCGCAGAGAAATTCGGCGGTTCAACGCGGCTGAGACTGAGATGAAGATCATCTCACTTTACGTTCTGAAGTTATCGCATTACATCCGGGTCCAGTTACCGCCGTTTATGAAGAAACTTTTAACACACGCCGCCCTTCTTCTCTGTCTCTCGCTTGGGATACCAGGCTACAGAACAACGGCTCAGGACGATGCCCGAGCCGCCTGGCAGATTACCAGTTTTGATATCGGAGCAAACGTACTCACAGCGGAACGTAGTCTGAATGTTGTTAGCAGCCTGACAATCAAGAATGTCGGGCGGGCTGCGGGTACGGGACTCACGCTACGCTTGAATTCAAGAGCCAAGGTCAAGAGTGTGAGTGCGGGCGGCGCGCCAGCCTCCTTTCGTTTACTTGCAGATGCTCGACCCGGCTTGCAGCGACTGAACGTTACTTTGCCGGCAGCAGTGGCCGCGAACGGAAGTACGACGTTAAGTATCGAATATCGGATTTCCGTTGAGCGCAACAGCGGACTCGAATCAATCTCGCAATTAGGCTCACAATTTCTGCCGCTGACCGCAGTTTCGGCAGCGGACGCAGCCGCTGGCGGCTGGTACCCGGTGCTGAATACTCCTTTCACTGTCCGTGCAGCCGATACCGCTCCCTTCAAACTTCGTGTTGAGGGTTCGGGCGTGATTAGTTCAGGGACGGAAACTCCTGCCGGCCACGCAGTGGTCTTCGAGCAACCGCTGCATGGCCAGCCCTTTTTCCTACAAGGCGCGTGGGAGCGAGTTGAAGGGTCTGGAGACGCGAAGGGCATTACGGCCTTCCTTTCGTCCGGCGCCCCTCCCGAAGAAAAGAAGCAAGCGGAAGCCATTGTTAACCTTGCCGCTGCTGCCCGAACTTTTTACGGGCCGCTCCTTGGTCCCGCGCCGCCGGCTCCTATTCGATTGGTCTCAGTGCGCCGTGGCGCCGGCTTTAACGATACCGGAACAGTCCTGATTGAACGGGGCGCGTTTCGCCGCGCAAGACCTGACGCCGCGACGGCCATGCTGATTGCGGAATCGGTAGCGCGTCTTTGGATTGGCGGCCAGGCGCCGGTACGCGGAGAAGGGTCGGGAGCGTTGCGCGACGGGCTGGCCCGCTATCTCGCCACACTGTTCCTGGAAAAACAATTTGGACGTGATGCTGCAGATGCTGAGCTACTGCGCGAGCGCGCCGCCTTCGCAACGGTTGCCAAGCGAGACGCGCCTTTATCGCACTCGTCCCCGCTGGACGATAGCTACTTTGGTGGCGTTCCCAACAAGAGCACAATGATCTGGCGACTGGTAGACCGTCGCATTGGTCGTGACGCTTTTGCCGGCCTGCTTCGGGCATTAATACAAAGTGCAGCCAGCGATCAGTCCGGCCTCAGCCTGGCCTCGTTACGTGCCGCCCTTGGCAGCCGCGGCGACGAAGCCTTCAAAAAGATCCTTGACTATGAATTGGACCAGGCTACGGAAATGGATCTGATGGTGGGCCTGCCGCAGCAGCGAGGGGCTGAATCCGTGGCAGCATTGAGAAATCTTGGCACTGCCGATGCCCAGGTCACAGTCGTGGCGACGACCGACCGCGGCGAGCAATTGAAAATTGAAACTACCATACCGGCGCAAAATTTCGCTGACGCCGTATTTAAGACTACGGCGAAAATAGTTCGGGTAGAAGTTGACCCGGAAAAGCTTTACCCGCAGCTCGACTACAGCAATGACGTTGCGCCGCGCGTGCGGGATGTCAATGAGGCCCTGGCCGAAGCGTCTCGTTTCTTTGGCGCCCAGGATTTTGCCCGGGCCGAAGCGGCGGCGCGCGACATTATGCAGGCCGCGCCGAGACTCCAGGAGGCTCGCCTGCTGCTGGCTCGTGCCCTGCTCGGACAGAACAAGCTGGATGAATCAGAGAAACTATTTCGGGCGGCGCTTGAAGATCCTTTGCCAACAGCAGTGGCCCTGGCCTGGGCCAATATCGGACTGGGAGAGATTGCGCTAAAGAAAGGCCAATTCGCAGAGGCGGCCCGGCGCTTTAACGACGCCGTCAGAGCTGAAGGCGAATATGGCTCGGCACTGGCGGCCCGTGCGGGTCGCGTCCGGGCTGAGAGCGCCGGGACCACCACCCCCCCGGTTGATGAAAGTGTGCGCGCTTTCCTTACGCAGCTGGAGAAAGACATTACTAATGGGAGCAAGGCTGAGCTCGAGAATAAAATTGTTTCGGGCGAGCTCGTCCGCTTCATAAATGGCATTCTGGGCACCAGACCCGACCTGTGGCAGACGCGTGTCCTGCGCACGGAGCAACTTGATGCAGTCCAGACGGTGGCGGACGTGGCCATCACTTCGAAAGTGCTGGGAAAGGAAGCATCAGGCACTGCAGTCCTGACCCTTGCGCGCGCCGGCGGCAGTTGGAAACTCTCAGCCATCGACCTGTTCGAGGTTCGGTAGAAAAGAGTTTGAAGATCGACGTTTCAGGTTTCAAGTTAGTGCAAAATTCGCTTTAGTCACCTGGAACCTCGATTTGAGACTTTGAAGGGGCTTGCCAGAAAAGTGCCGTCTTTTTGTCCGCGTCAGCAAACAATTGAAAGTAGCCCAGCAGTTCACTGCTGGTTGGGAGGTCCAACTTGAGTCTCAGTCCCTGAAACGGACGGCTGTCAAACAATGGAGACCGAAGGTTTTTCAGCCGTCCGTTTCACGGACTTCTCCGCATCAGGGCACCGGTTCCCAGCGATGAATCGCTGCGCTATTTTCAGCCGTCCGCTGAACGCGGACTTTTCGGGCAAAGCTACTTTGAACCTGAAACTCGGACATCCAACCACCATGGAAGATATCGAACGTCGCGCCGCGCGCATCAAACTGTTGCTGCTGGACTGTGATGGTGTGCTGACAGATGGCACCATCACCCTGCTGGAATCTGGCAACGAGCAAAAATCATTTGACGTGCGCGACGGTCAGGGAATTGTGCTGCTGCATCGCGCCGGGTTGCGCTCGGGAATTATCTCCGGCCGCACTTCGAGCTCGGTCACCAGACGGGCGCTCGAATTGGGAATGGATCTCAAGCTGGTGCGGCAGGGAACTCTGGATAAGATCAAAGACTTCAACGAACTGCTAGCGGTGGCCGGAGTGCGGGAGCACGAGGTAGCTTTCATTGGTGATGATGTGACTGATATTCCTTTGCTGCAGCGAGTCGAATTATCGGTGGCAGTGGCAGACGCCGTCCCCGAGACGCTTTCCGTCGTGCATTACGTCACTCGGGCAAGAGGTGGCCACGGCGCCGTACGAGAAGTTGCCGAGCTCATTCTCAAAGCTCAGGGTCACTGGAATTCATTAATGCAGCGCTACTTCACGCTTTGAAGTTGACGACCAGGGCCGCCGCCTATGTTTCGCTTTCTTCCGGGGTGAGCTGGCGTTTACCCATTCAACCCCGGCGGAAATAGTGGGTTCCGCGTTGACACCGGCGTGCGAGCTGTTTATCTTTCAAGCGCACAACCCAAATGTGCAGCGTTTCTTTAGCGGGCGTAGCTCAATGGTAGAGCGCCAGCTTCCCAAGCTGGATGTTGCG
>Ga0062383_10000273_pt1 | contig 13102 bp, 12 predicted proteins | sample DOMMetBare3Fresh_FD_59508 | JGI IMG/M metagenome (GOLD analysis project Ga0062383, IMG submission 59508) | Wetland sediment microbial communities from St. Louis River estuary, USA, under dissolved organic matter induced mercury methylation -... | ecosystem: Environmental > Aquatic > Freshwater... | reverse complement strand
ATGGTCGAGCGCAAGAAGTACGGCCTCAAGAAGGCCCGCAAGCGCCCGCAGTTCTCGAAGCGCTAGTCTTTCGCCACGCACGTTCGTCGCGATCATACGGAGGCCCGCCTGGTGCGGGCCTCCGTCGTCGTTTCCGCTATCATCTTCTAGGCCGCCCGACCCCGAGGCGAGGCCGCCCGCTGCCAGGCGGGGACCGATCAGGAGCGTCGATACCATGTCCCGACTCTTCGGCACCGACGGCGTGCGCGGTATCGCGAACGCCGAACTCAGCCCCGAGCTCGCCTTCCGTCTGGGGGAAGCCGCGGGCCACTTCCTGGGCGACCGCGGCCGCGGCCGCATCGTCGTCGGCAAGGACACACGGCGCAGCGGTGACATGCTCGAAGCCGCGCTCGTGGCCGGCATCTGCTCGGGCGGCGCCGATGCGCTCGTGGCAGGGATCGTTCCCACGCCCGCGGTGTCGTTCCTCACCCGCGTGCTCGGCGCCGACGGCGGCGTCGTCGTTTCCGCGTCGCACAACCCGGCCGAATACAACGGCATCAAGTTCTTCAGCCGCGACGGGTTCAAGCTCCCCGACGAGCTCGAGGACGAGATAGCCACCTTCGTCGAGGCGCAGCGGTCGTGGAAGCGGCCGACCGGTGCCGACGTCGGGACCGCCGAGGTGCTGTCGGATGCGGCGGAGCGCTACGTGGACCACGCCGTCGCCACGATCCAGGGAGACCTCTCCGGCCTCAAGGTCGCGGTGGACTGCGGTCACGGGGCGGCCGCGCGGACCACAGTGCCGGCGCTCGAGCGGCTCGGCGTCGCGGTCACCGCGTTCAATTGCGACTGGAACGGCACGGACATCAACTTGGAATGCGGCTCCACCCACCTCGGCGGGCTCATCGACCTGATCTCGGCGGGGGGCTTCGACATGGGGATCGCCCATGACGGGGACGCCGACCGCGTTCTCGCGGTGGACGACCAAGGCGAGGTCGCCGACGGCGACGTGATCATGGCCGTGTGCGCTGCGGACCTCAAGCGGCGCTCCGCGCTGCCGAGGGACACCGTGGTCGGGACCGTCATGGCCAACCTCGGGTTCGAGGTGGCGATGCGGGAGCTGGGCATCAACGTCGTCAAGACCCGGGTCGGCGACCGCTACGTGCTCGACGAGATGCGCGCGATGGGTGCGACCCTGGGAGGCGAGCAGTCCGGGCACATCATCTTCCTCGAGCACAACACCACCGGGGACGGCCTGGTGACCGCGTTGCAGCTCATGTCCGTGGTCCGCTCGTCCGGCAAGCCGCTCTCCGAGCTGCGCCGCGTCATGACCCGCTACCCGCAGGTGCTGGAGAACGTCCCGGTCCGCGACAAGACGCGGCTGACCACCAGCGCCGCCCTTGCTGATGCCGTCCGGCTGGCGGAGCGCCGGCTCGGCATGAACGGGCGCGTGCTCGTGCGCGCGTCGGGGACCGAGCCGCTCGTGCGCGTGATGGCGGAGGCGTCCGACGAGGCCGAAGCCCACGCCGTGGTCGAAGCGCTCGTCGACGTCGTGCGCTCCGAGTTGGGCTAGCGCGCGCGTTCGTCACGCTACCGTTACGCTTCTCGACGCCTCCGCTCGGGTAGAATGGGACGCGAGGTTCCGGCGCTGCCGGCGCCCGCGAGCCGAACCCGAGGAGGTCGCCCCGCACACCGAGAGCGCACCACACAAGCGCCGGGACTGCGCGTGAACGTGCGCAGTCGACGAGGCGGGGGCTTATCGAAAGACTCGGCGGATGGCCCCCCGGCACCTCCGGTGTCGTGACCGTATCGACAAAGCCCGCGGGTGACCGCGGAGACAAAGCGATGCGGACCCGGAACACAAGAGCGCGCGCGAGGTTCGCGCGTACGCTCGCTCAGGGCCAGCCCGGCTGCGGACCGGGCGCCTGCTCCCGGATGCATCCAACCAGACCCCTGGAGGTCGTAGGCCCATGTGCGGAATCGTCGGATATGTCGGGCCCAAGCGGGCCACCGACGTCCTGCTCGCAGGACTTGCATCACTGGAATACCGCGGGTACGACTCCGCGGGCATCGCGATCGCCGAAGAGGGCCGGCTCGACGTCATGCGCCGGGTCGGCAAGCTCGCCAACCTGAGCGAAGCGGTGGCGGCACACACCCCCGCGGGCGTGGTCGGCATCGGTCACACCCGATGGGCGACCCACGGCAGGCCGAGCGAGGAGAACGCGCACCCTCACACGGACTGCACGGGCGCGATCGCAGTCGTGCACAACGGCATCATCGAGAACTACCTCGACCTTCGCGAGGAGCTGGTCGCCGCCGGTCATGTCTTCCTGTCGGAGACCGATACCGAGACCATCGCGCACCTGGTCGAGTCGCTCTACAGGGGGGACCTGTCTGCTGCCGTGGCGGCTGCGCTCGCGCGGCTGGACGGCTCCTACGCGATAGCGGTCCTGCACGCCGATCATCCCGACACGATCGTCGCGGCCCGGCAGGACTCACCGCTCATCATCGGCGTCGGCGAGGGCGAGAACATCGTCGCCAGCGACATCCCTGCGGTTCTGCGCTACACGCGCGAGGTGCTCGTGCTGGAGGACGGCGAGGTCGCGACGGTGAACGCGGGCGGTGTCACGGTCGTGGACCGCTCCGGTGCCCCCGTCGTGTCGGAGATGCTCCACATCGAGTGGGACCTCGATGCCGCCGAGAAGGGCGGCTACGAGGACTTCATGCTGAAGGAGATCCACGAGCAGCCGCGCGCCCTGCGAGAGACCATGCGTGGCCGAGTAGGCGACGACGGCGCGCTGCACCTCTCAGAGCTCGACATGACCGATGACGAGGTGCGCGCCATCGACCGCATCTTCATCACGGCCTGCGGGACGTCGTATCACGCCGGCCTCGTGGCCAAGACCCTGATCGAGTCGTGGGCACGGATCCCCGTCGAGGTCGTCGTGTCGAGCGAGTTCCGCTACCGCGACCCGCTCGTGGACGACTGCACGCTCGTCGTGGCCATCACCCAATCGGGTGAGACTGCGGACACACTCGCCGGCGTTCGTGAGGCAAGGCTGCGTGGCGGCAAGGTCATCGCCATCACCAATGTCGTCGGGAGCCGTGTCACGCGCGAGTCCGACGGCGTCATCTACACCCACGCGGGCCCTGAGATCGGCGTGGCCGCGACGAAGACCTTCACCGCGCAGATCGCGGCGCTCTACGTGCTTGCGCTCTACTTGGCCCAGGTCCGCCGAACGCTCGCCCCCGAGACGGTGAGCGAGATCTGGGGCCACCTGCAGGCCGTGCCCGGGCATGTGGAGACGATCCTGGCCGACCACAGCGCCCTGCAGGAGTGCGCCGCGGTCTACAAGGACCGCTACAGCTCGCTGTTCCTGGGCCGCGGTATCGGCGTTCCGGTCGCCATGGAGGGCGCCTTGAAGCTCAAGGAGATCTCCTACATCCACGCCGAGGCCTACCCGGCGGGCGAGATGAAGCACGGCCCGATCGCGCTCATCACGCCCGACGTGCCCGTGGTGGTGGTCGCCACGGCCAGCGACACCTACGACAAGGTGGTCAGCAACATCCAGGAGGTGCGCGCCCGCGGCGCCGAGGTCATCTCGGTGGCCACCGAGGGCGACCTCGATATCGCGAAGCATTCCGAGCACGTGCTCTACGTCCCGGACGTGCCGGAGCTGCTCTCGGCCATACCGGCCGTCATCCCGCTCCAGCTGCTGTCCTACTACATAGCGAAGTACCGCGGCTGCAACGTCGACCAGCCGCGCAACCTCGCGAAGTCCGTGACGGTGGAGTGACGCCGTGATCAAGGGACTGGGCGTCGACATCGTCGAGATCGACCGCATGCGCGAGGCGCTCAAGCGTCATCCGCGGATGAAGGAGCGCATCTTCTCCGACGAAGAGCGTGCGTACTGTGACAAGCGGAACAAGCCCGAGGTCCACTACGCGCTGCGATTCGCGGCCAAGGAGGCGGTGCTCAAGGCGTTGGGCACGGGCTTCGCGGGTATGTCATTCCAGGACGTGGAGGTCGTGCGAGACAGCGGCGGCCGTCCTTCGCCGCGGCTGCACGGGCGCGCCGCGGAAGTGGCCGCGGAACTCCGCGTCGTGGAGATGCATCTCTCGCTGTCGTACACGCACACGACCGCGGTCGCCTCGGCGGTCGCGATAACGGAGTCCGACCGCGACGGGGCGCCGACTCCCGACCCCGCGACGCTGCGGGCCAAGGCGTTCAAGGACATGCGCTCCATCGTGGACGACGTGGAGAGCTAGGCGCTCGACGACCGCCGTCGGCTGGGAGGGGGACGCACGTGAGGCTCGCGCTGACATCGGAGCTCGTCCGTCGCTCGGAGGAGGCCGCCGTGGCGGCCGGGGTCGCGCTTGCGGACCTGATGGAGCACGCCGGCGCCGCGGTCGCCGCAGAGGCCTCCTCGCTGGTCGGTGAGGGCGCGGTCGTGGTGGTGACGGGCAAGGGCAACAACGGCGGCGACGGATGGGTCGCCGCTCGCTGTCTCCTGGAGGCGGGCCGCGAGGCCTCCGTTCTCGCGCTCGCGCCGCCGTCGGCGCTCACTGCTCCCGCGGCGGACGCCGCGCGGACCGCGGTGGCGTCGGGTGTGCAGTGGAGCGAGGCCGACGCCCCCGACGACATCGTGCTCTGTCTGGCGAAGGCCGACCTGATCGTCGACGCGGTGTTCGGGGTCGGTCTCGACGACGCCCCCAGGGGCATCTATGCCGACGCCCTCGCGGCGATCGATGACGCCGATGCCCTGGTCCTGGCCATCGACATGCCTTCAGGTGTCGACACCGATACGGGAGCCGTTCGCGGCGAAGCGGTGCATGCCGACGTGACCGTGACCTTCGGCTCGCCGAAGGCGGGGCTCGTTCTCTATCCGGGCGCCGAGTTCGCCGGCGATGTCGTGGTCGCGGACATCGGCCTTCCGGAGCCCGATGACTTGGCGGGCGCGCTCGAGGTCTGGGACTACGTCGACCTGGCGTTCCTGCTGCCCCTCCCGGGGCCGCAGGATCACAAGGGGACCCGCGGCGCGGTTCTCGTCGCGGGCGGCTCGCCCGGCATGACCGGCGCTGTGTGCCTGGCGTCGATGGGCGCGCTCAGGATGGGTGCCGGGTACGTCACTGCGGCGGTGCCGCAGCCGTCGCTGGCGGTCGTGGAGTGCAAGCTGACCGCTCCGGTGAAGGCGGGACTGCCCGTCGGGCCGGCAGGGACCTTCGGCGAGGCGGCGGCGACACGGCTGATGGAGCTCGCGGTGCGCGCCGACAGCGTCGTGCTCGGCCCCGGCCTCGGCCGCGCGGATGCGACCGCAGCGGCGGTTCGCTCGCTCGCGCGGGACCTAGCGGTGCCGCTCGTGCTCGACGCGGACGGGCTCTGGGCGATCGGTGAGGACGTCGCCACGCTGAAGCGCCGCTCGGCCGCCACGGTCGTCACGCCGCATGCAGGCGAGGCGGCGCGGTTGCTCGGCATCTCCCGCGAAGCCGTCGACGCCGACCGAGCGGCGGCCGCCCGCGCGATCGCGGGTGCGGGCGTCGTGTGCGTGCTCAAGGGCGCTCGGACGCTCGTGTCGGACGGCGATCGCGTCGTTGTGACCATGACAGGCGGCCCTGCACTTGCGACGCTCGGCACGGGAGACGTGCTCTCCGGCATGATCGGCACCTTGCTCGCCCAACAGCTCGATCCGCTCGAGGCGGCCGTCCTCGCCGCCCATCTGCACGGCGCGGCCGGGGATGCGGCGGCCCTGGAAATGACGGCGGTTTGTTGCACCGCCGAGGACGTGCTTACATATCTGCACGAGGCCGTGCGCGACCTGATCGACTAGACCGCAGGGCCCCGCACACCCGAACCACCACTGGAGGCACCCATGGCGCTGCAGACAGCCAGAGACTTCATGACGCCGGATCCCGTCACGGTGACGCCGGAGATGCCGGTCACCGAGGCGGCCCACATCATGAGCGAGAAGCGCGTCGGCGCGCTGCCCGTGCTCGACGGAGCTGGTAAGCTCGTCGGCCTGGTGACCGAGGGCGACCTCATCATGCAGGACGCCAAGGTGCACTTCCCCACGTACCTTCACCTGCTCGGCGGCTTCATCTTCTATCCCGGCTCGACGGAGCGCTTCGAGACCGACCTCAAGAAGGCCGTGGGCGCCACGGTGGCGGACGTGATGACCGCCGATCCCGTGATCGTATCGCCGGACGCGACCATCGAAGACGTCGCGACGCTGCTGGTGGAGCAGGAGGTCAGCCGCATCCCCGTCATCGAGGCCGGCAGCCTCATAGGCATCATCTCGAAGAGCGACGTCGTACGCGCCATCGCGGCGGAGAAGTAGCGTGGCCGAACGCCGCTGGGCGTGGGCCGAAGTCGACCTCGCCGCCGTCGGGCGCAACGTGCGCGCCCTGAAGGCGCTGACCCGCGAGGGCACGCGCTTCATGGCCGTCGTGAAGGCGGACGGCTACGGACACGGCGCGGTCCAGGTCGCGGGCGCGGCCTTGGAAGCTGGCGCCGACCGGCTCGGTGTAGCAACGCTGGAGGAGGCCGCGAAGCTGCGGCAGGCGGGTGTCACCGCGCCCATCCAGGTCCTGTCCGAGCCCCCGGCGGCAGCAGCGGGCTTCGCGGTCCGGCACGGTCTCGTGTGCGGGCTGTACTCGCGCGACTTCGCGCTCGCGCTGTCCAAGGCCGCGAGTGCCGCGCAGACCACTGCCGTCTTCCACCTGAAGGTGAACACCGGCATGAACCGTATCGGTGTCGAGGCGGACGGAGCGGCGGACTTCCTGGAGTCGCTGCGCGGGCTGCCCGGCATCGCCATGGAGGGTGTCTACACACACTTCGCCACCGCCGACACTCCGGGCGACTGGGAGTTCGAGCGGCAGGTAGAGCGCTTCTCTGCCGCGGTGGGGGAGATGCGGCGGCGCAAGATCGATCCCGGGATCGTGCACGCCGCGAACAGTCCGGCCACGATCCTGCATCCGGAGACCCATCTGGACATGGTGCGCTGCGGCATCGCGCTCTACGGTCTCCACCCCGCTGAGTCCACGCGCGGACGCGTCGATCTAGTGCCGGTGATGGCAGTGAAGGCCCGCGTGACGCAGGTCCGACGGATCGGGATGGGCGAGGGCGTCAGCTACGGACTCACGTATCATGCCGGCGCGCCGACCACGATCGCGACGCTGCCGCTGGGCTACGCGGACGGCGTCAGGCGCGGTCTGTCGAACGAGGCGCGAGTCCTGATCGGCGGGACGGTGTGCCGTCAGGTGGGACGCATCTGCATGGACCAGCTCATGGTGGAAGTGCCGCGAGGGCTTGCCGTCGCCGTGGGCGACGAGGCGGTGCTGGTCGGTCGCCAGGGCGACGCGGAGCTGCCCATGGACGCGCAGGCCCAGGCGCTCAGCACGATCAACTACGAGATCGCGTGTGGCTACGGGATCCGTCTTGAGCGCAGGTATTCGCGGGAGACCGGCTGATCCGCGTGTCGCTCCGGCCGCCCGCCGCGGCGACCCGCACTTCTTTCTTGCAGGAATAGCCTCCGGCGTGCCGAATCCCGACGCTGAGAGATACCGCGCGCTCTGGCGCGGCTGCCCGTCTGCCGGATGGGCGAGCACGGAAACGGCTTGTTCCCGCTACTAGGTGGCCCCGCGCTGTCGTGCGGGGGAGAGGGGATGCGGTGGTCGACGACAAGGTGCTGGAGGAGATCCAGTTCCACCAGGACGTCATCAACAGGGACCAGACATCGCCCCTGTACCAGATCCGCGAGAAGGAGATCGAGATCTCCGGTCGCGTGCTGGCGGCGAAGCAGAAGGCCGAGGCCATCGTCTCGGACGCCCGGCGCAAGTCGGCCGAGGTGGTCAACAAGGCACGCACGGACGGCGATGCGCTCGCCCGTGAGCACGAGGCTGCCCTCATCTCCGAAGCGGAGAAGAAGGCCGCCGCACTGCGCGGGGGGGTTGGGGGCGAGGTCGCTGCCATCGACAGCCAGGTCACGCAGCGGCTCGACGCTGCGGTCAAGTCGGTCGTGGAAGCGGTCACCGAGGTCTAGGTTCTTGGGCCCGCTGGCAACGGGCCCAGAAGGGGGTGTCGGACGTGTTGGTGCCAATGTCACGCGTGGAGATCATCGGCCCGAAGAGTCGCTTCTTCGAAGTCGTGACCCTGCTCCACGAGCAAGGGACGCTGCATATCCAGGACCTTTCGAAGAAGATCGGCGCCGGTGAGGTCCCGCTCGACCAGATGGAGGTCGTCGCCGGCCAGGCCGTCGAGCGCGAGCGCATGGAGGACCTGCTGATCCGCGTTCGCGCGATCATCAAGGCACTCCATCTCCCGGGCGCCCAGATGGACGAAGCCAAGCGCCAGAAGGAGTACCTGCGCCTGTGGAAGCTCGACTCCGGTGAGCTGTCGCAGGAGATCGCCCACGTCATAGACGAGGTCGAGGACAAGACGTCGGGGCTCGCTCAGTCGCAGACCGAGATCGAGAGCGAACTGCAGCTGCTGGCCCGCTACGAGCCGATCCTGCACAAGATCCAGCCGCTCGCCAAGCAGATCGTGACGACGGGCGCGTTCGACTCCGTGGCGCTGCTGGTCGAGCGCCGCTACAAGGGCGCGCTCGAGCAGCTCAAGGAAGAGCTCGACCGACTCACCAAGAAGCAGTGCGAGATCGTCTCCACTGACGTCGACGAGGACACCACTGCCGCCATCGTGGTCTTCAACCGTGCGTACTCCGAGCCGGTCCACAAGTTCCTGGCGATGGAGAACGTGAACCAGATCCGCCTGCCGAACGACTTGCAGGGGATGCCGTTCGACGCGGCCTACGACACCATCAAGGAGCGCCGCAAGACCCTGCCGCAGCAGCTCGAGGATGTCCGCAAGGAACTCGAGGCCATGTCCGGCAAGTGGTACATGCGCCTTGCCACGATCCGCGACGTCCTCGCGGACAAGATCGACGAGATCTCGGCGATCCCGAAGTTCGGGCAGACGGAGTACGCGTTCGTCATCACCGGGTGGACCCCCGTCGACGAGATGTCCGGGCTCCGCAAGGGGATCAAGGCCAGCTTCGGCGACGACGTCATCATCAACCAGCTCGAGATCGACGAGCACGAGTTCGGTGACACGCCGGTCAAGCTCAACAACCCGAAGTACGCGTCGCCCTACGAGACGCTCTTCCCGCTGCTCTCGGGCGGCATGCCGAAGTACGGCACGGTCGACCCGACCACGATCCTCGCGGTCTTCTACCCGCTGTTCTTCGGCATGATCGTCGGCGACATCGGGTATGGCGGCATCTACCTGGCGATCACCATATGGATGCGCATGAAGTACAAGGACAAGCCGTTCGTCCAGACCGTCACGTCGATCTTCGGGCCCGCCGCCACGATGGCCGTCATCTGGGGCTTCATCTACGGCGAGTTCTTCGGCAGCGTGCTCGAGCACTTCAGAGTCATCATCCCGATCACGGTGCCCGGCATCGGCCTCACCCTGCCGATCGTGCGCACCGACCCGAGCATGCTCATGTTCATGATCATCCTCGCGCTCGCCGCCGGCGTCGTGCAGATCGTGTACGGCCTCGTGCTCGGCATCGTGAACGGCATCCGGACCAAGCACATCAGCCACGTGTGGGAGAAGGGCGGCCTGCTGGCCGTGCTCGGCGGTGCAGCTGTTCTCGGCATCGCGGCCCTGCCGGCGCTCGCACCGGGCGCAGTCATCATCCAGATAGTCGGCGCGGTGCTACTGGTGGGCGGCATCATCTACGCGGCCCGCGGTGGCAAGGCGATCGGCGTCATCGACTCGGTCCTGCAGTTCACGCACATCGCAAGCTACATCCGAATCATGGCCGTCGGTCTGGCCGGCGCCATCTTCGCGAACGCCATCAACCTGCTCGTCATCAAGATGGGTCCCATCGCAGGCGGCCTGATCGGCCTCATCCTGCACGCGCTGAACCTGCTCCTTACCGCGTTCAGCCCGAACATCCATGCATTGCGCCTCAACTTCCTGGAGTTCTTCGGGACGTTCTTCGAGGCGGGCAAGGAAGAGTACAAGCCGTTTACAAAGACCGGAGGGGAGAAGAGCGCATGATTTCCAGTAACAAGCTTGCAAAGAGGGTCTTCGCCAGCGCATTCGTCGTGAGCATGATGGTGCCTGCGATGGCGATCGCTCAGGAGGCCGTCAAGGCTCAGGTCCTGGATTCCCAGGATGCCTGGAAGGTCTCGGCTGCCAAGGCCTTCTCGGCCGCTATCGCGATGGCCATCTCGGCATTCGCCGCTGGCTACGCGCAGTCCAAGATCGGCGCCGCAGCCGCCGGCACGCTCGCCGAGCGTCCCGAGGCTGGTACGAACCTCATCGTTCTGCAGGCGCTTCCTGAGGTCATCGTCCTCCTTGGCTTCGTTATCGCGTTCATGATCAACGCCGGCTAGCAGCCGTGACGGCACGCTATCCGTCGCGGAGGAGGACAACAGCATGGCGATAGAAGACATCTTCCGCGCGCTCGAGGAGCAAGCGGACCGCGACTGCAGGGAGATCCTGGACAGCGCCAAGGCGACCGCCAAGAGTGTCGAGGCGGACGCCAAGGCTGAAGCGGAATCGATCAAGAGCGCCAAGGTCGAGGCGGCCGACGCCGCTGTGCGGACCAAGGCCGGTCAGATCGTGAACGCCGCCAAGCTCGAGAACATGAAGGAGCTGGCCGCAGGCAAGGACCGTGGTATCGAGGCGGTCTACGCCGGCGCGCTTGCCGCGCTTGGAGATCTGCGCGGCAAGGCGGCCTATCCGAAGCTGTTCAGGGCGCTGGCCGAAGAGGCGCTCGCCGGACTGGGAACGGATGTCGTGGTCCTGACGGACCCGACGGACGCGTCCCTGGCCGAGAGCACCCTCAGGGAGCTCGGTATCGTCGCTGCGGTCGAGCCGTCGATCTCGACGGCCGGGGGGCTCGTCGTCCTCACGGGCGGCGGCCGGATCCGTCGGCGCAACACGTTCGAAGACCGGCTCGGCAAGGTGCGGACCACGAGGCAAGCCGAGGTCGCGGAGATCCTCTTCGGATGAGCTACGCAAAGGTCGTCACGCGAAGGCCGGCCGGCAAGGACTACGGCTACTGCAACGCGCGGGCGCGCGGTATGCGCTCACGTCTGCTGAACGCTGCCTTCCTCGACCAGCTGATGAGCGCGGCCGATCTGGCCAAGGTCATCTCGCTGCTCGTGGAGACCGAGTACGCGCCGGAGCTTGAGGACCAGCTCATCCACGGCCACACCACGGCCGCGGTCGATGAGGCCCTCAAGGTCAACATGGTAGCCACGTTCAACAAGGTCCTGGGCTTCGTGAACGGCGAAGCCGAGGACTTGATCCGGACGCTGCTGGGCCGTTGGGACATGTTCAACGTCAAGACGATCATCCGCGGAAAGCACATGAAGCTGTCCGCCGAGGAGATCGAGGACAGCCTGTTCGCAGTGGGGCAGTTCTCGGCGGTCGACTTGAAGGCGCTGTCCAGCGAGTCCGACGTCCGAGGCGTGGCGGACACGCTCGTGACGTGGCGGATGCCCTACGCTGAGCCTCTGCGTTCGGCAATGCCCGAGTACATCCGCACGAACGACCTGTCGCTGCTTGAGTTGGCTCTCGACAAGTACTACTTCGAGTGGGCGGCGGGCAGACTGGCCGGCAAGGGCGCGAACGTCAGACTCGCGCGCAGGCTCATGGGAGTGGAGACCGATACGATCAACCTGCTCACCGTGTTCCGTCTCCAGAAGGCGGACATCGGCGACATGGACATCCAGCGGTTCTTCCTCCCCGGGGGCGTGAACGTCAGCCGTGAGCTGTTCATGCAGCTCGCCCCGATGTCGGACGTCGACGAGGTTCTCGACCGGCTCAAGCGGACGCCCTACGGGCCGCAGCTCGAGCCCGTCGTGCTGAACTACATCGAGGAAGGCTCCATCTCCGTGTTCGAGCGGGCGCTGGAGGACTTCGTCATGCGCAAGGCCCTGGCGGCCGGGCGCGGCGATCCCCTGGGTGTCGGGATCCTCATCGGCTACCTGTGGGCGAAGCAGAACGAGATCACGAACTTGCGGATCATCGTGAAGGGCAAGGCCGTCGGCATGCCGCCGGATCGGATGAGGAAGGAGCTTATCCTTGTATAAGCTCATCGTGCTCACCGACCCGGAGACGGGCGACGGGTTCAGGCTTGCGGGCGTGGACGTTCGGATCGCCAACTCGAACGAGGAGGCGCGCAAGATCCTCGCGGGTCTTGTGGACGACGACGCCAGCGGGATCATCGCGGTGAACGAGCAGATGATGCAGGGGATCGACGAGCGGCTGCAGAAGAAGATCGACTCGATCTACCGGCCGATCGTCATCTCGCTACCCATCACTGAGCGGCTACAGATCGGGCAGGACCACCGGGCGTACCTGTCGCGCCTGATCCGACGTGCGATCGGATTCGACATCACACTGAGGCGAGGATAGATGATCGTAGGAAGCATATCCAAGATCACTGGCCCGGTCGTAAACGCCATGGGCATGACCGGTGCCAAGATGTACGACGTCGTTCGCGTCGGTACATTGGGACTGATGGGCGAGATCATCCGCCTCGAGGGCGAGGTCGCGACCATCCAGGTCTACGAGGACACATCAGGCCTCAAGGTCGGCGACATGGTCGAGTCGACGGAAGGCCCGCTCATGGTCGAGCTGGGCCCGGGCCTGCTGTCGTCCATCTACGATGGTGTGCAGCGTCCGCTGCCCGTCATCGCCGAGCAGTCGGGCGACTACATCGAGCGCGGCACGGTCGCGTCCGCGCTCGACCGCGAGAAGGAGTGGGCGTTCGTGCCCGTCGCGAAGGCGGGCGATGAGGTCGTCGCGGGTGACGTCGTCGGAACGGTCCAGGAAGGGCAGACCATCGTCCACAAGATCATGGTCCAGCCCGGGCTGTCCGGGAAGCTCAAGACCGTCGCGCCCGAGGGCAACTACACCGTCGACGCGATCTTGGCGACGCTGGACAACGGTGGAGAGGTCCGCATGAGCCAGCGCTGGCCGGTCCGCCAGGGCCGCCCCTATGGGCGCAAGCTCGACCCGGACACGCCGTTCACCACCGGCATGCGCATCCTCGACACGTTCTTCCCGATCGCCCTGGGCGGCAACGCCATCATCCCGGGCGGCTTC
>Ga0062383_10000270_pt1 | contig 13172 bp, 12 predicted proteins | sample DOMMetBare3Fresh_FD_59508 | JGI IMG/M metagenome (GOLD analysis project Ga0062383, IMG submission 59508) | Wetland sediment microbial communities from St. Louis River estuary, USA, under dissolved organic matter induced mercury methylation -... | ecosystem: Environmental > Aquatic > Freshwater... | reverse complement strand
GACGAGACGTCTGAAATGGGCGACCGTGTCCACCGGGTCACTCTCATCCTCGCTGATCTGGATGTCGCGTCGGGAGTGGATCACCTGACGCAATTCGCCGACCGATCCGTTGTGGCGGTCACCAGCGGGGAATCGGGGGTCGAACTGGTCAGGACGGCTGGCGAGATCGTTCGCTCCGCGGGGCTGCAACTCCACAGCGCCATATTGTTGAACGCCGCCGCGGACGACATGTCGTCCGGCCTGCTGGCGCTAGCGCCAGGGCAGCGAATCACGGACGGCGGAGCCACCCCCGTGCAGCAACCGGGCGGGCTGGCGGCGACCCACATCGCGCACCCATGACGACCCTCGCCCTTCGGATGAGATCGGCGGGCGGGCCGGCCGTGACAGGCCCCTGGCTGCGTGGGCCGATCCTCGCGTGGGCGGCGCTCTTCCTCAATGTGATGCCCTTCCAAGGCTCCTCCGTGCTGCTGATCCCCCACTCGCTCGGGCAAGCGCTGAGCCAGGGGATGCTCCTGGTTGCCTTGGTCCTGGCCTTGCTTGCCAACCCCGGTGCGGTCGTACGACCGAACACCTTGCTGGCGCTGCTCATGGCGATGGCGGTGCTCGCTGTCGCCGTGGGGATCCACAGTTCCTTTCCTGTGGGAGCGACCTATCGAGCCCTTCGGCTGACGGGCTTCGTCCTCGTCCTGTGGCTGCTGACGCCCTGGTGGGGTCGGCCGGAGCTCCCGCTTCTCAGGGCGCATCTGTTGTGCCTCAGGGTGATTCTCATGACCACCTGGTTGGGGGCGGCGTTGGCTCCGGGGCGGGCCTTCGCCACGCAAGGGCGGATGTCGGGCACCATCTGGCCGATTCCGGCTCCGCAGGTCGCCCACTATGCCGCCCTCCTGCTCGGCTGTACTGTCGTGCTCTGGTTCTGCGGAGTCGTGGGAGGCCGGGGCGCGACGATCACTGTCGTGGTCGCAGGCGCGGCGCTCGTGGCTACGCACACCAGAACGGCGCTGCTGGCTGTTGTGTTCGGGCTCATCGTCGCTACGGCCAGTCTCTTCCTGGCTCACGCTCGAGTTCGACGCACGACCGCGATCGTCCTCGTCGTGGGTCTCACCACCTGGGTCGCCTTCTCGTCCTCCTTGCTCGCCTGGCTCGGGCGGGGGCAGTCAGCCGAGGACCTCACCCAGCTCACCGGCCGGACCAAGGTGTGGGCCGCGGTCGCCGATCGGCAGACGACCGTGATGAGTGAGCTGTTCGGCACGGGGCTGAGCAACAAGTCCTTCGACGGATTGGCGATCGACAGCACCTGGGTGTCGACGCACGTCGAACTCGGTCGGATCGGCGTGGCGCTCGTCGTCGCCCTGCTGCTCATCGTGTTCCTGACCGCGGTGACCCGTCCAGCAGGCCCCCGCCGAGCGATCGCGCTCCTCATCGTGGTGTACTGCCTCACGGCTTCGTTCACCGAAACGGGGCTGGGCGATGCCTCCCCCTACGTGCTCGACCTGGTCGTGGCCGCGTCGCTGTTGGCAACCCCGCTCGCGACTCGACGTCCGTCGGTGCCGTCCCTGGGGATGCCCCCGAGTGGGTGAACCGCGGAGAATCCGCGGTATCGCGGTCCCCCCCGGAATGCTCTCCTAGACAGGTGAGGCGCCACGTGGTCCGTGGCGGATGTGAAAGCGCCCTGGTGGAAGCCCGTGGGAGGTGGTTGTGTGCTCGGCTCGACCGAGAATGATGGTTACGCCGCGCTCGCGACCCAGGAGCGCAGAGGGAACCATGAACCTTCGGCGTGGTGAGCCCCTGCGGCGGTGCCGTTGTTCCCTGCGTCCTTCCGAGATCTGCGCACGTCGGGGTGGCATCAAGGCCGAAGATGGGATTCTCTGCGGGAGCATGGTTTTTGAGTCGACCGGCGTGCCGGACGAGGGCTTGTCCTCGAGGCAGCCGACGGACGCAGCGTTGGCCTGTGCCGCCGGACTCGATCCGGAGACCAGCGTGCGGGAATGCGAGACGTGGGTTGCCCGTGGCTGGATCTGGGGTCTCCACCTTCGGACCGACGGGCACCAGGGCCGGTTGATCACGTGTCCGTCCGGCGCCGTGGTCGACGTCGCCGTCGATCTTCGCCCGTCCTCGCCAACCTACCGGTTGTGGATGAGCCTGCTGTTGGACGACGTCACTCGCCGGACGGTCTGGCTTCCTGCGGGGCTGGCACATGGTTTCCAGGCGCTCACAGAGACGGCACGAGTGAGTTGTTGGATGGATCGAGCCCCCGGCCTCCAGATCGAGGCGACCGTCCGCCACGATGACCCGGATCTCGACATCCCGTGGCCCCTCCCCGTCTCGGGATTGGCTGGCCTGGACGTGGCGGCTCCCGAGCTGGCGCTCGTGGAACCGGAGCTGGGCCAGCTGTTCGGGAAGCTCGTGACCCATTCGTCGGCTGTAGTGCACGACGCCGAGAGACGCCGATGACCACAATCGTGCACCAGTCGCTCAGCGCAAAGGGGACGACCATGAAGCGCCCGGGTGTGCTGCTGGATCGTGATGGCACGATCATCAAGGACAGCGGATATGTCGGTTCCGTCGACCGGATCGAGTTCATCGACGGCGCGATCGAGGCGGTCGCGGCGCTGAACCGGGCTGGTCTCCCCGTCGCCGTGGTGACCAATCAGGCGGGGGTCGCACGCGGCTATTTCGGCATCGAGGACGTGCACCAGGTCCACAAGTACATGATCGAGGAGATGGCGCGGCGCGGCGCTCGTGTCGACGTGTGGTTGTTCTGTCCGTATCACCCCGACGGCATCGTCGAGGCATTCGCCCGCACCAGTTCCGACCGCAAACCGGGACCTGGGATGGCCCTCGCGGCTGCCGAGACGCTCGGACTCGACCTCACCTCGTCCTGGGTCGTCGGGGATGCACCGGTGGACATCGGGCTCGCGCGTGCAGTCGGCGCACGGCCGCTGCACGTCGGTCCCGAAGCCTTCCCCGCACCTGACGTCAGGTCGTTCCCGGATCTCGTTGCCGCGGCCGAGCACATCATCGACGAGCACCGGTCGGCGACCCCGCGGCCGTCGTTCCCCGCGCATCGGTATTCGGACGCAGCGTCCTTCGGTGGTGTCTACGCGGGGGAACTCGCGCGCGCCCTGGCCGCTGTCGAACCGTCCGGATTGACGGGGGCGGCAGAGCTGCTCGCCGCGGCCTATGAGCGGGGCGCGTGTGTCTTCGCCTGTGGCAACGGTGGATCGGCCTCGATCGCGAACCACCTCCAGTGCGACCACGTCAAGGGCGTCGGGAACGGGACCGACCTCTCCAATCGGGTCTTCAGTCTGAGCACCAACGTCGAGCTGCTGAGCGCGATCGCCAACGACCTGGGATACGAGCAGGTCTTCGAGTTCCAACTGCGTTCTGCTGCCCGGTCCGGCGACGTCCTCGTGGTCGTGTCGTCGTCCGGTCGATCACCGAACATCGTTCGCGCCCTCGAATGGGCGAATCAGCAAGGGATCGACAGCATCGCGCTCACCGGCTTCTCCGGGGGTCCTGCGCGCGAGCTGGCATCGGCGTCGATCCATGTGCCGTCATCGAACTACGGCATCGTCGAGGACGCGCACCAAGCCCTCATGCACCTCCTCGCCCAGTACATCCGACAGTCGCGCATGTCGTCGGACACCGTTGCCGCGACGACCTTCTGAGGACATCATGCGAGTTGCCGTCAACCTGTTGACCGACGATCCTGCGAACCCATCTGGAGCACACTGGTTCTGGACCAGGGTCATTCCCGAGATGGCGCGCCGTCTGCACGACGGTGAGGAGCTGCATCTACTGGTCAGCCCGACGTCACGTCCCACACACCAGGGCTATGGGCCCGGGGTGCACTACATCACCTTTCCGTGGTCCAACGAGAGCCCGCCGAAGCGGACGCTCTCGGAGCACTTGTACGCGCCCGTGCGGCTGCCGTTGGCGAAGATCGACGTCTTCAGCACGCTCATGGCACCGATCGTGCGAGCGGCGCCGGGCCTCGTCGTCCACTTCAAGACCATGCACGCATTCACCGCCCCCGAGGCCATCCAACCGGCCAATCGGCTCTACCGACGACTCAGCTATCCGCGCACGGCCAAGGTGGCGGACGCAATCATCATCAACTCCGAGAGCTTGCGACACGAGGTGATGAAGTACCTGGACGTGGATCCGGCCAAGCTGCGCCTCATTCCCGAGGCGGTGGACCACGACCTGTTCCGGCCGGGCGACCCGGAGGAGGCATGGCGTCAGGTCAGTGCGCGCTACGGTGTCTCGAAACCCTTCGTGCTGTTCGTGTCGTCGTTGTGGCCGTACAAGAACTGCGAAGGCCTGATCCGCGCCTTTGCTGCCGCCAAGGACGACCTCGGCGATCGTCAACTCGTCGTGGTCGGGCCCGGGAGGGACCAGGAGTATGTCGCCGGTCTCCGCCGCCTCGCCGAGGGACTCGGCGTCGCCGAGGATGTGGTCTGGGTCGGTGGGGTCCCATTGTCCGAAACGGTCGATTTCTATCGCTGTGCCGACGTGTTCGTCTATCCGTCCTTCAACGAGACGTTCGGGTTGCCGATCCTGGAAGCGATGGCAACGGGTTGTCCTGTCGTCACGTCGGACACCAGTGCGATGCCCGAGACCGCGGGAGGTTGCGCGGTCCTGTCCGATCCCCACGATCCCCAGTCGATCGCGGATGCCATCGTCAAGGCTTGTGGTCCCGAGCGGGAAGGGCTCCGCACTGCCGGATTGCGGCGGGCCGGTGACTTCACCTGGGCCAGCACGGCGGCGCGAACGCTCGACGTGTATCGGGAAGTGTTCGCCGTGCGGAACGAAGGAGTCCGGACATGAGAATCCTGGTCACCGGTGGGGCAGGGTTCATCGGCTCCCACACGTGCGATCGTCTGGTGGCCCTCGGACACGACGTGGTGGTGCTCGATGCGCTGACCGCGCCCGTGCACCGAGACGGCAAGCCCAACTACGTCACGCCGGGAGCGGACCTCTACATCGGCGACGTCCGCAACCGTGAGCTCCTGACCAATCTGCTGCGTCGCGTGGACGCCGTATATCACCTCGCGGCGTATCAGGACTATCTGCCGGATTTCGCCCGTTTCACCGACGTCAACGTGACCTCTACAGCGCTCATCTACGAGATCGCGGTCTCCGAAGGGCTCGACCTGCAGCGCGTCGTGGTCGCCTCCTCCCAGTCGGCGATGGGCGAAGGGCTGTACCTGTGTGCCGAGCACGGTGAGCAGACCCCGGACATGCGTCCGGAGAGCGCCTTGCGGGCCGCCAGATGGGATCTCTCCTGTCCCGTCTGCGGGTGTCCGTTGCAGATGCAACGGACACCGGAACGCATCTCCAACCCGCAGAACCCGTACGGGATGTCGAAGTACGGCGAGGAGATGGTGGCGCTCAATCTCGGCAAGCGGTACGACATCCCGAGCGTTGCTCTGCGTTACAGCATCGTCCAAGGCCCGCGGCAGTCGGTGTACAACGCCTATTCGGGCGCCTGCCGCATCTTCAACCTGCATTATCTGCTCGACAGCGGCCCGACGCTGTACGAGGACGGGCAGGCGATCCGGGACTACGTCAACATCCACGACGTCGTCGATGCCAACGTCCTGGTGCTGACCGACCACCGCGCGGTCGGCCGTGCCTTCAACGTCGGTGGGGGCGTGCCGTACACGACGCAGGAGTTGTCACAGATCGTTCAGCGCCAGTACGGCTCGGATCGACCGGCACGGATCAGCGGCGAGTATCGCTTCGGAGACACCCGCCACATCTGTTCGGACATCGATGCCCTGCGCGAGCTGGGATGGGCACCGCGCCGGACCCCTGCCGACTCGGTGGCGGAGTATGCCGACTGGCTCGTCGGCATGCCCGGGCTGGACGTCGTCCTCGCCGAGGCCGACGAGAAGATGCGCGCGTTGGGCGTGGTGCGGCGGGCTGACGGATGAAGGCCTTCCTCTTGGCCGCGGGGCTCGGCACCCGGCTGCGCCCGCTGACCGATACCACGCCCAAGTGTCTCGTCGAGATCTGTGGCCGGGCGATGCTCGACATCTGGCTCGACGCGCTGGCTGCAGTAGGTGTCGACGAGGTGCTGCTGAACACCCATCACCTGGCGCCCCTGGTGGCGGCGCACGTGTCGCGGCGGGCCGGGAGCCCGTCGGTGCAACTCGCTCACGAGCCGGTGCTGCTCGGCAGCGCGGGAACACTCCTCGCCCATCGCGACTTCGTCGAGGACGAGGAGCTGTTCCTCGCGATCAATGCCGACAACCTCACGGACTTCGATCTCGACGTCCTGGTCCGAGCGCACCGGGCCGGCGGCGCCGTGGCGACCCTGTCGGTGTTCCACGCGCCCAGACCGTCGGAATGCGGAATCGTCGAGGTGGTGGACGGCCGCGTGGTGGGCTTTGTCGAGAAGCCAGAGCATCCTCCGGGAGACCTTGCGAATGCTGGCATGTACGCCTTTCATCCATCCGTCCTCGACCAGCTCGACGGACCGCCTCCGCTGGACATCGGGCTCCACCTTCTGCCGCGACTGGTCGGCCGCGCCGCCGCCGTACCGATCGCCGACAGCTACTTTCTCGACGTCGGAACCCCGGCGGCGTTGGAGCGCGCCCGTCGGGACTGGGAGAGCAGGACCGTCGCATGATCATCACCCAGACACCGCTGCGGATCGGGTTGGTCGGTGGTGGCACCGACCTGCCGGACTACTATCGCGAGCATGGGGGACGGGTCCTCAACGCCGCGATCGACAAGTACGTGTACGTCATCGTCAAGCAGCGGTTCGACGACGACATCTATCTGAACTACTCGACCAAGGAGATCGTGGCCCGCGTCGAGGACGTCCAGCACGAGCTGGTCCGTGAGGCGATGCACATGACGGGCGTCCGTGGTGGTGTGGAGATCACCACGCTGGCCGATATCCCCTCGGCGGGTTCCGGTCTGGGCTCATCATCGTCGGTGACCGTCGGCCTGCTCCATGCCCTGTTCGCCTACCAAGGGCGACAGGTGTCTGCCGAGGAGCTCGCCGATCGGGCGTGTGCGATCGAGATCGATCGTTGCCGCAAGCCGATCGGCAAGCAGGACCAGTACGCGGCCGCGTACGGCGGGATCTGCGACATCCGATTCGGCCCCGGCGACGGCGTGGTGGTCGACCGGATCTCGCCGGCGCCACCGCTGCGTCGGCAGATCCAGGACGAACTCCTGCTGTTCTACACGGGGATCACCCGCAGCGCGGACTCCATCCTCGGTGAGCAGACGGCGAACATCTCGGATCGGTTGCCCCAGCTCGCTCAGCTGCGAGATCTCGCCGGCGAGGCGGCCGGAGGCCTCAGGGACGGCGACATCGGCGCGCTCGGTCTCGCCCTCGACAAGAGCTGGCAGGCCAAGCGTGCGCTGGCTTCGGGCGTGTCCAATGCTCGGATCGACGAGGCGGTCGAAGCGGCGCTCGCAGCAGGTGCGACCGGTGCCAAGGTGACCGGTGCCGGGGGCGGTGGCTTCTTGCTCGTCGTCTGTCCGCTCGAGAACCAGCGTTCGGTCCGGCAACGGTTGGCGCACATGAAGGAACTGCCGATCAAGATCGACCCGTACGGGTCGCGCGTCATCTTCAATGCGCACCGAGACATCTGGGGCTGAACGGGATGGAGCAGCACACAGTGTCCATGAATGCCGTGCGGAAACGCTGCCGGAGCGTCCTCTTGTCGCTCGCCGGAAGTCCTGCTGCACCATGTCCGAGTATCAGGTGCGACCGATGAACGCTCATCAGTATATGAGTTCCGACGACAATCGCCCGCTCGTGGACGGGACGGGTTCCGTCGAGGGCTCCGAGTCCAACGGAAGCCTCGACGAGAGACCAGAAGGCATGATCGGGTCCCTGCCTCCGATCGTCGTTGCAACCATCCTCCGCGAGGTCGGGATCACCGGCGTTCAGTCGTACATCAACCGCTTGCGGCAATATCTCGACGAGCGGGGGATGAGTACGTCGCTCGTGACGCCCTTCTCGTGGGGTCGGGCGCTGACGGGGCCTGTCTTCGGGCTCCGGCTCGCGCTACGCCCGTTGAGTCGTACGGCGAGCACCGTCTGGTACCGCCACTGGCACGAAGTCTTCCTGTATCGCGCGCTCCGCCGCCGCCTCGCGGAACTGGACGACTGCATCGTGTATGCCCAGGGTCCGCTGGCTGCGAGGGCGGCCCTGCGGGCGCGTCGCGGCCCGCACCAACGGGTCGTCCTGGCTGTTCATTTCCGCATCTCGCAAGCGGATGAATGGGCCGACAAGGAGGAGATCGAGCGCGGGGGACCAGTGTTCCGCGCGATCCGACAGCTCGAGCGGGACGTCATTCCGCGAGTGGACGGGCTCGTCTACGTGTCGAACTGGGCTCGGGACGCCCTGCTGCAGTGGTTGCCCGAGGCGGCTGCCGTCCCGTCGACTGTGATCGGCTGCATGGTGACGCCGCTGCGTGGGCTGCCGATCGCCGAACCGCTCGCAGACCTGGTCACGATCGGGAACCTCGACATCGTCAAGAACCATCGTTTCCTCCTCGAGGTCGTCGCCGAGGCGGAGCGCGCGGGTCGGACGCTCACGTTGGACGTCTACGGCGAGGGGCCGCTCGAGCATGAACTGCTGGCGCAGCGGAAGTCTCTCGGCTTGGACGATCGTGTCCGATTCCGCGGGTTCCGGTCCGACGTTCGTCGATACCTGGGCGGTTACCGAGCCTACGTGCACGCCTGCTATTCGGAGTCCTTCTGCCTGGCCATCGTCGAGGCGATGGAGAGCGGACTTCCCGTTCTCGCCGGGGCCATCGGACCCGTCTCGGAGCTGTACGACGACGGACGGCAGGGCCGGTATTGGCCCCTGGACGATCCTGCCGCGGCCGCGCGGATGCTCGTCGACCTGCTCGACTCGGAAGACGATCGTGCACTCGCGGCGGCCGCTGCGCGAGAGCGTTTCCACAGTCACTTCGACGCTGACCTGCTCGTTCCGCGACTGCTGAGCTTCCTCGCCGGCACGGCTGCCGCAGCCGAGGCCCCGCGGGAGGCAGCGGACAGTGTGTCGTCCAGCCGATCGTGAGCAACCGGACCACCCGTGGCGGCGGCACCCGTCATCGATAGGAGGACAGGATGAAGCCCATCGGGCTGGCGGTCGTGGGCGCCGGGTACTGGGGACCGAACCTGGTTCGCAACGCAATGGCCACTCCGGCGCTGGATCTGAGGTGGCTCTGTGACCTCGACGAGGACCGAGCACGACGCGTCCTCGGCCGATACTCGACGGTCGGGGCAACGGATTCGTACGACACCGTGCTCGGCGATCCGTCGGTGGATGCCGTGGCGGTCGCGACGCCAGCTGCGTCGCACTTCCCGCTCGCGATGGCCGCATTGGACGCCGGCAAGCACGTGCTCGTCGAGAAGCCACTCACGTCGGCGCTCGCCGACGCGCACAAGCTGGTCCAGGCTGCTGAGGACCGTGGGCTGGTGCTGATGTGCGATCACACGTACTGCTACACCTCGGCCGTCCAGGAGTTGCATCGACTCGTCCACGGTGGGGAACTCGGCCACGTCCATTTCGTCGACTCGGTGCGGATCAACCTCGGGCTCGTGCAGCCAGACGTCGACGTGCTGTGGGACCTTGCGCCACACGACCTGTCCATCCTCGACTACGTGCTCCCGGAGGACGTCTCGGTGGTGGCGGTCGCCGCGCACGGTGCCGATCCGATCGGACACGGGCGGGCGTGCGTCGGCTATCTGTCGCTACGGCTGTCCACGGGAGCCATGGCGCACGTCCACGTCAACTGGCTCAGCCCGATCAAGATTCGGACGATGGTCATCGGTGGCTCCCAGCGCACGGTCGTCTGGGACGACATGAATCCGAGCCAACGGCTGGCGATCTACGACCGGGGTGTGGAGCTCGGCCCGCCGCAGCAGATGGACGCCGAGGACCGCAAGCAGACGTTGATCTCCTACCGGACCGGCGACATGGTGGCGCCGGCCCTGCGGGAGCAGGAGGCGCTGCGCGTCATGATGGGCGAGTTCGCCGCGGCGATCCGGGACGGGCGGTCGCCTGCGACGGACGGGCGCGCCGGATTGCGCGTGATGACCCAGCTCGAGGCGACGGCACGAAGCCTTGCGGCAGGGGGAGCGTTCGTTTCAGTGGAGGACATCGCATGATCAAGGACAGCGTGTGCTTGGTGACGGGCGGGGCCGGAACGATCGGCTCGACCATCGTCGACCAACTCGTCCAGGCAGGCGCGGCAGAAGTACGTGTGCTCGACAATTTCGTCCGCGGCCGTCGGGCGAACCTCACCCAGGCACTCGCCTCCGGCCGCGTCGAGGTCGTCGATGGGGACATCCGCGACGTCGATCTCGTCCGAGACGTGACGGCGGGCGTCGACGTGGTCTTCCATCAGGCGGCCATCCGCATCACACAGTGCGCGGAGGAACCGAGGCTGGGACTGGAGGTGCTCGCCGACGGTACCTTCAACGTGCTCGAAGCGGCGGTCGCGGCCGGCGTCCGAAAGGTGATCGCCGCGTCCTCCGCCTCGGTCTACGGGCTCGCCACCGAGTTCCCGACCACAGAGCGCCAGCATCCTTGGGCCAACGACACGTTCTACGGTGCGGCCAAGGTCTTCAACGAGGGCACGTTGCGGAGCTTCCACGCCATGTACGGCCTCGACTACGTGGCGCTGCGCTATTTCAACGTGTACGGCCCGCGGATGGACATCCACGGCCTCTACACCGAGGTTCTCGTCCGGTGGATGGAGCGGATCGAGGCCGGGCAGGCCCCGCTCATCTTCGGTGACGGACAGCAGACAATGGACTTCGTCGTCACCATGGACATTGCGCGGGCCAATCTCCTCGCCGCCGAGGCCGGCGTCACCGACGCTGTCTTCAACATCGGCAGCGGCACAGAGACGAGCCTGCTCGGCCTCGCCGAGGCACTGCTACGCGTCATGGGCAGCGACCTGCCGGTGGAATTCGGTCCGTCACGACCCGTGAACGGCGTGACCCGCCGTCTGGCGGACGTCGATGCCGCGCGCCAGCAACTGGGCTGGAAGGCCGAGGTCGACCTCGACACAGGTCTGCGTGGGCTCGTCGACTGGTGGCGCTCGGAGAGTCGGTCCGCGTGATCCCGGTCATGAGGCCCTGGCTGGGCGATGCCGAGGCGCAGGCCGCGGCGGAGGCGGTCGCGTCTGGCTGGGTGGCGCAGGGCCCTCGGGTGGCCGCGTTCGAGCACCGGTTCGCCGAGCTCACCGGAGCAGCCCACGGCGTGGCCGTCTCGTCGTGCACCACTGCGCTGCACCTGGGCCTGCATGTGCTCGGGGTCGGGGTCGGCGACGAGGTGGTGGTTCCGTCACTGTCCTTCATCGCGACCGCGAACAGTGCCGTCTACGTGGGCGCCACCCCCGTCTTCGCGGACGTCGAGGCGGAGGACGGGAATCTCAGTCTTCGTACGGTCGAACCGTGTCTCACCGCTCGGACCCGGGCCGTGGTCGTGGTCGATCAAGGCGGCACGCCCGCGGACGTCGACCCACTCCGCAAGCTCTGCGAGAGTCGCGACATCGCCCTCATCGAGGACGCCGCCTGCGCTGCCGGGTCGGTCTACAAGGGCGCACCGGTCGGCGCAGGAGTGGCCTTGGCTGCATGGTCGTTCCACCCCCGCAAGCTGGTCACGACGGGTGAGGGTGGGATGATCACGACCGGTGACGAGGAGCTGGCGGCTCGCGCCCGCAGGCTGCGAGAGCACGGCATGAGTATCAGCGCGGCGGCCAGGCACCAGAGCCGCCAGCCGGTCATCGAGCGCTACCTCGAAGTCGGCTTCAACTATCGGATGACGGACATCCAGGCGGCGGTGGGGTTGGTCCAGCTGGGCAAGCTCGATGCGATGGTGCACCGGCGTCGAGAGCTGGCCGGCCGCTACCGGAAGGCACTCGCCGACGTGCCCGGGCTGCGGGCGGTCCAGGATCCGGCCTGGGGCGAGTCGAACTTCCAGTCGTTCTGGGTCGAACTGGACTCGACGTACCCGCTGAGCCGCAACAGCCTGCTCCAGGTGCTCGCCGAGGCCGGCGTGTCCGCACGGGCCGGCATCATGGCCGCCCACCGGCAGCCGGCATACGCGAGGCACCCTCACGGAGACCTGTCCACCACAGAGCGGCTGACCGACAACACGTTGATCCTCCCTTTGTTCCACACCATGACGGACGACGAGCAGGGGACGGTCGTCGATGTCGTCCGCCGGGCGGCCGGCCTCGGGGCGGCGTGATGGGCACTCGCACGGCGCAGCCGCTGCTGATCCTCGGCGCCGGTGGGTTCGCTCGAGAGGCCGCGGACGCGGTGCGGGCGGCCCAGTCGGTCGGTGGGCCGTACGAGGTGGTCGGGCTCTTGGACGACAATCCCGGCCTCCATGGACGCTCGGTCGGCGGCACGCCGGTGCTGGGCCCGTTCGAAGCGGTGGAGGAGCACGCCACGGCCGTAGTGGTGGTGGCGGTCGGACGACCCGACGCATATACGGTCCGCCGTGACGTGGTGACGCGTCTCGCATTACCGGTCGAGCGGTTCGCCACGGTCGTCCACCCGGCGGCAAGCGTCGGCTCGACGTGCACCGTCGGGCCGGGCTCGGTGCTCCTGGCACACGTCACACTCACCGCCGACGTCGTCGTAGGGGCGCATGTCGCTGTCATGCCTCAGGTGGTCCTGACGCACGACGTGCGCGTGGACGACTACGCGACCCTCGCCTCCGGGGTCCGGCTCGGTGGCGCCGTGCAGGTGGGCACCGGCGCCTACCTCGCCAGTGGCGTGTGTGTCCGCGAGGGGTGCCGGATCGGGCCGTGGGCCATGGTCGGCATGGGTTCGACCGTGATCCGGGATGTCCTGCCGGAGCGGGTGAGCTACGGCTCTCCGGCTCGGGACGTGCGGCCTGCGCCGCTGCCCTGGCTCACCCCCGGAGCTGCACAACCGTCGTCATCATCGCTGGAGGTCCACTCGTGAACGCCATTCCGCTCGTCGACCTGTCTGTGCAGCACACGCAGATCGCCGATGAGGTCGGCTCGGGCTTCGCCGACGTGCTGGCTGCCGGTGACTTCATCGGCGGCAAGGCGGTGGCGGCCTTCGAGCAGGAGTACGCCGAGTTCGCCGGGGTCGGCCACTGCGTCGGCGTGGGCAACGGCACCGATGCACTCGAAATGGCCTTGCGC
>Ga0062383_10000269_pt1 | contig 13195 bp, 9 predicted proteins | sample DOMMetBare3Fresh_FD_59508 | JGI IMG/M metagenome (GOLD analysis project Ga0062383, IMG submission 59508) | Wetland sediment microbial communities from St. Louis River estuary, USA, under dissolved organic matter induced mercury methylation -... | ecosystem: Environmental > Aquatic > Freshwater >... | reverse complement strand
CTTTTGCATGTACCCGTGCCGCTTTCAATTTGCCGGTTGCTTTTTGACGTTGAATATCCACCTTATCATTAGCGTTGAGTTCTTTAGTTGCATCCACCGCCTCCTTGATCAGTTTTGATGCTTGCTCACCCTCAGCACCCTTAGTAATTGCTTCAAGAGCAACTTTTATTTTGCCTTCTATCAAATCAAGTGCCTCTGTAGGCTTATATACGATTCTACCGTCACCAGCCTCAGCAAGCACAGACGATGAAACAGCCCCCATGGATGCTGCAATTAATAAAGATAGTAAGATTTTTTTTAATGTTTTCATATTGTCCAATCCTCTGATTTTAATTATTTCGGGTGATATTGGCGAATCACTATGGTTAATAGCATTTACCGTCGGCGATTCTACCATATTATGAAAGTTTTTTTACCTCTTCGGATGGTTAAAAAATAAAATTTCGATGCCATTGGCATTTTTATTTAAGGAAATTCTGACTAGGTCCTTCAGCATGCGCAGGCTGAAGGACAGGTGGTTGATTCCGTATCAGATGAACTGAAATTTATAAGGTCTAAAGCCCTCCCTGCATGCTGTATGAGGTGGTGAATAACCCCGGCACTCCATTCTACCTATCCAGCTTGACTAAAGTATAATATGCCTATTGCATTTCAATTTCAGCATTGGGGTCGTTCACTGGGATATTTTACAGAGGACGCCGCGCGAATCCACTTATACAGACTTTCGCTTGTCGAAGCCTTTGCCAAATACCCCAGCGCTGAAATTTTATTTATAACGGATTTCAATCCATTTTACCGCAATTTTAATGTCTACCCACGATCATATCAATCAATTCACTCAACAATTGCCACTGTGTCTGAGCCAGGACCGACCTTCAATTAAGCGGCAAATAGATCGGCTGCGAAATGACCGTTCCCGGCCTGGACGAGGCAATGACGGTAAAAATCCCGCAGAGTTGTTTAATGATCTGGCCAATCGTATCGATAAATCGGTTGCGGCAAGAAAAAAACGGTCTGACAGCATACCCCCGCTTAATTTTCCCGACCTGCCGGTCACCGGCAAAAAAGATCTCATTGCAAGACTAATCAAGGAAAATCAGGTCGTCATTGTTTGCGGTGAAACTGGATCAGGCAAGACCACCCAGTTGCCCAAAATCTGCTTATCCCTGGGTCTCGGCGCCGCCGGTTTCATCGGCCATACACAACCCCGGCGCATCGCCGCACGCACGGTCGCCGACCGTATCGCTGAAGAGTTGGGCGAATCCCTTGGCAAGTCTGTCGGTTATAAAATCCGTTTTAATGATAAGACGCATGCGGACTCACTGATTAAATTGATGACCGACGGTATTTTATTGGCGGAAACGCAAAACGATCCCTATCTGAATCAATACGACGCTGTTATTATCGATGAAGCCCATGAGCGCAGTTTGAATATCGACTTTCTGCTGGGTTATTTGAAATGGCTACTACCCAAGCGCCCGGACTTAAAACTGATCATTACCTCGGCAACGATCGATCAGCAGCGTTTTTCCAGTCACTTCAATAATGCGCCAATCATCGAGGTATCGGGCCGCACTTATCCAGTCGATATCCGTTATCGACCGATCATTGCCGAAAATCATGAAGATGATGATGAAACCGGTAACGAATTGCAAAAGGCGATACTGGATGCAGTAGACGAACTATACCGGGATTTACGCGGAGATATTCTGATTTTTTTGAGTGGCGAGAGGGAAATCAGGGAAACAGCGGATTCGCTAAAGAAGCATCATCCCACTCAATATGAAATTCTGCCGCTTTATTCAAAACTAAGCGTTAGTGAACAGGAACGGGTTTTCAATCCCAAAGGCGGCAAGCTGCGCATTATTCTGGCCACCAACGTTGCAGAAACCTCGCTGACCGTGCCGGGCATTCGCTGCGTTATCGACACAGGTCATGCCCGTATCAGCCGCTACAGCCACCGAAGCAAAATTCAGCGCTTGCCGATCGAACGAATCTCGCAATCCAGCGCCAATCAACGAGCCGGCCGCTGCGGAAGGGTCGCCGAAGGCATATGTATTCGCCTTTATTCGCATGATGACTATCTGGCCAGGCCGGAATTCACCGAGCCAGAAATCATGCGCACCAATCTGTCTGCTGTTATTCTGCAGATGACATCATTGAATTTGGGCGTTATTGAAAACTTCCCTTTTATTGAGCCGCCCGACGAGAAAATGATCCGGGACGGCAAAACCATGCTGCATGAAGTCAATGCGCTGGATAAGTCAGGAAAACTGACCGAGATTGGCAAGCAACTGGCTAAAATTCCAACCGATCCCAAACTGGCCCGCATGCTGATCGCCGCGGAGAAGCAGCATTGCCTTACCGAGGTGGCGGTTATCGTATCTGCGCTCAGCATTCAGGATCCACGCGAAAAACCTGCCGACAGATTGCCGCAGGCCGAGGCCAAACACGCGGTGTTTCGCAAGGAAGATTCGGATTTTCTAACGCTCCTTAATATTTGGAATCAGTTTGAAGAACAGAAAAAACATCTGTCAAACAGCAAATTACGTAAATTTTGCACTGATCACTTTCTTTCTTATATTCGAATGCGCGAATGGCATGATATCCACGCGCAAATTATGCAGGTGATCAAAGGCGATCTGAAAATGAGGCCAAATATGGTCGACGCCAGTTATGAGGACATTCACCGGGCTTTATTGCCGGGACTCCTGTCCAATATCGGTTTCCGGCACGAACAATATGAATATCTAGGTGCGCGAGGGTTAAAATTCTTTATTTTTCCGGGTTCAGGCCAACATAAAGCCAGACCAAAGTGGATCATGGCCGCCGAGCAGGTTGAAACCAGCAAAGTCTATGCCCGCACTGTTGCGAAGATTGAACCTGAATGGATAGAACAATGCGCAGAACATCTGGTCAAGCATCATTATTTCGATCCGCACTGGGAAAAGAAAGCGGGGCGGAGCGCTGTTTATCAACGTACGCTATTGTATGGATTGACACTCCAGGCCGAACGCAAAATCCCCTATGAGCGCATCGAGCCCAAGGCAGCCCGCCAGATTTTTATTCAATCGGCTCTAGTCGAGCACTATTATCATACGAATGCGCCTTTTTTTGCAGCGAATCAAAAATTACTGGAAGAAGTCGGCATCCTTCAGCATAAAGGACGGCGTGTCGACTTAGTTGAAGATGAGCAATGGCTGTACCACTTTTATGACAGCAAACTGCCGCCCGAGATCGTCAGCGGAATCGCGTTGGACAAATGGCGCAAGACTGCTGAAAAAACCGATCCCAAGATACTTTTCCTGTCTAAAAAAGATTTGACCCGGGAACAGGAAAACACGGTTAATGAATGGGATTACCCGGACAGCAAAAAAGTGGGTAATCTTTCCATTCCCTTGGTCTACCGTTTCGAGCCGGGCCATGAGGAGGATGGGGTAACTGCAATCATTTCCGTCCATCAACTTAATCAGTTGGCGCAGGCTCCGTTCGACTGGTTGGTACCCGGTATGCTGGAAGAAAAATGCATCGCTCTGATCAAAACATTGCCAAAACAAATTAGAAAGCATTTTGTCCCGGTCCCTGAAACTGTCAAACAATGTTTTAAAATCGAGCCGGATTTTAAAGGGACATTGCTGGAATGGCTGGGCACTCGCCTGCGCAAACTGACAGGCGAGGCGATTCCATTGAATGCGTGGAATATGGACGCCTTGACCAACCATCTGAAAATGAATTTCAGGGTAATCGACGACCAGAACAGAATCCTGGATTATGGTCGCGATTTAAAAAAACTGCAGCTTAAATATTGTGTCCAGGCCGGCGACAGTTTCGACCAGATTGCAACCGGTGAACTCAATCACACCCGTTGTATCCAATGGGCCTTCGACGACCTGCCGGAAACTTATCAATTTATCCAGAAGGGGCAAAGTTTTACAGGTTTCCCAGCCATCCTTGATGAAGGAGAAACCGTCGGCGTCCGTATTTTTGATACGGCACAGAAAGCGGCATTCCACCATCAGGCCGGTTTGATACGCCTGTTTCAACTGAATCTGCGCAAAGAATGCGCTTATATCCTTAAAAACATGCCGCAATCGGCAGCGATCGAATTAGCTTACAGCCACCTGCCGGAACACCCGATCATCCCTGCTACCCATCATGGAAATTTCAAAGAGGATTTACTGTTTATGATACTAAACAGTATATTTTTAGAAGGCCGAACGATTCGCTGCCAGGATGCATTTGAAAAAAGCTTGCAACAACACAAGGCGGAACTTATCAGCACCGCCAATGAAGCAGGCAAAACCGGTCTGGACATCATGACGCTTCATGGAGACATAAAAACCGTGTTAAACCGCTTTACCAATTCCGATCCATTAGCCAAAGACGTTAGCGGCCAGTTGAATCTGCTAATTTATGCCGGCTTTATCCGCAACACGCCTTATCAGCAATTCAAAGCCATACCACGATATTTGAAGGCAATACAATACCGCCTCGATAAACGCAACAACGATCCGCAAAAAAACCAGGAAATCAGCCGCTATGCTATACGGTACTGGCAGGAGGTGGAAAAAAAAGCCAAAAAAAACAATATCGTTCCCGAGCGCGATCCATTCCGCTGGGCGCTTGAGGAATTCAGGGTGTCGTTATTCGCCCAGCAACTTAAAACTGCTTATCCGGTTTCCGCAAAACGGATGGATAAAATCTGGGATGGCAGAGGCTAGGATCGCAGCTGATCTGATCTTACCCCTAAAAAGAGCCATTGAGCGTTTCAAAATTTTCTTCGCTCTGAGTTTATCCAAGAGTGAGCGAGATTTTGAATGCCATCTAAAACTTAGGTCGGCAACAGTCAATTCATGCGACGATAAACTCAACAAATCTGACATCTTAGCCATTGCAGCCACTAGATTACTGGTCAAAATTGATTTTGATTCAATACCATTTACCCACAGACAGAATCAATGAGTTAGAAAACCTCTGCTCAACAGTCACAACTTTTGGCATTTATATTTAAGTATTTGATTTATAATAAAATATTGATTGATGTATTTTTGTACAATTTAATAAAACTGTAATAAAAATAGCAATTAAGAAAACAATAGAACAACCAATCCACAAGCTTATCCACAGAAATTGTGAATAACTTTTAGCTATTCATTGCTCCATGTCATTTCGAGCAAAGCAAGAAATCTTAAGGCTCACCTATGTTTCTGTGCTGAAGAAGGTTGCTCCCGATGGTCGAAATGGCAGTAAAATCATGCTTCTTGCAAAAACCCTGAATAGTTAAAATTTTTTTAACTATTTGATGCAAACTGCAATCCGGCATTTTTCTTAAACAACGCGTGTCGAGTGTATAATTAATCGAATTGCCACCAAATCCCGATCCATTATGAACCTTACCCCCGAAATCTTTGGCTATCTGGCCGCAACGCTGACAACCAGCTCATTTTTACCGCAAGCCATCATGACAGTAAGAACGCGAAACACGGCATCGCTGTCATTATCCATGTACAGCCTTTTTACAACAGGCGTGCTCTGCTGGTTAATCTATGGCTGGTATCTGTCCGATAAAGCCATAATAGTCGCCAATGCCGTTACATTTCTGTTAGCCCTCCCCATACTTGCATTTAAAATTTATCATACACAGTGCGGAAAGCAACGGACCAGCATCATGCCGGATAAGACAGGACAATGATTTTTAAAACCATTCCTGGCTATTTATTGGAACTATCAAATCATTAAAGGAGACTGCAACAAATGACCAATCAGGTGACTTTGACCCAATTCATTATCGAGCAGCAACGCGGGTTAAAGGACGCGTCAGGCACTTTCAGCATGCTTTTGAACAATATTGTCACTGCCTGCAAACAAATATCCCACAAAGTCAACCGTGGGAATCTGATTGGTGTGCTCGGCAGTGCAGACTCGGAAAATGTGCAAGGTGAAGTGCAGAAAAAGCTGGATATCATCACTAACGACATCATGGTCAATGCCCTCAACTGGACTGGTCACCTGGCCGGTATGGCATCGGAAGAAATTGACGGTATTATCCGTATTCCGGAAGAATATCCGAAAGGAAAGTATCTGGTTTTATTCGATCCGCTGGACGGCTCTTCCAATATCGATGTCAATCTTGCGGTCGGCACCATCTTTTCCATTCTGCGTTGCCGTGAAGGCATTGATCCGGAAATGGAAGATTTTTTACGCAAAGGCTCCGAACAGGTGTGTGCGGGATTTGTGCTATACGGACCTTCCACAATGATGGTGTTGACAACCGGCCACGGGGTTAATGGCTTCACCCTCGATCAGGATATCGGCGAATTTATTTTGACCCACCCCAATATGAGCATACCCGAAGAAACCAGCGAATTTGCCATTAACATGTCTAACCGCCGTTTCTGGGAAGAGCCGGTACAGCGTTATATCGATGAATGCCTGCAAGGTAAAGAGGGACCTCGTGAAAAAAATTTCAATATGCGCTGGATCGCTTCCTTGGTCGCTGATGTTTACCGGATACTGACGCGCGGTGGCGTGTTTTTATATCCTTACGATTTACGGGATCCAGGCAAGCCAGGCAAATTACGTATCCTGTATGAAGCCAACCCAATGGCCTTTATTATTGAACAGGCTGGCGGCGCCTGCTCAACCGGACGCGAGCGCATACTTGATATCAAGCCATCCGGGATCCATCAGCGCGTACCGTTGATTTTGGGCTCGAAAAACGAGGTTGAGCGGATTGTCAGTTATCATCTTGAAAAGTAATCGTGTTTAGCTGACATTTGGAATATTGAGCTATCTATAAATTAAAATTTTGTTGGGGAATTGGAAAATACGGCATAGTATTTAATTGGCATTCCTGATCAGACTAGTTCTGGGCCTCATCAACAGGGATGCCTTGGCAGATGTTCGTCTGCCTTGTTGCTGAAAACGAAGTGGTCCTGCTCCGAGTCACTTCAATGCAATCAAACCGTAGCAGGAAGTCAGATTTTTCAGGCACTCATCGGACATTCAAACTAAAAATAACGGGCAGCACCCGGTTTCGGCCGCAAGGGGAATGGTCGAACTGTAAATGCGAAGCAAGATTATTAACAATTTTGTTCAGTTATGTTGGCGAGCCACTTGCTAAAAATTAAAGTGAACGGAATTTTTAGCCACCCCAGAAAGCTGGGGTGGGCACGTCTTAAAAACAATAAAACATAATAAATTAAATAAGTTACAAGATACATCATTACCTGATCGGCTTACCTATACAAGCTCGAAAGGTTACAATAATTATCAAAACCGCATTAAAAACAGTTAAAATGGCAAGTTTTTATGGCGCTTTGTGAGGGCAACGGCTTGGTAGCTAGCATGCAAACAAAATTTAACACAGATGACTTAAGAATTTGTGCGACTAAAGAAGTCATTGCACCTGTTCAAGTCCATGATGAAATGCCGATTACTGAAACGGCTGCACAAACCACTGTCGAAGCAAGAGCAGATATACATAAAATATTAACCGGGCAGGATGACAGGCTGTTGGTTGTCGTCGGGCCATGCTCAATTCATGATTCCTCTGCAGCGCATGAATATGCCCAGCTTCTGAAAACGGTTAAGGATGAGTTGAAAGACGATTTGTTGATTGTGATGCGGGTTTATTTTGAGAAGCCTCGCACGACAGTTGGTTGGAAAGGTTTAATTAATGACCCTGATATTGATTCCAGTTTTAACATTAATAAAGGGCTGCGCATTGCAAGAAAATTGTTATTGGATTTGAACGAGCTTGGTATGCCTGCAGCGACGGAATACCTGGACTTGATTACCCCGCAATATATTTCTGACCTGATCTCATGGGGAGCAATAGGTGCTAGAACGACGGAAAGCCAAGGTCATCGTGAACTGGCTTCAGGTGTATCGTGCCCCATCGGCTTTAAAAATTCCACCGATGGCACCATCAAAATTGCGATTGATGCTATCGGTGCTGCCATGAGCCCGCATCATTTTTTGTCATTGACCAAAACTGGACATTCAGCCATTTTTTCAACTACAGGCAATGAGGATGTGCATATTATTTTGCGGGGGGGAAATGACCGACCCAATTACGATGCGGTCAGCGTTGAGCAAGTGGCCGAAGGGTTGTTGAAAGCGCAACTTCGACCGAATATCATGATCGATTTCAGTCATGCCAACAGCCTGAAACAATGCCAGCGGCAACTGATCGTCGGTGAAGACGTAGCCGGACAAATCGCCAATGGCGACCGCCGGATTATTGGGGTCATGATTGAAAGCCATCTTAAGGGAGGCAGTCAGAAAGTGACTCCCGGACAGGAGCTGGTCTATGGCCAAAGCATTACCGATGCCTGTCTGTCTTGGGATGACACAGCCCCACTGCTGCGCGATCTTGCGGTAGCTGTCCAGGAGCGTCGATCCACCGATAAAAGCCGGAGTTTGACAAATGATTATATATGTTAATGGCAATGTCCGCGAATATTCGGACAACAACCGGGTTGCCGATGTTATCGCGGATTTGGGATTAAAAGGCCGAAAAATAGCTGTTGAATTGAACAAGGAAATATTACCGTTCGATCAATATGAATCTCGCATACTGCAGGCTGAAGACCGCCTGGAAATTGTTCATGCCATCGGCGGTGGCCAGGAAGATGCCTTTGTTATTGCAGGTGTCAGTTATCATTCAAGACTGTTGGTGGGTACCGGCAAATACAAGGATTTAGAAGAAACTCGGCTAGCAACCGAAGCGAGCGGCGCCGAAATTGTTACAGTCGCCATTCGCCGGACCAATATCGGCCAAACCCCGGGCGAGCCAAATTTACTGGATGTCCTGCCTCCCGATAAATACACGATTTTGCCGAATACTGCCGGTTGCTATACCGCTGAAGACGCCATCAGGACCTGCCGGTTGGCCAGAGAGCTGCTTGGCGGCCATAAACTGGTTAAGTTGGAAGTACTGGCCGATCAGCTTACTTTGTTTCCGGATGTGGCACAAACTTTTATAGCGGCCGAAATGCTGGTCAAGGAAGGCTTTGATGTCATGGTGTACACCAATGATGATCCGATTGCCGCCAAAAAACTGGAGGAAATCGGCTGTGTAGCCGTTATGCCGTTAGCTGCTCCAATTGGCTCGGGTTTAGGTATACGCAATCCGTATAATATTAGGACAATCGTCGAAAACGCCAATGTACCCATCTTAGTCGACGCCGGCGTTGGCACGGCCTCCGATGCCGCCATTGCAATGGAACTGGGCTGTGATGGGGTGCTGATGAATACCGCCATCGCTGCTGCCAAGAACCCGATATTAATGGCTTCGGCGATGAAAAAAGGCATCGAAGCCGGAAGGGAAGCCTTTTTAGCTGGGCGTATGCCGAGAAAACGCTTTGCTTCTGCTTCATCGCCTATCGATGGTTTATTTTTCTGAAGGTCTGTAGAGGCAGACTAATTCATGGATCGTCAAGTTGATGTGTATCGTTTTCATGCGATCAATAAACAATCTGATTAGCAAGATAAACCATCACAATTTCATGTTCTCTTCCGAAATAATCATTACCCAAAAAATCCGCAGTTTTATCCGCCGTCAAGGACGGATAACGACCGCACAGCAGCAAGCCCTTGATATTTATTCCGAAAAATACTGCCTTGATCCAAAACTAGACTATGACTTTAACCAAGTTTTCGAAAGGGATGCCCCGCTTTGTGTTGAAATTGGTTTTGGTAATGGCGACAGTCTCGTGCAGATAGCAGCCGCTAATCCGAACATAAATTATATCGGTATTGAAGTCCATCGCCCGGGCGCCGGGCATTTAATGTTACAACTTGAGCAGAAATGCATGACTAACGTCAGAATATATTGCCATGATGCAATTGAAATCCTTGAACAGAAAATAAACGATAACAGCCTTGATGCTGTACACTTATTTTTTCCCGATCCATGGCCGAAAAAAAAACATCATAAAAGAAGAATAGTTCGGCCCAGCTTTGTTGATTTACTGGTTAGAAAATTAAAACCGGGCGGTTACTTTCATGCGGCAACAGATTGGGAGAACTATGCTCAAGCCATGCTTGCTCAGTTATCTGCAAGCAATGCCATCAGTAATACCAGCAAAACAAACAATTATTGCGAACGCCCCGCCTATCGCCCGTTAACGAAATTCGAACAACGTGGCTTAAGCCTGGGTCACAGCATCTGGGATTTGATTTTTAGAAAAGAATAACTGAAACCAATGCCAGGTATTGGCAGCAACCTGGCGAAATAAACTGTGGCTTCAAGGGGATCGTCAAGCTATTAGCAATTATAAAGTCTTCAACGCGTTTTTCTACTGAATGCACAGTCTGTAGATTTAACCGGCTAAGTGCAACAGACCAGTGCAGCTAAAATGCGCAAAAATGCATACGCTTTAATAAATCTATAAACCGCATAAAGGCGTCGGGTAATGCTGAATAGTTACTTTATTGGTTATTAGTCTTTGAATAAGCCTCCAAATGCATGGGCTTAATGATGACGGTCAGTTCATCCAGCTGTCGTTTTAAGGGTTCCAGGCCCGCTTCAAGCGCAGCAATGTTTTCCGCAACAGTGCCGCTAGAGTCATTGATTTTTCTGAGCATCTGCAACCGGCTTTCAATTTGTTTTTTATGATCCTTGATTTGATGCATTAAGGGCGTTAAAACACTATTACTCCAGTTTGTTGCATCGGTATGAGCTTGTTTGAGTATGTTTCTGGCTCTGGAAATTAACGTTCCATAGAGTTTGTTGATAACGAGGCTTTGCTCAGTCATTGTAGTTTTGGCGCTGGCCCGAAACGCCTCACCTTCTTCAAAAACCTGTTCCAGCTCAATTTGATACTGTTTGATTGAGAATAGTTGGGGCTCGATCTCTTTAAAGCCATATTCATCCTTGAATTTTTTATGTATGGCTTTCACCAACCGGCGCGTTTCATTAGAAATATCGATAGAGTCCTGCAGAAGATCGCGCAAGTCATCAAACAATTTGCGAATGCTTTGCTTCATGCCATAAGTAGTAAGACTCTTTGCCATGTCATTTTTAGTGCTTTTAATGATGGCATCAATTTTATCTTTCGCGAATGAATCGATCAGCATTTTGGCCTGAACTGTAAAGACTCTTCGGCTTGCCTGAAAATTTTCAATATTGGCCATGTACCGGTTTTGACGGTCGCGGGTTTCTGCCAGCAATTTGCCGGTCATATCCTGATTTTCAAAGTCAACTTTCTTGAACTCCTCAAGTTGGCTAATGGCGTTTGCTAAGGAAGACTCCGTCAGACTAATTGACTCATTCACCAAAAAACCGATATCGCGTACAACTGTTCCCATCAAAATGTCGCGGCGCTGTTTTAAAATATCATTTGCCAGATAATTTTCCAGCGATGTCAGGCGACTTCTTTCAAATAAACTGTTATCGCTTTTGACTTTGGCCAATAAAGCCTGCTTTGCTGAAACCGGGAAAATCGCATTTTCGTTGATTTTTAAAATAGAGGCTGAGGTCTTTATCTGCGATTTGATGGAATTTTCATAGCCAGTTTCACCGGACAGATCATCCCACATCGCGTCTATTTTGTTCATGACCACCGCCAGGCCTTGCTTATTGCCACCGCGGGCACTACAAACATGATTACGCCACATTTCCAGATCGCTTTTAGTGACTCCGGTATCCGCAGCGAGTACAAAAATAATCGCGTGTGCGCTAGGCAACATGCTTAAGGTCAACTCCGGCTCCGTTCCCAATGCGTTCAATCCAGGCGTATCCAGAATTGATAAGCCCTCTTTCAACAGAGGGTGCGGAAAGCTGATCAATGCATGCCGCCAGCAGGGGATTTCCACTTTTTCAGGATTGACTATGCCTTGTTCGGCAGCCTCACGTTCATTCCATAAACCCAGCTTATCAGCCATTTCCCTGTCGACTTTTTTGGTTGCGATCAATTCCCGGAATGCCTCCTGCATTTGTGTCGGCGAATTGCAATTGAGATCGAGCTGAGTCCAGCGATCTGGCTTTTGTTTAAGCTCGGCCAATGAAATGTCTTCAAGACGACTCTCAATATTCAACAATCGGATATAACTGCCGCCTTCTTCATCATGAAAAATTTCGGTTGGTGACATCGTCGTCCGGCCCGCAGAAGACGGTAATAACCGAACACCGGTTTCGGAAAAAAACAGCGCGTTGATTAATTCCGTTTTGCCCCGGGAAAATTCAGCAACAAAAGCCAAGGTAATACGATCAGAATTCAATCCATCAAGAATGTTCAAGATAGTATTAGTACTATGGGGATCATTCATGCCATGGCGAGTACGCCATTGATGATACATCTCGACAGACTGCATCAGTTTTGCACGCCATAATGAATATTCGTGCATGTGCTCTTTAAATTCCAAATTCCTCATGGCAAGCCTTTTATTACCAATATAATTATTTAGTTAGTCCGAATACGACAGGATCAAGAGTGTTAATCACAATTGTAGACCATATCTTAAGATATGCATGATCATGGTATTTTTATTTTCGCCGCCGAAACATCGATCTTAATGGCGCTTGTCACAAGTTAAACGCCATAAAGCTGCCGATATTCCTTAATCGCATCCAGGAAACTGCTGCCATCTTCCGCTAAATATTCAATAATATTGGTTAACGTGATAATGGAAATAACGGGTATCTCATAATTTATCTTGACTTCTTCAATAGCGGAAATATTGTTCTGCCCCTTTTCCTGTCTGTCCAAGGCGATCAATACCCCAGCCAGTTGGGCCCGAGCATTTTTAATAATTTCGACCGATTCCCGGACTGAGGTGCCGGCGGTAATAACATCATCGACAATGATTACTTTGCCTTGCAGCGCTGCCCCGATTACAACGCCTCCTTCTCCGTGACTTTTTGCCTCTTTCCGGTTAAAGGCAAACGGAATATCTTCTGAGGTTAGCTGAGCATAGGCGATAGAGGTGGCACTGACCAAAGGAATGCCTTTGTAGGCAGGTCCATATAGCATGTCCGGTTTAATGCCAGACTGTATTAGGGCCTGGGCATAATATTGTCCCAATTTAGCTAGTTTGACACCGGTATCGAAAAGACCGGAATTGAAAAAATAAGGACTTGAACGTCCCGATTTTAACTGGAATTTTCCAAACTTTAGTACACCACAACTCAGTGCGTAAGAAATAAAATTTTTTTGATAATCTAACATATTTTAAAGTCATGAAAAAA
>Ga0062383_10000267_pt1 | contig 13222 bp, 8 predicted proteins | sample DOMMetBare3Fresh_FD_59508 | JGI IMG/M metagenome (GOLD analysis project Ga0062383, IMG submission 59508) | Wetland sediment microbial communities from St. Louis River estuary, USA, under dissolved organic matter induced mercury methylation -... | ecosystem: Environmental > Aquatic > Freshwater >... | reverse complement strand
TTCAACCAAGAAGTTACCGATGGATTATATCGCAGGGGGCTCTAACCGACTACCCCCCTACTTTTATTACCTCACGATTACCTCACGATTACTCCGTTGCTCCTCTCGCTCGTGCTCAATTGTTCTGTTGTAGGAAGTGTTACCCAACTCCCACTTCTGCCGGCAGAATTTATTGCATAACTACCTGTAATATAACAATAGACCTTCAAAGACGGGCCAAATTTTTGAGGCAATTATGAGACTTGAATCCTGAATGAAGCGCTGGGTCAAGTCTTGAAAAATCACTTTTCCGATCCTATTACCACTAAAATCTTACGTTTCAAGACCCTTAGCCTTCTCAAGTGTGTATTCCTGATCAGTGATGAACCCTAAATTTCGGGCGCCCGAAATTTAGGGTTAACTATTTGATTTACAAAGATACATGTCCAGAAAGTGCCTGTTTTTTCGTCCCTACACCTGCGTACCGGTGCGAACCGTCAAGGAGGCCAGAAACCCGCTGGACGTGAGGCAACCTCCGGGGCAGGTTAGCGTTTCGGATATTTATAGCCATCTGTTTATATGGCACAAATGTCTGGTCGGTGTTTTCGCTGTGATCATCTCTCACTCTCTTCAAAACCGGCTTGCTTGACTTTGCGACAGGCATATTCAGATACAAAACCATCATCCGATCTCATCTTTTCGATAACAAATCCGGCCTTTTCTATCATCTTTTCCAAGATCCAGCCAAAGGTACTGTACTCGTCCCTGATATGCGTTTCGACCTCCGCCTTGAATTCATCACCGACAACCTGCTCGAATTTGGCAATCCATGAATCAATCTTGCCGACGTACTGTTGCGGGTCAAACTGGAAAACCACGTCGTGGATATACAGCACTCCATTCATCTTCAGCATCTGATTCATTCGTAACAGTGCAATCTGTTTCCAGAAATCAGGCAGGTGGTGAAAGGCAGCCTTTGTGATGATCAGGTCCACAGGCTCACCATCATGGTGATAGCTTAAGAACCCTCCCTTGATGAATCTGATATTGCCTCTATTTGGCGGGAGGTTACCCCGTGCTTTCTCAAGCATTACATCAGAGATATCAACCGCATGGACTGACTTGAACAAGCCCGCTGCAAACAGTGCTGTGGCGCCGGTACCGCACCCTAAATCGATAACCGCTTGATCCGAGGTGTTTTTGAGTTCAAGGAATTCCAGCATTTGATTGAACTCTTTCCGGTAGTCGCGGAATTTTTGATGTTGCTCGTCATACGACTCCGCCTGTTTGGCTTTTGAGTAATCAACTCCGCAATGTTTGCTTTCGTCGTAGATCCAGTTACGCATCTTGGTTCCCCCTGTCAATCTGCTGATTACACCGGCATCCCAGGCCCGTCACCCGGGCCGACTGACTCGACCCGCGGCATGAGATCCACGAACAACTCCTGGGCCATCCGTTGCAGATCCTCTGTGTTGACAGCCATGATGGCCGCCAGTGACTGGGCGATCGGCTCCGGCTCTCCCATGATCGAGGTGGTGTTGGAGATGCGCCGTACCTGCAGCTCGCAATCATCCAGGGCCATCAGCCGCTTGCTGCAAATCTGCTGTTTGGCCGATTCCAGTACCTCGGCAGTGACGGTCTCATGGGCAAAACGCTGCAACTCGCCATGGCAGACTGCTACCGCTTCAGCGGCCCGTTCCGGTTTGGTGCCGGCAAAAATCAACAGTCCGCCGGAATCGGTGTAGGATGCCATGGTGGAATAGACCGAATAGGCCAGGCTGCGGCGTTCCCGCACCTCACGGAACAGACGTGAACTCATGCCGCTGCCGAGAATCTGGTTCAGGACCGCCAGGGTGTGGCGATGTTTGCTCCCGGCTGGCGGGATGGGATATCCCAGGTAAAACTGGGTCTGCTCCATGGGGCGCTGGTGATGGGCATGCTCCCCCTGGGCGTGGTGCCATCCAGCGGGGGGGAGGGTGGCCGTCGTTGCGCCGGTCGGCAGCCGTTGCAGCAGCTCTTCACTCAACGCCACTATCCGCTCGTGCTCCAGGTTTCCGGCGGCGGAAACGATGGTGGCGTTGGCCAGATAGTGCGACTGCTTGTGCCGTAACAGACTCTCCCGCTGGATCGATCCGATCGACTCCGGTGTTCCGAGTACCGGCAAACCGAGCGGATGCCCTTGCCAGAAACCGCGGTGAAAATTGTGATAGAGAAAGCGCCCCGGATTGTCCTGATTCATGGAGATCTCCTGCAGCACTACACCGCGCTCTTTTTCCACCTCCAGGGGAGGAAAGATCGAATTGACGAACAGGTCGGCCAGGATGGCAAAAGTTGCCGGAATGGCCGTGGCGAGCGAGGTGGCGTAATAGAATACCTCCTCCTGACTGGTATAGGCGTTGGCCTTGGCTCCCAGGGCGTCGAACTCCTCCATGATCCGGTCGGCGCTGCGCAGTTCGGTTCCCTTGAACATCAGGTGCTCGATAAAATGGGAGGCACCCCCCAGATCAGCCGGTTCGTTTCTGGTGCTGCTGTCAATCCGGATGCCGATGGCTGCGCCCTGCATGGCATCCACACGCTGGGTGACGACCCGGATACCATTGCTGAGCGTGGTCAAACGTGGTTGTGGCAAGGTGGTTTCGATCGACATGGCTGCTCCTGCTTGATGGAATGAATTAATTTAAACAGTATCCGGCTAACTCTTTGTAACAAGGTTGTTAAGCCCCGTTAGGGGCGTTCGAATGTAGCCGGGGGAGTATCCCCTGGATGAGATCCCGTATTTTGCTTTTCAATGCCAAGAGTCCGTTTACTTGCGCTGCCGCTCCCGTTTACGATCCTGCTTGATCCAGTAGTCGAGTTCGTTGACAAAGCAGTTGTTCTCCATATCCAGCGCCTTTTCCTGCATATACCCCTGGGCATCGGCAATGGCCCGGTTGTAGATATGCGGCCCGATCTCCTCCAGGCAATAGGAGAGAAACAGGGAGGCCTGTAATTCTCCGATTTCCAGTTCAAAGTTCTCGTCCAGGTAACGCCGGATCGAGGCGATCAGCTTCTGTTCCTGTTGTTTATCCAATGCAATTTCCATGTATACCTCAAGCTTTGATAGAAGTTATGATTGCTCCGACAGCAGGGTGTCGCGTTGGGCCAGCTGGGGAAAGAGATAACGCCATACCCCGACCACCAGCAGCGTCCCGACTCCACCGATGATGGTGGCTGGCACGACTCCGAACCAGGCGGCGGTAAGACCGGATTCGAATTCTCCCAGCTGGTTGGATGCGCCGATGAAGACCGAGTTGACGGCGCTGACCCGGCCGCGCATCTCGTCCGGGGTTTCCAGCTGTACCAGTGATGCGCGAATCACCACGCTGACCATGTCGGCCCCCCCTAGCAGGACCAGCATCAGAAACGACAGGAGCATTGAAGTGGAGAGGGCAAAGCCGATGGTGGCAAGTCCGAACAGCGCCACGCAGGTAAACATCACCGTTCCGACCCGGCGCCGCAACGGATGACGTGCCATCCAGATCGAGGTGACAAATGCTCCGACTGCCGGAGCGGAACGCAACAGCCCGAGACCACGGGGAGAGGCGAGCAGGATGTCGCGGGCATAGACCGGCAGGAGCGCTGTGGCGCCTCCCAGCAGTACGGCGAACAGGTCGAAGGAAATGGCGCCCAGCAGCACCGGGCGGCTGCGGATGAAGGAAACCCCGGCAAAGATGGTCTGCAGGGTGACCGGCTCGCGGCTGGGAGCGACCGAGCGGAAACGGATCCGGAAAATTATCACGGCCGACAGCAGGAACATCACCAGGCTGGCTTCGTACACGATGTCGGCTCCCATGGCGTAGATCAAGCCCCCCAGCATCGGTCCGACGATAACCGACCCCTGACTGACCGAGGCATTGACCGCCATGGCCCGGGGCAAATCGTGCCGATCCACCAACGAGGGGAGCAGGGTCTGCATGGTGGTGAACTCAAAAGCCCGGGCGGTGCTGGCAATCAACACAAACAGGAAAATTATCTCACGATTGACCCACTGCCCGAGTGTGGCTGCTGCCAGTGCCAGTAGCGCCGCTGCTTCCACCAGTTGGGCGCCACAGACCAGCCAGCGCCGGTTATGGCGATCCGCCACGTGGCCGACCACCAGCACCAGCAACGCCGAAGGGATGAACTGCAGCAGTCCAACCAGTCCCAGATCGAGCGGCCGGTGGGTCAGCTCATAGACCTGCCACGCCACCGCCATTCCCATCATCTGGTAACCGGTAATCGCAGCGCAGCGGGCAATCAGAAACCAGAAAAATGCATGTTTGGGGGGCGTCGTATCTTCCACAGAACCTGCTTCCTGACGTTGGTTTGTTACTGTCAGTTCTCTTTTGGCACAAGTTTACCTCCCGGCGCAAAGCCTTTTTAGCGGTTTACCGGAAAATATGCCGGTTCTGTGTCCCGCTCCCTTCAGTCTCTCTCCGATTCGCTCATTTTATTTCAACTAAAATATTTCATCAAAACTAAAATAACTGTTGCTGTTTTATTGAAAATGAAATATTTAACTGACGGTAAACAAAATAACAAAAAAACGTTTGTCTGGATGGGGGCGGAGTGTCGATACCAAATGCCTCCCGGCCACGGCGTTGCAAGTATCAACAAGGAAAGCGCAACCATGTCGGAATACAAAATCGGAACCAAAATCAAGGAACTCCGGAAAGCTAAAAAACTGAAGCTTCAGGACGTTGCCAATGAAACGGGGTTTTCAACTGCCCTGATTTCACAGATTGAAAACGATAATATCTCTCCGCCGATTGCCACACTTTCCAAGATTGCCCGTTTCTTCGATGTCAAGATCGGGCATTTTTTTACCGAGGCCGAAGAAGAGTGTCGCTTCGAAGTCGTCAGGAGAGGGGAGCGAACTGTGATCCCCCGGGTGGTATCCAAGGATGGCACCAGTCACGGGTACTTTTACGAACCTTTGTCGATTAACAAGAAAAACAAGCGGATGGAGCCGTTTATCCTTACCTTGAACAAGCAGGCGACCGACACCAGCACCTACAGCCATGAAGGTGAAGAGTTTCTCTATCTGCTGAGCGGTTCGGCGGAACTTTTGCTGGATGAACATCGTATCCCGCTCCAGGCCGGGGATGGTGTCTATTTTGATTCCAATCTCAAGCATCGCCTCCTTTCAGCGGGGTGTGAAGAGGTCAAGGTGATGGTCGTGGTGCTGAGGTAAGAGCGGAACAGCATGAAATGCAGGCAGCTTGCAACGGTGTGAAGGGGCACATTTGGGTGAGATCGCGCAAGGTGGCGTGATCTCTGATCTTGAAACATGTCGTTGAAATCTTATCAAGGAGCGTTTATGAACATTCACGAGTACCAGGCCAAGGCCATTCTACGCAAATTCGGTGTACCGGTTCCCGACGGTCACATCTGCTACAACGGCGCCAGCGCCCGGGAGTGGTCCAAGCGGTTGGGGGACGGTCCCTGGGTAATCAAGGCCCAGATTCATGCCGGTGGCCGTGGCAAGGGTGGCGGCGTCAAACTGGCCCGCACCCCGGATGAAGTGCGTCTGATTGCCCGCGAGATGCTCGGTATGACGTTGCGCACGCACCAGACCGGTCCCGAGGGGAAACTGGTGACGCGTATACTGGTGGAAAACGGCTGCAACATCGCCCGGGAGCTGTACGTCAGCCTGCTGGTTGACCGGGCCACCTCCAAGGTGACCGTCATGGCTTCCACCGAGGGGGGGATGGATATCGAAGAGGTGGCAGCCAAAACTCCCGAGAAGATCTTTACCGAAGCAATCGATCCGCTGGTGGGGCTGACTTCCTTTCAGTGCCGCAATATCGCCTTCAGTCTCGGGCTGGGAGGGAAACTGCTCAACAAGGCGGTGGCGGTGTTTCAGGGGTTGTACGAAACCTTTATCGGCTGTGATTGTTCCATGCTGGAAATCAATCCGCTGGTGGTGACTGCCGAGGAGAACCTGCTGGCCCTGGACGCCAAGTTCGGGTTTGACGACAACGCCATCTTCCGGCACCACAAGATCAGCGACATGCGCGATTTTGACGAAGAGGATCCCAACGAGGTGGAGGCTTCCCAGCACGATCTCTCCTATGTCTCGCTTTCCGGCAATATCGGCTGCCTGGTCAACGGCGCTGGTCTGGCCATGGCGACCATGGATATCATCAAGCATTACGGCGGTGCACCAGCCAATTTTCTGGATGTGGGGGGGAGCGCTACCATCGAGCGGGTCACCGAAGCGTTCAAGCTGATCCTTTCCGACAGCAAGGTGAATGGCATCCTGGTCAACATCTTTGGCGGGATCATGAAGTGCGACATCATTGCCGCCGGAGTGGTGGAGGCGGCCCGTCAGGTCTCGCTCCAGGTTCCGCTGGTGGTTCGGCTGGAAGGGACCAACGTGGAGCGGGGGAAGGAAATTCTGGCCGAGAGCGGACTGAATATCGTGGCCGCCGAAGGGATGGCTGATGCAGCCAAAAAAATCGTCCAGGCTGTGGCAGCCTGCTAAAGGAGAACGATAATGAGTATTCTGATTGATAAGAACACCAAGGTAATTACCCAGGGAATCACCGGCGCCACCGGTCTGTTCCATGCCCAGGGGGCTCGTGACTACGGGACCCGAATGGTTGGCGGCGTCACTCCCGGCAAAGGGGGAAGCACGATTGACGGATTTCCGGTCTTCGATACGGTCAGAGATGCGGTGGAACAGACCGGTGCCACCGCATCGGTGATTTACGTGCCGCCACCATTTGCGGCCGACTCGATCATGGAGGCGGTGGACGCCGGGATCGAACTGGTCTGTTGCATCACCGAGGGGATTCCGGTGCTCGACATGGTCAAGGTCAAGCATTACATGCAGGGGAAGAAGACTCGCTTGGTAGGCCCCAACTGTCCCGGTGTGATTACTCCGGGTGAGTGCAAGATCGGCATCATGCCGGGGTACATTCACAAGCCGGGGAAGGTGGGGGTGGTTTCCCGCTCCGGCACCCTGACCTATGAAGCGGTCTGGCAGCTGACCTGTCTCGGCCTGGGACAGTCGACCTGCGTCGGCATCGGCGGCGATCCGGTCAACGGCACCAATCACCTGGATGTGTTGCGCCTGTTTCAGGCCGACCCGGACACCGAAGCGGTGATCATGATCGGCGAAATCGGCGGCAGTGCCGAGGAAGAGGCTGCCCAATTCGTCAGGGATTACATGACCAAGCCGGTGGCGGCCTATATCGCCGGTATCACCGCTCCTCCCGGCAAACGGATGGGGCATGCCGGCGCCATTATCTCGGGCGGCAAGGGGACTGCCACGGAAAAAGTCGCGATACTCCGGGAGTGTGGCCTGAGCGTGGCGGAGAGCCCGGCCGACATGGCCCAGGCGCTGTTGAAAATCTATAAACCGTAACTAATAAACCTGTAAATGGTCGTGTGCGACCAAGGAGAATACATTACATGGCAAAATACAAGGATTCACTCGAATATCACGCTAGCGGCAGAAAAGGAAAAATCGAAGTCATCTCCACCAAACCGTGCCAGACCGCCGAAGATCTTTCGCTGGCCTATTCTCCCGGCGTGGCCCAGCCGTGTCTGGCGATCCAGCAGAACCCGGAAGATGCCTACAAATACACCGCCAAGGGGAACCTGGTGGCGGTGGTCTCCAACGGCACCGCCGTACTGGGACTCGGCAATCTGGGCGCCCTGGCCGGTAAGCCGGTCATGGAAGGGAAGGGGATTCTCTTCAAACGCTTTGCCGATATCGATGTGTTCGACATCGAACTCAACACCGAAGATCCCGATGAGATCATCAAGACCTGCCAATTGCTGGAACCGACCTTCGGCGGCATCAACCTGGAAGATATCAAGGCTCCCGAGTGTTTCTACATCGAGGAAACCCTCAAGAAGACCATGAATATTCCGGTCTTCCACGATGACCAGCACGGTACGGCGATCATCTCTTCGGCTGCGCTCTTGAACGCCCTCGATCTGGTGGGGAAGAACATTGAAGACATCCGCATCGTGGTCAATGGCGCCGGTGCGGCTGCCAACTCCTGCGCCAAGCTGGCGATTGCCCTGGGGGTCAAACCGAACAACATGATCATGTGTGACACCAAGGGGGTGATCTACAAGGGGCGCAAAGAAGGGATGAATCCCTACAAGGAACTCTTCGCCGCCGAGACCCATTTCCGCACACTGGAAGAAGCGGCCAATGGAGCGGATGTGTTGTTCGGACTGTCGGTCAAGGGGGCTTTCACCAAAGAGATGGTGGCCAGCATGGCCCCTGATCCGGTCATCTTCGCCATGGCCAACCCGGATCCGGAGATCACCCCGGAAGTCGCCCGTGGAGTGCGTGACGATGTCATCATCGCCACCGGCCGCTCCGACTATCCCAACCAGGTCAACAACATCCTCGGTTTCCCCTTCATCTTCCGCGGAGCCCTGGACTGTCGCGCAACCTGCATCAACGAAGAGATGAAACTGGCGGCGGTTAAGGCATTGGCGCAACTGGCCCGGGAGGAATGCCCCGATTCGGTCTGCAAAGCCTACGGCAACCAGAAATTCGCCTTCGGCCGCAATTACATCATTCCCAAACCGTTTGACCCGCGGGTCCTGCTGCATGTTGCCCCGGCCATTGCCCGGGCCGCCATGGAGAGCGGCGTGGCCCGTCAGCCGATCGAAGATATGGCCAGATACATCGAGCACCTGGAATCGACCCAGGGGAAATCGAAAGAGATCATGCGCATGATCATCAACAAGGCCAAGAGTGACCCCAGGACCATCGTCTTTCCCGAGGGTGATAACGAAAAAATCCTCCGGGCCGCCAAGGAACTGGTCGAGGAGGGGATCGCCAGGCCGATCCTGATCGGCGACAAGAAGAAGGTCGAGCAGAAACTGGCTGAACTCAACATCGAACTTGAGGTGCCGATCATCGATCCCGCCGAGTCGGAATTGACTGACAAATACACCGGTGAACTGTACCAGCTGCGGCAACGCAAGGGGTTGACCCTTTCCGAATCAGGCCGCATCCTGCGCCGCAAATCGCGCACCCACTTCGGCGCCATGATGGTTCGCCTGGGGGATGCCGATGCTCTGCTGGGGGGTATCGACACCCACTACCCGGAAACCATCCGTCCGGCTCTGGAAGTGATCGGCAAGCAGGAGGGACTCTCCAGCGTGCATGGCCTCTACATGATGGTCTTCAAAAACGACGTCTACTTCCTGGCTGACACCACCGTCACCATCGACCCGACCGCCGAGGAACTGGCCGAAACCGCCATCCTGGCTGCCGAGAAGGTGCGCATGCTCGACATCGAGCCGCGGGTGGCCATGCTCTCCTTCTCTAACTTTGGCTCGGTCAACCACCCCCAGGCCAAAAAGGTCAAACGGGCGGTGGAAATCGTCAAGCAGCGCGCCCCGGAGCTGATCGTGGAAGGGGAAATGCAGGCCGACACGGCGGTTGTCCCTGAGCTGTTGGAGGGGTTCACGTTCTCGAAACTCAAGACCAACGCCAACATCCTGATCTTCCCGGACCTCAACTCAGGCAACATCTGCTACAAGCTGCTGCATCACCTGGGAGGCGCCGAGGCGATCGGCCCGATCCTGATGGGGATGAACAAACCGGTGCATGTGCTGCAACGGGGGGACAGTGTGGATGATATCGTCAACATGGCTGCCATAGCCGTGGTGGATGTGCAGAATATTTAAATGTGAAAGGCAACCCCTCCTCCCCTGATAAGGGGAGGAGGGGTTGCCTTTCACATAACATACATAACATACACAGGAGATCCCATAGCATGACCAGAAAAATGGTAACCATCGACGGCAATACCGCCGCCGCCCACGTGGCCTATGCCACCAACGAAGTCATTGCCATCTACCCGATCACCCCGTCATCGGTGATGGGTGAAATCTCCGACGCCAAGAGTGCGGTGGGGGAGAAAAATATCTGGGGCACCGTTCCCCTGGTGTCTGAACTGCAATCCGAGGGGGGCGCTGCCGGCGCCGTGCATGGCTCGCTGCAGAGCGGGGCATTGACCACCACCTTCACCGCCAGCCAGGGGCTGTTGCTGATGATCCCCAACATGTACAAGATCGCCGGAGAACTGACCTCCACCGTGTTCCATGTTTCGGCCCGTGCCCTGGCAACTCAGGCGCTCTCGATCTTCGGCGACCATTCCGATGTCATGTCGTGCCGTTCCACCGGTTGGGGGATGCTCTGCTCCAACAATGTACAGGAAGTGATGGATTTTGCCCTGATCTCCCAAGCCGCTACCTTGCGCAGCCGGATACCGTTCATTCATTTCTTCGACGGTTTCCGCACCTCCCATGAACTGCAGAAAGTTGAACAGCTGAGCTACGACGACATACGTGCCATGATCGACAATGACCTGGTCAATGCCCACCGCAGTCGCGGTCTTTCGCCTGACCGTCCTTTCATGCGCGGCACCGCCCAGAATCCGGATGTCTATTTCCAGGGGCGTGAGACGGTCAATAGATACTACCCGGAGTGTATCGAGATTGTGCAGCAGGAAATGGACAAGTTGGCTGGCATTACCGGTCGCCCGTATCGGCTGGTCGATTACGCCGGCGCAGCCGATGCCGATCGGATCGTGGTTGTGATGGGGTCGGCTGCCGATACCGTCCAGGATACGGTTACCACCCTGGTTGCTGGCGGTGAGAAGGTTGGCGTGCTCAAGCTCCGCCTCTACCGCCCCTTTCCGCTGCAGGCTTTCATCAAGGCGCTCCCCGCGACCGTCACCAGCATCGCCGTGCTTGACCGCACCAAGGAGCCGGGTTCCCTTGGGGAACCGCTCTATCTGGACGTACGCACCGCCATCGGCGAGGCGGTCTCTGACCCGGGCTGCGCTCTGCAGCGCTATCCGATCATCGTCGGCGGCCGCTACGGCCTCGGATCCAAGGAGTTTACCCCGGCCATGGCCAAGGCGGTGCTTGACAACCTGCAACAGGCGCAACCGAAGAAAAACTTTGTGGTCGGCATCAATGACGATGTCACCGGTTCAAGCCTGGTCTACGATCCCGCCTTTCGAAATGGGATGGAAGGGACCTACGAGGCGATGTTCTATGGCCTCGGTTCGGACGGTACGGTCGGCGCCAACAAAAACACCATCAAGATCATCGGCGAGGCGACCGATAATTTTGCCCAGGCCTACTTCGTGTATGATTCCAAAAAAGCCGGCAGCGTCACCACCTCGCATCTCCGCTTTGGCAAGCAGGCGATCAATGCCCCATACCTGATCGATAACGCCGATTTTATCGCCTGCCACAATTTCACCTTTCTGGAAAAGTACGACATGCTCTCCAAGGCCAAACAGGGTGGTACCTTTCTGCTCTGCTCTCCCTTTGGTCCTGATCAGGTCTGGAACACTATTCCCCGTGAGGTACAGCAGCAGATCATCGACAAACAACTTCAGTTTTACGTGATTGACGCCATCAAACTGGCTGAACAACTGGGGCTGGGGGCCCGCATTAACGTGATCATGCAGACCGCCTTCTTCAAAATATCCGCCATCATTCCGCTGGAAATTGCACTGCAGGAAATCAAGGGAGCGATCAAGAAGAGCTACGGCAAGGCGGGAGATGCTGTGGTGGCCATGAACATCGCCGCAGTGGATCAGGCTTTGCTGAACATTCATCAGGTGGTAGTGCCGGCCATGGTCAGCGGTGATCGGCACATGCCGCCGGCGGTTTCTCCAGCTGCACCTGCTTTTGTCCAACAGGTGACCGGCCCGATTATCGCCGGTTTTGGTGACGATCTGCCGGTGTCGGTCATGCCGGTTGATGGTACTTTCCCGACTGCCACCTCCCAGTACGAGAAGCGCAACATTGCCGTGGAGATCCCGGTGTGGGACGAATCGCTCTGCATCCAGTGCGGGCTCTGCTCTTTTGTTTGCCCCCATGCCACCATCCGGATGAAGGCCTATGATGAAAAACTGCTGCAACAGGCTCCGCCAACCTTCAAATCAACCGATTGCAAGCTACCGGAATTCAAGGGGATGAAATACACGCTGCAGGTTGCGCCCGAGGATTGCACCGGTTGCGGCGCCTGTGTTCACAACTGCCCGGCCAGGAGCAAGCTCGATCCGAATCGGAAAGCGATCAACATGCAGTTTCAGCCGCCACTCCGGGGAGCGGAAGTATGCAACTACGACTTTTTTCTCTCGCTGCCGGATATGGATCCGACCCGGCTCAAGCTGGATACGCTGCGCGGCAGCCAGCTGGTCCGTCCGCTGTTCGAGTATTCCGGAGCCTGTGCCGGCTGTGGCGAAACCCCCTATCTGAAACTGCTCTCCCAGCTGTTCGGCGACCGGGCCATGATCGCCAACGCCACCGGCTGCACCTCGATCTATGGCGGCAACCTGCCGACTACTCCCTGGGGAAAGCGGGAGGACGGTCGCGGCCCGGCCTGGTCCAACTCGCTGTTTGAAGACAATGCCGAATTCGGCTTTGGGATGCGTCTGGCGGTTGATAAATTCAGCCAGTCGGCCCGGGAGCTGCTGACTTCGTTGCTCAGTTGTTGCTGCGGCAGCTGTGCGCCGCTGATTCCATTGATGAAGGAAATCCTGGCAGCCGATCAGGCCGGACAGGCCGGCATCGAAGCTCAACGGGAGCGGGTTGCCAGGTTGAAAACATCACTCAGGGAATGTGTCGATCCGGCAGCTGTTCAACTGTTGCCCCTGGCCGATTACCTGGTCAAGAAGTCGGTCTGGTGTGTCGGTGGTGACGGCTGGGCCTATGATATCGGTTATGGCGGTCTTGACCATGTGATCGCCTCGGGCAAAAACGTCAATCTGCTGGTCCTGGATACGGAGGTCTATTCCAATACCGGCGGGCAGGCTTCCAAATCAACTCCGATCGGCGCCGTGGCCCAGTTTGCCGCCGGTGGCAAGCTGATGGCCAAGAAGGATCTGGGAATGATGGCCATGGCCTACGGTCATGTCTATGTGGCCAGTGTCTCGCTGGCCAATCCGGCCCAGGTGGTCAAGGCTTTTATGGAAGCCGAGGCGTATGACGGTCCCTCTTTGATCGTCGCCTATGCCCATTGCATCGCCCACGGCATCAACATGACCACCGGCATGGACGAACAGAAAAAAGCGGTATCGTCCGGCTACCTGCCGCTCTATCGCTACAATCCGGCCTTGACATTCGAGGGAAAAAATCCACTTCAGCTGGATAGCAAGGCGCCAACCACCTCATTCCAGGAGTACGCCAACGGTGAAAACCGTTACAAGGTGCTGCATAA
>Ga0062383_10000265_pt1 | contig 13252 bp, 11 predicted proteins | sample DOMMetBare3Fresh_FD_59508 | JGI IMG/M metagenome (GOLD analysis project Ga0062383, IMG submission 59508) | Wetland sediment microbial communities from St. Louis River estuary, USA, under dissolved organic matter induced mercury methylation -... | ecosystem: Environmental > Aquatic > Freshwater... | reverse complement strand
TCGAACCCACGACCTCTCGGTCCCGAACCGAGCGCTCTACCAAGCTGAGCCACATCCCGAGAAGCGTGATTCTACACATACATCCGGTGCGGCGCAAAAGCGTCGTCGCTCAAGGCGTCGCCGCGGCGCTCCCGTCGCCCCGCGCGGGGGATGCCGACCGGCTCCCCGGAGGCCCCGAAGCGAGGGGCCCGGCTCCCCCTGAGGGAGGCCGGGCCCCGCGTCGATGACGCTCTGTTGCGGTGTGCGCTACCTGATGAGCCGCACGTGGCAGTAGGAGCAGAACGTCTCCTTGTGGCACTTCGCGAAGCACGCCTGCGGGTCGCCGCTCTTGACCACGTTCGGGTGCTGCTTGAGCCACGGAAGCTTGCCGTCGTATCCCTGGTGGTGGCACATGTCGCAGAAGAGCGAGGTGTGGCACGTGGTGCATGCCGCCTTCGTGGTCTTCTTGGCCTTGAAGTCGGCCGCGTGCGTACCGCCGTTGTCCTTCGCGCCGAAGCCGCTCGCGTGCGGCATGGGGGTCTTGTGGCAACCCATGCAGAACGCCGAGCCGGTCCCGCCGTCACCGTGGCAGTAGGTGCAGTTCTCCTTGTCCTTGTCGAAGGCCGCCGGGTGCAGCGCCTTGACGTCCGCGGAGACTCGCTTGGTCCAGCCGGCGGCCTTGTGGGACGCAGGGACGACCTTGCGCTTGGTGTGGCACGTGACGCAGAAGTCCTTCTTGTGGCACTTGACGAAGCATTCCGCAGAACCCTCGGCAGCGACCTTGCCGTGGAGCGAGATCCACGTGGCGGTCAGCGAGGAGCCCTTGTGGTGGCAGTTGCTGCACAGTTCCTTGAACTGGTGGCAGTTCGCGCAAACCGCGGCGTTGGTGCGGCCGGTCTTGGCGTGGAAGCTCTTGAAGTCGGCCGGGTGCGGCATCGGCTGCTTGTGGCAACCCATGCAGAACGCGGACGCGGCGCCTCCGGTGCCGTGACAGATCTCGCACGCCTTGATGTTCTGCGTCGCGTTCGTCGCGTGGACGGCCTTGTCCTTGGCGAAGGGGTCCTTGTTCGCACGGTGCAGCCAGTTGGCGGCCTTGTGCGAGGTCGGGAGCGGCTTCGTCTTGGTGTGGCAGTCGAGGCAGAACTGCTGGTCGTGGCAGGCGGTGAAGCACTTGTCGATACCGTTCTTCGTGACGGCCGTGGCGTGCTGGTTCTTCCACGGGACCTTCGCGTCGAACGTCCAGCCGACCTTGCTGCCGTGGTGGCAGTCGTTGCAGAAGGTGGTCGTCGCAAGGTCGCCGTGACACATGGCGCACTTGGCGGCCGCGGTCTTGACGACCTCGGGATGCGACTTCTCTTTGAACTCGGTCGGGTGCGGGATCGCCATGCCGTGGCAGGCGTCGCAGAACTTCGCCTTGATGTGGCACGTGGCGCAGTAGTCGACCGGGGCGGCGAGCTCCTTCTGGATACCTTCCTCCTCGAGGATCTTCGCCTCCTTCTCGACTTCCAGGTACTCCTCGTGCTTCTCCTTGGCCAGCTCGGCGTGGCCCTTCGGGTAGAACGCTTCCTTCAGGTGGTTCGCCGGCTTGAGCGGGAAGGTGGCCGTGTGGCACGCGGAGCATGCGCCGGGGGCCGTCTTCTTACCCTCGAGGTCGTGGCAGCGGAAGCAGCCGTCCATCTTCATGAAGTTCGGGTGCGGCTTGTTCTTCTCGCCACGCGGGTCGACGAGCTTCGGAGGTGCGCCCTCGTCGTTGTGGGCCACACGGTTGTGGCAGACGGTGCACCAGACGCCCTTCTCCTCGTGGATCGCGTGGTCGATGATGATGCCCTCGGAGGGCGTGACCTCGCGGTTCTTGGAGTGGCACTGCGTGCACTGCTGGCTGCCCATCTCCTTGCCGCCCTTGAGGGCGAGTGCTGAGCCGGGGTTGAGCGGCAGCTCGAAGGTGTTGCGAACGGTCGGTATCACCTCGAGGGCCGACTTGGCCTTCGCCAACAGGAACGTCACCGTGTCGGCGTTGACCGGCTCATGGCACGCCATGCAGGAGATCTCGGAGTGGGTCGAGGCCTCATAGGCGGCGATGCTGTCGTCCTGGACGCTGTGGCAGACCTTCGCACAGAACCAGCGTGTCGAGCTCGCCCCCAATGCGAAGACCATGACCGCAGCCAACACCAGGACGGCCACTCCCGTCCAGACGATGTAGCGCGGCCGCCGGACCGGATCCTTGAATCCGGCAAGCGAGAACTTCGCCATACACATCTCTCCCTGTTCAGCATCGGGGCCTGACGCACCTGAAGAGGACGGATCCCCTCTCCGCCCTCGCACCACGATATGGGAACCGGCACACGCACGCAAGCACGCGCGACGGCGGCACGCCCCACCTGACTTAGCGTCCTGAAGTGCTCATTCGCCGCAGCGGGCGATATTCCTGCACGCCCTGTCGTCCGCGCTCACGCGGGCCTCAGCGTGGGGGGCGCGCGAGGCCCGGCGCGAACGCGAGACCGGCCGCGGCGACCGCCATGAGCGCGGCGGACACGACGAAGGGCGCCGAAGGCGAGATGCGGTCCCACAGAAGGCCGGCCAGCGCGCTCGACGGCAGCGCGGCCAGCCCCAGCACGAACGTGTAGCCGCCGACCGCGGTGGCCCGCACGGCCGGTCCCACGAGGTCGACGACGTACGCCCGCGTGAGACCCTCGACCATGCCGTAGGGCACGCCGTACGCGGCGAACAGCAGCGCTGCGCGCCACGCCCCCCCGCCCAGCGCGAATCCCGCGTACACGAGAGCGTAGAGGCCGAATCCGACGGCAATGATCGAGCGCCTCCCGAGCCGGTCGCTGAGGCGACCCGCGGGCACGGCGACGAGCGCGCCGACGAGGCTGAACGCGGCGCCCATCAGCGGCACCACCGCCACCGGAGCGCCCATGTCCGCGGCGCGCAGCATCAGCAACGCGTCGGAACTGTTGCCGAGAGCGAACACGGCCGACACTGCGGTGAACACCGCGAACGGGCGTCCCAGGTGCCGGAGCCTGAAGGCCGGACCGGTTCCGACCGAGGCCCTTGCGGGGCGTCGAGCCTCGCGCACGAACACAAGGACCACGATGATCGCGACCGCCCCGGGTATCGCGGAGAGCAGGAAGACCGTCCTGAAGGAGCCCGGGGCCAGGGTCAGCACCGCCCAGGCGACGAGCGGGCCGATGGCGGCGCCGAGGGTGTCCAGAGCGCGGTGGACGCCGAAATCGCGTCCGCGCGTCGCCTCCGTGGAGGAGTCGGCGATGAGCGCATCGCGGGGCGCCGTTCGAACGCCCTTGCCGAAGCGGTCGGCGAATCTCAGCGCGAGGACCGCCGGCCACGACGCCGTCAGTGCCAACAGCGGCTTCATGACGTTGGAGAGCGAGTAGCCGAGTACGACCAGCGGTCGGCGGCGCCCGACGATATCCGACACCCTTCCGGAGACGGCCTTCAGCAGAGACGCCGTCGCTTCGGCGATCGACTCGATGACCCCCACGACGGACACCGGCGCGTGGAGCACCTGCGTCAGGAAGAGCGGCAGCACCCAGTAGACCATCTCCGAGGACGCGTCGGTGAGCAGGCTCACGACGCCCATCGCCGCGACGTTTCGGGAGACCTTCGGGCGCTCGGCGCCCATCCGGGTCAGCCGACCTCGAGGACGATCTCGATCTCCACCGGCGCGCCCATCGGCAGGGAGGCCACACCGACCGCGGCGCGAGCGTGCCTTCCGGGGTCGCCGAAGGCGGCGAGCATGACCGCGCTCGCACCGTCGACGACAGCGGGCTGGGACGCGAAACCGGGCGCCGACGTCACGTAGCCGGTCAGCTTGACGACGCGCGTCACCTCGTCGAGATCGCACACGGTCGACGCGGCCGCGAGCGCGTTGAGCGCGGCCTGGCGGGCACACTCCACGGCGCGCTCGACGGAGATGGCGCCGCCCACGGCCCCCGAGTCGAGCAGGACGCCGTCACGCATCGGCAACTGGCCCGATGTGAACACGAGCGCGCCGCTGCGGACCGCCGGCACGTACCAGCCGATCGAGGCCGATGGCACGGGCAGGCTCAGGCCCGCCGCGGCGAGCGCCTCTTCGACTCTGGCCATGCGCCCCCCTTAGCCCGTGATGAGCGAATCCGCCAGCGCATTCAGTTCGCCGACCGACGACGAGACCTGCCGCGCCGCAGAGGCCTGTTGCTGACTGACCTGGGCGACTTCTCGCATCGAGATGACGACCTGGTCGGACGCGCTTCTCTGCTGCTGGGTCGCTATGGAGATCTGCTTTGCCGCGTCCGTTGTCTCCTCGACCTGCTGGACGATGCGGTCCAAGGCGTCCGCGGTCCGGTGGGCGATCTCCTTGCCCTCGTCCACTTTCTTGGCCGCCTTCTCAGTGGCCATCACGAGCGAGGACGTCGACGTCTGTATCTCGCGCACCACGCGCCCGATCTCCTGCGTCGACTCGGTGACCGAGTCGGCCAGCTTGCGTATCTCGCCCGCCACCACGGCGAAGCCCTTGCCGGACTCGCCGGCCCGCGCGGCCTCGATGGCGGCGTTGAGCGCGAGGATCTTCGTCTGTTCGGCGATCTCGTCGATGATCGACAGCACGCGCCCGATCTCTTGGCTGCGCTCGCCGAGCTGCAGGATGCGGTCAGAGGACTGCATCGTGGTCACGCGGATCTCCTCGATGCCGTTCGCGGTCTCGGCGACCGCGGTCATGCCCTCCTCGGCGCTGGCCAGCGTGCGCTCGGCGACCCGCACCACGGACTCGGAGTTCTCGGCGATCTGCTTGGAGGTCTGCGCGAGCTCCTCGAGAGTCGCGGAGGTCTGCGTGACCGCCGCCGCCTGTTCGGCCGCGCCGGCCACCTGCTGCTCGCTGGCGGCGAGGATGTCGGACGCCAGACCACGGAGGCGGTTGTTGACCTGGCGGACCTGCGCGAGCAGCGTCGTCACGTTGCCGAAGACCCGCACGAGCTCGCCGCGTGTGCCGTCGATCCCCGTCGAATCGTGGACGGTCACGTCGAGCGCGGTGCCCGCCTCGGAGAGGACCTCCGCGAGGACGCCCCGGGCGGTCCTTCGCGCCATCCACCAGCAGAAGAGGCCGAGGCCCACGCCGGCGGCCAGGCACATCGCGATGAAGCCGCCCGTGTAGAGACCGCCGCGGAAGTCCACGAAGAGCGAGGCGAGCGCGGGGAACGCGAGCCCGATGAGCACACCCGCCCCGACCATCGAGTAGAGCAGGCCGCTGCCGGTGGCGTCGCGGGTCGTCTGGTTGTCCACGTGGTTCCTCCCGGGCTGTTCAGAGGTCGAGCGCCCCATCGCTGTCGAACGCAGCCAATGATAGCATCGCGGACAGGCGGACCGTTGCGCGAACATACCCCTATGGGTATACTCCTCTTCTACCGAACGACCTCGTGCGAAAGAAGGACATGGAACTCGCGACCATCGACCCGGGACGCTGCGACCGCCAGCCCGGCTGCCCCGCTCGGCGGGTCTGCCCCCGCGGTGCTATCGTCAGGGACGGCTCGGACCCTTGGAGCGTAGACGAGTCGCGATGCACGGGGTGCGGAGCATGCGTGCGGGTGTGCCCGATGCGGGCCGTCAGCATGTGCGAAGGATGAGGAGCGTCATGGATACGGTCACGGTCAAGGTGTACGACGTCCCGGCTGACAGCGCCTGCTTCAGCGGCGGATGAGGCCCTTCCTGGTCTCCGGAGGAGATCACGGGCATCATCCGGACTGAGATGGAGCGCAGGTTCGGTGACCGGGCCGAGATCGCGTACTACGACATCTCCAAGCCCGAGATGCGCTCTGAGCACGCCGACGTCGTCGACGCGATCCGCGAGGCCGGCCTCATCTACCCCGTCACGCTGATCGGCGAGAGCGTCGTGTCCGACGGCGCCGTCTCGTATCCCGCGATACTGCGAGCGGTCGACACGGTGCTCGCCGAGCAGGGGGCGCTCTCCGGGCAGGCCGAGTGAACCCGCCCACGCCCGTCGTCGCGACCACGCGGTGTGACGACTACACGACCGCCGAGGTCGCCGCGTCGCTCGAGCGCCTGCTGGAACCGCTGGGCGGCATGGAAGCGTTCGTCGCCCCGGGGCAACGGGTGTTCCTCAAGGTGAACCTGCTCATGAAGGCCGGGCCCGAGCGCGCGGTGACCACCCACCCCGAGATCGTCAGGGCGGTGATCCGCGCGGCCCGGGCGGCCGGTGCAGCCGAGGTGCTCGTCGGGGACAGCCCGGGCGGCAAGAACACGCCGGCAGCGTCGCGCGCGGTCTTCGCCGAGTCCGGCATCGCGGGCGTAGCCGCCGAAGAGGGCGTGCCCACCGTGCTGCTGGACGACGATGTGACGCGCGTGCAAGTGCCGGACGGCAAGCTCTACACCTCGCTCAACTTGGGCACCAAGGCCGTGGAGGCAGACGTGCTCATCTGTCTGCCGAAGCTCAAGACCCACGGCTTCATGATGTTCACCGGAGGCGTGAAGAACCTCTTCGGCTGCATCCCGGGTCTGGAGAAGGCGCAGTTCCACCTCAAGGTGCCGGACCGGGACGACTTCGCGGAGATGCTGGTCGACATCTACCTCGCGTGCCGGCCGGCGCTCACGATCATGGACGGCGTCGTCGCCATGGAAGGCGACGGACCGGCCGGTGGCACGCCGCGCCGCGTGGGAGCGCTGCTCGCCTCGTCCAACGCGCCCGCCCTCGATGTCGTCGCTTCGGCCATCGCCGGCTTCGACCCGAAGGACGTCTACACGAACCGCGCCGCCGCACGCCGTGGGCTGACGCCGATCGACCCGGACGGCATCGAGAATCCGGGCGAGCCCTGGCGCACGTTCGTGATCCCGGACTTCGCACACCCCGAATCGGACCTCTCGCGGCGCCTTCCGCCCGGACTGGCCCGCTGGGTGCGCAAGCGCATCGTCTCGCGCCCCGGCCTGCGCGACCGGGCGGGATGCACCGGTTGCCGGACATGCGAGCGCAACTGCCCGGTCGAGGCGATCGTCATGGCTGACGGGAAGCCGGCGTTCGACTACGACGTGTGCATCCGCTGCTACTGCTGCCAGGAACTCTGCCCGCAGCAGGTGATCGGACTCCGACGGCCGTGGGCGGTCCGGGCGTTCTTCGCTCCCGATGCCTCCCGAAAGGCCTGACGGTCACCACCGCGGCGCGGTCCCGAGCTAGTGCCGGGTGCAGGTCTGAGCGGGCACGAGCGACGGCTCGAGGTCCACGTCGAACACTTCGGGGCAGCGCGGATTGGCCAGCAGGAACGTGTCGCGGCAGATCCGGACGCGCGTGAGTCCGGTCGAAGGCGGCGTGGAGGGCGCGTCCGGAGTGGCCGGCCTCGCGGCGGTCGCCGCCAGTGCCGGCAGGGCCACGGACGCGAACCTCGCCCAGATGGTCGCGGGGATGCTGCCCCCGGTCACCTTGATCCCGTGCACGTTGGTCATGTCCACCTGCGCGGTCCGGTAGCCGACCCAGACCGCCGCGGACAACTCGCCGGTGAACCCGACGAACCAGGCGTCGCGGTACGACTGGGTCGTGCCGGTCTTGCCGGCCACGGCGCGCCCGATGCGCGCGTTCACGCCGGTCCCGTGCTCGACCACGTCCCGCAGCATGCCCGAGGCCTGCGCCGCGACGCCCTGGTCGACGGCACGTTGGGGCTTGTCCTTCGGCTGGTAGAGGACCTCGCCGCGGTCGTCGGCCACCTCGAGCACGGCGACCGGGGGAACGCGCATCCCACCGCTGGCCAGGGTGCCGAAGGCGGAGGCCATCTCCAGCGGCGAGACGCCCTTGGAAAGGCCCCCCAGCGCGATCGCGGGGTTGGGCTCCAGCGGCGATGTGATGCCCATGCGCTTCGCGGCGTCCACGACCTTCTCGGGGCCGACCTCCATGATGAGCCGGGCATACACCGCGTTCACGGACCAGTCCGTGGCGGCCCGGAGGGTCAGCTTACCCTGCGTGAAGCCGTTCTCGTAGTTCTCCACTCGCCAGTAGCCGTCCTTCACGCGGACCGTGTACGGGGACGTGTCGAAGGTGCGGTCGGGGCTGACGCCGTTCTCGAGCGCGGCCACCAGCACGAACGGCTTGAACGCGGACCCCGGCTGACGGCGGCCCTGCGCGGCCAGGTTGTACTGCCCCGTGGCGAAGTCCCGTCCGCCGATCATGGCCACGATGCGACCGTCGCGCGGATCGATCGCCACGAGGGCGGCCTCCGGGTCACCCGCCACGTTGAGCACGCCGGCCACCGCCTCCTCGGCGGCGCGCTGAACGGCTGGCTCGAGCGAGGTGCGGACGCGCAGGCCCCCGGTGAACACGGCCTTCGCGCCGAGCTTGTCGATGAGCTGCTGCTTCACGTACTCCACGAAGTACGGCGCGATCTTGCCCGCGTCCGGCGGCGCCGCCGCCAGCTTCACGGGCTCCGCGGCCGCCGCGACCTCCTGCTCCGACGTGATCAGACCGTCGTCGCGCATGCGGTCGAGCACCTCGTTTCGGCGGGCCTTGGCCGCTGCCGGGTCGGTCGTGGGCGCGTAGCGCGACGGGGAGCGGATCACGCCCGCGAGCAGAGCGGCCTGCGAGAGCGTCAGGTCCGCGGCCGGCTTGCCGAAGTACCCCCGGGCGGCGCTCTCGACGCCGTAGCGGCCGTTGCCGAAGTACACCATGTTCAGGTACGCCTCGAGCACGCTCTCCTTCGAGGTCTTCGCCTCGAGCTGGTAGGCCATGAGCGCCTGGCGGACCTTCTGGGTCAGTCCGCCGCGCCCGTCGCTGAAGAGCATGCGCACGAGCTGCAGGGTGATCGTGCTGGCGGTGCCTGTCCCCCTGAGCGCACCCAGGACCGCCCCGGTGTCGACGCCGTCGTGCTGCAGGAACCGCGGATCCTCTGCCGCGACCACCGCGTCCCGCATGGCCTTGGGCACCGACTCTATGTCGATGACCTTGCGGTCCTGCTCGCCGTGCCATTCGGCAAGGACGGACCCGTCCGCTGCGTAGACTACCGAGGTGCGGGCCGCCGCCAGCGCCCCGGGGGCGGACTCGAGGTCGGGCAGCGTACTCGCCAGCTGATAGAGGTAGACACCCGCCACGAGCACCAGCACGAAGACGGCGGCCAGCGCCCCCGCGATCACCTTCAGTATGCGGATCCAGCGACCCGAGCCTGCCACGGACAGCCCTCCGAGGGCGCGTGCGGGCGTTACCTACCTGCTCTTCGCAGCGAACCATGTACCGACCCGCCCGCGCGGACAGGACGCCCCGGGTCGTGCGCTATGCTTGCGTGGACCGCATCCGAACCGAGGAGTGGCACGCGCCACATGGTAACACCTCCCACAGAGCCGACGGCTGGCCCCAAAGCGCCCGGAAGAGGCGGTCCGGGGCCGGTCGCAGCGGTCTTCCTCGCGTGGCGCCGCGTGGTCACGGCTGCGTTCAACGGCACGGGGCGCCTGGTTCGCACGCTCACCTCGTCGCGGCCCGTTCGGGCGGCGGCGATCGCCGTGCGCTACGTGCGCGATCCGGCGGGGACGCTGTCTTGCGCGGATGCCGACGGGCGAGCGCGGCTCAAGGACGCGGGCGCCGCTGCGCTGGCGCTGGGCGTCGCGCTGTCCTTCCTGGTCCCCGAGGCGCTCACGACACCGGTGGTGCGGCGCTTTCTGGCCGCGGGCTGGACCGCGGCATGGGCGCTGGCGCGCCTCTACATCATGCGGACGGCGGCGCGGGGCGGCTTGGCCTCGCGCGGATCGGTGATCGACGACGCATGGGGCCCCGCGCTGCTGCCGTACGCGTTCGCGGTTGTCGACCCGCTCCCCTTCGTGGCCTTGGCCGTCTCGGGGCTCCTCACGCTCAAGGGTCTCGAGGCGCTCGGGGCCGAGCGTCGTGAGGCGAGGCGTGTCGTGGTCATCGCCTTCGGTGCTCAGGCGGCCGCGGAGACTCTCGCGTGGCTGGCGCGGGGCGGACTCGTGTACCTGCTGGCGCTCGGCCGCTGAGCCGCGCCTAGACCGCAGGGGCGCCGTCGACCTCGACGCCGCCGCTCCCCCATTCGGCGAGCACGACGCCGGCGAGCACGACCGCCGCGCCGACGAGCTGTACCGGGCTGAGCGCCTCGGTCGAGGTCAGCCCGACCGTCAGCCGGAGCGGCTCGTACATCGAGAGCGCGGCGGCCAGCACGACGGCGAAGGGCAACTCCAGTGTGGAGACCACGGCCGCCTGCGGGGCGCCCATGCCGCGCATGCCCCCCAGGTAGAGCATGACCGCCGCGAACGTCGGGACGGCGATGATGGCGGCGAGTGCGAACCATGCCTGCGGCTCCCAGTGCGCCACGGCGGCGACGCCTCCGGTGGTGGCCGCGATCGCGGCCATGCCGATCGCCGAGAACCCGAAGGTGTAGGCCATGAGCACGAGCCGCGGGGTCCTGCCCAGCGTGCGGAACGACAGCACGTTGAAGATCGCGTAGCCCAGGCCGGCGCCGAGCCCGAGGAGCACGCCGCGCGCGTTGAGCTGGACGCCGCTCGAGAAGACGCCCGCGACCAGCGCGCAGCCGGCGAACGTCAGCGCCACGGCGGCGATCCTTCTCGGCGGGAAGCGCTCCTTGAGGAAGAGCCACCCGATGATCGAGACGATCGCCGGATAGGTGTAGAGCAGGACGGTGGTGACCGACACGCCGACCTCGCGCAGTGCGAACGAGTAGCACAGCGAACCGGCGCCGTAGCCGGTGACGGAGAGGCCCAGGAACCGCAACAGGTCGGTGCGCGTGACCTTGAGGGCGGACGCGTCGCGCATGGCCTGGGCGGCGGCCATGACGACCGCGGCGATGCCGAAGCGCACGGCCAGCAGCGAGAGCGACTCCGCGCCCTTCGCGAACGCCCACGTCTGGAGCGGTCCGAGCGTGGCGAAGCACGCTGCCGAGACGACGACGGCGAGCAGGGAGGCCTTGCGGGTCACGATGCATGCCCTTCGATCGGTGTCGGGAGTCGCTGTCCGTATCTTCGCATCCTGCCACACAACGATGCCCAGGACGAAGCTCGCGGCGCTGGTGCTAGACTCGCCGCATGCCTGAAGCCGCACACGATCGCCCCTGGGGCCGCCGCGCGTTGCGCTGGGCGGCGGTGGCCGCGTGGATGGGCGTCATCTTCGCCATGAGCTCCGTGCCCGGTTCGAGCCTGCCGGGCGGCTACTCGGTGCAGGGCCATCTTGGGGAGTACGCCGTGCTGGGCGCACTCGTCATGCTCGCACTGCGCGACCGGCCGCGACGGCTCGTGTGGGCGCTCGTGGCGCTGGCTGCCTGCTCCCTGTACGGCGTCACGGACGAGCTGCACCAGGTGTTCGTCCCCGGCCGCATGCCCGACGTGCTCGACTGGGCGGCCGATACCGCCGGCGCCGCCGCCGGGATCGCCGTCGCCGCTTCGTGGATGGCGTGGCGAGTCCGGCGACGCAGTACCGGCTCAAGGAGCGCGGAGGGCTAGGCGGACCGCTGGCAGAGCGGGAGCGGAGCCGACGACCTACAGCGGCGGCATCTTCATGCCGGCGGGCATCTCCTCGCGCAGGAAGTCGAACTTGTCGCCGTAGTCCTTCATCATCTGCTCGAACGCGCTCATCATGTACCGGCGCTTGAAGCCGTCCGGGAGCGCGGTCACTTCCCGCATCTTGTGGCCGTAGAAGGTCATGTAGCACTTGGCGAGCGCGCGGTAGACATCGTCGAGCGACATGGCGTAGGGCTCGATGATCGGTGTCATCAGGTTGTACTTCGAGTAGTCGGTCACCCGGATGCGGTCCTTCATCTCCTCATGGAGCGGAGTGAACGGCATCGGCGTGATGACGGGGAACACGGCGATGTCGGGATTGAGCCGCACCGCTTCTGCGGCCGTCTTCGCCACGGATTCCCATGTCTCGTTGGGGAACCCGATCATGAACGAGGCCTCGGTCATGATGTCGTGCTCCCGCAGCAGGTCGATCGCCCGCTTGTTCATGTCGACGTCGGTGCCTTTGTTGAGGGATGAGAGCATCTCGTCCGAACTGCTCTCGGCGCCGAGATACATGTGGATGATGCCTGCGGCGTGGTACTTGGGCAGCAGGTCCTCGTCCCGGATGATGTCCTCGACGCGCGTCTCCATGAGCAGGTGGACCTTCAGGTCCGCCTCGATCAGCAGATCGAGCTGCTGCTCCCACCGGTCCCTGTCGTTCGTCGGGTACGGGTCGATCAGGGTGATGAACTCGACTTTGTACTCCTCGACGAGCAGGCGGATCTCGTCCACGACCTTGCGCGGGTCTCTGGCGCGCCAGTCGCCGCGCCAGAACTTCCGGTGCGAGCAGAACGAGCAGCCCATCATGCAGCCGCGGGTCGTCAGGATCGACGCCATGCGGCCCCAAGGCTCGATGTTGTAGTGGTACAGCGACCAATCGAGCAGGTGCCACGCCGGTGACAAGGTATCGAGGTCGGCGATGTGGACACGCAACGGGGTCGCGACGATCGTCTCCCCATCCCGGTAGGCTATGCCCGCCACATCCGCGACGCTCCCCGACGCGACTGCCGCGAGCAGCTCCGGCAGGGTCGCTTCCATCTCGCCCCGCAGCACGTAGTCGACGTCCGCTCCGGTCTCACCGAGGATCTCGTCGTACAGGAACGTCGGATGCGGTCCCCCGATGATGGTGACTGTGTCGGGCGAGACCTGCTTGGCGACGGAGAGCGCCTCGAGCGCCGCGGGCACGCTGGCGGTGCTGATCGCTCCCGACACCGGGAGGTAGTCCAACGTGACCACGAACTCGGGCCGGTAGGCCTCTATCTCCGCGCGCACGTCCTCGAGCGTGTAGCCGTTGTTCATGGCGTCGCAGAGCTTCGCCTCGTGGCCGGCGGCGAGTGCGGCTCCCGCGATGTACGCGAGCGGAAGCGGAGGCCAGGTGCCGATCACCTGGACGCCCCAGCATCGGTAGGGGGGCGCTATGAAGAGCACCTTAGCCATCGACTTCTCGACTCTCGCTCTCACTCGTGGGTTCTCGACGCGCACCGAGCCAGATTCTACCTTGCGCGGTCCGCGCTTGTCGCGTCGCTGAGAACGGACGCCGTGATGCGTGCGGGCGGCCCGTGCTGGACGGGGCCGCTAGTAGATCCCGGACTGCGCAGCCTGCTGCTGGGTGATACCGAGGCTGCGGAGCTTGATCTTGAAGTCGTGGGCGTTGGCCGCCATGGACATGGCGTCGTCGATCGTTATCTTGCTGGCTTGATAGAGCATGAGCAGGCTCTGGTCGAACGTCTGCATGCCGTAGTAGTCGCCCTCGTCCATGGCGTCGCGG
>Ga0062383_10000264_pt1 | contig 13274 bp, 8 predicted proteins | sample DOMMetBare3Fresh_FD_59508 | JGI IMG/M metagenome (GOLD analysis project Ga0062383, IMG submission 59508) | Wetland sediment microbial communities from St. Louis River estuary, USA, under dissolved organic matter induced mercury methylation -... | ecosystem: Environmental > Aquatic > Freshwater >... | reverse complement strand
GGCGGCAAACTTCATCGCGTCGCCGCTCAGGATGAGAGTTTCACCACCCTTGCGATAGACGCGAAGCTGCTTGGTATCGCTTTCGAGTACCAATGCTGGAACCAGATCACCGGTATCGGAGATGTCCTGCAGGGCCTCGTCGATCGCTTCGTCCTGATCCGACTTTATGTCTTTCATGTCGAGGTAGGATTCGGCGCCCCGATAGCCATGGCGTCGATCGTAATCCATCACGCCCTTGCGCAGACTGATATAGGCCGCTTCCTGCTCTGCCTTGATCAGCGTTGTATAGACCCGCATGCCGCGTGAATAAACGTCTTCCGGGAAGCGTTCGGCAGTGATTTGGCGAGCCATTTCGGCAACGAATTCGGCGTGGACCGGGTAATCCGAAAGCTCCCGCTTGACGATCAGGGGCTCTTTCAGGGCGCTTTCATACTGGGCGTCGGTGATGTGCCCCAGGTCGTGCATGCGACGCAGAACGTATTGCTGGCGAAGGCGAGCGCGCTTCGGATTGACGATGGGGTTGTAGGCCGAAGGCGCCTTGGGCAAGCCGGCCAGCATGGCGGCTTCGGCAATTGAAATGTCCTTGAGCGGTTTGCCGAAATAGATCTGTGCGGCGGCAGCAAACCCATAGGCCCGCTGTCCGAGGAAAATCTGATTGATGTAAAGTTCGAAAATCTGGTCTTTCGAAAGATTGCTTTCAATTTTGAAAGACAACAGCGCTTCGTACAGCTTGCGGGTATAGGTCTTCTCACCAGTCAGGAAAAAATTCCGGGCGACCTGCTGGGTGATTGTCGAGGCGCCTTGGCGTTTTCCGCCGCCGAGAATATTGGTGCCGGCGGCACGCAGGATGCCCAGGTAATCAATTCCGCCATGCTGATAAAACCGGTCATCTTCGGCCGAAAGAATGGCTTGCTTCATTACGGAGGGAACTGCGCCAATATTAACTACGGCGCGTCGCTCCTCGCCGAACTCGCCGATCAGGTACCCATCGGCGGTAAATATGCGCAAAGGAATCTTTGGTCGATAGTCAGTCAGAACTTCAAGTGACGGCAGATTGGGGTACGCTAGGACGAATATGATCAGTCCCATGGCAACGCCCATCGCGATTAGGCCGGCAAGAATCAAAAAAGGGTACAGTGCCAGGCGAAGCGGCAAAGGGAGGGAGGACAAGGCGATGACCGGTCAAAGTGGGTATGGTCGGATTATACGCTGGCCGCTGGCGTGTCAGCGAAAGTGCTTTACATGCCGTAGGGTTATTGCTAGGATTTGAAGTGAATTATTGCTTATTGAGCTAACTTCGCATTTTGTAAGGACTTTTTGGGGGCCTGGTGCGTTTCGATATATCCGCGTTGTTAAATCCCAAGGCGCGTCCCTTGCTCGGGCTGGACATTAGTTCGTCCGCCGTCAAGATGGTTGAACTGACCGCCAATGGGAAAGATGGTTATCGTGTCGAACGCTACACCATTGAGGTGTTGCCGAAAGATGCGGTTTCGGACGGCAATATTGCCAATCTTGAGGGAGTGGTTGACTGTGTAAGAAGGGCTTGGAAAAGGCTGGGCACTTCGACGCGCAATGTTGCAATGGCCTTACCCGGATCAGCGGTCATTACAAAGAAAATCATTGTTCCTGCGGGACTGAGGGATGACGAACTTGAAGTGCAAGTGGAGTCCGAGGCAAATCAGTACATTCCCTTTTCAATTGATGAGGTGAATTTGGATTTCCAAGTTCTCGGCCCTGCACCGGCTGTGCCGGATGAGTTGGAAGTGTTGATTGCCGCTTCGAAAAAAGAGCGAGTTGAAGACCGTGTGGCTGTAGCCGATGCTGCAGGTTTAAAAGCGGTGGTTGTCGATGTTGAAACCTTGGCCGTGCTGTCTGCATATGAATTGATTGAGCGACAACTGCCTTCTTCCGGAAAAGACCAGATCATCGCGTTGATTGACGCTGGTGCAAATGTAATGAATCTGACCGTGATGCGTAATGGGCAGCAAGTTTATGCCCGCGAGCAGGCATTTGGTGGTTCGCAACTGACGCAGGACATCTCTCGCCATTACGGAATGACTTTTGAGGATGCTGAGGCGGCCAAGCGTGCTGGAAATTTGCCCGAAGGGTATGAGGTGGAGTTGCTTAATCCCTTTATGGAAAATCTCGCATTGGAAGTGTCGCGAGCGCTGCAGTTTTTCTTTACGTCGACCCAATACAACCAGATTGATCATTTGATTCTTGCTGGTGGCTGTGCGGTCATTCCTGGCATTGACGAAGTTGTCGCTACCCGAACTCAAGTGAATACCTTAGTTGCGAATCCCTTTGCCAATATGGTTCTTTCAGACCGGGTTAAGGCAAAGAGTTTGTTGGCTGATGCATCTTCACTGATGGTGGCTTGCGGTTTGGCCTTGCGGAGATTTGACCCATCATGATTCGCATTAACCTGTTGCCTCATCGCGAAGAGGCTAAAAAGGAAAGGCGGCAGCAGTTTTTTGTGCTGAGCGGATTAGTAGGCCTGCTCGGGTTGCTGATCGTTTTTGCCGTTTATACCATTGTGGCGGGGCAGATCAGTGATCAGGAAAGTGCGAATGTATTTTTAAAGGAAAAAATTGCTCAACTTGATAAAGAGCTTGATCAAATCAAGCGCCTCAAAGAGCAAACCCAAGCCCTTTTGGCAAGAAAGCAAGTTATCGAAAATTTGCAGCGAGATCGGGGTGAAACTGTTTATTTATTGAGTGAAATGGTCAAGCAGGTGCCGGAAGGTATCTATTTGCGATCATTGAAGCAAGAAGGATTAAAGATAAATCTTAGTGGGTACGCTCAGTCGAATGCTAGGGTATCTGCTTTGATGAGAAATTTGGAGTCTTCTGACTGGCTTGAAAACCCACAATTGATCGAGGTTAAGGCGGGTGTATTGAATGGCCGGCGAATCAATGAGTTCTCAATGAATGTTAGCGTGACACGAGCCAAGCCGGATGATGTTCGGGGGAAAAAATGAGCGCTAAGTCCCTATCTTTACCACAGTTTGATTTGCAACAGATTGCAGACGATTTTCGCTACCTGAATCCGAATGACCCGGGAGCATGGCCACTCATACCGAAAATTACTGTTTTACTCGGATTTTTTGCTTTGATTTTAGCTGGTGGCTGGTGGTTTGTTTGGAGTGACCAGTTGCTTGAACTTGAAACTAAGCAGCATGAAGAAGAAACTTTACGGCAACAGTTTTTGGAGAAAAAACGTCAAGCTGTTAATTTGGACTTGTATACTCAGCAATTGGCGGAAATTGATCGCTCTTTTGGTGCTTTGTTAAAACAGTTACCGAATAAGTCAGAGATCGAGGCGTTGCTTATTGAGGTTAACCAAGCTGGGTTAGGTCGTGGTTTGCAGTTTGAGCTTTTTCGCCCGGGCGGTGAGGAAGTTAAAGACTTCTACGCCGAATTGCCGGTGCAGGTAAAAATAAATGGCTCTTATCATGATATTGGGGCATTTGCAGCGGATATAGCAAAACTGCCGCGGATAGTCACGTTAAATAATATTTCAATATTGCCAGGGAAAGAGGGCAGCCCACTTTCTCTTGATGCTGCAATCAAGACGTTCCGTTATTTGGATGAGGACGAGGTTGCAAAGCAAAAGAAAAGCATGCAGGGGGCGAAAAAGTGAAGCGGGTTATGTCGTTTTTCCTGTGTGGGATTGTGATGGGATGTTCAGGGAACAACCATGATGAGTTGCAGCAGTGGATGGATGACAGCGCTAAAGATATGCGAGGTAATATCCCGAAATTGCCGGAGGTCAGGCCTTATCAAGCGGTGCCTTATGAGGTTGAAGGCATGCTTGATCCATTCAAGCCAAATAAAATTGAACCTGAATCGAAGTACCGTCAGTCGGCGGGTAAGGGCGGCGCATTTCAGCCTGATTTTGAGGCAAGGGAACAACGTAATAGTCTGCTAGAAAAATATCCCATTGAGTCGTTAAAAATGATCGGCTATCTGAATGTTAACAAGCAACCGATCGCAGTCATTCAGGTTGACGATAAAGTGAAGCAAGTCAAGGTTGGTGATTACATCGGGTTTGATTTCGGTATGGTTACCAAAGTTACTGACAAAGAGGTTGAGTTGCGTGAATTAATACAAGATTCTGCCGGAGACTGGAGTGAGCGTAAAAGCTCACTGCTTTTGCAGAGCAAGGAGGGCGGAAAAAAATGAAATTATTAAATTACGCTGCTGCGGTGGCTTGTCTTGTTTTGACTTGGTCAGCCGTGGCTCAAACATCCGCTAGTAATGCGATTGAGTCAATTAATGTCGCGCAGCAAGGAAACGAAATTGCGGTAAGAATTGATATGAAGGAGGCACTTACTGTGCCGCCGCCCGGTTTTAGTGTGGCAAATCCGGCAAAAATTGCGTTTGATTTCTCATCGACAGCGAATGCTTTGGGAAAAACTACCCAGACGCTAAACGAGGGCGATCTGCGCAGTCTGAATGTGGTTCAGGTGGGCGAACGTACTCGTTTGGTTTTGAATCTTCTTCGAAATATGAACTACAGCACTCGTATCGATGGTAAGGCGCTGTATGTCACTTTGGCACCGATAGCGCGGGTTGGAGACTCTGTTGCTCAACGTGTTACTCGTTTTTCAGAAGAAAGCGCGGTTGGTGAGCGGCACTCTATACGTGATGTGGTATTCCGCCGCGGGAAAGACGGTGAAGGCAGAGTAGTTGTTGATTTGAGTGATGCAGGAACAGGGATTGATATTCGTCAGCAAGGACCAAATCTTTTGGTCGATTTTCAGAAGACATCGGTTCCGGAGCATTTGCGCAGAAAGTTAGATGTTCTTGATTTTGCTACCCCGGTTTCATCCGTGGAAACAAAAGCGCAAGGAGAGAATGTCAGAATTACTATTTCTCCCAAAGGGCTGTGGGAGCACAACGCGTATCAAAGCGATAATCAATTCGTTATCGAAGTAAAGAAAATAATTGAAGACCCCAATAAGCTGGTTCAAGGCACAAAGACCGGCTATCAGGGGCCACGGGTCAGTATTAACTACCAGAACGGTGATGTGCGTGCTTTGCTCCGTTTAATGGCAGAGGAGCTTGGCCTGAATGCCGTGATCAGCGAAACGGTTACCGGTACGACGACTCTTGTTCTAAAAGAAGTTCCTGCTGATCAAGTGATCGATATCATTTTCCAGCAAAAAGGTCTGGATATGAGGAAGAAGGGCAATATTTTGATGATTGCCCCGCGAGATGAAATTGCGACTCGGGAAAAGCTTGAATATGAGTCAAAGCAACAGATTAGCGATCTGGAGCCAATGCAAGCTGAACAGATTGTCTTGAATTACCAAAAGGCGGTTGATGTAGCGAAATTGTTGGCCGGTGTGGGTCAGTCTGTTGCCCCTGGAGCTGCTCCATTGAGAATGTTGAGCAAGCGTGGTTCGGTTATCGCTGATAATCAATCAAATATAATTTTCATTAATGATATTCCGTCAAAAATTGAGGAAATCAGAACTTTCATAAATGCAATTGATGTTGGGGCTCGCCAAGTATTAATTGAGGCACGCGTTGTTGAGGCAAATGACAGCTTCAACAGGACGCTGGGGGCAAAATTAAACTTGATCAATTCTCAGGTGACGGGTGTTGGCGGATCCGGTGCTTATCTTGCGGGGGGAAAGATGAATCCCGCTGTGACTAGCGGGACATCGACAACTCCTGCTGTTTTGACCCAGAACTCTATTGCTGGTGTAAATCTTCCCTCATATTCTGGCGCCGGCGGTACCGTTGCTCTTTCCCTCTTCAATGCTTCAATCAGTCGAATCTTGAATTTAGAAATTGCGGCCTTGGAGTCTGACGGTTTGGGCAAGGTCATTTCTAGCCCGCGAGTCATTACTGCAAATAACGTCAAAGCAAAAATTGAAGATGGTACCGAGATTCCGTACGTAACAACCACTTCTACTGGAGGGACAATACTTCAATCGGTGAGTTTTAAGTCGGCTAAACTCTCACTTGAAGCAACGCCACAGATTACGCCAGAGGGAACAGTCAAAATGGCTTTGGTGGTTAAGAAAGAAGCGCCAGACTGGACTAATCTGAAACTCGGCAATCCTCCTATCAAAAGTTCCATTGTTGAGACTAATGTCGTGGTGGACAATGGGGGTACAGTGGTTATTGGCGGCGTTTTCACAACGGATAGCCAGAATTCCGTTGAGAAAGTGCCTTTTTTCGGAGATATCCCCTTCCTCGGTTGGTTCTTCAAATACAAGACGGATACCGGAAGTCGTCGGGAATTGCTTGTTTTTATTACGCCGAAGATTATTTCAGACAAAATGCGCGTTGATTGATGGCGTGGAAGCCATGGGCAAAGGCCGGCGTTGCCGGCCTTTTTTTTGTGCCATTGACAGAGTCAGATAGAATCCGGGCGTGGAAAATCGTCGAAACATTTATCTCGTCGGCCTGATGGGGGCTGGAAAAACGACCGTGGGCCGCCAGTTGGCGAAGCGCTTGGGGCGTGATTTTTTTGACTCTGATCACGAAATCGTGGCTCGGACGGGAGTGGCTATCCCGACGATTTTTGAAATTGAAGGTGAAGACGGATTTCGCCGTCGTGAAGTCCAGACCATTGCTGAGCTAAGCCAGATGTCGAATATTGTGATGGCGACCGGAGGAGGGGCCGTGCTCAATCCCGAGACCCGAAAGTGCTTGCATGAAACTGGCTGGGTGGTCTATCTGAATGTGCCTCCTCGACTGTTGTATGAACGAACACGACATGACAAGAGTCGGCCGTTGCTGAGGGTGGAAGATCCACTTTCTCGCCTTGAAGAGCTTCATGCCGTACGTGACCCTCTTTACAGGGAGGTTGCGCATTTGACCGTTGACGGTGCGCACCTAGTGGCTTCCGGTATTGTCCAATGCCTTTTGCGGGAATTTAGTCGTTTATGTCGAACATGATCCAGACGCTCAGCGTTGAATTGGGCGAGCGTTCCTATCCGATCCATATCGGATGCGGACTGATTTCGATGGACGCATTGCTGAGTCCGCATTTCAAACACAAGAAAGCCGTCGTGGTGACCAACACCACGGTTGCGCCGCTTTATTTGAATTCGCTGAAGGCGACGTTAGCGCGTATCGGTGTTTCGGTGATTCCGGTTGTTTTGCCAGATGGCGAGAAATATAAAACCTGGGAAACACTCAACCAGATTTTCGATGCGTTGTTGGGCAATCATTGCGAGCGCAGCACCATGCTGGTTGCACTGGGCGGTGGTGTGGTTGGCGATATGGGAGGCTTTGCCGCTTCGTGCTACCAGCGTGGCATGCCGTTTGTCCAAGTGCCAACTACCTTGCTCTCGCTGGTCGATTCTTCTGTAGGCGGAAAGACAGCAATCAATCACCCGCTCGGCAAGAACATGATCGGTGCCTTTTATCAGCCCAAACTGGTTCTGGCGGATATTTCTACTTTGAAAACCCTGCCTGAAAGGGAATTGAAGGCGGGCTTGGCCGAAGTCATCAAGTACGGCCTGATTCGCGATCCGGAATTCTTTGTCTGGCTCGAAGGAAATATCGAGCGTTTGCAGGCCGGCGATGAACAAGCGCTGGCATATGCAGTGCACCGCTCCTGTCAGAACAAAGCGGAGGTGGTTGCGGCGGATGAGCGAGAGACCGGTGAGCGGGCGTTGCTGAATCTCGGCCATACCTTTGGACATGCCATCGAGACGGGCCTCGGCTACGGCGTCTGGCTTCATGGCGAGGCCGTGGCAGCGGGTACGCTGATTGCTGCGGAACTGTCGTGCCGGTTGGGTTGGATAACGGAAATAGATGTTCGGCGCATCGAAAACCTGTTCGTGCGGGCTGGCCTTCCGGTGCGTGGCCCGGCCATGGGGGCGGCTCGCTACATTGAACTGATGCGCCATGACAAGAAGGTTCAGGATGGCAAACTGCGCCTGGTGTTGCTCAATGCTGTTGGCAAGGCTGTTGTTTCGGATGTCGCGGACGAAGGACTGATAGGTGAGGCAATCGACGCCAGGTGCACCTGAACAGTGAGTAGCTGAGGCTAATTGAACTGGATTGGTGCGTTGCAGCATCTTGATTTGACAGGGGTTTGGCGGTATATTCCGAGGTCGCCCCGAAGTTTCGTACAAGCCGGCCATTTTTCCCGGAGGCCGGCTTTTTCTACCATTGGTCCTTGATTTCATTGGCCTAGTTTTTTGAAGGAACTACTGTGATGGAACCGGCAGTACCTGAGCGGCAGGGTTTGTACGACCCCGCCAACGAGCACGACGCTTGCGGTGTGGGCTTTGTTGCCCATTTCAAAGGCCAGAAAAGTCATAGCATCGTCGAGCAAGGTTTGTTGATCCTGAAGAATCTGGATCACCGCGGCGCCGTTGGTGCTGATCCTTTGCAGGGCGATGGTGCCGGTATTCTGATTCAGATTCCGGACCAGTTCTATCGCGAAGAAATGGCCAAGCAGAGCGTTGAATTGCCGCCGGTTGGCGAGTACGGCGTCGGCATGGTTTTCCTGCCGCAGGAAGCCGCCTCCCGCCACGCCTGTGTCGAGGAAATCGAGCGCTCCGTCAAGGCTGAAGGCCAGGTCATCCTGGGCTGGCGTGAAGTGCCGGTTAACGCCGACATGCCGATGTCGCCGACCGTCAAGGCCAAAGAACCAGTCATTCGCCAGATTTTCGTTGGCCGCGGTCCGGACGTGTTCGTGACCGATGCGCTGGAACGCAAGCTGTACATCATTCGTCGTCGTGCCGCCAACGCCATCAAGTCGTTGAAGCTCAAGCATGGCCAGGAATTCTATGTGCCGTCCTTCTCGGCTCGCACGGTCAACTACAAGGGCCTGCTGCTGGCTGATCAGGTCGGGGTTTACTACCTCGATTTGCAGGACAAGCGGACGACTTCGGCGCTGGCGCTGGTTCACCAGCGTTTCTCGACCAATACCTTCCCGACCTGGGATCTGGCGCACCCGTTCCGTTACATCGCCCACAACGGCGAAATCAACACCGTGCGCGGCAACGTCAACTGGTTCAAGGCCCGTGAACAGGCGATTTCCTCGCCGATCCTTGGCGACGACCTGAAGAAGGTCTGGCCGCTGCATTACCCCGGCCAATCCGACTCCGCCTCGTTCGACAACGCGCTCGAACTGCTCGTCATGGGCGGTGGTTACTCTCTGGCCCAGGCCGTCATGCTGATGATCCCGGAAGCCTGGGAAAAGCACACGACGATGGACGAAAACCGTCGTGCCTTCTACGAATACCATGCCGCGATGATGGAGCCGTGGGACGGCCCCGCCGCCGTGGCATTCACCGATGGTCGCCAGATCGGCGCCACCCTCGACCGTAACGGTCTGCGCCCGGCCCGCTATCTGGTGACCGATGACGACCTCGTTGTCATGGCTTCCGAGTCCGGCGTGCTGCCGATCCCGGAAAAGAAGATCGTCAAGAAATGGCGTTTGCAGCCGGGCAAGATGTTCCTGATCGACATGGAACAAGGCCGCATCATCGACGACAAGGAACTCAAGGACTCTCTCGCCAAGGCCAAGCCTTACCGCGAGTGGATCGAGAAGATCCGCATCAAGCTCGACGAAGTACCGGCCCCGGCCGAACTGTGCGACAAGGCCCCGGCCTCGTTGCTCGATCGCCAGCAGGCCTTCGGCTACACCCAGGAAGACATCAAGGTCATTCTGGAGCCGATGGTCCAGAACGGCGAAGAAGCGACCGGCTCGATGGGTACCGACTCGGCCCTGCCGGTTCTGTCGAAGAAGAACAAGACGCTGTACGCCTACTTCAAGCAATTGTTCGCGCAAGTGACCAATCCGCCGATCGACCCGATCCGCGAAGAATTGGTCATGTCGCTGGTGTCTTTCGTCGGTCCGAAGCCGAATCTGCTGAATACCGCCGATATCAACCCGCCGATCCGTCTGGAAGTCTCGCAGCCAGTCCTCACCAAGGGCGATATCGAGAAACTGCGTCACATCGGCAAGTACACCTCCGGCAAGTTCAGCTCCTTCGAACTGGATATCTGCTATCCGGTGGCCTGGGGCAAGGCTGGCGTCGAAGCACGCCTGGCTTCGCTGGCGGCTGATGCCGAAGATGCGGTTCGTTCCGGTGCCAACATCCTGATCGTTTCCGATCGCAAGCTGGATGCCGGTCACGTCGCGATTCCGGCGCTGCTCGCCACCTCGGCCATTCACCAGCATCTGGTCAAGAAGGGCCTGCGGACCAGTACCGGTCTCGTCGTCGAAACCGGCTCGGCGCGTGAGGTGCATCACTTTGCCTTGCTCGGCGGTTATGGTGCCGAAGCTGTGCATCCCTACCTCGCGCTGGAAACGGTTGAAGGCTTTGCCAAGGGCGATGCCGAAAAGGCCGACAAGTACGTCAAGAACTTCGTCAAGGCGATCGGCAAGGGGTTGAACAAGGTCATGTCCAAGATGGGCATCTCGACCTACATGTCCTATACCGGCGCCCAGATCTTCGAAGCCATTGGCCTGCAGAAGGACTTCATCGAGAAGTACTTCACCGGTACGCCGTCGAACGTCGAAGGTATCGGTGTTTTCGAAGTGGCTGAAGAAGCCATTCGCCTGCATACCGAAGCCTTCTCCGCCGATCCGGTGCTGACCAACATGCTCGATGCCGGTGGCGAATACGCCTACCGTATTCGTGGTGAAGATCACACCTGGACGCCGGATTCGATCGCCAAGTTGCAGCACGCAACGCGTTCGGGCAAGTCCGAGACCTACAAGGAATACGCTGCGCTGATCAACGATCAGACCAAGCGTCACCTGACGCTGCGCGGCCTGTTCGAGTTCAAGCCGCAAGGCACGGCCATTCCGCTGGAAGAAGTCGAGTCGGCCAAGGAAATCGTCAAGCGCTTTGCGACTGGCGCGATGTCCCTCGGCTCGATCTCGACCGAAGCCCACACCACGCTGGCCCTGGCGATGAACCGCATCGGCGGCAAGTCCAACACCGGCGAAGGTGGTGAGGATGCCAAGCGCTTCGCGCCGGTCAAGGCCGGTACCATGCTGTCCGAAATCATCGGTGCCGGTCGTATCGAGCGTGACATCGAGATGAAGGAAGGCGATTCGCTGCGTTCCGCCATCAAGCAGGTCGCTTCCGGTCGTTTCGGTGTCACCACCGAGTATCTGGTCAATGCCGACCAGATCCAGATCAAGATGGCGCAAGGCGCCAAGCCGGGTGAAGGCGGCCAGTTGCCGGGTCACAAGGTTTCCGAATACATCGGTTTCCTGCGTCACTCGGTACCGGGCGTCGGCCTGATTTCGCCGCCGCCGCACCATGACATCTACTCCATCGAAGACTTGGCGCAACTGATTCACGATCTGAAGAACGCCAATTCGCGTGCTTCGATCTCGGTCAAGCTGGTCTCCGAAGTCGGTGTCGGTACCGTCGCTGCCGGTGTTGCCAAGGCCAAGGCCGATCACGTCGTGATCGCCGGCTTCGATGGCGGTACCGGTGCCTCGCCGCAATCCTCGATCAAGCATGCCGGTACGCCGTGGGAACTCGGCCTGGCCGAAACCCAGCAGACCCTGGTGCTGAACCGCCTGCGTTCGCGCATCCGTGTCCAGGTCGATGGTCAGCTGAAGACCGGTCGCGACGTCGTCATCGGCGCGCTGCTCGGCGCTGACGAGTTCGGTTTCGCCACGGCGCCGCTGGTCGTCGAAGGCTGCATCATGATGCGCAAGTGCCATCTGAATACCTGTCCGGTCGGCGTCGCCACCCAGGATCCGGAACTGCGCAAGCGTTTTACCGGCCAGCCGGAACACGTCGTCAATTACTTCTTCTTCGTCGCCGACGAAGTCCGTGAAATCATGGCGCAACTGGGTATCCGCAAGTTCGACGATCTCGTCGGCCGTGCCGACCTGCTCGACATGCGTGCCGGTATCGAACACTGGAAGGCCAAGGGTCTCGATTTCTCCAAGATCTTCTTCCAGCCAGCCGTTCCGGCCGAAGTGCCGCGTCGTCATACCGAAGTGCAGGATCACGGTCTGGCCAAGGCACTCGACCACAAGCTGATCGAGCAAGCCAAGCCGGCCCTCGAGAAGGGGCAAAAGGTCCAGATCGAAACCTCAATCATCAACGTTAACCGTACCTGCGGCACGATGTTGTCGGGTGAGGTTGCCAAGCGCTATGGCAACGCCGGCCTGCCGGACGACACCATTCACGTCAAGCTGACCGGCACTGCCGGCCAGGCCTTCGGTGCCTTCCTGGCCCGTGGCGTGACGCTCGAATTGACTGGCGAAGGCAACGACTACGTCGGCAAGGGTCTGTCGGGCGGTCGCATCATCATCAAGCCGAGTGCCGATTTCCGTGGCAACACGCAGGAAAACATCATCGTCGGCAACACCGTCATGTACGGTGCGACCGATGGCGAGGCCTTCCTGGCCGGTGTCGGTGGCGAGCGTTTTGCGGTTCGTAATTCCGGTGCTACGGCTGTCGTCGAAGGCGTCGGTGATCACGGTTGTGAATACATGACCGGCGGTACTGTGGTCGTGCTCGGCATGACCGGTCGCAACTTCGCCGCCGGCATGTCGGGTGGCATTGCCTACGTGCTGGACGAGGATGGCAGCTTCAAGCAGCGTGCCAACCTGGCCCAGGTAGCGCTTGAGAAAGTGCTGCCGGCCAGCCGCCACGCTGCCGGCGAACCGCTGCACCGCGATCTGGCCGACGAAACCCAGCTCAAGGAGTTGGTGACCCGTCACGCCGAATACACCGGCAGCGCCACCGCCAAGGCCATTCTCGCCGACTGGGATACCTATCGCGAGAAGTTCGTCAAAGTCTATCCGCACGAATACAAGCGGGCGCTCACCGAGATGGCCGCTGCTGCACAGAAGGAGGCCGCATAATGGGCAAGCCGACTGGTTTCATGGAATTCGAGCGTCTCTCCGAGTCGTACGACCCGGTTGAGCAGCGCCTGAAGCACTACAAGGAGTTCGTTCATACCCTGAACGACGAGGATGCCAAGACCCAGGGCGCGCGCTGCATGGACTGCGGCATTCCGTTCTGCAACAACGGCTGCCCGGTAAACAACATCATTCCGGACTGGAATGACCTGGTTTACCGTGGCAACTGGAAGCAGGCGCTGGATGTGCTGCACTCCACCAACAACTTCCCCGATTTCACCGGCCGTATCTGTCCGGCGCCTTGCGAAGCTGCCTGTACGCTGGGCATCAACGCGGCTCCGGTGGGTATCAAGTCGATCGAGCATTTCATCATCGACAAGGGTTGGGAAATGGGTTGGGTCGTGCCGCAGCCGCCGAAGTCGAAGACCGGCAAGAAGGTTGCCGTGGTCGGC
>Ga0062383_10000260_pt1 | contig 13322 bp, 12 predicted proteins | sample DOMMetBare3Fresh_FD_59508 | JGI IMG/M metagenome (GOLD analysis project Ga0062383, IMG submission 59508) | Wetland sediment microbial communities from St. Louis River estuary, USA, under dissolved organic matter induced mercury methylation -... | ecosystem: Environmental > Aquatic > Freshwater... | reverse complement strand
ACTCACTTTTCGGATCGGAATCAACGATGAACAAGGCAAACAAATCGAATCACATGGACACCTCCGCCATCCGCGCTGCGGCCAAGCATGTCGAGGACGGCGCAGTCACTGCCGGCTACCAGGCCAATCGCAAGAACGTGCTCGAACTGCTCAACGGAGCGCTGGCCACCGAACTGGTCTGCGTCCTGCGCTACAAGCGCCATTACTACACGGCGACCGGTTTGCAGAACGGGCCGATCAAGGCCGAGTTCCTGCAACATGCGGTTGATGAACAGGGCCACGCCGACCAACTGGCGGAACGCATCGTGCAGCTCAACGGCTCGCCCGACTTCAACCCGCTTTCGCTGAGCGAACGCAGCCATGCCGAGTACGACGATTCCAGGGACATCCCCTCGATGATTCGCGCCAACCTGGTCGCCGAACGCGTTGCCATCGAGAGCTACCGCCAGATGATCGAAAGCATCGGCGACAACGATCCGACCACCCGGCAGATGCTGATCGGCATCATGGCCGTCGAGGAACAGCATGCCGACGACATGCGCGACCTGCTGGCCTGATCCGGCCGGCTCCCTTTGATTCAGGCATCAAATTGCTTCCGGCTATGGGTGCCAGCGTACAGACCCCGCCCCAGCGAAAGCCTAGCCTGCAGGCCGAGCGTCGACAACGCGCTCCCAATTCAACTCAACCCATATGGAGCACACCATGAACAAGGAACAAACCCACGGTCGCATCGACCAGGCCACCGGCAGCATCAAGGAGGCGACCGGCAAGCTGGTCGGCAACAAGGAGCTGGAGGAAAAGGGCAAGCAGGAGAAAGTCGAGGGCAAGGTCCAGGCCGCCTACGGCGATCTCAAGTCCGACCTCAAGAAAGCCATCCAACCCAAGTAAGCAGCCTGCACAGGAGCCATCCATGAGCGATCAAATCAGCACCACCCTTTCCCCGGTCAAAACCCTGGTCATCTCGGCCAGCACGCTGAACGGCGACGACGTTTACAACCTGAAGGGCGACAAGCTCGGCGACATCAAGGAAATCATGCTCGACGTACCGAGCGGCAAAGTGGCCTACGCCGTCTTGTCCTTTGGCGGTTTCCTGAGCATCGGCGAAAAGCTGTTCGCCGTGCCGTGGAGCGCACTGACCGTAGATACCGAGAAAAAGCGCTTCGTCTTCGATGCCGACGAGGCCAGGCTGAAGGAAGCCCCCGGCTTCGACAAGGACCATTGGCCCGATATGGCCGATGCCGCCTGGGCCAGGGACATCCATAGCTATTACTCGACCCAATCGACCGTCCGCACCGATTCTCCGGTGCTCTAGCCGGCACTTCGCTGGCATGGCGCCCGCGCCGTGCCAGCCAGTCGAATTCCCCCCACCCCAACAGCGCGACGGCCTGATCTGCCACCGCCGCCCCATCTAGCCAGGTCCTGATCGAATCTGGAGATCCACTCGCCGAGCGGTTCTTGCCCACACCTTTGAAGGAATTCCGATGAAATACTCCCACCTGATTGGCGCCGCCCTCGTCGCATTGACCCTGAGCGCCTGCACCAGCACCGGCCCGGCCGGTCCGCAAGGTGCCACCGGCAATACCGGTAACACCGGCAACACGGGTGCCACCGGCAACACCGGGGCAACCGGCGCAACCGGCAGCACGGGCAGCCCTGCCGCCCCGGTCGTCATCGTACCGGCTCGCTGAACCGGCCGAGCGGGTAGCCGCGGCCAAGCCGGGGGCAACCTTACCCCCGACCGGACACCGGCCATCCGCAACAGCCAGGGCAAGCGCCCTGGCTGGCATTTGCCTCGAAACACGGGGCCGCACCATCTGAAAGACGAGCGAATAGTTACTGGCGAGCCGCCTGGCTTCGTCGGACACACTGCGCCGTGAAATTCGCCGCGCTGGCTGCGCTGCCCTGTCTATTCCTTATGCCTCAGGTCAAATCATGTCTTTAATGCGTGATCTATCGGCAAGTCGCAGGCATCGCGCCAAATACCGGGAGACAAAGCGCCCCGGAATTGTATTTTGCGTTGCCGTTGACTCGGGCAATAGCCAACCACGAAAATAAGAACAATTCTCAACAGCCAGCCACCCTTTGGGCAGCCAGCCAGCAATTTCCCGCCCCGGAGCATGCTGTGCCTGCAGCCAACCCTATCGCCGCACTCTATACCGACCATCATCGCTGGCTGCTCGGCTGGCTACGCCATAGACTGGGCTGTCAGCACCAGGCAGCGGATCTCGCACAGGACACTTTCCTGCGGATACTGGGCAATCGCCAGGAGAAACTTTCCGGCCTGCTTGAACCGCGTGCCTACCTGACCACCATCGCACGCGGATTGATGATCGATCAGTTTCGTCGCCGCGAACTGGAGCGTGCCTACCTCGAATCCTTGGCCAACCAACCCGAGGCTGCCGCTCCTTCGCCGGAACAACGGCAACTCGCGCTGGCCGCATTGATGGAAGTCGACCGCCTGCTCGACGGACTCTCCGCCAAGGCCCGCAGCGCCTGGCTGTACAGCCGTCTCGATGGCCTCGGTCATGGCGAAATCGCCGTCTTGCTTGGCGTTTCGGTACCGCGCGTACGCCAGTATCTGGCCGGCGTCGCGCGCCAATGCTACGAACTTCGTTACGGCGTTGCCGAATAAGCCGATGAACACTTCTCCGCTCGATGACAAACCGGTTTCCCGGCGTGTGCTCGAAGAAGGCATCGCCTGGCAATTGCGCCTCGACGACAGCGATGCAGCCAGCCTCGTCGCGCATCAGGCATGGCTCGCCGCCCATCCCGACCATGCTCGCGCCTGGCGCCAGCTGGCCAGCATTGATGCAGAGCTAAGCACCCTGCCGCGACAAGGAAGCATCCGCCAGACCCTGGCTCGCCCGCGGCGCAAGGCCGCCTGGAAAACGCTTGCCACACCGCTTGCCCTGGTCATGGCCCTGGGCCTGGGCGCAGCCGTACTCGACCGCTACCAGCCGCTGGGCGGTTTGCTCGCCGACTACCATACCGGTACGGGCGAACGGCGCACCATCACGCTGCCGGACGATACCGTCATCGTCCTCAATGCCCGCTCCGCGGTCGAACTCGCATTCGACGAAAATACCCGCGCCATTCGCCTGCTGGAAGGTGAAATCCACATTCGCACCGCCCATACCGATCCGGCGGAAAAACGGCCTTTCGTGGTGGCGACTGCGCAAGGCCGGCTGCAAGCACTAGGCACACGCTTCATTGTCCGCCGCGACGACGGCGGTACCTGGCTCACCGTCACCGAGTCGGCCGTTCTCGCCCGCCCGGCCTTCTGTCCGGCAGATCGGGCCGGTTTCTGCAGCAACGAATACCGGGTCGAAGCCGGACAGCAACTGCACATCGGCCATGGCCAAATCGGCGATGTCCTCGCCGCCCCGCCCGAAGCGGATGCCTGGAAGGACGGCATGCTCGTTCTGGATGGCGAACCGCTCGCCGCTGTCGCCGCCCGACTCGCCCGCTACCGCCCCGGCCTGCTGCGTGTTGCACCGGAGATCGGCGACCTGCGCGTCACCGGCACGCTACCGCTCGACGATGAGGAACGCGCCTTGGCCGCCCTTGCCGCTGCCCTGCCTGTCCGTATCATCAAGCACGGCGACTGGCTGGTGCGCATCGAAGCCCAGCCCCGGCCCTGATTATTTTTCACGCGAGCCCTATCACTTTTTGAATCCGCTTCGGCAAACAAGGGAAAGCCATTTATTTCCCATTCCCGGAGTTTGCCTCATGCATCGTCGCCGCCCCCTTACCGTTCCCCTGCGTCCGCTCGCCCTGGCACTGCTGTTCGCGCTCAATGCCGCCGCACTGCCAACGCTCCATGCCCAGACCGCCAGCTCTCGCGCCTACAACCTGCCCGCCGCGCCGCTGGCGACGACGCTGAACAAAATCAGCCGCGACGCCGGGCTGACCCTGACCGTAGACAGCGGAGTAATCGGCAATCGACAAGCCAGCCCGATCCGCGGCCAGTTTTCGCCGGAACAGGCCCTGCATGCGGCCCTCGCCGGAAGCGGACTGGAACTGATGAAGACCGATGCCGGCACCTACACCTTGCGCAAATCGCCCGCCGCCACGCCGGGGGAGGCATCACTGACACCGGTGACGGTCACCGCCGATGCCCTTCAGGAAAATGCCAGTGGGCCCGTCCACGGCTACGTTGCCAAGCGCAGCGCGACCGCGACCAAGACCGATACGCCGATCATCGAAACGGCGCAGTCGATCACCGTCATCGGCGCCGAAGAAATCGAAACCCTCAAATCGCAAAGCCTGCAGGATGCCCTTGGCTACGTCGCCGGCGTTAACCGCGCCGAAGGCCAGGACCGCACGACCGACGCCTTCTTCCTGCGCGGTTTCAAAACCGGCAACAGCAGCGTGTTCCGCGATGGCAGCCTCTACGTCGTCAATTACTACAACGGCCAGCAGGAGCCCTACGGCCTTGAGCGCATCGAGCTGCTCAAGGGCGCCGCATCGGTCCTCTATGGTGCGGCAGCACCGGGCGGCCTGATCAATACCGTCAGCAAACGCCCCACTACCGAAGCCCTGCACGAACTCAATGTCGAACTGGGCAGTTTCAAACGCCGGCAAGTCTCCGGCGATTTTGCCGGCGCCCTGGATCAGACTGGCGACTGGTCCTACCGCTTCACCTTCCTGAAGCGTGACAGCGACACCGCCATCGACCATGTCCCCGACGACCGAACCTACATCGCACCGGCGCTCAAATGGCAACCCGATGCCAACACCTCGCTGACCCTGCTGGCGGAATACCAAAAGGACCATACGGTCTATCTCGATGGCCTGCCGGCCGAAGGAACAGTACTGGCCAACAGCAACGGCCGGATTTCGCGCACTGTGTTTACCGGCGAGCCCGGCTACGACAAATTCAAGCTCGAACGCTATTCGGTCGGCTACCTTTTCGAGCACGCCTTCAACGAGCAATGGAAGCTGCGCCACAGCCTGCGCTACTACCACGCGCAAAACGAATACAACTACACCTGGGGCTGGGGGCTGAGCAGCGACCAGCGCTCGACCGCCTCGCGCGGCGCCCAGGACCGCTGGGACCGCTCGTCGGCCGTCGTCACCGACAGCTCGCTGCAATACCAGGCAACGCACGGCCTGTTCCAGCACACCGCGCTGCTTGGTATCGACTACGCGCTACCGAAGCACGAATCTGAACGTTACAACCGCGACGTCGCCAATCTCGACTATTACTCGCCGGTCTACGGCAGCGCATTGGGGACGGCCACGCCAGCTGCCTTTTCTTGGAAGAGCACCATGAAGCGCCTCGGCATCTACGCCCAGGAGCAAATGAAGATCGCCGACAAATGGGTCGTTCTGCTGGGCGGCCGCCAGGATTACGTCCGTTACGACGAAAGCGCCTTCTTTACCGGTGAAAAGACCGTAGACAATGAGAAAAGCCAGGCCTTCACCGGTCGCGCCGGCCTCGTTTATCTGGCCGATAACGGACTCGCCCCCTTCCTGAGCTACAGCGAATCCTTCGAGCCGACGGACGGCAAGGATCGCCAGGGCACCCGTTTCAAACCGACGACCGGCAAGCAGTATGAAGCCGGCGTGCGCTACCAGCCGAAGGGATCGGACACGCTGATTTCGGCTGCGGTCTACCAACTGACCCGCGATAACGTGACGGTCGCCGATCCCGTCAATAGCAATTACTCGATCCAGGCCGGCCAGGTCCGCTCGCGCGGCTTCGAACTGGAAGCGCGCACCCAGGTCGGCCGCCATGGCAATCTGATCGCCGCCTACGCCTATACCGATGGCCGGACCCTCAAAGCCAGTCCGCTGCAACCCGAACAGGAAGGGCAGCGCTCGTATTCGACCCCCTACAACCAGATCTCGCTCTGGGGCGACTACAGCCTTGGTGCCTTTGGCTTGCCCGGCGTCAAGATCGGCGCCGGAGCCCGATATCTCGACAAAACACTGGGCCAGGCGCAGGGGACGACGGTCACCCTCTCCAGCTTCACGCTGATCGATGCCATGCTCAGCTACAAGACGGGGCCATGGCGGTTCGCCCTGAACGCCACCAACCTCACCGACAAGACCTATATCGCCAGTTGCACCTACGGCTGCTTCTACGGCGAACCGCGCAAGGTCATCGGCAGTATCAGCTACCGCTGGTAATCGATTTTTGTCGATGATCGTAGATTACTTTTCGAACCGAGATTGACGACAAGCAGGACAAGGCGAGAAAATAAGAACCATTCTCAACAACTAACGCCAGCCAACCCCATCGGGCCAGCCAGCCTTCCGTTCCATGGAGTGCTCGTTGAACACTGCTGCCACGCCCGATCCGCTCACCACGCTCTACCGCGACCACCACGGCTGGCTGAATGGCTGGTTGCGGCGCAAGCTGGGCAACAGCTTCGATGCCGCCGACCTCGCCCAGGACACCTTCCTGCGCATCATCGCGGCGCGCAACGCGCCGGCCATCGAGGAGCCACGTAAATATCTGGCGACCATCGCCAAGGGCCTTGTCGTCGATCGCTTCCGCCGCCTGAGCATCGAGGAGGCCTGGCTGGAAACCCTGGCGGCACGGCCGGAGGCATTTGCCGTATCGCCGGAGACGCGGGCGCTGATCCTGGAAACCCTGTTCGCCATCGACCGCATGCTCGACGCACTCGGACCGCGCGCCCGCGAAATTTTCCTGCTCGCCCAGTTCGAGGGGCTGAGCTACGCGGCGATTGGCGAACGCCTCGGCATCTCGGTCACCACCGTGAAAAAGCACCTGGCCCGGGCGCTGGCCCACTGCCTGATCCTCGCCGAGGGCTGCTGACATGGGCAGCCGCGAACTGCCGCGCGACGCGCTCGAAGCCGCCGCCCACTGGTACGTACAGTTAAACGATGCGGCCACCGCCGCGGACGAGCGCGCCGCCTGGGAACGCTGGCTGGCCGCCGATGCCGCGCACCGTCAGGCCTGGGCGCGCATGCAGGCGCTGGAGCGCCAACTGAACGGCGTGCCCGGCGAACTGGTCGCGCCGACCTTGTCCAACGCCCGCGAACGTCGGCGGCGCACACTCAAATTGCTCACCCTGTTGCTTTCGGCCGGCGGCGTCGGCGCCCTGCTGCCGCAGTTCGAAGCCGGCTGGCAGATCGCCCGTGCCGATCTGCGCACCGCCACCGGCGAACGGCGCCGCATCGAACTGGCCGACGGCGGCACGCTGGACATCAACACGGCTTCGGCGGTCGACATCGATTACGGCAGCGATTTGCGCCTGCTGCGCTTGTTGTCCGGTGAAATCCTCGTCCAGACCGCTGCAGATCCGCGCCCATTCGAAGTCCATACCGCACACGGCGCGATCCGCGCCCTCGGCACCCGCTTCAGCGTGCGCCGGGAGGCTGGCGAAACGCATGTCGCAGTGCTCGAACACGCTGTCGAAATTCGCCCGAACGACGCCCCGGTGCTGCGCCTGGAGGCCGGCCAGCAGGCCGTTTTCTCGGCCCACGGCACGTCCTTGCCAAACCCCCTGTCGCCCGGCGAAGGCGCCTGGCGCGACGGCAAGCTGATCGCCATCGATCGCCGCCTCGACGATTTTCTCGCCGAACTCGAACGCCACCGGCCGGGCAAAATCGCCTGTGCGCCCGAGGTGGCGGGCTTGCGGCTGTCCGGCGTTTTCCGGCTGCAGGATACCGATGCGGTGCTCGACACCATTGCCGCATCGCTGCCAATCAGCCTGCGCCATTTCACCCGTTACTGGGTCCGCGCCGAAGCAAGATAAGAATTATTTTCATTTAGGGGTTGCTCTTTTTTCATTCCAAACGGCCAACCGGGTAGAGGCGGCTTTCCGCATCTTTCTACGGTCACCCCAGAAAAAAGAGGATTTTTCATCATGACACCCCCCTTCCCGTCGCACCCGCGCCCGGTTGTCCGCGCCTTGCACGCTGCCCTGCTCAGCCTGACCCTGGCCGGGCCGCTTGCCATGGTGCTGCCGCAATCTGCCCATGCCCAAAGCGCGTCACTGCACAGCTACCGTATTCCGGCCGGCCCGCTCGACGCCGCGCTGACCGGTTTTGCCGCCGCGGCCAACATCACGCTGTCGTTTGCCGCCGAACAGACGCGCGACCTGCGTACCGCTGGCCTCAATGGCGAATGCACGCCAGCCGCCGGCCTCGCCCGCCTGCTGGCCGGCAGCGGCCTGGAAGCAGTTCATCGCGGCGCGGGCAATTACGTGCTGCGCGCCGCAGCCAAAGCGGAAGCCGACACCGCCGGCAGCGCCGAGACGACCCTCGCCAGCGTCCGCGTCACCGCCAATCAACTGGGCGAAATTACCGAGGGTTCGGGCAGCTACACGCCGGGCACGATCGCCACCGCCACCCGGCTGGTGCTGACGCCGCGCGAAACGCCGCAGTCGATCAGCGTCGTCACCCGCCAGGAGATGAACGATTTCAACCTGACTTCGATCGATGCCGTGATGAGCCATACCCCGGGCGTCAGCATCGTCACTTACGACAGCGAGCGTACCGAGTATTACGCACGCGGCTTCGCCATCCAGAACTTCCAGTACGACGGCATTCCGATGCGTCGTGATTCCTCCTACTCAGCCGGCAACACGCTGAGCGACATGGCCATTTACGACCGCGTCGAAGTGCTCAAAGGCGCCACCGGGCTGCTCACCGGCACGGGCGATCCAGGCGCCACCATCAACCTGATCCGCAAGAAACCGACCCGGAATTTCCAGGGCGAAGCGAGCCTGGGTGCCGGCACCAGGGACACCTACCGGACCCAACTCGATTTAAGTGGCGCGTTGAATGCCGCCGGCAGCCTGCGCGGTCGTGCCGTTGCCGCCTATCAGGACAAGCACTCCCAGATGGATGGCTACGAACGCAAGACATCGACCCTCTACGGCATCCTCGAAGCCGACCTCAGTCCATCGACCCTGCTCACCGTCGGCGCCGATTACCAGGACAACACCCCGACCCGTTCGACCTGGGGCGGCATCCCGATCTACAACAGCAACGGCGCCTTCAACAATATGCCGCGCTCCTTCAATAACGGCACCAGTTGGAGCAGTTGGAAGCAATACACGCGCACCGCCTTCGCCACGCTCGAACATACCTTCGCCAACGACTGGCTGGTCAAGGCCCAGTTCAACCACCAGATCAACGGCTACAACGCACCGCTCGGTGGGGCGGCGGGGGGGACCGAACCCAATCCGGCCACGGGCAGCGGCGTATCGACCTGGGAAGGCAAGTACGTCGGCAAGACGGTGGCCGATGCCTTCGACGTCTATGCCAGCGGGCCGTTCGAACTGCTCGGTCGCAAGCACGAACTGGTCGTCGGCGGCAGCGTCTCGGAACGCACCTGGACCAATCGCGGCTACTGGACCAGCGGCACCACCATCACCGACTACTACGCCTGGAACGGCAATCTTCCCGAACCCGACTGGGACAAGCTGCCCGCCGGCAACAAATTCGCCAACCGTGAAGTCACCCGCGAGCAGGGGCTCTATGCAACGGCGCGCTTCAACCTGCGCGACGATCTCAAGCTGATCGCCGGTAGCCGTGTGCTGAATTACGAAAATCCGACACTGAAGAAATCCGGCGTCGTCGTGCCCTACCTCGGCGCGGTCTACGACCTCAATGACCAATATTCGGTCTACGGCAGCTACACCAGTATTTACCTGCCGCAGAACGCCCAGGATGTGCATGGCAAAACGCTCGATCCGCTGGCCGGCCTCAACTACGAAACCGGTATCAAGGCTAGCTTCTTCAACGGTCGCCTGAACGCCAGCGCCGCCTATTTCCGTCTCGACCAGGACAACTACGCCAATGCCACCGGCGGTTTGACGCCGAGCGGCGGCACCGCTTACGAGGCGATCGACGGCGTCCGCACCAAGGGCTTCGAAGCCGAGGTTTCCGGTCAGTTGACGCCGCAATGGCAGATCCACGCCGGCTTCAACCACAAGATTTCCCGCCAGCAAGGCAATAAGGTCGCAACCCTGACCCCGGAAAACCAGTTCAGCCTGAACTCCACTTACAAACCGGGCTTCGTCCCCGGCCTGAGCGTCGGCGGCGGCGCCCGCTGGCAGGACAAGACCTGGGGCGATGTCTGGCATTCAACGCAGGGCACAGGCAAACACACCGTCGACAGCTACTGGCTGTTCGATGCCATGGCGAGCTACCAGATCGACAAGAACCTGTCGGTCAACCTCAACGTGAACAACCTGTTCGACAAGAAGTACTACACCATCTTCAGCTGGTACAGCACCTACACCTGGGGCGAAGGGCGCAACGCCATGCTGACGCTGAAGTACAAGTTCTGATCGGCCAGCTTCCACCACCGCCAACGGCGCCCCGCAACGGGCGCCGTTTTTGGTCGACCGGGCGGGTTTTGCCGGCTTCCATTCGACAAGGGCTGCGAATTTCGCGACAATAAGAACCATTCTCATTTTCGTCTGGTTTGCAACGCGATCTTCATGTCCACGCATTTTTATTCCGAACTGGTCAATTTTTTCTCCCGCAGCTTGCGCGACCGCGATGCGGCGCATGATGTGGTGCAGGAAAGCTATGCCCGCGTGCTGGCTCAGGAAAGCCAGGCGGCGATTCTCGACATGCGCGCCCTGCTTTTCCGGACCGGCAAGAATATTGCGATTGACGCAGCGCGGACGCGCCAGGCCGAAGGACGCATGCTCGATACGCTGACGCTGATCAGCCCGAATGAAACGCCTTGTCTTGAGCGCACGGTCATCGCCCGGCAGGGCTTGCGGCAACTGGCCAACCGTCTCGGCGCCATGCCGCGCAAGCGGCGCGAAGCCTTCATCCTGGTCCGCATCTACGGTTTTACCCATGCCGAAGCAGCGGTTCACCTCGAAACGACGGTGGTTTCCATTGAAAAACACATTGTCCGGGCAATCTGCACCCTGCTCGAACGCGGAGCCTGAGATGGCGGCCAGCGAACACTCCCGCCAACGCCTGTTCGAACAGGCCCTGTTACTCGTCGTCCGGCAACACGGCGCGACGCCCGATGCCGCCGCCGCTGCGGCGCGGGAACTGGCCGCCTGGCGCCAGCGCGATCCGGCCCACGAAAGTGCTTGCCAGGCGGCTTTGGAAGCCTGGCAACGAACCGATGCCCGGATGCTGCGCGACGAATTCGCCTTGCCCGCCTCGCCGAGCGAGCGCAAGCGGCAAACCCGGCGCCGGCTGACCGCCCTGCTCGGCTTCGGCGGCCTGGCCCTGCTCAGCGGACACCTCTGGCTGGCGCCGTCCTTCACCCTGCGCGCCAGCACCGGCCAGGCCCGGATCGAAACGCACACACTACCGGACGGCAGCCGCCTCGATCTGGCGCCGCACACCGAGGTGGCAATTGCCTATCACCGCGACCGGCGACTGGCCGACCTGATTGCCGGCGAAGTTCGTTTCGACGTGGCGCCCGACCCGCAACGGCCGTTCGAAATCGAAACCCGCCATGGGCGCGTGCGCGTACTGGGCACGGCCTTCTCCGTCCGCATATTCGACGACGGCTTGCGCGTCGCGGTGGCACACGGTCGGGTCGCCGTCTGGCGCGCCGGACAAGCGTCGGATGCCCTGCCGGATGCCGAACTCGGGGCCGGCGATGCGCTATTCGTCCCGACCACCGGCGAACTCCGCCACAGCCGCGTCGCGCCGGACGATATCGGCGCCTGGCGCCAGGGCTGGCTGGTTTTCGACGGTCTCTCCCTCGACCAGGCGATCGAACGCTGGAACGACTACCTGGCTACGCCGCTGGCGATGGCAAACCGGGCCGCATTGGCCAACATGCGGCTGACCGGCAGTTTCCCGATCGACAACCCCCTTGCCTTCCTGGAAGCGCTGCCGCGTACCCATCCGGTCGAGGTCGTGGCGCAAGGAAACGGGCATTTCCTGATCCGCCAGCGGTCGGCTGCAATGCGCGACGAAAAATAATTGTCCGGTAATTGCCGCCGCGAACGTCTTCACGAGGAAAACCACTCAACAGGACCTTCGCCATGCTTTCTGTTTCGCCCTCGACGCACCGGCCCTTTCGCCGACGCCTACTGCCGCTCGCCTGCGCTGCCGCGCTGGGTACGCTGGCTGTATCGCCGGCAGCCCATAGTCAGACGACCGCTCCGGTCGCCCCGCAATCCCTCTCCCTGCCCGCCCAGCCGCTCGGCCAGGCCTTGAACGCCTTGGCGCGCCAGTCCGGCGTCGCCATCTCGGCCGATGCCGCACTGGTCGGAAATCGCAATGCGCCGGCCTTGCAAGGGACGATGAGCTTGCGCGAGGCGCTGCAGCGCCTGCTCACCGGCAGCGGCCTGGTTGCCGTCCCCAGCACCTCGGGCTGGACCATCCGCCCGGCCGGCGCCAGCGACGAAGGCGCGATGCTGACGCCGCTCACCGTCACCGCCCAATCCGACCGGGCCACCACGGAAGGCAGCGGCTCCTACACCACCGGCAGCATGCAGACCGCCACCCGGCTGCCCATGTCGATCCGCGAGACGCCGCAATCGGTCAGCGTCATCACCCGCCAGCGCATGGAAGACCAGGGGCTGACGCAATTGCCCGAGATCATCCAGCAGGTCGCCGGCCTGACCATGAGCCAGTCGGGCAACCAGGGTTCCGATTCGACGCCGATCTATTCGCGCGGTTTCACCGTGGAAAACTACCAGATAGACGGCATCGGCCACCTGAACAGCAACTATGCCGACATTTTCCAGAGCAACGACATGGTGCTCTACGACCGGGTCGAAGTCGTGCGCGGCGCCACCGGGCTGATGAACGGCATCGGGACGCCAAGCGCCACCATCAACCTGATCCGCAAAAAGCCAACGGCCGAATTCCAGGGCTACGTCAAAGCCGAAACCGGTTCCTGGGATCGCTACCGTCTCGAAGCCGACGTCTCCTCGGCACTCAACCAGGCCGGCACGCTGCGCGGGCGCGGCGTCATTGCCTGGCAGGAAAACGATTCCTATATCGATCGTTTGAACGAGACCAAGAAAATCGCCTCCGGCATCATCGAGGCGGACCTGGCGCCAAACACCCTGCTGACTGCCGGCCTGACCTGGCAACAGCACCGGGCGACGGGTCACACGCGCGGCGGGCTGCCGCTGTTCAACAGCGATGGCACGCGCACCAACTGGCGACGCACCGACTCCGCCGCCGCCTCGTGGGCCAGTTCCGAGCGCGAAAACCTGGCGGCCTTCGCGGCCCTGGAACACCGTTTCGACAATGACTGGAAGCTCAAGGGCACCTATTCCTACGACCGCACCAAATTCGATGAACAACTCGGCTATGCAGCCGGTGGCAACCCGAACAAGGCAACCGGGGCAGGCGTCTCGCTGTATGCCGGGCGCTGGAGCGGTCCACCGACCCAGCAC
>Ga0062383_10000258_pt1 | contig 13374 bp, 10 predicted proteins | sample DOMMetBare3Fresh_FD_59508 | JGI IMG/M metagenome (GOLD analysis project Ga0062383, IMG submission 59508) | Wetland sediment microbial communities from St. Louis River estuary, USA, under dissolved organic matter induced mercury methylation -... | ecosystem: Environmental > Aquatic > Freshwater... | reverse complement strand
ACTCTTCGGCATTAACTGCGCAATCTTATTTACTGAATCAGCCATCGGTTTTATTGCATCCGGATCTTTATCTGGAAATGCATAATAGTACTTTGGTTTTTTTGAAGCCATCCAGCGATCAAACTCTTCCTGCGACTCTACAACAATAGTTCCCCGCATTCCAAAATGTCCGCTGCCACACATCTGGTCGCAGGAAATTTCATATACAAATTCCGGATCATTTAATTCTTTACGCATCTCCAATGTTGTTTTGATTGGCGTAAACCACATGGTGGTTGGTGTACCGGGTACTGCATCCATCTTCATCCGGAAATGTGCAAGGCCCACATCATGAATTACATCCTTTGCATTAATAATCAGTTTCACCGGTTTATTTACAACCAAATGCATGTCTTCACCGCTTACATAAATATCATCATGATTAGCCGGGTCTTCCCACAATTGGCCCAATGGATTATTTGCTGCTTCGTTTATCTTTTTAAAATATTTTTTTCCCAGTATTTTGTCTCTGCCCGGATAACGAAATTCCCATTTAAACTGGCTGCCGGTAATTTCCACCTGCATAGCATCTTTTGGCGCTTCGCCAGTCATTCTAAACCAGTAAAACAAACCAAAGCCCACCATCACCGTCAGTACAATTGCCGGGATCACCGTCCAAATCATTTCCAATTTATTATTATGCGGAAAAAAGAATGCTTTCCTGTTTTCAGATTGCTGGTATTTAAATGGAAACCAGAATAAGAGAGTTTGTGTAATTACAAATACAATACCTGTAATGATCAATGTAATCTTCATCATATTGTCCACATCCACTCCGTGATCCGATGCTGATGAACCAAATTGAAGAATTTTTCCTCCCAATCTTTCATTGTTATAATAAACGCCAATCATTCCAAAAATCAAAAACATAAGCAGCAGGAATCCATTAATACGGTTGGTCTGCTTTTTCGATTTTTCCTCACCACGCATTACTGATACATACTCACTGGCTTTGGCTATCTGGAAAGTGATTAGAAAGCCAAGCAACAGGATCAGTACAATGAAAAATGTTTGCATATTTATTTATTAATTCAATTTTTAGTGTTCATTCTGAGTTTCAATAGTTCAGGCGTTCCGGAAGTTCACAAGTTTCCTGAACTTCATGAACTTGTAAACTAATAAACTCTTCTACGTATGATGTATCACACTTTCTTTAAAGAAAGGATGATTCTTTGCAATCAACGGATGCTTTGCCAATGACCTTGCTGTTACAAACATAATCAGCCCGACAAATCCCAAAGCTATTCCCAAATCATACAACATCATCGGCACATGATCTCTTGACAAAGCCGGGTGTACCATTTGGAAAAAATCTAACCAGTGACCAAATATGATTACAACAGCCAATACCGTTACAGTTGTATAATTTCTTTTTGCTCCTCTTTTCATCAATAACAATAATGGAGCTAGGAAATTAATGATGACATTCAGAATAAAAATACCATAGTAGGCCCCTTGTACACGTGGTTCAAAATATTTTGTTTCCTCCGGCTGATTGCTGTACCAGATAAGCATGTACTGGCTGAACCAGAGGTAAGTCCAGAAAACTGAAAATGCAAACATGAATTTACCAATATCATGAAGATGTTCTTCGTTAGTATATTCCAGGTATCCCCTGTTTTTAAGAAATATTACAAACAAGGCTATCAATGCCATACCGGCAACAAATGTGCTGGCAAATGTGTACCAACTGTACATGGTACTGTACCAGTGTGCATCAATACTCATCAGCCACAGCCAGGGAATAGTTGACATTACTGTAAGAGCAAATACAATCATAAATAATGCAGCCCATACTGTATTTTTCCAGATAAATTTTTTTCCTTCTTCCACACCCAGTGGCGCTTTATCTGTACTGCGTGAAAAGTCTCTCATTTTTTTACCTAATGCCCACCAAAGAACTATTGTTAATACAGTAAATACAGCGAAAAAATTCTTATTTAAAAATCCCTTTTTCCAGTTCAGTATTTTATCATGTGCTACATGTTCTGTATCTGTCCAGTGATAAATTGCATGGTCACCGCCAAAAACAATTGCCAGTAAAATGGCGCCGCAGATAACTCCTATAACTGGAACAACAGCAGAAATGGCTTCCGGCACTCTTCTGAAACTCATAGGCCAGCCGCCCCATGCAAGTATAGTAGCGCATATAAAAAACATAGAGGCATTTACAACCAGCAAAAAATAAACACTGTTTTGCAACAGGCTGCCCCAGAACCGGGCTCTTTCATGCTCGCTGTTACTTGCGCCGTGAGTAACATAAAGTAAAATAACAGATACAATACCCACAGCCATCAGTGCGTACGACCACATCTTGTATCGTTGAGGTATTACAAATTGTTCACGAATAGACATCAGTTAACTTTTATTGTTCTTCAAAAAAATCTTTTTACTTTTTTACAACTACACTATCAGCAACCGGCTTAGCCGATAACGATTGTTTTTCTTTTATATAATGAATAATCATCCAGCGCTGTGTACTACTAAGTTGCGAAGCATAACTGCCCATGGCATTTAATCCATACAGAACAGAATGAAACATGGTGCCTTCCGCCATAGCTGTATATTTTGCATCTCCGATCAGGTTAGCAGGCTTAGCTACAAAAGGACCATTGCCTCCATTATACAATGGGCCATTGCCATCCAGTTTTTCTCCATGACAGATGCCACAATTCACCAAGTAAAGTCTTGCAGCTTCTAAATAATCTTTTGCTGATAATGCGGCCAAAGGGTTTTTTACACTTGCTGAATTAATATATCCTGATGAATCATTTTTAAATGGATACGCTGCTAAATCGCCTCTTGCTACGGTACCAGCTACCGGCATATTATTATAAAAAATCTTAGTTCCAAGTTTTGAAGGATCATTTGTAAATTTTGCAGAGTCTAAACCGGCGTAAGTTTCTAAAGCACGACTATAGGCCATATCGGGCATATATACAGCTCCCGGATCATTTTTTCCTCCCCTACAACTTATCATCACCAGCCCCGCAACAAATATTCCTGCTATGATTAATATTTTTTTCATCCTGAAATTATTTATTCTCTTTTATACAGTTTTCCTTTAACTTTTTTTGTCAAATACTTTTGAATCTTTATCGTAACGACCCAACCACCATTTTGTTTCTTTATAATCCACTTTCACATCTTTGGCACCCAGGTTTTGCAAAAAAGCAACAGCATCATTTTCGTTTGTTTTATCAGTACACTCAAAAGCCATTATAAACAAATCGTCTGTTGATTTAAGATTGAAATGATCTTTTTTTACAAATGGCGCCAGCTGACACAGGTAACAAAAAGTAAGCACCATGCCTACTGATGAAAACAGCACCGTCAGCTCAAACGTAATAGGAATCCACGCAGGCAGTGAAAAAAATGGTTTGCCGCCAAAATTTAACGGCCAGTCATAGGTTAATGCCCATGAAATAAATCCCAATGCGGTAGCCGTACCCGTAATGGCATAAATAAATCCTGCAGTGTGAAGACTTGTATCACGCAACCCCATTGTTGTATCCAGTCCATGAATAGGAAATGGAGTATATACATCATGAATTTTATATCCCGCCTTGCGGACATTTTTTACAGCAGGAAACAAAACCGCCTCATCATCAAAACTGCCGACTATGAATTTTTTTACTGACATACCCTAAATCCCTAAAGGGACTTTTAGACTCTGAATTTTTAAACTCACCTTACATTTTCAAACTTTTCAAAAAATCCAGAGTTAGTTATTAAATATTATTCCTATCAAACAAATTAAAACAAAAATAAAGCTACAACCTAAGTTCCCCTTTAGGGGACAGGGGTTTCTAAGCTCCATGATCATGTGAATGAACTTCTGCAAACTCATCTGCTTTCTGTTTTTCCAGTTCATCCATTTTCGATTTATAATTATCACCTGTTCTTTTTAAAATATGTTTGATCTCTGCCAAAGCAATAACCGGGAAAAATTTTGAAAACAGGAAATAACAAGTAAAGAACAAACCAAATGTTCCCATGTAAAATCCAACTTCCCAGATCGTAGGACGGTAATAAGTACTCCATGCTGATGGCAGGTAATCACGGTAAACAGAAGTAACGATAATGACGAAACGCTCAAACCACATACCGATATTTATCAATATCGACATAAAGAATGTGAGCATAACGCTACGCCGCATTTTTTTAATCCAGAAAATCTGTGGCGACAATACATTACAACCCATCATAATCCAGTAACTCCATCCGTAAGGGCTGCTCAGGTTCAACCGGTTTTGCATAAATGCAAAGCCTTCATATTGATTAGCGCCATACCATGAAATAAATAATTCAGTTAAATAAGCAATACCCACTATAGAACCCGTAAGTACAATTACTTTATTCATCACATCGATATGTTCGATAGTAATATATTCTTCAAGCTTTAAAACTTTTCTAGTTACCACCAACAATGTTTGCACCATCGCAAATCCGGAAAAGATGGCACCGGCAACAAAGTAAGGAGGGAAGATTGTGGTATGCCAGCCGGGAACTACTGAAGTGGCGAAGTCGAAGGATACTATCGTATGCACAGATAATACAAGTGGTGTACTTAAACCCGCAAGTACCAATGATAATGCTTCGTGACGCTGCCAGTGTTTTGTACTTCCCGTCCAGCCAAATGCTGCAACACCATAAAACATTTTGCGCCATTTCTTTTTTGCACGGTCACGCAGAGTAGCTACATCGGGTATCAATCCACTATACCAGAATAAAAGTGATACGGTAAAATATGTTGAGATGGCAAATACGTCCCAAAGAAGTGGTGAATTAAAATTTACCCATAACGGACCTCTTGTATTTGGATATGGCAAAGTAAAAAAAGCATCCCATACACGACCCATGTGGAAAATAGGAAACTGACCGGCGCACATTACAGCAAAAATGGTCATGGCTTCCGCTGCGCGGTTTACACCCGTTCTCCATCCCTGGCGGAATAATAATAAGATGGCAGAAATAAGTGTACCGGCGTGACCAATACCAATCCACCATACAAAGTTTGTAATATCATAACCCCAGCCGATTGTTTTATTCAGGTTCCATTGACCCACACCATAGATAACTTCCATGGTGACAGATAAAATACCAAAACATAAAAACAATACAGAAACAATAAAGCCAATCCACCATGAACGGGATGGTCTTGCTTCCACCGGACGGCAGATGTCTTCTGTTATCTGATGATAATTTTTATTGCCTTCCACTATTGGTGGCCTTACCTGTGATTCGTATCTGAGTAATCCCATAATCTAAGCTTTGAGCTGTTAGCTACGAGCTGCGAGCTTTTATTTTTATTAAGTATGCTTTCTTCTTCTGTTCAATCTTTTTTTAATGAGCAGCTTCCGTTTTTTTCTCTTCTGCTTTTCCTTCCGTCTTTTTTACTTCATCCTGGTGCTCTTCTTCTTTATCTACTTCCTTTGTATTCCTGATTTTAGCCAGGTAGTTTACATTCGGCAACGTATGTACCTGTTCAATTACATAAAACAATCGTTGTTGATTTTCTTCTCTTGTTTTACCAATCTTACTTTCTTTATCATGTACATTGCCAAAAACAATTGCTTCAGTTGGGCAGGCCATCATACAAGCTGTTTTTGCATTGCCATCAGCCAGTACCCGGTTTTCTTTTTTTGCCATCAGTTTTGCTTCCTGCAATTTTTGTACGCAGAAAGAACATTTTTCAATAACCCCTCTTGAGCGAACAGTCACATCAGGGTTTAATACCATTCTTGTCAAATCATCATTCATCTGTTCAATTATCGGATCAAGTTTACCAATAAGTTTCTGATCACGGTTGTTGGGGAAACTATCTGCGCCGGTATAATCAGCCCAGTTAAAACGACGAACCTTATAAGGACAGTTGTTTGCACAATACCTTGTACCAATGCAACGGTTATAAGCCATTTGATTTAAACCTTCCGCACTGTGATTCGTTGCAGCTACCGGACAAACATTTTCACATGGTGCATTATCACAATGCTGGCAAAGCATTGGCTGAAACACAACCGCTTTTACATCATCAGGATTATTTTCACCTGTTACAAAATAGCGATCAATCCGAAGCCAATGCATATCATGATAACGGGCTACTTCACTTTTTCCAACAACGGGTACATTATTTTCTGCATGACATGCAACTACACAGGCACCACAAGCAGTGCAACTATTCATGTCAATACTCATTCCCCATTTTAATCCGGGTTGCGGATGATCAGGATAAATTGTTGCCTCTTTACGATAGTCTCCGGTTAATGGAGCAAAATCTTTTGCTAACTCTTCCCTGAACTCTTTGAATTTATTAGGATGTTTAACAAAATTAGCCAGCGTAGTTTCTTTCACTACTTCTGTTCTGTCTTCGTATGAATTATGTATCTGTGATTGTGCAATTCTGAAAGTTTCTTTTGCATCAGCAATGGTTACATCACTATTAAACCAATCAGATGTAGTGCCATTGAAAGTAACAAACTGGAAACCATTTTGTCCAACTCCTTCAGCAGCTTTACCCAATTTTTCTGTTCTTCCATAACCCACAGCTACTGCAATTGTATTTGCATCCATACCCGGAATTATCAGCACGGGTAATTTAACCGGCTCCTTCATGCCTGGAATACTGATTGTGATAACCGGTTTCTCCGGGTAGTATTCATATTTATTTATATGTCTTTCAGATCCGTTTATTAAATCAACGCCAACTACTTCTTTTGCCATGGTCATGCTCATCATAGCATAGTTATCCCAGGTTGCTTTTGTAATTGGATCCGGCAGCTCCTGCAACCATGGATTGCCAGCCTGCTTTCCTGTACCAATTGAAACTTTTTGATAAAGTGCCAATTCTACTTTGCCACCCTTCTTTGATCCTGCAATAGCGGCAATGGCAGATTCAATTGATGCATTACTGAATGAACCGGCAATAGCTGTTGCAGCCTCAGGTTCTATCACGCCATTTTGCAAAGCGGCATCAAATGCCTGTAATGAACCCAGCTTTACTGTCCAGTAATTTTTAAAATAGGTTTCGTAGTCTGTATTATTTCCGCTCCATTTTAATAATGAGGTTTGGAAAGCTCTTGTTTTAAAAAGAGGATTGATAGTTGGCTGAATAAAACTTGTGTACCCGGATTTTGGTTCAGCATCGCCCCAACTTTCTAAGAAATGGTTTGCAGGAACAAGATAATTGCAGAGTGCACTTGTTTCATCCAGTTTTTCTGTAAATGAAATGGAAACTTTTACTTTCTTTAAAGCAGCCGCAAATTTTTCTTTTGCATAAAAATCATAAGCCGGATTAGCTCCATAAATCATGATAGCCCCAACCTGGCCGCTTTCCATTTGTGTTATCAGGTCATTCAATTCTTTATCAATACCCTGGCGATAGTTCAATGTTGATGACCAATCTATCGTATTACCATATGCTCCGATGGCGTTGTTGATAGCATTTACAATTGCCTGTACATTTACATCATTACTGCCACTAACTACCAATGCGGATCCTTTATTCGCATTAAGATCAGCAACCACACTTATAATTCCTGCTTTTACTTTATCACTTAGAACTTGTGCAGGTGCGTTACCAAGCAATCCTGTATATAATGCAAGTGCAACAGCTCCTGCTTCGGAAGGACGATGAGTAAATCTTTCATCTGCGCTGGCACCAGTCATGCTTAAATAACTTTCAAACTGGTAATGCTTGCTCATCTCCGGGTTCTTCTCATTAATTTTTCTTTTTTGAGAATACTGACGGGCAAATTCAACTGGATTAAGCCACGTACCAAGAAAATCTGCACCCAGGCTTACTATTACTTTCGCTTTTGCAAAATTGTAAGAAGGCAAACTACGCTTGCCAAAGCATGTTTCGTTTGCTAAAAGCATACCGCTGAAAGAATCAGCATCGTATTGCACATGTTTCAGTCCCGGGTATTTTGCAATAATTTCTTTAGTAGTAACAGAAGTAATGGTGCTGGTAAGCAAAACAGGATTTGTAACCCCTGCCATTGCATCGCCAATCATTTTATCTAACTGATCAAAAGTTGGAACCTCTTCAAACTTTCCGTTTACATTTCTTTTCGGGTGAGTGAGGCGATACGTATCATAAAGGTCAAGTACAGAAGCCTGTGCCCTGGCAGATGTACCCCCGTTTGTATAAGAACATAAATCGTTTCCTTCAATTTTTATGGGGCGGCCATCTCTTACTTTAGCCAGTATGGGTAACACATCGCCATCCTGAACATAAGTAGTGGCATAATATTTTGAAACACCGGGAACAATATCAGCAGGCTTATTAGCAAAAGGTATTGCTTTTCTTACTGGTGTCTGGCACCCGGCAGCAATAGCAGCAGCAGCAGTACTAAAACCAAGATATTTCAGAAAATCGCGACGTGGAGCAGTGGCATCCAGCCAGCCTTTGCCACTACGGTCTTCAAACGGAAGATCTTCCTGGAATTCATTCTCAATTCTTTTTTCCAATTCTTCACTTCCTTTCAGTTCTCCGAAACTTTGCCAATATTTGTTTTCACTCATAACTGTTTACCCCAAATCCGACCGGGGCATTTTTTGGTTTACTAATCTTTGAAAGCAATTTATTTATACTAACTCCTTTTCCCTTTATGGATTGGGAGGCTTTTTTAGTAATGACATTTCTGACATTCCAATCCGCCAATATCTTTTACAGTAACACTATCCATTTTCCCGCTTTTTATATCATTATGAAATTTTTCATAAATACTATAAAACTGGTTGCCTGATTTTCTTCCGAGGCTGTCAGTTTTATTAAAATCAACTTTTGTATTGCGATGACAGTTGACGCACCAGCTCATACTCAGCTCAGAAAACTGGGAAACCACATCCATATTGGTTATTTCCCCATGACAAGTCTGGCACTGAACATTACCCACCTTGATATGCTGTGAGTGATTGAAGTAAACATGATCGGGCAGGTTATGAATTTTTGTCCATGGAATTGCTTTTGCTTTACCAGGATCCCATGCATTTGCATTTTTAGGATCAAAGCCTGCGTATTCATAAAGCTTTTGGATTTGTGCTGTTCCATTTATTTCATTCCCTGCATCATCCATAAGCTTTGGCCCTTTTTCATAAGTAGAAATGGTCTTATGACAGTTCATACATACATTGGTAGATGGTATGGCTGCATGCTTGCTATCCATGGCAGCGCCATGACAATAAAGACAATTTATCTGGTTAATGCCCGCATGAACTTTATGAGAATAAAATATGGGTTGTGTTGGTTGGTAATTTTTCTGGCGGCCAAAATCAATAGCTCCTCTTGTAACATAGAATCCACCTACAAGAAAAAACACAATAGCAACTAAGGCGATGTAGGCTTTGTTTTTATAAAATGCAACAGGCTCAGGTCTGTGTACGCCTTCTTTATCATCACTTAGTTTTTTCAGGTTACTGTTTACCTGCAACAGTATCAAAGCAATGATGGCCATGATGAGTGAAATGATACCGAATATAATAGCGCTATTTCCGGATGATTCAGAGGATCCTCCATCTGGGGTTGTGGGTGCAGCTACAGGCGGTTCCCATTCTGTAATATATTTAACAACTGCATCCAACTCAGGTTCTGTAATTGAACCTTCAAAAACTGTCATACTTGATTGAAAGAGATTTACTACTTCAGCCGCTCTTTTATACCCAGCTTTAATTGCAGTATTATAGTTCTTAATCCAAACTTTAATCTGATCTGTATTTTCCCATCGTGTCTCAACACCATCAAGGTTTGGTCCCGTTAAGTCCCTGCCCATCACATGGCAACTGGCGCATTTGCTTATAAATACGGCTTTGCCATCCTGCGCATTACTATTTACATGAGAAAAAACTAAAAAAGAGATGAATAACAATAAGCGTTTTGGTGCGAAAAATTTTTCTGAAATCATAGAAGCAATTGATACTGAAAAATGTGGATAAAATACCTTGACCGGGTGCAAAAATAAGTCATGGACTTAACAAAACTTCAACAGCCTAAATTTTTTTTTGAGTCAACCCCAGACTGCATTTCACCAGATTTGGAACATAAGCTTACAGATGTCAGTTTTAATTTGTCATTAATCTGTCAAGGCTTGCGTTGATTTTATTTTTTACAAAAACGAACACAGGTTTTCCCGATTTTTGCTGCCTTATGTTTGATAAATTAAAACAGAAATGGAAAGTTAGTGGTTTTCAACTGATGCTTATCATTTCCACATTTGCTATTGGTGGCAGTGTTACGGGTTTTGCCGGTAAAAAGATTATGAACATGCTGGCTATAGAACAGGATTGGCTTTTTGCTATTATTTATATTATACTTATCACTATTATCTGGCCAATGGCTGTAATACTTGTAAGCGTCCCCTTAGGGCAGTTTTCTTTTTTTATAAATTATATCCGGAAGATTGGAGTGAAGATGGGTGTAGTGAAGTTTGAAGTCCGGAATGGGAATAAGGAGAGTCGGGAAAGCGGAAAGTGAGATTAGGCTTCGGGTTTCAGAATTTAAATATCGTACCTCTTACCAAAATTCTTTTACTTCATTCTTGAAAGCTCAGCTTCTGCAGCAATAAAGCCAAAACTTGACCATTGATTCCCCGCTAGAACTTTTTCAAACATCTCCCTAGCCTTTTGTTTTTTTCCATTCAGCAGGTAATAAGTGCCGAGAGCAAAACCCAATGTGGAATTGCTAAGGGTTTCCTGGTTTTGTGTTTTTTCAACCAATTTACTTTCATTACCAGTTTTATACATTATTAATATATCATAGTAATCTTGGTTCTCTATTATTTCCATTTCATCTGAAATTTTTTTCAATCTTTCTTCCGCATCCTTGTTTTTACCCATCTTACGCAGGGTAATGTTCAGCCAGTTTAGTGTTGCTACCCGCATATCATCATTATCAGAAATATCCAGGCATTTTTCAAATGCAAGCAGGGCCAGCCTGTATTCAGTTTTCAGGTAATATGCAAGGCCGAGATGATACCATATATTAGTATGTAGTGTGCCCGTAGGGATGTTCATGGCATTGGGGATACCATCAGCCTCTATTTCATCAATTTCATTACTGATAAGTTCAGTGGCTTTTTTAAGATCTGCAATTGCCTTATCAAAACAGCGCATGGTGATATACCGGTGACCGCGGTGGCGGTAAAATCTTGCATTGGCCGGAAAACGGTTGATGCCTTTTGTATAAATATCAATTGCTTCTTTATAGAAACCAAGGTATGCCAACCGGCGGCCATACCATATAGTATGCTCTGAATTGTTGCTGTCTGTTTTGAATTTTTTTTCAGCAGAAATAAGATTCTTCTGAAAATCCTTTTTTAAAGAATCGCTTAGAACGGGCATAGGGTGTTGCCTGTCTTCACAATTTTCTGTTTGCGAAAAAGCGATAAAAGACGCAAATGCAAATAAAGTGGAGCAAATTAATTTTCTCATACTGAAAAGTTACAACTTTGGTGCTTTGTCCGCAAGGACTCTCCAAAGGAGTCCTTCGTGACCTTTGGAGAAAAAAAAGAGTAAATGAAACGTATTGCCATATTTGCTTCGGGGGCAGGGTCAAATGCTGAAAAGATTATTGAATACCTCACCCCTAACCCCTCTCCAAAGGAGAGGGGAATAGTCGTTTCCCTTATTGTATGTAATAAACCGGAAGCCGGTGTTTTAAAAATTTCAGCAGCAAATAATATTCCTACTCTTATTATTGAGAAAGAAAAATTTTTCCGCGGCAATGGATATACAGATGAACTGAAAGCTGCAGGAATTGACTTTATTGTACTTGCCGGTTTTTTATGGAAAATCCCTTCCGCATTAATAAAAGCCTATCCTAAAAAAATTGTCAATATTCATCCTGCATTGTTGCCAAACTATGGCGGCAAAGGCATGTATGGAAGGTTTGTACATGAAGCGGTAATTGCCAACCAGGAAAAACAAAGCGGTATTACTATTCATTATGTAGATGAAATGTACGATCATGGTGATATTATTTTCCAGGTACAATGCCCGGTATTTACAGATGATACGCCTGAAGTACTGGCACAGCGTATTCATTTATTAGAGCATCAGCATTATCCTGAAATCATTGAAAAAATAATAACCGGGTCAGTTTAAGACATCCCGTTTTTTTAACAGCATTTATACTACCTGTTTCAATTTTTGTATGTTCTTTGTCCTTTTATAAAAGTATTTTTTTGAAACCTGTTTTACATACCTGTTTTCTTATTTCAGCTATTATTTTTTTAACTCCTTCGTTGGCGAAAGCTCAGTATTTTAAACTTAGGGGAACTGTTCTTGACAGTACAAAAAACTATCCGTTATCCTCCGTCAGCGTATTAACATCTTCAGGAAAAGGAACCATTACAGATGTCTTTGGACATTATGAAGTAGATGTAAAAGAAACTGACTCTGTTTGGTTCAGCTATCTCAATAAATCAACTATTAAATACCCTGTTGCTAAAATTATAGATGCACAGCAATTTGATATTGCCCTCCATATTTATATTCCTGTATTGAAAGAAATAGTGATAAGACCCCGTAATTATAAAATGGATTCATTGCAAAACAGGATTGACTATGCCAAAGCTTTTGATTGGCGCAAACCGGGGCTGCATACCAATATTGGTAATGATTATGGTTCATCTGTTGGTTTTGATTTGAATGAAATCATCCGCATGTTCCAGTTCAGGAAAAATAAAAGTATGGGTATGTTTCAGGAAAGATTATTGCAACAGGAGCGGAATAAATTTATTGATTACCGTTTTAATAAAGGTCTTGTGCTACGTCTCACCGGACTCAGTGGCGATACCCGGGATAGTTTTATGCTTTATTGCCGGCCGTCCTATGAATTTTGTTTGATGGTAAATGAATACAATTTCCAGGCAGCAATAAAAGAATGTTTTGAAAATTTCAAACTGCAGAAAAACTATAATGAGTTGAAAAAAGAGAATTAACTTTCTCCCCATAATTTACGGGCTATGGGCACGCCACTACACAACGAACTGCGAAAAGAATTTCAACTTGAAAGAATGATCCTTTTTAGTGATGCTGTATTTGCTATAGCCATCACGCTGCTTGTAATTGAAATAAAAATTCCTGTGAAGGAAACCCTTGTTGATGGTATATCGGATAAATCTTTATTACAGGCATTAGGTCATCTTATCCCGAAATTTATTGGTTTCCTTATCACCTTTATGCTGGTAGGTGTTTACTGGACCATTCATCACCGCATGTTTGGTTTTGTAACCAGTTATACAAAAAAACTTTTACTGCTAAACCTTGTGTTTTTATTTTTTGTTGCGCTTATGCCATTCAGTACGGGGTTTTACAGTGAGTATGCGGGTCCGG